>OCAS01000079.1_pt1 | contig 107097 bp, 98 predicted proteins | sample 1550751 | NCBI WGS metagenome assembly OCAS01 (sample SAMEA2580301, study PRJEB22360) | human gut metagenome | biome: human gut; feature: human-associated habitat; material: faeces | place: Denmark | collected 2008/2010
GCTGGACACGCCGCTCCGGGAAGGACAATGGCCCCCGGGTCTGATACCTGTATCCTCGGCCACTCGAAATGTTGTGTTGTTCTTATATTGTATGGAAAGAGGATTTGATATTAAGCTAAAAAGTATAATTTGATATAGAGATAAAAAATCCCTTAGCAGGTTGGGTATGTATGATATGCCTCCAATAAAGTCTATCTTATTGGGGGCACATCAGTGGCCTGCGTGGGAATTTTTTTAATTTTTATATTATAATTTTTTACTTATAAAAATTTTTAAGACTTTAATTCTTTGATTACTTTAGTTACTTGATTAGTTCAGGTCGAGGAACTGTTCGTAGATTCGGCAGACTTCTTTTGCCTGTTGTTCTTCTGGCATTTCGCAGAAGATTCGGATTAGGGGTTCGGTGCCGGAGAAGCGGCCTACTACCCAGCCGCCGTTTTTGAAGTAGACTTTGCTGCCGTCTAAGTAGGAGACGTGGTCTATTTCGTAGGGGAGGGCGGGGAGTTGTTTTTCTTCCAGGAGGATTTTTTGTACGGCTTCTTTTTTCTCCTGGTTGAATTTGTAGTCTCTTTCTTCCATGTATATCTTGCCGCATTCGGCTTCGATGTCGGCATAGATTTCGGAGAGTTTTTTGCCGGTGACGGCAATCATTTCTACCAGGAGGCAGGCGGCATAAACGCCGTCTTTTCCGTGGATGTGGCCGCGGACGGTGAGGCCTCCGGAGGATTCGCCGCCGATGACTGCGTTGGTTTCAGTCATCTTGGCGGAAATGTGTTTGAAGCCGACGGGGACTTCATAGCATTTCTCGCCGAATTCCTGCGCTACCTTGTCGAGCATGTGGGTGGTGCAGATGTTGCGGACGACGGGGCCCTGCCAGCCTTTGTATTTTACCAGGTAGTAGTAGAGGAGCACCATGATGTCGTTGGGGTGGAGGAATTTTCCTTTGTCGTCAATGACGCCAAGGCGGTCGGCATCGCCGTCGGTGGCTATGCCGATGTCGCATTTTCCGTCCAGGACGAAATTCTGGAGGGGGCGGAGTGTTGCCGCGGTGGGGGCGGGAAGCTTGCCGCCGAAAAGCGTATCGTGGCGTTCATGGATGGTGTCAACTTCGCATCTGGCCGTAAGCAGTATGGTCTTGATGGAGGTTTCGCTTACGCCGTACATGGGGTCAAGGGCGATTTTGAGCCTGCTGTTGCGGATGGCCTGCATATCAATGTTGTCTATGATATTGTCCAGGTATTCGTTCAGGGGATAGATTTCCTGAATCAGTCCGGCCTCCAGGGCTTTGTCGTATTCCATGGACTTTACTTCCTCGTGTTCGATCCTGGCGATGTATTTTTCGATTTCATCCGTCTGCTGGGCGCTGGCGTCCCTGCCGCCTTCGGTGAAGACTTTGATTCCGTTGTATATCGCCGGGTTGTGGCTTGCGGTAATCATCATGCCGTAGGGCATTTCATGCTTCATCACATAAAACATGACAAGGGGCGTGGGCGCTGATTTATTCACAAGATAGGCGGTTACGCCCTCTGCGGCGAATACCTGGCCGGCCCATTGCATTGCTTCTTTGGCCAGGAAGCGTCTGTCGTAGCCGATGACAATTCCTTTGTCTGCCGCATTTTCTTCTTTCATTTTAAGGCACAGCGCCCTGGCAAGAAGCTGTATATTTGCCTTGGTGAAATCGTCTCCGATCACTGCTCTCCATCCGCCTGTTCCAAACTTAATCATAGGTTTTTCCTCCCTTTTTTACACGCGTCTGTAAAAACGCACTCTCGCCTCAGTTTTATTTTTATCCCATAACCACTCTGATCTGGTGGTGGCTGCCTGCCGTAAGGACCGGTATGCGGGAAACTTTTTTCTCGTCCAGCCAGATTTCCTTCACGCCCTTCATCACGCCGTCCGGGTTATCCACGGAAATTTCCATACGGGCGCCGCGCCATTCACGGGTCATGTAGAATTTCTTCCAGTCGGCCGGTACGCAGGGGTCGATGTCAAAATGGTCAAACTGGGGCTTCATGCCCAGCATATATCTGGTGGCGGAAAAGTAGGCCCATCCGCCGGTGCCTGTCATAAACGGATGTCTTGCCCGTCCGAAGGCGGTATGGTCGCGGCCCATAATGAACTGGCAGTAGGAATAGGGCTCCGCCTCCCTGATTTCTATTTTGTCGTTCTGATAGTAGGGGCAGAGGGCGTCGTAGAACTTCATGGCCCGATCGCCGCGTCCCAGTACGCATTCCGCCGCCCATGCCCAGGGATTGGGGTGGGAAAAAATGGAGCCGTTTTCCTTCAGGCCGGGGTAAACCCTGGTTACAAAGCCGATATCGTCATCAGGGACCGTATAGGAGGGGGCATTTAACTGAATGCCGTAAGGGGTGTAGAGGTATTTATCCACGCTGTCCATGGCTTTTTTCCCTTTTTCCGGGCTGGCGGCTCCGGAAAGCACCGCCCAGGAATTGGATTCCAGGTGCACCTTGCCTTCCTTATCCTGATTCGTTCCGATCTTTCTTCCGTTTTTGGTGATGCCGCGGATGAACCATTCCTCATCCCACAGCTCTTTGTTGCATACCTCTTTTACCCGTTCCGCCATCTGCGTATAGGTAGCTACATCCTCTTTTCTTCCCAGGAAGGAGGCAAGATCTATAAAATTACACAGCGCCCAGTAATGGAGGAAGGATACCAGCGCGCTTTCGCCGCCGCCCAGGTTCAGGCAGTCGTTCCAGTCCGCGCGGAGCCCCTTACAGATGCCGGTTGCGCCTACCTGCTTCGCACTGAAGTCCAGGATTTTTTTCATATGCTCATAAACGGTTCCTTCCCCGCCGTCCGCGTAGGTGAGGATTTCGTCCGCAAAATCAAATTCTCCGGTCTCCCTGATATATTCAACAAGGGAGGACACCAGCCAGAGGGCATCGTCCGAGCAGGCGTCAGCGAGGCCATGCACATAGTCATCCTTATTCGGCGTGGGGATGACTGTGGGGGATTTGAAGGGCTTGACCTCGTTGTCAGGAACAAACCACTCCGGCTGGAAAAGGTGCAGTCCATAACCTTCTGATACCAGACCTCTGCAAAGCTCCTCCAGTCTCTGCCTGCATTTACCGGGATTGGAGTGAGGTATGGTCATGGCATCCTGTGCCGTGTCTCTGTAGCCCAGGCCGGTTCTTCCTCCCACTTCAATGAAGGAAGCGAACCGTGAAAACATCACATTGATTTCCGCCTGATACAGAGTCCATGTATTGATCAAAGTGTTCATACCCTCATTGGGGGTCTGAATCTGGAGTTTGTCAAATTTGCTGTTCCAGTATTTCTTAAGCGCGGCATAGGAAAGATCCACCGCAGCCGTGCTGCTGTATTTATCCCGCATTCTGCGGCCTGCTTCCCGGTTTCCTTCCCCAAGCATGAAAACAAGGCGGATTTCTTCTCCGGGCGCCAGGGTGATGTTCTTCTGCAGGCTGCCGCAATGGTTGTTGCCCAGCTCAAAGGAGCCGCCGCACTGCCCTTTTTCCACTGCAATGGGGTTATCCTCCGTCCGGTAGGGGCCGATGAATTTATCCCGCAGGCAGTCAAAGCCGTCCGGCTCAAAATTCCCGGTAAAATACTGGAAGCCGAACTCTTCATAAAAAAGATCATGTTCTATAATGCCGTCTTCATAGGAAGAACCGGCGCAGTACATGCTCATCTGGAAATTCTGGTTGTCTATCATGATATGGTGGAAGGAGAACTCACAATAGGAAAAAACGCTCAGCTCGCGCACTCTGTCGCTGTTGTTTTTAAGCTTCACATCCCACAGCTCCACCGGATCCTCCAATGGGATGGAAAGCTTCTGGCTTGCCGCGATGTCCTTATATTCGCTTTCATATACCGTATAAGACATGCCGTGGCGGCAGCTGTACTTCGCTTCCTCCAGGCTCTTGCCCACGGGCTGCCAGGAAATGCTCCAGTAATCCCCGTCCGCATTGTCCCTTATGTACACATAATGTCCGGGACGGTCCATGGGAATGCTGTTTCCCCGGAAGCGGGTGATTCTGTGGTATTCCGGCGTTTTGTAAAACATATAGCCGCCTGCCGTATGATTCACCACCGCACACATATCCTTCAGTCCCAGGTAATTGGTCCAGGAGGTGGGCAGGTCCACTCTGTCAATCACATATTCTCTTTTTTCATTGTCAAAATGTCCGTACTGCATATCTGCTCCCATCTGCGCATCCTTTGCGCGCATGCGGCCTTCGCCGCGCGTATCGTCAGAAGGAAGGGCGCTGCCTGAGCCTCCCCGTTCCCCCGAATGCTTCATCATATTTATTATAACGGCTGGGGCGTCCGGAGGCTATGGTCAGATATGTGAAAATTTGTATATAATTGTTCTCATAAAGCCCGGTTTTGCAGGGGTGTCTGTGCAGATTTCAGGCTGCTCCTGAGCAGGCGGGGATTATGTTTATCATATTTAACACATGCTACAGCGTATTTGAAAATTGCCCGGCCTCCGCCCCATACCTGGAAAAAATGGGACGGAGGCCATGAAGGGAAGCAGCCTAAGCATTATTCTGCAAGGAGGAAATCAGGGCGGGCGGGTTCATCATATGGAAGGTGTATTCTTTTCCGCCTTCTTCCTTCGAACGGGTAATTATGGTCGCGGTTTTCACAGCCGCATCGTAAAATGCTTCCGGCGTAATATCGGGGTCTACCCCGGCGCAGAGCGCATACACACCGGCTATATAAGGCACTGTCCAGCTCCAGCCGCCATCGGCATAATATACATAGGTATCTCCCGACATATCCGCCGTAGTCCTGCCGTCCATGGGAACAAGAAGGCTTTTTTCAAACATTTCAGCACTTTCCCATTGCCAGCTTCCCAGCGTATAGGTGTCCGGGGAATCCGGATCCCCCAGCGGATCCAGCTTCCCAAGCCCTGCAAAGGGCGCATCCGTCCTATAAGCCTCAAAGAAATCATAATTCATCTCCGTAGATGTGGTAATCACGAATATGCCCTCGTCACTGGCATGGTGAATGGCATCCAGCATTACCTGAAGCTCTGCGTCCACCTCTTCATTGCCTGTAAAATTATAGCCTCTTGAGATAGCGATAACACGGATTTTCCCATTTTCCGGCAGAGTGCGGTTCAACTCTATTACACGCTCAATAACGCGGGCGTATTCCTTCCAGGCCACGTTCCCGTCGTCTTCCCTGTCCCAGCTTTTCACATTATCCATACCCCAGAAATACAGGGTGGCATCCGGCGCCACGCCGCAGGTTTTGCCTACGGAAATCGAAGCCAGCGCCGCACCGTGCATGGAACCGGACTGGTTCGGAACCACATGCATTTCTTCATAAAGAGCCAGATTGGAAGCATATTCCGGGTGCCCGGTATAAAGGACCTGATCAATAATTGCTATCCCCACTCCTTTTCCTGTAATTCCCTGTTCATGGAGGGACTCCACGCCCAATCCAGGAGACTTGCCCTTCTCCAGAATCAGCTGCGCCGGAAACTCCTTCTCAAGCTCCTTGGGAAAAACAGTTTCTTCATTATAAGTGATGTTGGGTATACATCCCGCAAGACGGTCTTTCTGTGTCTGTTTCATCTTACTGCCGTCATACCAGCGGATATCGGCAAAATTCTCCTCCAATTGGATGTATCGGTTTTTATAGTATTCCACCATATCCGATGCGGCTTCCGCCTGACGGGCGATCCCGGTCCCATCCTTGGTCAAGTTGTCCGTAAAGGCTGGCGCCTCCTTTCCGTGGGAGCCCTCCGCATTTTCTGTGCCGCCGCAGGCGGCGCAGAGAGACAGTATACAAACCAGGCAGGCTATTTTCATAAATCGTTTCATGTCTTTCCTCCAATCAGCTTAACTTGTGATATTCTGCAATATCGGTTTTTATCGTAATATTATGTTATGGCACGGGTCCGTTCTACTTAAATAGAATATATTTTCATACTACTCTAATAGAATGGAAATGTCAACGGATACCGGCAAATATTCCAGATAATGTAACATTGCCATAACGGTTTGATTATTTTAATTGCTTAACCTGCTTTTTGGCTCCTGTTTTTCAGTTTTTGCAAAGAAAAAGGCTCCGTACATTTCCACAATGCACGGAGCCGGTCGGGTCTTATCTACACTTTTTCTATACTTCTTATCTATACATCTTATTTGTTCATTTTACCTGATCATTTACATCTTCCAAAAGCATCTCTTCCACAATCCGCGCCGCTTCCGCCACGATATGGCTGCAGGGGCGTGTGGCATAATACGCAGCGGTCCGCTGGGAAGGCCTGGCGCTTTCCGTTACGGACGACGGCATCCCGAGAAGCTCACGGCAGATAATACTGCCCCTTTTTTCACGAAAAGCATCGCTCATTTTCCGGACGATTTCATAGGAACGCGTTTTGGCTTCTTCATCGGAAGGATCCGTATTCCCCATTTTCAGCCCTGACAGCATCGCCATGGCGGAAACCGTTCCGCAAACCTCACGCATACGCCCGACGCCCGCTCCCATAGGGCAGGCCAGCTTAAGCGCCGTCTCCCTGTCCATCCCGAACAGGTCCGCATAAGCGGCAAAGACGGACTGCGCACAGTTAAACCCTGATTCAAACAGCATAACCGCATCCTGCACTCTGCTTTCCATTTCCGTTCCCATCCTTATTTATTCTTACCGCAGCACTTCTTATACTTCTTTCCGCTGCCGCAGGGACAGGGATCATTGGGATAAACCTTTTTATCCTTTACGATAGTTGTGGAAGACTTCTGCTCCTTGTAAAGCGCTTTTCTCGTCTCCTCATCAAAAATATCGTTCCACTCTTCCAGCTCATACAGCCAGTCAGCGCCGGCCGCAACCATATTTTTATAAAGAAGGGCCTTATCGAATCCCAGGTTTACCTCGGTATCCTCTTCCATCTCCTCGATAGGGTTGGATTCCACCAGACTTTCGTCGATTCCGTCCAGGAAGCCGGTCATCGTCATGATATCCACATCATACTTTTCAGCCAGTTCCTTTACAGTTCCCTTAACCACTTCGTCAGGGTTCTTTAAAAGCTGGGCGTAAATCTCTTTTTCCTTTTCAAAATAAGCAGCCCAGAGCCTCTGCAAATCTCCCTTGTTGGCCGTTTCGGAATAAGCCATTGATCTCCACTGTTCTAATAATGCCATTTCTTATCACCTCATCCGTGTATTTTCACCGGTTATATCCGGCTCACTTTATTCAGCACCTTCCAATATGGAACATACTGCTGCAGGATTTACCGCATATTTTCCTTGCTTTCGCTCAGAATAGAAATAGTATATAACAAAATTCCCATAAAGTCCAGCCAGACTTCCCATGCCGCGCGACATATACAGGAAAGTTCCATATGATTTCTTTTAAAAGATAAACAGTGGCTTTGATTGTTATTTTAAAGCCGCCGCCTTTATTTCGCGCCGTTACAGATCTAATGGCAGGCAACGGTTTTACGTGCTATTGCGTCAGTACCTTTTTTCGTTTGCCATGCGCTGTAACGAAGAATAACAAAAGCCATACAAGGCAATGTGCTGACAAAACTGTTATGTTTATCCATATATCCTGCATTTTCCCAGTCAGTAAGTCCATTAATCCATAAAAGGTTGCGCTGGACGGCAGCAGATACGATAAGGCATGTGTAATACTGCCCATGGGGACAGCCAGATAAAATAAAACAGGCGGGGCAAGGAACAAAATCATTACAATCTTGATATATACAATGCCTGCCATAAGGCCATTTGAAAAGTGTCCTATAAACAACCCGGCTAACGCAGCAATAAACGCTGACAAGGCAATCATTAACAGCAGCGGCAGAATCCCGCTGACAGTAATTTTCATACAGACGAGGGCTGTTATAGTCGCAGATAAAATACCGCAAAAAAATCCTAACGTGATTTTTTGAAACATATACTCCCATTTTGCCATAGGCAAAACTTCGTTAATAAAGGCAATGCCGTCCTCCTTTTCGCTGATTATGCTCATGGCGTTAAAGGTGCAGCCCATGAACATAGCCGTAACCATTGTAATTACTATCAACAGGGATTTAAGACCGTCGTTGTTGTCCTCAGCAGGGATAATCGTTGTTTGAGATAAAGCCATGTTTTCCCTTTCCGCGTAAAGCTGAGGGAGTGTGTTGCCAATCACTGTATTTACTTGCAGCTCGTCGCCTGACAGCAGCGTTTTAATTCCATTCCTGTCTTGCAGTACGCCAATCGCTTGTGTCGCAGGGTCATTGACAGCCTTTTCCAAAGATACCATATCGGGGAATACTGTAACGCTGCCGTTTGTCTTCAACCATTCTATTGTGTCATTCGTAAGGTCATTTTCCAAAATGCAAAATGCTGTTTCGCCCAAAGATGAAAGGCTCACCCCAGAAAGCAGACTGATAACAAATCCAACAATAACAGGCAGCAAAAAGGAGAGAATACACATTTTGTCCCGCCGGATATTTTTAAGCTGATACCTTAATCCTTTCATGTTATCCCTCCTTTGCCATTTCACAGACAAGCACCCGGCGTACAAGCAGGAACAACGCTATCATTGTCAGTCCGCAAATTATATAGTAAATGCCATTTGCAGCCGATACACCCCAATACGCATTTTTCATTGCCATAAACAGAGGATACATGGGGTGATACTTTATCCAATCCCAGGCAATCCCCGTCTGTCCCGCAAGAAATACGGGAGTTGTAATGAAAACCGCCAAAACAAGATACAGTAAAGAAAATTGTCTGAAACCGGGCAGCAGCATCGCGCAAAAAAACCCTGCCAATGCCATAAACATGGACAAAATACCCGTTTGTAGTAAAACGTGTGGCAACACGGACAGCCCCACCGGAATGCCTAAATTTATGACGGTCAAAAGTGTTGCAAATACAAGATCGGACAGCAGAAACAGACCTAACTTCGAGACGATAAACGCCGTTTTGCCCACAGGCAGCACCCCGTGGACGCGGATAAGCCCCATTTGCTTTTCTTTGAACAGCAGGGAAGCAAGTCCTAAGAAGCCGACCGCCGTTAATTCAAAAAACAGAAATTCACAAGTGATTTCCCTGCGGTTTTTCATTTCCTTGTTATCCTGTCCTATTATCTCTGTCGCAGTATACAATTTGGGGGACAACAAAAAGTTTGCATATGCGGCACGGTATCTGTCCGTACTGTCTATGCCAGATGAAACCATAATAATTTCCGGCGTTCCATTGGAAGCGTCAATGCCGACGGCATAGCCGTCCCTGCTTTCTGCCTGCAATTTCTCTATACTGTCAACTTCTGTTATTTCAGCGGACGCTGTACTTTGCGTATGGAGCGGATCATAGAGATACACCGGATATATGTTCTGATCCAGGTTTATATAGACAAAATTAATGTAACACGAATACAGAATGAGGGAGCCAAGCGCAAGCAGGAAAAACCTGCCTGATAACATCAGTTTAAAGTCCTTTTTCAGCAAAGCAAGAAACCCTCTCCACATTATGTCAACCCCCTCCCTGTATACTGGATAAACATATCTTCAAGCGTCGGTTCTTTGGAGTGAATACTGATGATCTCGTCATATGGGAACGGAATACCCGCCTTCAGCTCTGGCATTTCAATGACTGTTGAACCGTGCTTTCCCTGATATACATAATTAATTTCGACTTGATGATTGCTGTTTTCTTCTTTTAACTTTTTCGGCGTGTCGATTACCTTTATTTCACCGTCAGCGATAAAAGCTACCCTGTCACAAAGCAAATCCGCATCCATCATGTTATGAGTAGTCAGGAAAACCGTTGTGCCTTTTTTCCGTTCTTCCTCAATGATACCCCGGAACAGTACCGCGCCCTGCGGGTCAAGTCCGTTTGTCGGTTCATCTAAAAACAAAAGCTGCGGATTGTTCAGTAACGCCCGTGCCATGCTAACACGCTGCCGCATTCCTTTGGAGCAGGAAGATACAGGCTTTTTCAAGAAGTCCTTTTTAAACTCCAACAGCTCCAACAGTTCGTTTATGTCGCGCCGGCTGTCTGCAGGATAAAATGAAGCAAAATAGTGCAGATTGTCGAGTGCGCTTAAATTCGTGTAGAGATATGGAAATTCAAACAGCACACCGATTTTCTCCCGAAAGTTCTTTTGCTCAGACCCCAAAGCCTTACCGAAAAGGCGGACATTTCCCCCATATCCTTGTAGAATGCCCGTCAAAATTTTCTGTGTGGTAGACTTTCCGGAACCATTCGGGCCTAAAAATCCGAATATCTCACCGTCAGCTACGGAAAAGGTCAATCCATGCAGGGTTTGTTTTTGTTTCTGGTATGAGAAAGTTAAATTTTCAACCTCAATCATTCTTCATCACCCCATTTGTCTTTTCGCTTATCTTTTTGTTCTTTCTGGCGTTTGCTCCACCAATTCATAAATTTAACTTTGAATGGAAGAGAGACTGCCGCCACCACGATAATAACCAGCCACTAATACCATTCCAATCCTAAAAACATATCCTTTTCCTCCTATCTGTTTTAATAAGGTCAGTCTATGAAAATGCGGTGAAATCGAAGTGTGGCGGCTGTGAAATCGATGTGAAATAAAAAAGCCCTGCTTCATTTAAGAGCAAGGCGTTTCCTCGTTTCGGCTTTATGCAATTATGGAGAAATCAAAATAAAATTCAACACCGTTTGGTTTGTTTTCAACACCATAGTCCGTTTCACACATGGACAGGATTTGAGCGACGATAGAAAGGCCAAGGCCGGAGCTGTTAAAGGTGTTATTTTGTGAGGACTTTCCGCGGTAAAATTTCTCCCAAATCATTGGAATATCCTGCGGCGGTATCTGTTCCCCTTGATTGAAGATTGAAAACCGCAATTTACTTTCCCTCCGGATAACAGATAAATGAATTTCACCGCTATCACAGACATGGTTTTTTGCGTTTTGTATCAAATTATTAAGGACCTGCTCCATGCGGTATTTATCGGCATAAATAAAGGCTTTTTCGTCCGGCAGTTCATAAGTAAAACGGTAATTTGCATTTGGTGTGTCTATCAGTAAACGTCCGGCGACAGTTTCGGCCAGCTCTATAAAGTCAAAGCGTTCCTCTGACAGCTTTGCGGCCCCCGCTTCCAATGCAGACAAATCAAGCAGGGAAACAATCATAGTATTCATGCGGTCTGTTGCAGATAAGATAACCTCCATGTAATGCTGTTTTTTCTGTTCATCGGTTTCCTCTTTCAGCCCCTCAACATAGGCGCGGATAAGGCCAAGCGGCGTTTTCATTTCATGGGATAAGCTGTCAACCAATTCTTTTCTCTGCGTCAATAGTAAATGCTGCTTCGTCGCTTCTTTTTCAAGCTGCTTATTGGCTGCTTCCAGTTTTTCAAGAGCTTCCCCCAGATTAGAAAACATTGTATTCAGGTTTTGTGAAAGCTCTCCAAATTCATCCTCCGCGTGAATATTGCAATGCGCTGAAAAATCTAACTTTGCCATTTGCCTCGCCGTGCGGTTGATTTCATCGAGCGGCCTTGAAATAAAACGCCCCAGCATAGCGTCCACGCCGATGATAACCGCCACCAATAGCCCAAACCAAATAACAAAGGCTATGCTTCGATTGGTTGGTAATTCCGATGTAAAAACATAAAAAAAGACGATAATGCCACCCGCTAATTTTGAAAGTAGCAGCACTTTTTTCCGAACCGTATTCAATCCAAACCACGCATTTATCTTTTTCATCATCATACCTCGAACTTGTAGCCGGAACGTATCAACGTAACGATATGATGCCCCTGCGCACCAAGCTTTTGCCGCAGAGTCTTGATGTGTGTATCCACTGTCCGGGTATTTCCCCCGAAATCATATCCCCAAATACGGTTTAACAGTTGTTCGCGGGAAAACACTTGATTTTTATTCTGCATGAAAAAACGCAATAGCTCAAACTCCTTATAGGTTAAGTCAATATCGTCGCCCGCTGCAATAACGCTGTGTGAAGCCGTTGCTAAAGTCAGATCGCCGACAGTTAAGGTTTCCTGGGTATTTTCAGACGAGGAACGGCGTAGCAAGGCATTGACCTTTGCTAACAGCACCTTGGGGCTAAACGGTTTTGTCATATAATCATCGGCGCCGTAATCATAGCCCTTTAACTTGTCATCCTCCCCCTCCTTTGCCGTAAGAAAAATGATAGGGAAATTATACATTTCTCTCGCTATCTTACAGACAGAAAAGCCGTCCAGGTGCGGCATCATAATATCTAAAATCGCCAAATCCACGGGATTGTTTTTCAAAATCGTAACAGCGTCAATGCCATCGTCTGCCGTAATGCAGGAATGGCCGCCACGCTTCATGTACTCCACAATAATATCCTGCATATTTTTTTCATCTTCTGCAATCAAAATAGTAGCCATACAAATTTACTCCTTTCCTCTGAATGATTCATTTCGTCGCCCGTCGGCGGGTCTTTCCGCGTCTTTTGGTATCAGGCATATATGGCTGATACGCTCAATAACCGGTATTCCGTTATCCTCGCAGAGCTTCTGTACGCATCGTTCTGAAATACCCCATTTTATCGCAGCTTCCGGGGCAGTTGTATAATCCATATACTAATTGTCATTTCTGTTTTATATCGGTATAAATCTTATAAGCTATACGAAATTATTTTTTTTATTTTCTGTGTATATTTTTTCAATGCGGGGACATACTGTTAATATCATCGGAACCCCCTCCTTTGATGATTCATAAACCAGGCGGCTCTGCCGCCGGTTTATGATTACGCAAGATAAATAATTACTTATCCTCCCATTGCGGGGAGGATTCCTCCCCTAGTTCAAAGTCCCTCCTGCAGCAGCAGTGCTGTAGGGGGGACTTTGCTTTTTAACTGAAAATATTTTCACAGCCTTCCCTTACCATTTTCCGTTCTATATAACCGGAAATAATCAAATTCACAAATCCGATCGTTTTCATCCGGCACCATACGGATGCCGCACTCTGAGAATCCAAGCTTCTCTACCACACGCCTTGACTCTACATTTTCAGGCTTCACAATCGCAACTAACACATCCAGCCCGGCTTGTTCAAAAGCAAACCTCACAACAGCCTTGGCAGCTTCAGTCACATACCCATTATTGCGATATTCGCCGGATATGCCATACCCGATCTCCACTTCACCGTCCAGCTCAGGCTTGCTGTGAATATATACACGACCAATACACTGATTTGTTTCCGCCAGCCAAATATAAAAATTAACAATCAGCCTTCCTTCCTCATTTTTTTCTTTTACCCACCGGAGCCAATCGAGCACGTCTTCATCTGTTTTAAATTCATCTCTGCCAAAATCCCTGATTACCGCCACATCAGCTTCCGTAACAGTACGCAGAAACAACCGTTCTGTTCTTAACTCCATAGAATACCTCCCTCAAAATTCTTTTCCACTTCCCAATTCCTTATCCCTCAATATTACACTTTGTTCTTTACCATATACCTTTCCCCCACTTCTATTCCACTCCCGCTTACCGCATACCACTTCTTCATATTTTATAATAAAACCAAAGTACCGCAAGCGCAACACATACAAAAGCCATACATCAAAGAACAATTTGTAACAGTTCAAACAGGTCAGCGCATTTACTGCGCAGGCCAGCGCTTCGCGCTGACCATAAGAAAGCGATCCAGGAATGCTGAAATCCATCCCAAAAGGCCCTGGCCCTCCACACGAAAACATTGCTCTTTTTGTTGTATTGATATATCATAGGAGTAGAGCGTCCCACACACAGGGACCGCAAACTTGCAAAGTGAGGTATCACCTATGAAGCTTAACACAAAACGGACCATTCTGGTCGGTCTGGCCTTTCTGTCGATCAGCGCCTTCTGGCAGCTCTACGACAGCATCATCCCGCTGATTCTGAAAAACACCTTCCACATCAGCGACACCATTTCCGGCGGAATTATGGCGATTGACAATGTCCTGGCTCTTTTTATGCTTCCGTTTTTCGGAAGCCTGTCCGATAAGGTACATACGAAGCTGGGCAGACGTACGCCCTTTATCCTCTGCGGTACTGCGGCGGCGGTAATTGCCATGCTTTTCCTGCCCTTTGCGGATAATATCGGTTCCCTGGCCCTTTTTGTTGTGGCATTGTGCGTTACGCTGATTGCCATGGGCAGCTACCGTTCCCCTGCCGTTTCCCTGATGCCCGACGTTACGCCCAAGCCGCTGCGCTCCAAGGCGAATGCCATCATCAACCTGATGGGTGCGGTTGGCGGCGTGATTTCCCTGATCCTGATTTCCACGCTGGTACCGAAAACCGGCAAGCCCAATTACCTCCCCATTTTCCTGATCGTTGCACTGGTAATGGTTGCCGCGGTGCTGCTCCTTTTATGGAAAATAAAGGAAAATCCGCTGCGTGAGGAACGTGAGAAAATCGACCGTGATCTGGATATTGCGGAGGGTACGGTGGAAGAAACGCAAACCGCCAATGCCCCCATGCCTCCTGAAGTAAAAAGGAGCCTGATACTTATCCTGATTTCCGTTTCCTTCTGGTTCATGGGCTACAATGCGGTAACTACCGCTTTTTCCAAATATGCGCAGATTTACTGGGGAATCCAGGGCGGCGGCTTTGCCAACTGCCTGCTGGTTGCCACAATTGCAGCCATCTGCTCCTATATCCCTGTGGGAGCCATTGCTTCCCGCATCGGGCGTAAAAAAACGATTCTGGGCGGTATAGTGCTGCTTGCCTCCATGTTTGCCCTGGGCGCGACCGTAAAGGAATACCATGTATGGATCAACGGCCTGTTCGCCCTGGTTGGCGTGGCCTGGGCGGCCATCAATGTCAATTCCTATCCGATGGTGGTTGAAATGAGCAAGGGCAGCGATATCGGTAAATTCACCGGATTTTACTATACCTTTTCCATGGCGGCGCAGATCGTCACCCCTATTCTTTCCGGTTTCCTGCTCCAGCATGTAGGCTATCATACTTTGTTCCCTTATGCCGCGCTTTTCGTTACGGCCGCCTTCTTCACCATGCTTTTTGTAAAGCACGGCGACAGCAAGCCGATTCCGAAAAAAAGCAAGCTGGAAGCATTCGATGTAGATGATTAAAAAGCCATTGACGCAGATGATTAAGGAGATAAATGGAAATGGATAAAAAGAAGAAAACACCAAAGCAGATTGCGGCCCTTGTATGCGTGGGCCTGCTGCTCCTGCTCTATCTGGCAACGCTGGTGGTTGCATGCCTGAACTTTCCGGGCGCCGACCGCCTGTTCCAGGCCTGCCTGGTGGCAACGGTCGGGCTTCCCATCCTTTTGTGGATATATATCTGGCTGTTCGGCAAGATTAAGGAACGCAGGCAGGGTCAGGATAATTCCAACGGAAAATAAATACTGAAAAAAGAAAGCCAGGCTGCTATCCCATACCGCCTGGCTTTCCTTTTTGTTTTCGGGCAGAGCCTTGCCGCTCCGCCCGTTTTTACTGCTTTTTCCTGATACCTGTAAATCTCCTGACGAATCTATTTTACCGCAAATCAGTATATGCTGTCTACACCCAGCTGCAAAAGTTCCTCCTGCGCCTGCTTCAGGCTCCGGAAAAGGATGGTATGTATGCCCAGTCCGGCCGCCGTATCCAGATTGGACTGTATATCATCCAGGAACACACACTCTTCCGCTTTCAGGCCATACCTGCCAAGCAAAAGTTTGTAAATCGCCGGATCCGGCTTGATAACTCCGTCCCGGTAGGAAAGGATGCCGCCGTCCACATATTCCAGGAAATCCATGGCATCCTCGTTGTCCCGTTTCACCTTATCGGAAAAATTGGAGAGGACAAGCACCTGATACCCTGCGCTTTTCAGCTTCTGAATCCAGGGGATCGCATAATCAGCCCTTGTTACAATGCCGTGAAGGCTGACAAAAATCTGGCGTATCTCCTTTTCCACGGTAGGATCATTGTTTATGAACCCGGCCAGCATTTCGTCATCGCTTAAAAAGCCCCTGTCAAACTCATGCCAGAACGGATTGTCCACCGTTGCCTTTCCCACCCTTTCCTCGGTTTCCGGCGGGAAACCGAAGCTGTGGATAAAATTTTTCCAGCCGAAAACCGTCAGCACATTGCCTATGTCAAAAATAACCGTACGAATCATTCGCGTCCCTCTCTGCCTTATCTTCCCTGCGTAACAAATCCAGCACCTGCGCGGCTGGTTTCATGATAAAACACCTTGTATTACTCCAGCTTCTGCAGCATCCGTTTTTCCTGTTATCTGCAAAGAGCGCTCTGTCTGTAAATAATATCCTCTCTGCCGGGGCCGTTGCTCACCATAGTAATGGGATAGCCGATATGCGCTTCCACGAACTCAATATATTTTCTGCAGTTTTCAGGCAGTTCCTCATATTTCCTGATGCCCCGGATATCGCATTTCCAGCCGGGCAGCGTTTCCAGGACGGGCTTTGCTTTTTCCAGCTTCCAGGTGACCGGGAAGTCCTCCGTCACCGTGCCGTCCACCTCATATCCTGTGCACACCGGAATCTCATCCAGATAGCCCAGCACGTCAAGAACGGTAAAGGCCACGTCCGTAGTTCCCTGGAGACGGCAGCCATATCTGGAGGCCACACAGTCAAACCAGCCCATCCGGCGGGGACGTCCTGTGGTGGCGCCGTATTCTCCGCCGTCGCCGCCCCTGCGTCTGAGTTCCTCCGCTTCCTCCCCGAAAATTTCGGATACAAACGCGCCGGCGCCCACTGCGGAGGAATAAGCCTTGCATACGGTAACCACCTGCCTGATTTCATAGGGCGGAATGCCTGCGCCGATGGCGCCATAGGCGGCCAGCGTGGAGGATGAGGTTACCATGGGGTAAATTCCGTGATCCGGATCCTTCAGCGTTCCCAGCTGTCCCTCCAGGAGGATATTTTTCCCTTCTTTAATGGCTTTGTCCAGATAAGCAGAGGTATCGCATACGAAGGGAGCGATTATGTCCCGGTATTCCTGCAGGGTTGCATACAGCTCCTCCACATCCAGCAGAGGCTTGTGGTAAAGATGCTCCAGAAGCACATTTTTCGTTTCACATACACTGGCCAGTTTTCCTTTCAGGCCTTCCTCATCAAACAGCTCGCATACCTGGAAGCCGATTTTCGCATATTTGTCGGAATAAAAAGGGGCAATGCCCGACTTGGTTGAGCCGAAGGATTTTCCGCCCAGCCTTTCTTCCTCATATTGATCAAAAAGAATATGGTAAGGCATTACAATCTGCGCCCGGTCGGAAACAAGGATATTCGGCATGGGTACGTTTCTGTCCGTAATGGAATGTATTTCATTGATAAATACCGGAATGTTCAACGCAACGCCGTTTCCGATAATGCTCGTCGTATGTCTGTAAAAAACACCGGACGGAAGGGTGTGAAGCGCAAATTTGCCATAGTCATTGACAATCGTGTGTCCTGCGTTCGCACCGCCCTGGAATCGGATGATAATGTCTGCTTCCCTGGCCAGCATGTCCGTGATTTTACCTTTTCCTTCGTCGCCCCAGTTAGCGCCTACCACTGCTTTTACCATTTCTTATTCCTCCTGTTTCAAATCTGCGTCCCCGAAAGGACATCTGCCTGCCGCAGATTGGCAAAAGTGCCGCTCCACAACAAAAAAAGCGGGCTTTTACAAAACCATTTTTGTAAAAAACCCGCTTTCTGCGTCTTTTACTTTATGATTATATATTATTATTAACCATAAGTAAAATCAATATTTATTATGTAAGAAATAAGTACAGCTTATAGATTTACCTTTTTAAATCAGTCATAAAGGTTGGGAGCAACCTTGGGATCGTCCATGTTTTCAGCAGTATACCACTGGCATCCTGTATCAACATCACTTACGGGCTCGCCCTTGATGGCCTTTACACACAGCTCAACGGTTTTGTAGCCAATCTGCAGAGGATCCTGGGTAACAGCGCCTGCCAGCTTGCCTTCTCTGACTGCTGTTTTAATCAGCACGCCGGAGTCAAATGCAACGCCGACCACGTCCTTGCCCAGTTTGCCGATGTTTGCGTCACCGTTAATCAGACCTTCGCCTGAGAACTGGTTGGAGCCATAGATGCAGATGGTGTCAGGCTTGTTTAACAGGTTCTGAGCGTCAACGGAAGAAAGGTCTGCACTTACGGATGCGGGAACTGCTACGTCGATGATAACATCTGCGCCGTCAACCTTGTTTGCCCATTTGTCATGGCCTTCTACGGAAACGGTCTTGCCGTCTGCTTCCAGAAGGGATTTCATCTTATCAACGAAGCCTGAGCCACGCTGTACGATGGATTCAGAGTTAGCTTCCTGGTTCATAACGCCGATTCTTACGGTGCCGGTTGCGGATGCAACTTTGTCTTTGATCAGCTTGTAGGTTTCATCAGCAGCCAGTTCGCCTGCTTTGTAGTTATCGGTTGCCGCATTGGCAACGATAGCGCCTTCGGGAGCACCGGGTACGCCGGAGTCAAAGCCGACAATCGGGATGCCTGCTTTCTGGATTTCCTTAATCGTATCCAGGCATGCTTCTGTATCAAGAGCTGCCAGGCCGATTGCGGGCGGATTGTTATTGAATGCGTTGTTCAGCATCTGTACCTGCTGTGCGATATCGGATTCGGTATCGGGTCCCTGGAAATCAATTTCCACGCCGTATTCCGCAGCAGCTTCATTTGCCCCCTGGAGCACTGCCTGCCAGAACTGATGCTGGAAGCCCTTGGATACCAGATAGATCTTTCCCGTAATTTCTGTAGAAGCCTGTGCCGTATCTGCCGCTGCTTCTGAAGAAGCAGGCTCTGCAGGCGCTTCCGATTTTGTCTCCGCGGGCGCCGGTGTGGACGCTGCAGGAGCCGTTGTGGAAGCATTGCTTCCGCAGCCAGCCAGCATGCTTGCTACCATAGCCGCACCCAATGCGATACTGAGTAATTTCTTTTTCATGTAAAACCCTCCTTTAAAATTTGAAATACCCCCGGCTCTTCTTCCGCCGGTTTTGTAATCAAAAACCTTCATATCGTTCCTTTTTTGATATGACAGGCATTACAAACATTTTCTGTAACTGTCTGAAAGCTTCCTGTTTCTGCTCAGACTTTTTTCTTTTTCTGTCTGTTCATGACATCCATGAATACTGCGAACACCAGGACTACGCCGGTAACCGCCTGCTGCCAGTTGCTCTGCAGCCCCACAAAGGGAAGGCCGGTCTTCAGCACGGACATGATAAACACACCAATCAGGGTACCGGAAATGGTTCCGTAGCCGCCGCTCATGGAAGTGCCGCCGATTACCACGCCTGCGATGGCATCCAGTTCGAAGCCGCCGCCCCCTCCGGGAAGGATGGTGGAATAGATGGAGGCATAGGCCAGGCCTGCCAGGCCAGCCAGCGTGCCGCTGATGATATAGGCAAGCGTTCTCCATTTTGCAATGTTAACGCCGGAAAGCCTTGTTGCTTCACTGTTGCTGCCCAATGCCACGATATAACGGCCGGGCCGGGTCTTATTGAGCAGGATGGACGCCAGGATGGCGATAACAATCAGGAGAATAAAACCGGTGGGGATCAAAATGCCGTTCTGGTTGATTTTGAAGATATTGCGGAACCAGCCTTCCGCCTGGCTGGACTGCGGCCAGGTAACGCTCTGCGCCTTGGTAAAAATGGAACCGAGGCCTTTGGAAAGCATCATGGAACCCAGCGTTGCGATAAAGGGAGGCAGATGCATGTAGGACACCATCAGGCCGTTCAGAAGCCCGAACAGGGCGCCGATGAAGATACACACTAAAAGCCCCAGGGCCACAGGCAGATGATACTTGGTAATCAGCTGTCCGGAAATCAATGCGGAACAGGTGAGCACGGTTCCAATGGAAAGATCGATGCCGTCCGAGGTGATGGCGAAGGTTACGCCGATTGCCATCAGACCGATATAATAAGAGGCATCAAAAATGTTGACCAGTGTTGCATAGGACCGGAATGCCGGATTGATGAACCCGAATACCAGGTACAGGATAATCAGGGCCAGTAAGGCGATCAGCCTCTGCGTCCCGATGGATTTTGTAAATTTCGCAAGGGGATTTTTCTTTACGGCCCCTCCCGTATTCGTTATTTTTGCCATGTTTTTCCTCCCTCTTTACATGCCTACCGTAGCGGCCTGCATGATTACTTCCTGTGAAGCCTTCTCTATCGGAATTTCCGCTGTTTTTCTTCCCTCGCACATAACCAGGACCCTGTCGCTCATGCGCAGGATTTCCGGCAGTTCAGAAGAAATCATGATAATGGACTTGCCTGAGGTGGCCAGTTCGTTCATCAGATGATAAATCTCGCTTTTGGCCCCCACATCGATACCTCTGGTCGGTTCATCGAAAATCAGGATATCACAGTCCCTTACCAGCCACTTGGCGATAACCACTTTCTGCTGGTTCCCGCCGGAAAGGCTGAGCGTGGGCGTGGTGACTGTGGGCGTCTTGGTATTCAGACGCTCCACATAGTCCTGTGCCGTGCTTTCCTCGCCCTTCTTATCTATAAACAAACCCTTCACAAATTTTTCCAGAGAGGCCATTGTGGTGTTTTCCGCAATGGTTTTATCCAGAACCACGCCGTAACGCTTTCTGTCCTCCGACAGGTAACCGATTCCTGCCTTCACTGCGTCCTGCGGGCTGTTGATTTCCACTTTTTTGCCGTTGACGTATATATCGCCGCCCTGCTTCTTATCCGCGCCGAAAATAACCCGGGCGGTCTCCGTCCTTCCCGCTCCCATCAGCCCTGAAAATCCCAGGATTTCTCCCTTTCTCAGTTCAAAGCTGATATCCTGCACCATTTTACCGGCCTGCAGATGTTCCACCTTCAGCACCACCGGCGCATTGTCCGGGACATTGCTTACGGACTTTGGTTCCTCATAAATTGTCCGCCCCACCATCATATTGATGATATCGTCCTTGGTACAGTCCTTGCTTATCAGGGTTCCCACATACTCCCCGTCACGCATGACTGTGACTCTGTCGGTAATGATCTTGATTTCATCCATACGATGGGATATGTAAATAATGCCGATTCCTTTTTCCCTTAAATCCCTGATGATTTTAAACAGCTCATTGATTTCCGAATCCGTCAGCGCCGCCGTAGGCTCATCAAATACCAGAACCTTTACCTCTTTGGAAATTGCCTTGGCGATTTCACACATCTGCTGTTTTCCTACGGTCAGATCACCCATCACCTGGGAAGGATCGATACTGATATTCAGCTTTTCAAACAGCTTCGCCGCCTCCTCATTCATCCGCTTGTCGTCTATGATTTTACCCTTCATATACTCCCGGCCGATGAATATGTTCTGAGCCACGGTCAGCTGCTGCATCATATTCAGCTCCTGATGCACAATAGCGATTCCCGCATCCTGGGCCTCCCGTGGATGCGTGAACTCCACTTCCTTCCCTTCATATATAATCTGTCCGCTGTCCTTGGAATAGATCCCGGTCAGAATTTTCATAAGCGTGGACTTGCCTGCCCCGTTTTCACCCATCAGGGCATGTACCTCGCCCCTGCGGACTTCCAGGCTGACTTTTTTCAGAGCATGAACGCCCGGAAAGGATTTATCGATATCCTTCATCGTCAGAATAACTTCCCCCACTTTTTCACCTTCCATCCCTTCTCATTAATTACTGCTTTCTTTCTCATCACTCAAGCCTATGTTTATAGTATAGTGGCATCTTCCCCAACACTAAATGTGATTTCTTACAAAAAAAGGGTAAAAATTTACTGTTCTGTAAATTTTTACCCTTTTTACACCACAAAAGCCACAAAAAAGTTCAATTTATTTGTTGATTCTTGCAACCGCTTTCATATTTTTCCCCCTCTATTCTCCTTTAAAAGGGAAAAGCATTTCCTGGTTTTCGTCCAGGTACATGTTGTCACGGGTTATCAGTACGGAACCGGAATCGATTTCCCTGGGCACTTTTTCACCGTTCAGCACCTTCACGGCGGTTTCCACACCCAGATACCCCATTTTGAATGGATTTTGGATCACCATGCCCTGGAAAATTCCAGCCTCCAGCATTTTGATTTCTTCCAGTGAGCTGTCAAAGCCCACAAAACTGATTTCTCCTGCCAGGCCTTTGTCCACGATGGCGCGGGCGGCACCGACGGCGGAGTATTCATTCAGCCCCACCACCACGTCTACATCCGGATGCTTTTCCAGGACGCCCAGCATAAGCTGATAGGCCTTGTCATAGTTCGAATCACAGAAAACCACATCCGCAATTTTCCCCTGCTCCTCTCCCAACCCTTCCCGCAGGCCTTTTTCCCGTTCGATGGCCGTGGAAGAGTTTTTTACATGGGCGATTACGGCGATTTGGGAATCCGGTTTGAGGATCTCCCGCACATAAGAGCCCTGCAGCTGTCCCGCTTTGATATTGTCCGTGGAAATGATGCATTCTTCCACGTCCTCATTGATTTCCGAGTCAAGAAGGAGCAGGCGTATGCCGCTGTCCACGATCTTGCGGGCCAGCGGAGTGGTTTCCGTATAGCTGGCCGGCGTCAGGACAATAGCGTCCGGATGCTCTGAAATCGCCTGTTCGATCAGAATGTTCTGCATTTCATAATCGTCCTCAGCCTCCGGCGCACGGACGGACAGTTCCACGCCGTATTCCTGCGCCGCCGCTTTTGTCCCATCTATCAGCTGGGTCCAGAAATCGCTGTCGTCAATGATCTTGGAAATAAAAATAATGGAGTACGGCTCTTTTTTGGGTTCCTTGCGCATAAACGCCAGAAGCAAAACCACCGATACCGCCAGCAGAAGAAATATGGCCGACAGAAGTTTTTTCTTATTTATCTTCATTTGTTTCCTGCGCCTCCTCTTCCACAAACGGGATTTTTATCGTGGCTGCCGTTCCCTCGCCGGGGATGCTTTTGTAAAAAATCCCATATTCCATGCCGTAATAAAGCTGGAGCCGCATCTGTACGTTGCAGATTCCTATCCCTGATTTTTCTTCCCCATTCTTTGCATCAAAGATATGATCCAGCACTTCCTGCTCCATCCCCCTGCCGTTATCATATACGGTAAGGTAAATACAGCCATCCCGGTAGGTTCCGGTTATTTTTATCAGACCCTTTCCTTCCTTATATTTGATTCCGTGATAAATGGCATTTTCCACCACCGGCTGCAGCACCAGCTTGATGATCTGCTGGTTCATTATCCCCTCATCCACATCGATTTCGAATTCCATTTTGTCCTGGTAACGCATTTTCTGGATGGTCAGGTAGCTTGCGGCATAATCCACCTCACGCCTGATGGAAACAAGCTCGTCCTCATTGCTGATGCTCTGCCGCAGCAGCCTGGCCAGGGATGAGGTCATAAGCACTACCTCACTGTTCCTGCCGCCCTCCGCCATCCAGATGATGGAATCCAGCGTATTGTACAGAAAATGGGGATTGATCTGCGACTGCAGCGCCTTCAGCTCACTCAGGCGCTTCTGTTCCTGTTCGTAGATGTTCTGCTCCATCAGCTGCTGTATTTTGTATATCATTACATTGAAGGATTTTCCCAGCCCGGCGATTTCGTTATTTCCCTCCGTCTCTACCTGCGTCCCCTCAAAATTGCCGCGCTCCACCTCTTTCATGGAATTTTTCAGCCGTTCCAGCGGACGCGTAATCGCTGAGGAGAATACCACGCACAGCAGCACGGTTACCACCAGAAATCCTGCTGTGATAATAACATACAGCCGCTGTGCCTCTGAGCGCCCCTTCATAAGCTCCGCCATATCCGTTACGCCCACAATGCTCCAGCCGGTTTTCCCCGATATGGAAATAGTATAGAGCTTGCCGCCCGTCCCTTCTTTTTTCAGGAAATAGCCATCCTCGCATTCCAGCACTTCATCCACCATTTCTGTTTTCAGGGAGCTGTAGATAAGCTTCTGCTTGGGATGGTAAATGATTTTGCCGTCAGGATCAATAATATAAATATAATCAGATCCGATGTTATTGCGCTCACACAGGTCTTCCAGCGCCTTATAGTTCAAATCGATGAAAAAAACGCCCACCGTTTCCCCCGTATCCGGGTTCTCGATTCCGCGGCTCATGGTAATTACCCATTTATAATTATCCTTAATCACATTCTGCACATGGGAGGAGGTGAGCCAGGTCCCGCCCTTATCCCTCACCTTGCCGTACCAGTCCACACTGTACAGGGGAATGTTCACATTAAGGACATCGTTTCCATCATTGATGATTCCTTTATCCTCTTCGGAAACCACGGCAATATTGGAAATATCCTTCCGTGTTTCCAGTACCGTGGAAAACTGGGTCACAATCCTCCGGTACAGGTTGGGATCTCCCGCAGATTTTTTATCCAGCAGGTAGTTCTGCACATCGCTGCTGTGAGCCACCATGGAGGATATGTTTTCCATATAATCAATGTAGGAATCAATGTCCCTGGTCACCTGCCCGGTCAGGCGGGTGGTATAATCTATGGAATTATTTAATATCGTCCGTTCCGTATAGTTCAAGGATATAATGTAAAAAAAAGTGAGCGTTGCCACTATCAAAACGGAAAACACCGCCAGCATGTTGGTTCTGATGCTGGAAAAGGGCAGCTTTATCCGGTGGCCCCCCGCTTTCTCCTGCCTTTTCATCACATCCCCCTCTTTTCCCTGGCGTACTCTGTAGGTGATTTTCCCGTAGCCTTTTTAAAGGCGGCGCTGAAATAATGAGGATCTGAAAAACCTACCTTTTCAGCGATTTCATAATTTTTCAGAGCGGTGTTTTCCAGCAGATCCCTCGCCTTCTGCATCCGTATGCCGGTAAGCGCCTCCATGAAGGTTTCCCCTGTGACGCTTTTAAAAATGGCGCTGAAACGGCTGGTACTGATATTCAGATAAGAGCATATCGAATTCAGTCCCAGTTCGTTTTCCCCATAATGTTTTTCTATGTAATCCATGGCAAGGAGCGCATATTTCTTCCCGCCGTCATTTTTCCCCGTATCCAGCATTTCCGCCGCTTTCCGGTAGTAGCCCTCCATCACGGAAAGCGCCTGTTCCAGGCTTACGGCGCTCATCATCCCTTCCAGCGCCCGTTCTTTTTCCCAGACGATGTCCTGCTCCTCCAGCTGAAAGGAACGCAGAAGCTCCGGAACCGCATCCAGCTGCTGCTGCAGATACATGTGCACCCTTTCTTTGGTCCAGCCGGCTGTGCGGACGCCTTTTTTCATTTTTTCCATAATCCGGGAAACAGCTTGGGTATCGCTGTGCTTGACGGCATCCAGGATTTCTTCCGCCGCCAGCTCCGTTTCCGTCTGTTCCCCCGTATGCTGACGGATATCCTCCATCACAAACAGGGACTCCTCCCCGAAAATATAGCGGCACTGAAGCGCTGCCAGCGCATCTTCATAGGAATGGAACAGATCCTGACGTTCTCTGATACAGCCGCCGATTCCGATATTGGTCTTCATTCCCAGGATTTCCTTCAGCCGTCCGTTGATCTCCTCCGCAATGGCCCGGCTTTCCCGGCAGAACTCCACCGGCTTATTGCTCTCCAGCAGGAGGACCGTGCGGTACTCCTTCCCCTGAAACACCTCTCCCGCGCCGTATTTTTCCACAATTTCCTGTGATACATTGTATACGACAAAGGCGATAAGGGCGCGTTCCTGTTTCTTCTTATCATCCAGGCTGTGCACATCCCTGTAGTCCTCTATCTCTATCACTGCGACCCGGAAAGCATTCCCCCAGAGGGTTATTCCCAATTCCTCCAGCTCCCTGTCATTTTCCTCACGTGTCTTGTCTCCCATGACAAGGCTCATGAGCACATCGGAGCGCACAAGGAGGTGGTTTTTGTGATAGGTGGTGCTCAGCCTGCCGATAAGCTCTTCATTTTTCCTGCGTTCATCTATTTTTTCACCGATTTGGATCAGCACCCCGGACAGCTCCGAAGCGGTGACCGGCTTGAGCAGATATTCGGACACCTGATATTTCAGGGCCTGCTTGGCATATTCGAATTCATCATAACCACTGAAAATGATGATCTTAATCTGCGGATATTCATGATAAAGGAATTCGCTCAGCTGGAGGCCGTCCATATATGGCATACAGATATCAGTCAGAACCACATCCACCTCATGGCCCTGCACATAGTCCCTTGCCTCCCTGCCGTCGGCGCAGACCGCAACCAGCTCATATCCCAGCTTTTCCCACGGAATATTAGCGCTTATTCCTTCTCTTGTTAAAATCTCATCATCCACCACAATCGCTTTTATCATAGTTCCCCCGGTATTCCGTCAGCCTTCCAAGTCCGCCCCATACGGACTTTTTGCCTGTCTTATCTTTATCATACCGGAAAAATATGGAAGTGTCTATGAAATGTTCTTTTTTCATCTTTCCATCTGAATCAAAGACCTCGCGGCAGTCGCCAAATATCCATGCAAGCATGGCTACTTGGCTCGTTGCTCGCAGGAATAAAAGCATTTATTGACTCACAACCACTTTTTTAATCTGCAGTAAACCTTTTCCTCAATCTCTTCTGCTATAGCTCTGGCTTTATAAGGATCAAGCTTTATATCCTCAGCAACAGCCAGCAAATCCTTTATTCCCGGATTTTCCCCATTTCCATTCACTGTTGTTGCATGTTCTCCGCCAATAGAATTACTGTATGTCAAGTCATATGCTGGTGATAGAACCCATTTTTTCTGACTTTCATCATAAAGGAATGAAAAATTTTTGGAATGGTCATCTCTGTTATGCGCAAAAACATTAAAACACATAAGACGATAAAGCTGCTCCAGCTGGCTATAATCATTCGTCAATTTCAAAGTAAGCTGCATCAGAATATTATAATCCAAATTAGGAATTCTATGAGATGTTTCCAGCAATGCGCTGACAGAAACCATATGAATCCTCTTTCCCCCATTTCTGTCAAATCTTTTAGTTGCGAAGTAACCCTGACAAAGCTTACTTGGCATCAACCGGGTCTCCTCCATCCTGATGCCGCATTCTTTTGCGCAAAGAGAATACTCATATTCCTGTACCCCTATGTTTCCCTTATCATAGGAAGACGCAAACTTCACTATCCATTCTTCTCCATCAATAATATAATTTACCTTGGGTCTTGCCCCGCCGGAAGAACCGCCTAATTGAAAAAGCTCATCAAGATTTTCACTATCATTCGATTTCATAATAGCCTCGCAGCCTTTGGCCAGGTCATCCAAAGATACGTCCTTATCATCGGAGACCAGCTTATTTTCAGGGTAATAAGTTAATGCTCCCATACCGGAGGATCCCACTATTGCCAAGCGGTTCAATGCATCTACCTTTACAGGATTCATACCTTCTTTTCGCAGCATCCTGTCCACCAGCAATCTTCCCCAACCATCCGGGAGGCTGTCTGCAAACACGCCAAAGGTTCCTTCAAACGGATCAAATCCTTTGGGAGTAAAAACCCCGGACTGAAGCGGCAGAGAGACCGGGCTGACCGAAAATCCGTTTCGCAGCCAATCCGCATCGTACTCAAAGGCTGTGAGCTTATCTTTTGTAACCGCAAGCGTCCCTACTTTTCGCTTATCCATAAATACAGACAACATTTTATTATCGTTCATTTAAGACCTCCTCAATGGACGCGTAGCCTTTTTTTGTAAACAGCCCGTCAAAGTCGTTTTCATACCCCAATGCAAATGCAATTTTTATGAGCGAAGATAATGATATCTCTCCGGTACGTTCAAAACGTTTTATGGATCCCAAACTCACATCCGAATATTTCGCCAGCTGTACCTGTGTTATTTTTTTCTCCTTTCTCCTTCTGCTCATACGGCCTGCAATATCTTTACTTATTTCTCCTGGTGATCTCAAAAAATCAAAGTTATTCATAGCTAATATTTTAACCTTTTTTGTAGTTTTAATCAATAAAAGATTAAGATATTATTCTTTTTTATTATTGTTCTGTTTCTGTTCACTCCGAAAACCAGTAACTGCATAAATCCAGTAAAAATTGCCTGCAGCAATGGGATTTATGCACTCTTGAATCACTTTCTTACATACTGTGCAGTAAATGCACAGTACTGAGTGAATAATAACATTCATCATCAGCCGCGGGATGTATCTGCGGCCGGTTCCCGATCCTGGAACCGCTTCAGCTGGGCATTCAGCTTCCTGACCTTTTTATCCGCCGCAAGCCAAAGGATGCCCTCCGCAGCCAGGCAGACAGCCAAAACCATTATCATAAAGGGTAAAAGCGTACTGAAATCCGTCCCTCCCAGGAAAAATACGATGCCAACCATTATCGCTTCTATCAAAATAAGCTGTATGATTTTGCGGAGAAGCATCTGCTTCACTGTAAGCTCTTTTCTGCTGTAGAGCACGGCTGAGGGCAGAATCCCCAGAAAACCGTAGAACACCGGGAACAGAAGGGCCTCATAGCCAAACCTGGTATCCGGGGCATAGATCATCCCCATAAAGGCCATCCCCAGGTTTATGCAGGTTACCACGACAAAAAAACTGATAAACACCTGTCCCATAAATTCCTTTTTACTCATTTTGCAGCCTCGCTTTCAACGCATTTACATATTTTCTGGAAATAATGATGTCCTCGCCGTTCGTCAGCCTTGCGGAGAGCCGCCCGTTCAGGCCGGGTCGCAGGTACGAAACCCGCATCAGGTTCACCACCGCCGTTCTGGAGCAGCGGAAGAATTCCCCGGAGCAATAGTTTTCTTCAAAGGTATATAGTTTCATTTTAAGCTCGTACACATTTTTTTCCGTATAAATATACAGGCGGTTGTCCACGGCTTCCGCATAATATACGTCCGAAAGCGGTATGCAGTACATTCTGTCCGTGTCATAGCCCTCCAGCTTTTCCTGGCGCAGCTTGACGAAGCGCTCTATTTCCCGTATACTTTCCGTCACCTCATGGCATTGGATCAGGACCTGTTCTTCTTTTTCCCGGCCAATCTGTTCCACCGTTACGCGCATTGCCTGTTCCCGGATCCGCAGCTGACAGGCGCTGCCGCAGTCAGGCGAATCCTTTCCTTTTCTGATTTTTAAATGAGTCTTCCTGTGCAGGCCTTACAGCATCTGTTCCGCCTGCAGTACGGTTATGCATGGCTACGACTGCATGCGGGCCTCAAGTGGGCCAGGGTTCGGAGGCATGCCGGAAGGCTGCCGGAAGACTGCCGGAGGACTGTGCTGTTTCTGGTTTCTAATACGTTTCCTGTAGAGAAAGCGTTCCCTGTCCCTTCAGATAATAATCAAAATAATCCCTGATGATTCCGTTCATCGTGACCAGACATTCCCCCGCATCCCTCTTTCCGGTCCCAAGCAGCGCTGCCAGCGGCGGGGAAAAAAGAGGAAGATCCGTAAAATTCATATGCCCGGCATCGGTAAACTGAATCTCTCTTCCATCCTTTGCCAGTGACAAAATTACATGATTCACATATTGATCGCCGTATTTCTGCCCCTGCTCATAATGTTCGGAGGTATCGATGCATAAAAGGGGAACCGGGTAAAGCTCCGTGTTCATCTGGTATTTTCCGTCCGCAAAGCCGATTTCCTCGCCCAGCATAGTCCCGTCCAGATCGATGACAGCCCGCACCTGCGGCCGTTCCCGTCCAGCCGTCACCGCAGCCGCGCCCCCAAGGGAATGTCCGAAAAGCCCGATATTTTCAGGATCCGTTATGGAAAAGGGAAGCGGCGCCCCCTCTTCTCCGCAAAGCCTTGTTATCTCATCCATTACAAAGTTCAAATCATCTGTCCGCAGCCGAAGCCAGGGTCTGGTCACCCGAAAGTTTTCTTCTTCCGGCATGCCGTCTCCATTTATTCTGGAAATATCACTCATAAACTGCTTATCCACAATAATCACTTCCCCATCATCCAGCTCTGAAAAAATCGCATGATAGGGGTGCTCCACACTGCATACCACATATCCGTTGGAGGCAAGCTCGGTATATGCCGAATAATTGCTCATCCTGTACCCGAAGGCGCCATGGGAAAACACGATCAGCGGAAAGGTTTCCCCTTCCCCGGAAACAGGATACCAAAACTGCACCGCCACCCGCCTGGACGAACCATCGGAGCAGAATTCCTCCTCCCTCGCATCATCTGTCCAGGTAAAGCTTACCATCTCGTAAGCGTAGCCGCCGGTTACAGGTAAAGGTATCACAGGCGGGAACAAAAGGGCCGCTATCATGCAGAGGAACAAAAGCAATAGATGAACAGGAAGGGCCGACGGATGGTATTTTGCCGCCTTTCTTATTTTGCCGTCCTTCTTTTTTCCCTCAGAAAAAAAGAAGTAAGCAGATATAAGGCCGCACACAAGATAAATGCCAGGAAACAGCCAGGCTGTATCAAGGGGCAGCCCACCAAATATGACAAGCAGCAGGAAAATCAGGATTTCTGCGGTAATAAAACCCATTTGAACCGTCGGTATCCGTTTCCTTTTGTAGAAAAAGATGCCTTCCTTCACCAACTCCGCTATAAACAAAATTGTCAGAAAAAAATAACTCATGCCACTCCTTCATTGCCGCTTTCTGTCCGGCCGACCGACTGATTTTTAATGTCTGCTGTCAGTATAGGGCAGGAAAAGCGTATCCGCAATGCGCAGGGAAGCGGAATGCAGAAATGGAGCGTGAAATGCATATTCATATTTTAAGTTGGAAGGCGCCGCTTTGTAAATTACATAACATCCACTGTTTCTATTGCCAATGTATCCAGATGTTTTAGCAGCATCTCCATTGTAATGACGCATAGTGCCAGCCAGGAGGCTTTTTTCTTTTCATCTTTCTCGCTTATTATATGGTTTTCATGGTAAAATTTCGAAAAGGCCACTGCTATCTGGTAAGCATTTTCACAGACAATATTGGGGGCTTTCTCATGAAAGGCGTTTATAAAAGCGCTGCCGCTGAGTGCAATTTTTAACAATAATTCTCTTTCACTTTTTGAATAAATTCCCTGCAGTTTTACCATTCCGCAGTTGATGCCGGTTTTCCTGAGGATTGAATTGATACGGGCAACCGTATATAGAAGATAGACGCCTGTTTTGCCCTCCGATGCCATAAATTTATCCGTATCAAAAACATAGTCCTTGGAATAGTGGTTAATTAAGTCACCAAATTTCACCGCGGCTATCCCTATTTTCTCCGCTGCGGCTTTTTTGTCCGCCTCCGCTATATTATCTGATGATTTTAATTTTTCATAGGAACAGGCTGTTACCGAATCCAGCAGCTCTGACAGCTGCATTACTCCGCCGTCCCTGGTTTTAAACGGCTTGCCGTCTTTTCCGTTTACCGTTCCAAAACACAGATGGGCAAGCTCCGTGCTTTCTGGTATCAGCGTTGCCTTCCGGGCGACACGGAATACCTGGGTAAAGTGTAAATTCTGCCTGAAATCTACGACATACCATATTTTATCCGGTCTGAAATCCTTTTCCCGCTGTATAATCGCTGCAATATCTGTCGTCACGTATCCTTCCGAGCCGTTGGATTTCACAATAATCGCAGGAGGGACCGGCGCTTTGTCATTCTCCTTTGCAACCTCCACGACCTGTGCGCCTTCGCTTTTTACAAGCAGGTTCCGGTCCGTTAACAGCTGCAGCAGCTGAGGCACATATTTGCTGGAATCACTTTCCCCATACCAGTAATCAAAGGAAACGTCCAATCTTTGAAAGTTTTTTCTGATTTCCTTTACAGATACCTCAACCATGTTACACCAGATTTTTGTATAATGTGTATCTCCTTTTTGAAGCCGGGCCGTTATCGTTCTTGCTTTTTCAAGAAAGACCTCATTTGTTTTACTTTTCCGGCTTGCGGCCGGATAGATTTCATTTAATAAATCCGTTGTAAGCGTGGGCAATGTATCTGCGTATCTTTCCTCCAGTTCCGCAAGGACCAGCCCCATCGGCAGGCCCCAATCCCCCAGATGGACATCCCCAACCGCTTTCCTGCCGGTCGCTGTAATGATTCTTTTTAAGGCTTCCCCGATGATGGTTGAACGCAGGTGGCCGACATGCAGCGGTTTGGCAACATTGGGATTTCCGTAATCAAGCACTATGGTTTCCTCTGCTTCCGCCTGAGGGATCCCCTTAAATTTGTCATGGTACATCTGTTCGGCATAGTCCGCAAGGAATTCATCCTGCACGCTTATATTGAGAAAGCCCGGCCGGACCACTTCTATTTTATGGATATAAATGCAGCCGGTTATCTGATTTGCAACCTCTTGCGCAATCGTCAAAGGTGCTTTCTTATACCTTTTCGCTCCGGCCAGCGCGCCGTTGCATTGAAACTGGCACAGGTCAAGTCTGTCGGAAATGCTGACCTTACCGAGTGTTTCATCATAACCGCACTTTGAAAATGCATTCATAAATACTGCTGATAACAGCTCTGTTAATAATTTCATACTTGCTCCCTTCTGCGCAGCAGAGCGTGTTTGGAAACTGCCCCTGCGCTTTCAAATGCTTCTGCAGCCCGCCGGGGCGGTACCGGACTACTTCCGGCATAAATACTGCACAGCTTCAATTATTTAGTTTTCAATTGCAATAAAAAAGCACCGACAGGCTGTGTGTGCCCGACAGTGCTTTGAAAATAAATATAATTCAACTCACTTTCTATAGGCACACAGCAAATTAAGCCTGTACCTATAAAGATACAAGCTTCATCGTCTGCGTCGAATGGAAAGTGAGAATAATTGACTCATAATTCGCTCCTTTGAAAGTTATAATGTCTATTTATAGCATGAATTATCCGGTATTGCAATTACTTTTTTATGTTTTAGTTTTTTATTCACGTTTTGTACCGGAGGCCGGGGTCTTTTTTCGCAGAATATCCAGCGTATGGTGGCTTGCCCCTATCAGATCCTGTCTTTCACAGACCGCCAGATGGTATTTCATATAGATGCCAAATTGTTCATCGTTCATATTGTCTATGACAGGGCGCATATATCCGGTTGCGCCGTCAGTGGCTGTCAGGCAGATCCGTTCCGCCTGTACAGATTGGTTCAGTTCCGCAATATCCTCTGTCCGCACCAGTGCAAACAGATCCTCCGGCTGCGCGGTAAAATGGAAATCCTCCGTCAGCTTTCCTTTCTCCAGGCAGTCGTAAATGGTTCCCCGGGCAAACAGTTCTCCCACCACAGTTGGATCATTCATGCAGTAGGCGATATACAGAATCCCGTTTTCACGGGTTACCCGTACGGCTTCCTCAAGTGCTTTCTTCCTTTCATCCTGCGTATAAAGATGATACATCGGCCCGAGAAGAAGGGTTATGTCAAACGTATTCTCCTGATAGCGGGACAAATCCAGGGCATCTCCCTGTACTGCCTGAAGTCTCATGCTATCCTCCGTTTTTGACCGCAGGATATTCAGGTTGTGTTCCAGAAGTTCCACCGCATCTACCCGGAAGCCTTCTTTCGCCAATGCAAGGGAATAGCGCCCGGTTCCGGCTCCCACCTCTAAAATACGCATTCCCTGCTCCAGAAATTTATGGATGTATTTCATTGTCGTCAGATATTCCACCAGGCCGTGCTTTGCAGCAGACAGACGGGCATCTTCCCGGTAACTGCCGTAGTACTGCTTCAGGTAACCATTTTTATCCATATATTATCGCTCCCATTTTGTATGTAATTATAATGGAACTGCGCATGTAAGTCTTTATATATAATGACAATTCTGCACTGCGTTGTCTGTCAGTCAAATAAATCTTTAAGCTCTGCCGCCACCGGTTCTACAGCTCTTTTTCCTGCCTGTTTATTTTCTTTCTTACGTTCCGATTTCCATTTCCGTTCCTCATACATATCCCGGATCCAGACTTTAACCGGGGCTTTCCACATTTCCTTTTTATTCCAAAGAAGGCTCTGCCGCCGCAGAGCCTCTTCTTATCTTATCCTTATCCTGTAAACCGCTATTACACATTAATTTCCGTCTTCACGCCCAGCAGTTCTTTATTTTCCTCAAGCACAGGCCCGATTACATCCTTCAGGAAGCTTTCCACCTGTGCCGGGGCACAGCCAATATATTTGGAAGGGTCCATGGTTTCGGCCAGTTCTTCAGCGGTAGTCATAAACATGGGTTCCTGTGCGATGAGCTCCAGCAGGTTATTGTCTTTGCCCTCCGCTTTCACCCGCCTGCCGGCTTCCATGGACAGTTCCCGGATTTTTTCATGCAGCTCCTGGCGGTCGCCGCCTTTTTTCACCGCATCCATCATAATATTTTCCGTTGCCATAAAAGGCAGTTCGCTCATAAGCCGTTTTTCAATGACCTTCGGATATACCACCAGGCCGTCCACCACATTCAGGCACAGATCCAGGATGCCGTCCACAGCCAGGAAGCCTTCCGGCACGCTCAGCCGCTTGTTGGCGGAATCATCCAGGGTACGTTCAAACCACTGGGTTGCAGAGGTAATCGCCGGATTGAGCGCATCCGCAATCACATAGCGGGAAAGGGACGCAATCCGTTCACTGCGCATGGGATTCCTCTTATAAGCCATGGCCGAGGAACCGATCTGGTTCTTCTCGAAAGGCTCCTCCACTTCCTTCAGATGCTGGAGAAGCCGGATGTCATTGGACATCTTGGTGGCGCTTGCCGCGATTCCCGCCAGCACGTTGAGCACTCTTGTATCTATTTTACGGGAATAGGTCTGCCCGGATACCGGATAGCAGGCCTGAAAGCCCATTTTTTCCGCAATCATTGGATCAAGCGCATTTACCTTGTCCATATCGCCGTCAAACAGCTCCAGGAAAGAGGCCTGTGTTCCCGTAGTTCCCTTGGAGCCAAGCAGCTTCATAGTGGAAAGCACATAATCCAGATCCTCCAGATCCAGGTAAAATTCCTGCATCCACAGGGTTGCGCGCTTGCCTACCGTTGTGGGCTGGGCCGGCTGGAAATGGGTGAATGCCAGGGTGGGCAGATCCTTATATTTTCCGGCAAAGGAAGCAAGCTCCGCCAGCACGTTCACAAGCTTCTTTTTCACCAGCTTCAGCGCTTCCGTCATCACAATGATATCCGTGTTGTCACCCACATAGCAGGAGGTAGCCCCCAGATGGATAATCCCCTTCGCCTTCGGGCACTGCACGCCGTAAGCATAAACATGGCTCATAACATCATGGCGCACCTCTTTTTCCCTTGCTTTGGCAACCTCATAGTTGATATCCTCCGCATGGGCCTTTAATTCTGCGATCTGCTCCTCCGTAATGGGAAGGCCCAGCTCCTTTTCCGTCTCCGCCAGGGCGATCCACAGCCTTCTCCAGGTGCGGAATTTCATATCCGGTGAAAAAATGTACTGCATTTCCCTGCTCGCATAACGCTCCGAAAGCGGGCTTACATATCTGTCCATATTATCACTCATAAACGGCAACTCCTTTATACTTAGATTGTTCCGTCAGGACAGCCTGTCCTGAAACCTTCTGCTTTTCATTTACTGAACAATTACCCTGCACATACCCTTCCCGCTGCAAAATGCCTGACCTTGCTGCCATGATTCCCCCGGGAAAGGACAGCATAACTGAAACAAGTATATCTCACCGCTTTTCAAAAATCAAGAAAACTTACACGTTCATCACACGCCCGATGAACTCACGGACCCGTGCATTAGGTGAACTGAAAAGCTCCTCCGGCGTTCCTTCCTGACAAATTACGCCCTGCTCCATAAAGATGATCCGGTCGGAAAGCTCCCTGGCAAACTGCATTTCATGGGTTACAATGATCATTGTCATATGCTCCTGCGCCAGCTGCCTGATTACCTTTAACACCTCCCCGGTCAGTTCCGGATCCAGCGCTGAGGTAGGTTCGTCAAAAAACAGGATTTTTGGCTGCAGGGCCAGCGCCCGCGCAATGGAAACACGCTGCTGCTGCCCGCCGGAAAGCTGATAGGGATAAGCATCCTTTTTATCGGACAGGCCCAGCTGGGCCAGCAGCTTTTCGGCGCGTGCCTCCGCTTCCTTCCTGGAAATGCCGTCCACCGTCATGGGCGCATCTATGATATTTTTCAGGACGCTGTAATGCGGGAACAGGTTAAAGCTCTGGAACACCAGTCCAAAATGCTTATGGATCCGCTTTAAATCCGCCCTGGAGGCATACACGCACCTGCCGTTTTCCTCATGGGCGGCCTTTTCCTCCAGAAAGGAAAGCTCTCCGCCGTCCATTTTTTCCAGCATGGTGGCGCAGCGAAGCAGCGTAGACTTTCCTGAGCCCGAAGGACCTATGATGGAAACCACCTCCCCTTCCTTTACGGTCAGGGAAATATCCTTGATAACCTCCAGTTCCCCAAAGCTTTTTTTCATATGATTTATTTCAAGAAAATTCCGGCTCATTTTGTTCCTTTTTCTCCTATCCGTGTACTCTGTGTAGAAACGGAGCCCGGAAATACCGGGGAACCGCTTCCCCTGCATTTTCCCAGGCTTCTTTTGCCTTAACCTCTGTAATAATTCAGGCGTTTTTCCACATGCTCCATCACCATGGCAACTACCAGATTGAAAATATAATAAAATACGCCGGCCGCCATCAGCGGAGCTACGGAGGCCTGGGCCGCCGCTATCTGCTTGGCGATGGTAAACATCTCCGTCACGGTAAGCACAAAGGCCAGGGAGGTATCCTTTACCAGCGTTATCATTTCATTTGTCACCGCAGGGAGCACCCGCTTAATCACCTGGGGCAGAATGATTTTTACAAAGGTCTGCGCACGGCTGTAGCCCAGAATTTTAGCCGCCTCATATTGTCCCACCGGCATGGACTCGATTCCGGAACGGTAAATCTCCGCAAAGTACGCCGCATAATTCAGCACAAAGGCCAGGATTACCGCCACCATCCGGTAGCCCTTGGATATTTTCATGCCGAACACATAATAAGGCGCAAAATACACAACAATCAGCTGCAGCATCAGCGGCGTTCCCCTCATTACCGATATGTAAATTTTCGTTATGAAACGAAGCACCCCGATTTTGGACATCCTTCCAAAGGATAAAAACAATCCCAGCGGCAGGGAGAACAACAGGGTCAATACAAAAATCTCCGTTGTAATCAGCATACCCCCTGCGAGCTGCTGCAGCATATTTCCCAATTCCATGGCTTCCTCCACTTATCTTTCTTTCGTTTGCTTCGGGCTTTCCCGAATTCCTTAACCGGAAAAAAGCCGCTGTTGCGGCTTTCCTTCCGAATCTCTACCCGAGAATCATCAATATTTATTCACTGACTTACCGGCGGCTTCAGCCAGCTTCTGTTATTTTCCAAGGCAGATGCTGTCAAGCAGTCCGTAATCTGCGTACTTTTCCGCTATCTGCTTAAAGGTTCCGTCCTCAGCCATCTCCATCAGGGTCGCTTCAACCGTATTTTTCAACTCCTCATTGCCCTTCTTAAAGCCGATGCCGTACTGCTCTGTGGACAGGTATTCCTTATGAGCCTCGCCGTCCAGAATCACATAGCCGCCGTCTCTGGAGGCAATCTGGTAATTGGCAACGCCGATATCAATGGCCAGGGCATCAATAGCACCCGCTTCCAGATCCATAAATGCCGTATTATAATCCGCATACTGGTTCAGCGCCGCAAAGGTATCGGCCAGCGCCTTTTCATCCCCTTCCAGGGCTGCCAGCGCGGAGGAATCCTTCTGTACTCCCACTGCCTTGCCTGCCAGATCCGCTTTCGTATCAATTCCCGCGTCCTCAGCCACCACAAATACCTGGCTGTTATCCACATAAGGCACGCTGAAGGTATACTGATCCTCCCTGCCGTTCATTGTAAATCCGTTCCAGATGCAGTCAATCGCTCCGGAATCCAGCTCCATATCCTTGGAATCCCAGTCAATGGGCTGCTTTACCAGCTCCCAGCCCTGACGCTTGCATACCTCAGCCGCCAGATCCAGATCAAATCCCACATATTCACCGCTCTCATCCTTATAACCATAAGGCGGGAATTCCGCATCGAAGCCAACAATAAACTGGCGTCCTTCTCCGTCCGCCGCATCCGCACTCTGCGCCTGCGTGCTGCTTTCTTCCTCCTGTACGCTTTCCGCCGCTGTGCTTTCTGCCGCCGCGTTATCCGCTGCCGTACTGCTCTCCTGTGCCGCGCCTTCGGCCTGTCCGCTTCCTGATGTCTGTGTACCGCCGCAGCCGATCAGGCCAAACGCCATCACACCTGCCAACAGAATTGCCGCTGCCTTTTTCATAGTTCTTCCTCCTCATGCAGGAATACTGTCCCACAGCATTCCTTTACTAATTTATCGATTTAGCATACTAAATCATCACTGGCAATATCCTATCATGAGGTGATTTCCTGTGTCAAGACTGAATGTGATTTTTAATGTGATATTTTATTGAAGAAACAACATCCCGGATGGCAGATAGAGCATAATGACTTTTATGCATCAAGCTCTGCAGACAGCAATCAGATTCTGTCAAGCTTCTCCTTGATCTTCCGTTTTATCCTGAAAAATATGCGTGACGAATACTGCTCATTTTCCACCAGCAATTCGTACGCTTCCATAACACCGGCAGAGTACACAAACCCGAAGATGCCTGCCGCAAATCCAAGGAAAACAAAGGAATGAAAATCCGACCATGCAATATATCCCCTCGCTGTAAAGCCCAGAACCAAAACGCCGATAATAAACAGCACCGTACAGGGAATGGCCACGGCCACATATCTCTTTTTTCGGAAAGCATACTCCTTCGATAATTCCTTCAGGTATTCATAATCAAATAACAATGGTTCCTGCTTTAAAATCTTATATTTTGCTTCCTCTGAAAACATTGCGAATACCACCGAAATAATTCCCGCCACAACACACAACGCCATTCCAAGCAGCCGCCATGTTGTCCCTGCCGGAAACATTACATAAGGGATACCGGCCAATGCCCAGAACATAAAGCCTGTTCCTACATACCGGCTGACTTTTTTCTCACTGATAATATATGCCTCCGCCATTTCCCTGCTCACATAATATCCCTTTTCGTCAGCACTCTTTTCTGTTTTTGCATCCTTTAATAAGAAATCTGTTGAAACCTCAAAGATATTAGATAATTGCAAAAGCTTTTCTGTTTCCGGAAATCCCTGATTATTTTCCCATTTACTGACAGCCTGTCTGGTTGTTCCGATTTGTTCTGCCAAAGCCTCCTGAGACAATCCTTTTTCTTTCCTTAGCTTAAAAATCTTTTCACCTAAATTCATTGCATGTATACCTCCTGTGATTTGATAGCAATATGCTGCCAGATCGCGCTGCCATTTTCCATATTTCAGGGAATGCACTTTGTCAATTTCAGGTTGCATCTATGTAATCCGATGAAAAAAGTTCGCTTTTACTTCTGTATTCACTTTTTCGGAAGCCTTTCCAGCTTATGGAAGCCTCTCATATACCGGCACACATATTCATAGGTTTCCAAAACCGCCCGTCTGCGGGCATCCTTACCCACCTGTCCGCTGGTTTTGTAAAAAAGCTGCGCATTGCAGTATAACAGCTTCATGGGATCCTTCAGGCTGTTTTCTATTGTAAAATCCCCTTTCCCCTGGTACTGCCTGATATAAGGCGCTCCCTGTTCCAGGCATCTGGTAAGGCGCTCATAGCCGTTTTCTTCCTGACCGGACAGCAGCTCCCATACACCGAACAGATACTCGTCGGCTCCCCATGGATGCGGCCTTGCGGCATCGGCCCTGTCGTCCCACAGCAGGCATTCCCTGATTGGATCCGGCGGCCCTGCCAGCATCGCCTGAAATAACGCCTGGCGTTCAGGCGCGAAAAAGGCCTCCAGGCAGTCAATCTGTTCCCAGCAGGGGAATACCTCTTCGGCAAGAAAGGTAAGAATCTGGTCAAATTTCCGGTTGATGCCCTCCGTATCTGTCCCGTTCAAATCAAATTGTATGACACCCCATCCGGAGAGCATTTCCTTACGGCGTTCCCCGTGCATGACATCCCCCGGCAGATTGAGGATATGGCTGCGGATGTCGTAGAGCGGGCAGATACAATAATCTATCGCCTCGTACCCGCCTCCCCTGAAATATCCCACAAAATTCAGATAGGAGACGATACCGTTCTGCTCCTTTACAAAGGTTTTGGAGCCTGCCTTTTTCATGCCGTATGCCTTGGCAAGAGGGGCAATTTTTGCCTGCATATTTTCCTTCAGGCGAAGGTGCATGAGGCTTTTGTTTTCCTTCTGGCTATCCTGCGGTAAAATTGGGCTGGCGCTCCGGGGCGTGGCCGGAGCCTGATGAGGCAGGGCCGGAATTTGGCCGGATGGATCAGGAACCTGCGCAGACGGATCCGGATCCTGTCCCGGCGGCGTCCCCAGCCTCTTTTGCCAGTCGAAAGCTACCGGCGCCACGGGATGCTTTGCAAGAAAGGCCTCCCAGGCATCCATAACAGGTGAAATCCTCTCATAATAATCCTGCAGGCGTTTCTCCTGCCGCCGTTTGAATTCCTCTTCCGCCTTTATTTTGTAATAGTCAGAGCTGTTTTCCACAGGATGTCCCTGCCGGTAAAAATAGTACAGAACCCCTTCCTTGCTGCGGCACATGGAGGCGTAATCCACCGGCCCGCCGGGTTTGATACGCAGGAAATAACCGGGGGAAAGGTGGGATTTCAGCTGCTCCGCATGAGCATCCCACCAGGCTTCCCACAGGGCAGGCTCCACCGCTCCCCGCACGGCCTGAAGAAACATATTTTCCATTTCATTGATAAAATCCATAGTCCATAACCTCCCAACGCCTGTATATGGCGCGGTACCGCATAACCCTTTGCGGCATGATGCCTATTACCCCAGCTGACCGCCGCTTTGAGCATCCTTCACTGCAGGAATGCTGAGAATTTTGCCCAGCTGCCATGCCAGGATTTTTCCTTTTGTCCTTCCAAACGCGAAAAAACGCACGTCTCTTCGTTTATCATAATCGTCCTTCTTTCGGCATCTGAAACCGCAATTACTCCCTCCACCTCTTCTTCCTTAACGAGGGCCGAAAATAAATCCCACTGCATGCAGGACATAAAAAGGCGGCATAAAACCTCAGGTTCCTTTGAACTCCCACAGAACAACGAATAGAAGCGATCCGATATGTATTAAAAATCTGTATTTAAAACGGCCTTTCTCAAAGATACCTTTCTATCCTGCATTGCTCCACAACACGTTTTCCCAATAAGGTAATGCACTGTTGCGGGCAACGGCTGATACAGCGATAGCACATAGTACACCGCTCGCCTGACTTGGCACTTCCATCCACTAAGGTTATATTTTTCATGGGCATACCGCCGCACATTGCCCGCAGCCAATACACCTTGAACTGTCTATTTTCAATTTATCCGTATAACGCTTTGTCCGGTTATAAAAATAAAGTCTTTGGCCAAACAACCCTGCCAGATGGCAAAAAGGGCCGATACCGTCCTGTGGCGGCGTTCCTTTCTGCGTATTACGTGCGGCTTCAGCAGATTTAGGCTTCAACTTTTTTTATCCAGAAAACCTATAACAGAAAAAACAAGTCCAATCATCCCAATTATAAGAGTTACCCACTCCATTCCAGATGAACAGCAACTAAATACAAGGGAAAATAATAATATAGCTATTCCTAATCCAATTTTTTTCATTTCAAAATTCTCCTTTGCACCTTCTAACCTGTCAACTGTAAAAGCATTGTACAGCGTTCCGGCTTTCACAGGGAATGCGCGTCTGGTATCCGTCAATATACCTGAGGAGCTCCATTGCCGCATTTAGTATACCTGTACTGTTTTCTAATGCTTTGTCAGTCATATGGCGTATATTCCCATATGACTGACAAAGCCTGCCTGCACCCGGTTCGTTTCGTAGCACCTGTCTCTCCAACTTATTCTAATCGAGAATAAGTTCGAAATATGGTTCATCCACAAAGCCTGTATCTTCATACTGCCTGAACCCACATTGAACAAGGCCGCATTTCTTTGTCATGTTTAATGAAGCCTGATTGTCAGGGTGAACTGAAGCGTATATATATGTAGCCTTTTTGCCAGCCCTGAGCCATTCAACGTATGCTTTCAAAGCTTCTGTACCATAACCCTGATGCTGGTATTCTCCTGCAAGGTGAATAATGAGCTCAACATGAAGCGGGTCCTCCTCGTCAGGCTCTCCTCCACAAATACCCAAAAGCCTATCATTTTTTATTACTGCAAAAATCGCATTGCCATACGTGTTATACTGCCCCCGGTTGTATTCAATAATCTCAGGAATCTGCTTTCTTGCAATCGCGCCCCCACAGAAACGCATTGTCTCTGTGCTGCCCCAAACTTTGTTGAAAAGCTCATCCAAATCCCCCTGTTCAAGTAACCGAAAGCCTAACCTTTCTGATTCAAATATCATTGTTTTCACCTGTAAATTCAAATCTAAATCAGTCTCTTTAATTTTAATTCAAAAGAAGGATATGTGACATACTCCATATAGATTGGCCTGCCCGCATACTCTAAATAGGCTTTATACCTTTCGATAATCGCCGGAGCTTCTATCAAATTCAATACTTTATCCTTTGCCACATACATGGATTCCGAATTTTCTTCAGACGGCCCTGGAATTCCCCCTTTTTCTGTGCATATGAAGTCGAGCATTATCTTAGTTGGTATTTCTTTGATTCCATTATAACCGGGGTATTTTCCGGTATTGGAAGAAATACAAAATACTTCCTTAACCTCAATATCAACGCCGGCCTCTTCCATGACTTCTCTTTTTACAGCATCAATTACATTTTCCCCAACTTCAACCTGCCCGCCCGGAAAAACCCAGCCCGCATTATGAGTCTTTACCATAAGAATCTCGTCATTCTCATTTATTACAATTCCCGCTGCCGCAATAATATGTGTCGGCATAACCCAGCCTGTATTATTTCCCATAAAAATGCCCTTCCTATTCTGAACATTTCAGCCCTGCTCTTTTTTCCAATGCTATCGGAAAAAATTCACGTATAATTGGATACGTTAAGTTATCAGGCAAAGAATCAAAGAGTCCGATCTTTCCCATTTCACTGTAGTCCGGCAAATCGCCCAAAGTATGGATAACTGCAAAATATACCTGTCCATTCCCTTTATAGTGATAGCCATTCAATTCCGCATCTATGTAATAATCGCAGAGCGGCTCAATATCAAAATTAACCGCCCCGGTTTCTTCAAATAATTCTCTTTTTGCGGCCTCCATGGGTGTCTCGCCATTTTCTATCCAACCGCTGGGGTGCTCCCACGTATTCCGCTGTTTATGCATGCAAAACACCCATTTCCCCCTATATATCGCCATAATATCTGCGGAAAAATAATTTCCAAGTGTATTAAAAGGACGGGCATAACACTCCATAAAAACACCTCACTGTTTTTGTATTGCTCTCCATCAGAGCTTTTCTGTTTACTGCCGTCTGTCTCTGTACCTTCTTCGGGGAACTGTACAAACAGCTTTTTCTCCACAACCTGTAATTTATATTATTGTGCCAGTTTCTTCAGTCTGTCACCGGTAAGTCTATACACTGTCCAATCAGACATCGGCTCTGCATCAAGTGATAAATAAAAATCTATGCTTGGTTTATTCCAATCGAGACAGCTCCATTCCAACCGGCCGCACTTACGCTCGACGGCAATTTCCGCAAGTTTTTTTAGAATGGCTTTTCCATATCCTTTTCCTCTATACTCCGGTAAAACAAATAAATCCTCCAGATACAAGCCTGCCCTGCCTAAAAAGGTAGAAAAATTATGAAAAAATAGAGCAAAGCCGACTTCCTTGCCGTCAACAACCGCAAATATCACTTCTGCCTTTTGCCTGTCAAAAATCCATTCCTCCAGCATAATTTCATCTGCGATTACCTCATCCAGCATCTTTTCATATACAGCCAGTTCTTTTATAAATCTCAATATCAGCGAAACATCTTTTCGCTGCGCAAATCTGAACTTTAATCCCACACTCATAATTTTATATTCTCTCCGGTAAATTCTAATTTATATAATAGATATTATGTAAACAATGCTTGCAGATAGCAGAGAAATCACACTTCCCAACACAATTCCCTTTATGCCGCCTTTAATATGGAATAAATAATTCTTATATTCCTTATCCATATCTTCAGTCCCAGCTATTCTTAATTTTTTACTATGGCAGAATACACCAATATCAAGCACAATTACATCAAAGAGATTGACGGCAAGAAATAAGATAAACACATGTGAAAATGCTGTTTCAAATTTCTTAGCTCCTGAAAAATAGGCGACTGCCGCCAAAAGAGTAATGCACACAAATACAGCAATGAGTTTCTTCAATATATGTCCTTTTTCAGTACTTTTAACAGTATTTTTATATTCTGGCAAAGACTCTACTCTTTTTCTGATTTCTGGAGGATACGACATAATATACTTGATTGGTTTTTTATATTGTGTTGGCAGTATAATCAATGCAAAAATTATACAAGCAATCATACATTCTATTGCTAAAAGCATAGTTATTCTCCTTTACAAATTCAGTTTGTTTCGCTTTATAATCCAGGAGTTATACGTCACTTGTACTTTCGATAAAAAGAGAGAAAAATCAATGCCAAAACCATAGGCACACAAGCATACCCAGCATTAACTTTTCCACCTTTAAAAAGAATATATCCGGCCCCAACAAATGTTAAAATTATAAATATCATGCTTAATATCAAAGCCAGCTTTTTTATCATAATCTTCTCCACCTATCCCGATTTTATCGCTTTATACAAAGATTTACAGCTTGCCCAGGTTAATAAATTCAGAAAGCAGTTCTCTTGTATTCCTCTTCTGACGCCCTGTAATCATATTCTAATACTGTTAGGGGGATTCCAATCGCGCCGGCCTGTCTTTTTTATAAATCAATGCCTATCTCATGCATTGCAATTTTAGTCCCAGCGTTTTTATCAATTGTAAACAACGACAAAACTTCATGTTTTCCATATTTAATTGCGTAATATAGAGCCATTGCTGAATGTTTTCCACTGCTCCAGTTAAAATATGCTTTCTCCATATGTATTCTCTGCCAGACTAAATGTAAAATTGTCAGCCACGCAAACCTGGGGCTACAACTGCATTGTTCCGGTTTTGTCAGTTCATCAAACAGTTTTCCCGTTACAAATATTTTTCATATTTCCCTTGGGGAAAAGGACTCTCCAACCCCAAAACCCTTGGCCACAGACCCGTATCATCAATAACAAATCCCATAATCATCCCCATATGAGTGTGTAAATGTCTGAACTGCGCTAAAATCAACGTGAATTTGCAATACTCACAATCTACAGGATATTCTGTTTCATTCCTTTCCCCTTCTCCCTGTTCAAATTTATCAAGTATGCCTTCGCTATCATGAATGCAAGAAATAACTTTCTATTGACTCTATTCTCTGTAAATATTTTTCCCGAAATCGTAGGCTTCCCTAAGGTGGTTCGTTTTATCAATCTGCGGTTTTCCATTCGTATCTCCGCACCCTCCGGCAAGCAGCATCCCTTTATCATGGAAACCAATATAATTGATAAGCGTAAATTTGTAATAGGATACTGCCTGTTCATATGTCCAGAAAAAATCATCAGCTGATGTCATAAGTAACGCGGCATCTTTGACCGGATACCTTTCATACCGCCCTAACGGCGGATTCGGATCTTCCTCAGCAATGCAATAAAATCTCTCAATGAATGCCTTGATTTTGGAGGATAATGTCCAAAATAATAATGGCGATGCAAAGACGATCAAATCTGCCGTCTTAATCTTAGGAACAAGCTCATTAAAACCATCCTTTTGCACGCATGGTTTGCCATAACGGCAAGCGTTGCATCCGATACAGCCTTTCACCTCGGTCTTATTCAAGGAAATCTTTTCAACTGTATGTCCGGCCTCCATTGCGCCTTGAATAAACGCATCTGCTAACTGACTGGTATTACCGTTAAAGCGTCCGCCACCCTGTACCACTAATATTTTTTTCATCACAACCTCCTCCGCAAACTTTAATTTATCAGCTGCATAGACAGGAATTCATTTACTTAGCTTAGATATAAACTCACCCAATACTTTTTCACGGTTATACGATGTCTCATAATAAGACAACCCGTATAAAATGCATTGCTGCTTTAAATAATTACTGATGCTTACAATATCTGCACACTCTCTTTGTTTTTCTTCCTGCGAATGAAAATAGGTATAATCATCCGGTGTGTCATATAGCTGTAATATTCTAAGTCTTTCTTCCGGTGTAGAATCAGATGATAAAAAATAGGCTATATCACATTTTTCATCATCAATATATGTTACATAATCTTCAGGTAATAACTGATATACATCAAAAATCACTCCGTAATCACATTCATCATATTCGCCGCTATCCATCATTGCCCTAATAAATGGAGCGATTTTTGAACTGATATGTTCCAAATTTCTCTGTGGGTCAACAGATGCTTCCGTATCAATATCAGTTTCCGGGAATACCTTTTCAATTCCAGCAATAATGGAATCCATGCTAATATGCTGATATCCCAATGTTTTTGCAACTATTTGTGAAGCTGTACTTTTTCCGGCACGAGGTACTCCGGCTAATATTATATACTTTTTCACATTCCCCTCCACATAACATGATTTCCTCACCTTCAGTTATTATTATCGCCCTTTTTATTTATTCAGGTATCGGTTCGAATTCCTTCAAGTCATCATCGGTAATTTCCCGGATTACCTTACAGGGGCTGCCTGCGGCAAAGCACATCGGGGGAATGTCTCTTGTTACAACACTTCCGGCGCCAATTACCGATCCCTTACCAACAGTCACACCGGCACAGATAACAACATTGCTTCCAATCCATACGTTATCCTCAATTACCACTCTTTTACAGTACATTTCCCCACGGCTGCGCGCCATATAGTGCATTGGATGATTTGTGGTGCTCATTGTAACATTGGGCGCAATAAGAACCTTTTCCCCTATTATGATTTCATAATCATCAACCAATGTAAGATTGGAATTAATATACGTGCCGTTCCCAATCGAAACGGTTTTTCCCATCGCCAGTGTAAGCGGAGGTTCTATCCACACATTATCTCCGCAAAAAGCCAGCAATTTCTTTAAAATTTCCTCTCTTTTTTCAGTTTCCGTTGCTCTCGTCTGATTGAAATCCTGGCAAAGGCCCCTGGCGTATATTTGCTGATTCATGTTTTCGCCAGTATCAACCCATAATAAGCCTTCCGCCCTTCGCTCAGCCATTGACAGTGTCACAACATCATTTTTCTTCATTAGTTCTTCCTCCACTTTTATTGTCCGATTTTATAAACCGGCAGTATCCTGCGAGATCCGTTACAGCCGCTTCTTTTCCATGAACCAACCTAACATTTTCCCAACCAGTTCTGATTTTGATTCTGATTAAAGTAATTATACTGTGGATTCCCCATAAGGGCAATCTTTATATACGCAGGCCGCACAGAATTAATAAAAAGATGAAAAAAGCGCCAATCATTATTGACTGACGCTCAGGACTGTTAAATATAAAACCAGCAATGCAAGCTGTTCCGCCATACCGGGACCTGGCAATTACACCTTTTACCAGGCAGGCATAATACTCATCTAACCATCTATCAGACCAAAAGCAAGGCCTGCACCCAAAACAAATAAAGGCATCCCCTGAAAATGTCATTATCCAGCATTTCCATCCTCCTCACAGGCCCTGTTTATGCGTTTTATCTGCCTTAGACACGCAAAAATAAATGTGAATATATCAAACTTCTCTTATCGGAAAATACATATAGTTTATTCCCACAATACTCCCGTTTGCGTCTTTCTTTGCCAATGACAACAAAATTTTCCTTTATCACCTTAAACATTGTATTCCTCTTCCGTAAATTCAAATTCGAAGAAATACATCAGTTATCGGAAACCCTTATTAAATTTCTATCAATATAGCTTTTCACTGCAAGATCAATTGTTTCCAGGCAAGTATATTTAGGCTGATATTCTAAAAGCCGCTTTGTTTTTTCAATACTAAATACACCACTTCGCACAATATGATAATATGTATGTTCACATTCTTCAGAATTTCCCTCATACTTGCACCATTCCGGCCATGGAAGAAACTTAATTTGAGGTTCATGACCAAAATACTCATACATATGTTTTGCAAAACCATATAATGTTATATGTGTAGCAGCTTCGGCATCAAAAGCCTCTCCAAGTGCTTGGTTTCTATGAGTAATTGCTTTGTAAAATACCTGTGCAACATCATAACCATGAACATGATGCAGGATTTCCTGTCCAAAGTTTGGAAGTGCTATTTCTTTTCCATCAGCAATATCCTGAAATACTCTCATTGAAGTATTTCCCCATGGATTAATAATCGTCCAACCAGGTCCTGATATCTGTCCAGGCATGATAATTGTGGATGGAAAGCCCTCCTTTTGATACTGTTCCTTCAAGTATATCTCACTGGCAAACTTGTCTTTTCCGTATTCATCCAATGGTTCTTTTCTCAAATCATCAGGATTAAACGGTATTGTTTCTGCCATTCCATGCGCCCAGCAAGATGAGCAATAAAGATAATGAAACAATCCTGTCCCCCTGAATCCTTCGACAATCTTCTTGGTTTCCTTAATATTGAAGTTTACCAAATCCACAATAATATCCGGTTCCATAGCCTTTAGTTTTTCAATGAATTCCGAATCATTCTCTCTATCCAATAAGACACGTTTCACCTTATGCCACGCAGGTGCATCTTCATAAGGCATTGACATCTTTCTGGTAATCGCTATTGTTTCATATCCGTTATCTACAAGCATAGGTATAAGATAAGTGCCAATATGTCCTGCTGCTCCAATTACTACTACACGCATTTTATTTTCCTCCATAAATTCAAACTTTTCAGTTCAACAAACTGAAATATTCATGTATCCATTTTTCCCATAAGCCATATCTTCTCGTTAGACACAATAAACATATTCTTCTGAAATCCACTCTGGGAATATATCTTTTTGCCGGGGTGCCATCCGTCATGTTTTGAAAATCCCGTTTGGTAAGCCAGCGAAGAAATTGACAATTCCTTCCGAGTTGGAACAAGAGTGAATACGCTACGGGGTCTGATCGCTGCGGCGGGCTTTATATACCTCATTTTCCGAAACATAATTCACAATCATTTCTACTGCCTTATCAATACCTATGGAAGAATCCAGAACAAGCTGATAGTTTTTCCCATCATCCCAGCGCTTACCGGAAATATGGCGATAGTAGGCACTTCTGGCTTTGTCTGAACGGTGGATATTCCACCTGGCTTCCTCGGGTGTGTCACCATAAATTTCCATAACCCGCCTGATACGATATTTCTTCGGTGCATGGATAAATACACGAACCACATTGTCATAATCCCGAAGCACATAGCCTGCGGCTCTGCCAACGATCACACAGCTGCCATTGTCTGCGATCTGGCAAATGATTTTCTTCTGAGCATCTATAGCGTGGCTGACTGCACCGGTGCTTAGATACAGGTCACGAAGCACCTCGGGAGAATTCTTGTGAATATCAGAAATAAACTCCGCATCCAGTCCGCTTTCGTGGGCAGCCAATGCGATCATCTCTTTGTAATAGAACGGAATGTCCAGGCACTGCGCCACCAGCTTGCCAATCTGCTTGCCAGAGGAACCGTGCTGTCTTGCTATGGTGATAATAACGCCCGGTTTGGATGGCTGTAATGCAGGAGCTGCACCGGAAACGGGAATCTCAGGTCTTCTGTTTTTGACGTAGTCCGCCTCCAGAAACTGACGATAGAACACGATGCCCGCAATACTTGTGATGATTTCCGTTACCGGGAAGGTCATCCAGAACCATGTAAGACCAAAGCGGGAAAATACATATCCCAAAGGTACAAACAGTACCACTGTACGGATAACGGTCAAGGCTGTGCTTTTCAAGCTATAGCCCACAGCCTGAAAGAATACCGGAAAAATCAGAGAAGTGACCATGGGCAGGAAGCTGATGCCGACGAAGCGGAAACCGATGCACCCAATCTCGATTACAAGAGGGTCTGATGTGAATACACTGAGCATCGGACCGGGAATGGAAGCAAAGCACAGCGTTCCTATTGTCATCATTACAAGACCGAAACCAATCGCAGTCATCAATGTTTTTTTGCAACGGTCAATGTTTCTGGCGGCATAGTTAAAGCTGATGATCGGTACGATACAGGTCTGCATGGCATTCAGCGGAATAAAGAAAAAAGTCTGCCACTTATAGTATAGTCCCAGCGCAGTAACAGCCTGGTCGGAGAAGCCCGCCAGGATAAGATTCAGGCCAAGGATATAAAAGGTATACGCAGACTGCATGAGGATGTTGGGCATTCCCAAATGGAAGATCCTTGCAATGTATCGGGGGTAAACCGCTTTTGCAGGTGAAGGGCGATAACCCTTCTTCATAACAATCAGTGCGGCAACGATCTGTCCTGCAACGGTGGCAACAGCAGCTCCGGCAATGCCCATCCGGGGCAGTCCAAACATACCAAAAATCAGCAAGGGGTCTAAAATAATATTCGTCACAGCACCGACGATCTGCGCAACCATCGGAGTTTTCATATCGCCGTTAGCCTGCAGAACCTTTGTCCAGATACTTTCTAAAAACAGGCCGAAGCTGAACAGGCAGACGATCCTGCCGTAAGTGATTACATCCTGAATGATCGTTTCGGATTCAGTGGACATCCTGGCATAAGAGGGCATAATGAGCCAGCAGATCAGGGCAAACAAAAACCAAAGGACTGTGGCCAACGGAGTACCCACACCAGCGTATTCATTGGCTTCCTTTTCCCGGCCTTCACCAAGCTTAGCGGCAATGATGGTGTTGATCCCAACACCTGTTCCCACTGCAAGAGCGATCATCAAAAGCTGAAGCGGATATACGATGGACAGAGCCGTTAAACCATCATCGGAAAATCTTCCGATGAACAGGCTATCAATAATGTTATACAGCGCCTGAATGAGCTGTGCCAGCATTACAGGCGGAGCCAATTTCAGAAGTATTTTACTGATTTTTTCTTTTCCGTAAAATGCAATCGTATCCATTTATTCCTGTTGCTCCTCCATAACGGTACATAATGCCTTATTATAATCCGATAAAAGCCCTGTCAGCATGGCCAGCTTTTCATCGCCGAGCAGTTCCAGCGCCCCGGTTTCCATTCCTTCCAGCGAAGCCAGCAATGGCGCGATATAGCCGGTACCCTTTTCCGACAGAACAAATGCCTTTTCACGCCCAATAGAGTGCACACTGCTGTATTCCAGCAGACCGTCCTTTCGCATTCTGGTAATGACATTGTTCATTGTCTGGCGTGGAAGTAAATAGCTGTCGCAGATTTGTTTTTGGGTACAGAACCCGAACTCTCTGATGGTATAGAGCACGAGCATCTCATGATAGCTGATCCCATGCCGGGCAGACCACTCAGAGTAAATCCCACGGGCTTTGATGATCGCCCGGTTAATGTCGTTGACAACTTTCAGTGACTCTTTGTTCATGTGTACCTCCTTCAATATAATCCCAAATGGGATTATACCACGAGTCAGAGTTTTTTCAATGGGGTTCACGGAAATGTTATAAAAAAAATGTCCGCAGGATTTCTCATACGGGCATTTTTAATCAGCTATCCAATGTTTTATATTCAGTTACAGTTTTCAAATATGCCTCGGGACTGCCATTCAAGATAAGGTCAGAATATTCAAGAGGTGCATTACAGATCAGATAATCAAGTTCCGCTCGTTTTGATACGCTCATACCTTAGGCCTCCGTCTATTTCAGCCGTTCCTGACTGTGCCCAAATCATAGCCCCTGCTATGGTTGCAAACCACCTACAAAGCACACTCAATTTGACAACTTATAGTTGTACATCCCGGAAATATGGGGTTTTAAGGTAATTCTCATTAAACTCTATAGCTTCCGCATCATCGTATACAAAAAACAGCTTCTTTGAATTAGTCCCACACAATTTCCAATCGTCCTCCCCTCACTGCACTACGTAATCCCGATACTCCTCCTCCAGTTTTCCCAGGACGCCCTCCATCAGCTCCCCGCACTTTTCCTCCTCTCCCGAGAAGAAAGCGCTCTTAATCTCAGCTACCACAGACTCATTCCTGGAAGCCGTCCAGCCCTCCTTGCGTTCCACCACAAGCTTTTCCAGCTCCAGGGACGCCTCATAATACTCCGGATGCTCCGTCAGGAAATTCAGATACTCCTGCTCCTTCAGATGCAGCCGCATCGCCGCCAGATAGGAAAGCAGGCTGGCGGGATCTCCTCCCAGACGGCTGGCCTGCTCAAAGGACACAGCCGCTTTTTCAAATAAGAACAGCTTGGCCTGCGCGCAGCCCATATTATGGTAAACCTTCCCCAGGAAAACAGGGGACAGGCCCTCGCCGTCATGAAGCAGCTTCTGGTATTCCTGCAGCGCCAGCACATAGCGCCTGCTTTCCAGGAAATAATCCGCCCTGGCCTTCTGCTTCTCTGACAGCGTCACATCTGCGCTCACCTCCACCAGATGCTGTGTTTCCCGGATTTCCCGGTCGTCAAAATACCCTGTATACTCAAAAATTACGGTAACAAAGCTTTCCGGTTTCTCCTTATTTTTTAAAAGCATATTCAGCTTCTGTCCCAGATCCGGCAGGGCGCATTCCTTCCCTATCCAGTCAAAAAGCCCTCTGGTAAAAATATTTTCATCAAGCAGATACGCATTTTCCCGCAGGAAGAAGCACAGCTCCTCTATGGAAAAAACACGGATCCTGGACTTTTCAAAGGTGTATGGATTATCTGCCAGTCTTCCCAGACATAAATGGACCCTGCTCATGCGCCTCCGCCTCCTTTCGCTGAAATATGTTAAAATCGATCCTGCCGTCCGCCAAGACTGAACGTCTCCTCCCATATCTTATGGGATGCCGGGAACATTTCCCCAAAGCCCAGATCCTCCATCCGCAGCTTTACTGTATCCACATCCTCCAGAGAAACCGTCAGGCGTATCCTCGTCGTTCTCACAGGCCTCTCCGGAACCCCGTCCAGCGTTACGGTCACTTCCTTCACCTCACGCCCGGAAAGAGGCGTAATCCGCAGGGAAAACGCATGATCCTCGTTCAAAAGGAAATCACATTCCCTTTTTGCATCATACCAGTTGGTTCCCGCATCCAGCAGTGCAAAATAGGATTCCTCCCCCCTGAAGGCCGCCTCCAGCCCGATATTGGCCTTCAGCATGTCCTTGCCCAGATAAACGTAGCCGCTGCTGTTTTCACCAGGCTGCTGCTTGGCCCTTGCCCCATAGCACGCCCCCTTGCTGTACAGGTTGTTTCCCAGGAAAACACGCCTGCCGCGGCAGAGGATCGGCAGCGAACGGGTATACCAGTCACCTTCAAAACCGTCGCCTATCAGATAAACCGTATCAATGATTTTTCCCTCGCACACCTTTCCTAAAATCGCTGCAAAGACGCTGTCCATCCGCTGTTTTACAGCCTCCCGTTCAGCTTCCTCCTCCGGCAGGGCCTCTCTTGGCAGCTGCGGGTAATCATCCTCCCGTATCATCACCGTCACCGGCCTGGTATGCCGGTTTACCTCAAACATGAGCAGCTTCATATGGCTGCCCGAAAAATCGCATACCATCACATGATGCCGCCAAAGCTCCTCCGGCTGGTTGATATTATAATAGAAGAAGCTCTCCGCCCTGCTTTGGCAGGAAACCCGTTCCGGCGGCAGGGAAATCAGCGCCGCCACCCGGGACAGCACCTCCACGGTCTGCTTATCCACTTTTTCTAACGTAAAAAGGAACATGCCCGCTTTTTCCGGATTGACCGCCCCCGCAAGCAGCGAAAGGCTTCGTTTGATAAACAGGGAAAGCAAAACAGCCCCTTCGTAGCTTTCCCCGTCCACCTCCACGCTCTCGCCCGCCAGCGCTTTGGAAAGCAAGTTTTCCACAAGGATGCCGTCACCGGCAGCCGCATTTTTCAGCGCTTCCCTTCCATAGGTCCACACATCCCGATCCGTGCGCCGGCAGAGCACCGCGGGAATCATGTACTGCTCCTCGCCCATGACCTGGGTCAGTGTTTCCGGTTTATCCGCTCCCGGCATCCAGAAGCTGATCTGGGCAAACCTGTCGCTGATGTCATATCCGATAAACGCGCCTGTCCCGCTTTTCCTGTCCCCATTTCCCAGAAACATCTTCCTTCACCTGCCTTTCTTTTGCGGCAGCCCAGTTAAAATTGAACCACGGTAACAGCCCCGATGGGGCTGAACCGTTATAAACCGCCGCTTTTTTTCTGTTACTGCCCTTTTATCTGAAACAGTCCGTCAGTCATCCACTCCGTCATCAGATACTGTTCCAGAAGCTCCTGTGCCTCCGCTTCCTCTCCCATCAGGCGGGCGGAAGCGATATCGTTAATCAAGCCATACCGGCTTTCCTTCACAAAAAGGCTGCAGTCCCCCATTTTCAGCTCGCCGCTGTCCAGGATCTCCCCGCTGCCGGAATTATCCGTGATAAAATACTGCAGGCTTTCTCCTGCAAACAACACAAAACTGGCCGTATAAATGCCCGCATACATATGCTGCAGCTCCAGGGTCCGATAAGTCTTCTGCGACGCAGAAGGCTCGCTGCCGCCCGTTCCATTTGAAAATATCCGGTAATTGATCACTGCCGGCCGCTCCCTTTGGCCCCGGAAAACTACCATGGTTTTATCCATCATGGGTTCCGCGCCTTCCAGGATATCCACATACTCCTGGAACAGAGGAAGCTTCATATTCTTGCTGATAAGCTCCTCCCCGAACTGCTTAATCAGCAAATCAACCCTTTCGCCGCGCTCGTCCCGGTTTCTTGCAAAATATTCCAGAAACGCCAGGCGGCACATATCGCTTAAAGGCTCACCCCTGGCCGCCACCCTGCCGATATCAGTGATGATGTAGCGGTCCATTTTTTCCCCGTTCATCAGATACAGGCCGCTGCACCGGTGCAGGAAAGCCGCTTCCAGCTCATTTTTTCCGCCGCCCACAATATACTGCCGTAAAAGCCCGGTGCGTTCCAGCACATTTACGCCGGTATAGAGCAGCTGCACCAGCAGCCTTTCTGTCAGGTTATAGGTGTCCACCGCAAAGTTCTCCGCAGCCCTCCGGATTTCCGTCAGTTCCTTACAGCTTCCCTCATATTGCTCCACCAGGTGCTGCAGGATATGGCTGTCATATTTTTCCCGGCCGAATGCGCTGTAGCAAAGCCGGGTCATGGCCGCTTCCTGGGTGCACAGGCCGGTTTCCAGCATTCTGCTGCACAGGCGCAGCAGGATTTTGGCATCCGCACGTCCCAGCTCCATTCCCTGCAGCCAGGCGTAGGCCTTTTCATAAAAAGAACGGAGCACCAGAAATCCTGCCGCCTCATAAACATCCGACGCGTCCAAATCCTCTTTTTTCAATGTCTCCAGCAGCAGATCCAGCTCCTCCAGGTTCTCCTGTCCATAATAAAAACGCAGCAGCGCTATGCGTATCGCCCGGGCAAAGGCCGGGATAACGTGCTCATCCTCCGCAAGCAGCCGGAACCTGGACGCATTTTTTTCCGTAATCCGTATTTTTCCCTTGCTGCTCTCACAGCAGAACAGATTAAAGCCCAGGGAATTTTCCACAAAGGGCTCCAAAGCGCCCGCGCACCGGGCCGGATACATCAGCCGGTCGAGTACAAAGGGCCTTCCGGCGGCATAACGGTTATGGGCTTCATCCTCCAGAAGGATCTCATAATCCTTATCATAAACCGCCACATAGGCCCTGCCATCCTCCACCGGATAGGCCTGCTCGCCCCGCAGCCGGGTATGGATGACCACCGCCTGCCGGATATCCGATCCCTCGCAGTCCAGCTGCTGCATGAAAAGAAGGGGTGCCACTGCCTGGCAGTTATCCCTGGTCAGCATTTTTTCATCCAGGACGGTCTGATACAGATACGCCAGATGCCGGTTAATGTGGCCTTTATAGAGCTGCTGCAGCACGAAGCGGTCTATCTGGCTCTTGTAGGCCAGATACAGCTCCGGGAACTCTTCCCTGTGCTTTTGCAGATAGGCATACAGGTAGGCGCAGTGTTCATAATCCAGATTGCTCTGGTAAGCAAAATACATGAGTACAATGCGGGGGATTTCCACTTCCTTATTCAAATCCACCGACATCATATAATATTCATACAGCCTGGTAACCCTCAGCTCCTGCTCCACGCCCCTGCGGTACCACAGGTAATATTCCGGGCCGCTTTTATTTCCCTTAATCAGCAGGGAACAGATGGCGGCAAGCAGCTGCGGATCACTTTTTTTCTCATAGCAGGCCTTCAAAATCCCGAACAGGCACTCCTTATAATATTTTTCCTTTCCTGCAAGATAGACCAGATGCCCCACCAAATCCTCGGAAAGGATTCCGTTCCTGGCACCGAAATGCAGAAGCTGCAGTTCATAGGTATCCAGCTTCATCATCAGGGTTGGGCTGAAATTCGCCAGGTGCAGAGCCTCCAGATACAACACGGGGCTCGTCCCGCTGCGCCGGAACTGTTCTTCCAGAAACAGCCATTTCTGGGAAACGCTTCTCCCCAGGGGCGCCAGCATAAACAGCAGAAGCCAGGCAATCCGCCAGTTATCCCGGTATACCCGGTAAAAATCCTCCACCTGTATGGTAACCTCTGCGGTAAAAGCCTCATCCCTGTGATACAGGCTGCTCAGATACAGATAATAACAGTAAAGCTCCGGCGCTTCATCATCCAGGGTGATATCCAGATGTTCCAGAATCCGTCCCGCATCGTCAAAGCGTTCCTCCGTAATCAGAAGATGCGCCTGATAAAGCCGCACCGCAGGATTCTTATCATCCAGCCGCTTCATCCGCTCCACCACCTCAGCGGTCTGCGCCCTCCACAGCACTGCATTCATCCGCTTCATTTTATAATCCTGATAAAGCCGTACCAGCTCCACCGTCAGACGCTTCATCTCCTGCCGGCGCCCGGTTCTCGCCACACGATGCTCCGCCCTTTTGATAATGGTAACGGATGCATACTGTGTTCCATAGGCATGTCTTAAAATGATCCTTCCGAAATTCTTTCCTTCATGCAGCGCCTCCTGATTGACAAACAAAGGCAGGCTGCACTGGTTTCCCAGGAAATCCTCCTCCCGCAGGATTTTTTTCTCCGTGGAAAGAAAACCCCCTTCCGTTTCCACCTCCAGATAGGTACAGCCCCAGCCGTTTTTTACAATCTGAAGCGTCTCCCCTCCCTGTCCCTGAAGGTTTGCCACCACGATTTCCGTCCGGGGAAGCACATATTCCACCGGCTGCTTCTTATGCACGGAAATGAGAAATTCCTCCACGTTATGCACATTTCCCGGATCTCTGGAAAGACCTTTGTACAGATTTCGGTATTTCCGGTCCTGCCCGCCCAGAACCCGCAGGAAATCAGGTGAATAAAACAGCTTCACAGCCTCCTCCCAGCTATTTCTCGCCAGGTTCGTAAACTGGAACAGATTGCCCAGCTCGCCCTCCGAGCTGACCAGCTCCTTATGTACCACCACCGCCTGAAACGGCACCTCATACTCACCCCGGTTGGACACGATCAGGAATCTTCCCCTGCGCTCCTCCCCCTCCCGCATCCCGCGGCTGTCAAACCGGTACTCTATATTTTCCACAGAGCCCGAAAAAAAAGAAGTCAGGCACTCCATACGCTCTTCATCACAGGAAACGTACCCTTCCGTCACCTGTCCGGGTTCCCCGGTTACCGTAAAGAAGCCTTCCCTCACTTCATCCTTTTCCAGGGCCAGACCCACTTCCTGACATGAGAGCTCCAAGGAACCGCCTGTTTCTTCCCAATCCTCTGTTGATATCCGCGCAAAAAGCTCCTTCAAAGTTCTCACCTCCTCATCTGTTTTTATTCAACTATAGCTAAAACACGTTGCATAGGCCTGTATATATTCTTATAGTATAATGCCACAGTGTTTCATAAAAAAATTGTAACTGTTCAGTACCCCTCACAGTTACTGCTAAAATCCATCCTAAATCGCCTTTGGCGATGGATTTTAGCACTCTTGAATCACTTTCTTACGGTCAACGCAAAGCGTTGACCTGCGCAGCTAAATGCGCTGACCTGTTGAACAGTTACAAAAAATTTTTCTTTAGTCTGTCTCTTCAATTCAGCCCATTACGCCGTTCAATTTAGCATAAATATAGGTATCTTTCCAAAGAGGCCTGTTTTCGTCATCTTTCCAGAAATAAACATTTTGTCTTAAATGTGCTTCTCTCTCAAACCCCAATGCCTCTAACAATTTCCAGGAACTTGGGTTTTCAGGATCGCACTCAGCAAAGATTCTGTGTATACCCTGTGAAAATGCCTGTCCCACTAAAGCCATACAGCTTTCCTTTGCATAACCTTTTCCCCAATAATCCTGGTTAAATACATATCCTATTTCAAGCGACTCAAAATCCCTATTTCCCAGATACACATTTCCTATCATTTTATGGCTTTCCTTTAATTCAACAGCAGTCATTTCATCTGTTGAAATCCTCCATTCAAGATTATGCCTTACTTCATCCATGCTCATAGGCCTGTAAGGTTCAAATTTTACCACCTCCGGATTTGATAAATATTCGTACAAATCCTGTAAATCACTTTCCCTGTACCTTCTTAAAATCAATCTATCTGTTTCTGCGATTACAGTTATCCCTTCCAAAAGTATTTCTCCTTAAATCTTTTATGCCCCTGCTGCTTTTTACATTTCAATCCACGAGGCTGTATAAGCCAGGTCTTGCTCTATAAACAGTAAATAAATACAACTAATATATCCTTTCAGCATTTACTAACAGCCAACATAAAGCTATTCAATAGACATACTTGTTTTTCAAACCAAAAAGATTTAATATCAGTATACAGTATAACATTACCAATAGGAATCCTGCAACATTTCAAAATAGAAGTTCGCGGACATTATTTCATTTCATACATTCGGATGTTCCGCCGCGGCATAGTCATGGGCTGAAGCGTGCCGCCCCGCAAAGCGCTGAACGGAGTACCATACCGGCCGCTGCCCTGTTCTGTACTCCGGAGGGCTGGCCGGGGATTTTCTCTGCGGATGCCGCCGTTGGGGAATTCGCTGATGCTTATGAAGTTTTGGTGCTGTTTCTTAAAGCTCCGGGAGGAGGCTTAGCCTGAAACACGGCAGCTGTCTGAGGAGCCTGCGACGAGTTTCTGCCGTATCAGGGCTGCAAAGCTTCCTTCCGAAGCTTTTAGAAACTGCCCAAAACTGAGTAGCATCAGCGAATCCCCAATGGCGGCATCCGCAGAGGAAATCCCCGGCCGGCCCTCCGGAGTACAGAACAGGGCAGCGGCCGGTATGGTACTCCGTTCAGCGCTTTGCGGGGCGGCACGCTTCAGCCCATGACTATGCCGCGGCGGTCTCCCCAATATATAAAATAATGTTCCCGAAAAAGGAGGGTATTATGGCTGCTTTTCATGGTAGTGATTTGGAAAAAATAGAACAGATTTACGGGATAAAAAAGGAAGAGATTACGGGATTTGGGGCAAATGTTAATCCGCTGGGTCTCTCGCCTTTCATGAAAGATTATCTGGCCGCTCATCTGGATGTGCTGTGTGCTTATCCTGACCGGAACTATACGGCGCTCCGACGGGCGATAGCTGACTATACCGGTGCGGATGCGGAAAATATTATGGTGGGAAACGGCTCCACAGAGCTTATCTCTGCCGCAATACAGGCCATACATCCTCATGCCGCAGTCGTACTCGGGCCTGCTTATTCCGAGTATGAGCGTGAGCTGACCCTGGCGGGAAGTGTGCTTCACTATTATGATCTGTGTGCGGAAAAGGATTTCGTCCTGGATGTGGAGGATCTGGAACGCTTTATTATGGAACATGCCGATGGTGCCAAGGCTGCCGGAGGGAAGCTGCGCCTGCCCGGGCTGCTTGTGCTGTGCAATCCGAACAATCCAACCTCCAGCGCAGTTCCGGCCTCGCAGATGCGCCTCCTTCTTTCTTTTTGCCGGGAAAATAATATTTTCGTCATGACAGACGAAACCTATGCCGAATTTGCACCCTCCGTATCGGAAATCACTTCCATTCCCCTGGCCGGAGAGTATGACAACCTCCTGGTGCTGCGGGGTGTTTCTAAATTCTGGTCCGCTCCCGGGCTTCGTCTGGGCTATGCCGTCACCTCCAATGGGGAACTGCGCGGCAGGATTGATGCCGCCAAAAATCCCTGGACCGTCAGCTCCCTGGCGGATGCCGCCGGGCAAATCATGTTCACTGATAAGGAATACATTGAACGCACCCGTTCCCTTATCGGTAAGGAACGTGAACGCTGTATCCAGACTCTGGCCGCAATTCCTGAGCTTAAGGTTTACCCGGCCTATGCCAACTTTGTCCTGGCCCGCAGCCTCAATCCCGAAATAACGGCCCGGACTCTATTTGAGGCCGCTATCCGCCGTAAAATGATGATTCGGGACTGCTCCGACTTTCATAGCCTTAACGACAGCTATTTCCGTTTTTGCTTCATGCTGCCGGAGGATAATACACGGCTGCTTACCTGTATCCGGGAGTTGTTCGCGTAACCGAAGCCCTGCTGCAGGCAACGAAATAACAAGGTAACGGTTCAGCCAGGCCTGCTGCCCTGCCGGACGGTGGGATTTTGCTGTCCCACAAAGCGGTGGTATTTTATAGGCCTGCAGAGTGCAGGATTTTACAGTCCTGCAAAACAGTGGTATTTATCATTGACAGCCGCAGGATACTGCAATAGAATTAAAATAGAAATAATAACGGGAAAAGGTGATGTGAATCCGGCGTATCGGATGCTGTATGACCGGCAGCATGGATATGGCTGGAGAAGAGCGGATAAAATCAATTCAACAGGAAACGAAGGGCTGTTTTAACAGCTTATTTTTTGTGCCTGGCACTTGATTTTATTTACTCTTCAACTAACACTTCAGCTTTTGAGTCTTAGCCGCAGAGTAAAATCTGCGGCTTTTTCTGTTTATGAAAGGAGCAGTAAAATGAACAACAAAATTATCGAAGTCTTGAAAAAACCAGCGGTCTATACACCGTCAGGCACCGCCTTCTGGGATGATGATTACATCTCCGGACAAATGCTTAAGGCACATCTGGATCCGGACTTCGAGGGCGCCAGCAGGAAGCTTTCATTTATTGAAAAATCAGCGGCATGGCTCAGCGGTCTTGTACCGCCGTCTGATTATCCACAGCTTCTTGATATCGGCTGCGGCCCCGGCATTTATGCTGAAAGATTTGCCCGGGCAGGCTATCAGGTTACTGGCGTGGATTTTTCAAGACGTTCCATTGACTATGCCAGACAGTCCGCCCGGAGCCAGGACCTGGGTATTTCTTATCTGTATCAGAATTATCTGGAGATGGAGCTGCCGCAGTCCTTTGATTTTGCCGTTATGATCTATTGCGATTATGGCGCGCTGTCCGCTGACAGCAGGAAAAATATCATGGACCGGGTTTACCGGCAGCTGAAGCCGGGCGGCTGCTTCGTGCTGGATGTATTTTCCATGGCCGCCTACCGTCATTTCCGGGAACGGCAGACCTGGGAGCTTTGCCAAAGCGGCGGCTTCTGGCGTCCCGGCGAATATGCCGCCTTCCAGGGTTATTATAAATACCCCGAAAATGTAACCCTGGATCTGACAGCCGTCGTTTCCGGTAAGGAGATCACTCCCTATTACCTGTGGAACACTTATTTTACCGTGGAAAGTCTGACCGGAGAGGCCGAAAATGCAGGCTTTAAGGTTCACGGTGTCTTCGGGGATATTGCCGGCGCACCCTTTTGCAGGGAAAGCGATACCCTATCCATATTATTAAAAAAATAAAGAATTCTATTGACATTCTATATTTATTGTTATATTGTATTATTAAATTAATACAGAGGTACACATTAAGAAAGGAATGATGATATGGCATGGAACCTGGATTCTGACCGCCCCATCTATGCACAGCTGCTGGAACGCATCCAACTGCAGATTGTTTCCGGCACCTATGGACCGGGTGATAAACTTCCCAGTGTCAGGGAACTGGCCGCTGAAGCCAGCGTAAATCCCAACACGATGCAGAAGGCCTTTGCGGAGCTGGAGCGCAGCGGCCTGATTGTAACAAAGCGTACCAGCGGCAGATTCGTAACGGAGGACAAAGACATGATTACACAGATTCGGACTCAGCTGGCAAAAGAAGAAGCATTATCCTTTATCGAGAAAATGAAAGAACTGGGTTTTGAAAAAAATGATATCCTGGCACTGCTCTCAGCCGTTGCTGAAGAGCCTGCCGAACAAAGGAGGGAGCGCGCATGAACGATCTTGTGACTATTTCCGGCCTTTCCAAGGCTTATGGTCATTTTATGGCGCTGAACAACCTGAATCTGAATATTCCCAGAGGACGCATCATCGGCCTCCTCGGCCCGAACGGAAGCGGCAAGACCACGCTGATTAAACTGCTCAATGGTCTTCTTACCCCTTCCTCCGGCCAGATCCTGATTGACGGAAATGCTCCCGGCGTGGAAACCAAGAAAAAAGTTTCCTATCTTCCGGAACGCACCTATCTTACCAGCAGTCGGACCGTAATAGATTTGGTGGAATATTTTGAAGACTTCTACGATAATTTCAACAGGGAAAAAGCCATGTCCATGCTGGAGAGCCTGCAGATCAACCTGAACTCACGCCTGAAAACCCTTTCCAAGGGCACCAAGGAAAAAGTTCAGCTGGTGCTGGTTATGAGCAGGGAAGCCGATCTTTACATCCTGGATGAACCGATAGCGGGTGTGGATCCTGCCGCCCGTGATTTCATCCTGAAAACAATCATCGGCAACTATAACGAAAATGCATCCATCCTGCTTTCCACCCATCTTATATCCGATATCGAGGCCGTGCTGGACGACGTGATTTTCATCAGGGACGGACAGATTATGCTCTGCTCTTCCGTGGAAAATATCCGGGAAACCTATGGAAAATCCGTGGACAGTTATTTCAGGGAGGTGTTTGCATGCTGACGAAATTACTGAAACATGAATGGAAGGAAACCTGGCGCATCCCCGCTTTATGCTGTGCCATTGTCATACTGATGACCCTTACGGCCGTCGTCTGTTTTACCAGGATGAGCCCTCCTGCCAATGCAGACGATCTGAATGCAGGCGCTTTTGTATTGATGATGTTCTATGTAATGACCATCACCTGTATCAGCTTTGTCATCACGCTTTATGTAGCGGTCCGTTTTTACAGGAATCTGTATACCGATCAAGGCTATCTTATGCATACACTTCCTGTAACCCCCAGGCAGCTGCTGGTTTCCAAGCTTTTAGTAAGCACTGTGTGGCTGTTCGTAGTTACTCTGCTGGTGCTCTGGGCAATTTTCATGATACTCATTTTTGCCCTGCCGGTTATGGTATTGGAGGATATGAATCTGTCCTTTTCTTTCTTTATGAAATATGCCGCTGAATATTCCGACGCGCTGTTCGGGATGTCGCTGCCGGCGTTTATTGTATTTAACTTTTTTTATTTTCTTGTTTCATCAATGAGCAGCGCTTTGGTTATTTATGGTTCCATATCCCTTGGCCAGATGTTTTCAAAGCATAAGGTGATGGGCTCTGTCCTGTGTTACATTGGCGTTACCATTTTAATCCAGACGGTTACCTCCTTTGCTATGACGCCCTATCTGACTAAAATAGTCATAACGAACCGTTCCGTTTCCATCGGCCCCGGGATCCCGGACTTCATGGGAAGTTTTATGCGCAATACCTTTATATTTTCCTTTATAGCCTCCGTAGTCACGGGCGCCGCCTGCTATGTTCTTTCCGAATACCTTATGAAAAAGCAGCTGAACCTGGATTAAGGATTTCAAACAGTATTTACAGAGGAAGCAGTCTTGGCGGCTGCTTCCTTTTTTGTGCTGACGTTTCACATTTTCAGATGAAAATCTGCCTTCTGCCGATATTTCTTTCCTCTTTCCGTTTTCAAAGCCCTTTTCATCTTTCGGCGGAAACTTCCTCCCGTAAGCGCATATAATAACTGTAAGCAATAAATATGAGGTTACCGCAACATATGGCAAACAAACTGCATGCCGCCCAGACATCCGACAGTCCCTATGCAGGTGGGCTGAAAATCAGTCTCACCTCAAGCCTTGGCCCGCTTCCGATAAAAGGCGCTTCCGTTACCATCTCCCTGACAGGAGATCCGGATTCCGTCGTAGAAACCCTGACCACTGATGAATCCGGCCAGACCGATACGGTGGAGCTTCCCGCGCCCCCGGTAGATTACAGCCTGACGCCTACCGACCAGCAGCCTTATTCCGAATACAACATATCCGTTGAGGCATTCGGCTTTGAGCCCGTACTCGTTTCCGGTACACAAATCCTGGCCGATGTTACCGCTGTTCAGCCGATTTCCCTGATTCCTGAGGAACGGCCCGGAAGGGAAGAAGATATTATAATCCCGGCCCATACCCTTTTCGGTATTTTCCCTCCCAAAATTCCGGAGGCTGAAATAAAGCCTGTGGATGAAACAGGCGAAATCGTTTTAAGCCGGGTCGTCATCCCTGAATTTGTCATTGTGCATGACGGCGTCCCCTCCGATTCCACCGCCCCGAATTACTATGTCCGCTATACGGATTACATTAAAAATGTGGCTTCCTCCGAGATTTATGCAACCTGGCCGGAATCCACCATTTATGCAAACATACTGGCAATTATGTCCTTTACCCTGAACCGTGTCTATACGGAATGGTACCGGAACCAGGGCTACAATTTTACCATTACCTCTTCCACCGCCTTTGACCAGAAATGGGTCTACGGCAGAAATATCTTTGAAAATATCAGCTTTCTGGTAGATACTATTTTTTCCAATTATCTCTCCCGCCCCGGCGTGAGGCAGCCGATACTTACCAGCTACTGTGACGGCCGCAGGGTGAGCTGCCGTGGCCTAAGCCAATGGGGCTCCATGTATCTGGGGGAGGAAGGCTATGACGCCATTGACATCATCCATTATTATTATGGCAGTGACATGTATATTAACTCCGCCGACGCCATCAGCGGCGTCCCTTCCTCCTGGCCCGGCTACGATTTGACCATAGGCTCCTCCGGAGCCAAGGTGCTCCAGATGCAGGAACAGCTCAACCGCATCCGGCAGAATTATCCTGCCATCCCCTATATAACCCCGGACGGCATATTCGGCCAGCAGACCGCAGAGGCGGTGAGGGTTTTCCAGCGGGTGTTCGGGCTGCCCCGGACCGGTGTGGTGGATTTTCCCACCTGGTACGAAATTTCCCGTATCTATGTGGGAGTTTCCAGAATCGCGGAGCCTTCCTGAAACAGGAAGGGTTTTCTCCTTTTAACCAGCCTTCTTCATGCCTCCTCCTTATGTATAAAGGCGGTACAGATACCTTTTACCGTATCCGTACCGCCCTTTTTTCACTTTATTCTTCAAAGGTCCTCATGGCCAGTATGGTGTCCGTAATCAGATCATCCAGGCTCCAGCCCAGCATTTCTGCGCCCTGCTCAATCACTTCCCGGGAGCAGCCCGCAGCAAAGCTTTTTGTCTTGAACTTCTTTTTCACGGACTTCAGTTCCAGATCCTGTACACTTCTGGAAGGACGCATCAGCGCGGCAGCGCCGATCAGGCCAGTTAGCTCATCTACCGCAAAAAGCACCTTTTCCATTTCCTTTTCCGGCTTTACGTCTACGGTCAGGCCATAGCCATGGCTCGCCGTCGCATAAATCAGGGCTTCATCCAGCCCCTCAGCCCTCATGATTTCCTGGGATTTTATGCAGTGCTCTTCCGGATACTGTTCAAAATCCAGATCGTGGAGCAGCCCCACGATTCCCCAGAAATCCACCTCATCTTCATAGCCCAGCTTCTGTGCAAAGTATCTCATAACACCTTCCACGGTCTGCGCATGCTTCAGATGGAATTCGTCCTGGTTGTATCTGGTCAGAAGCTCCCAGGCTTCTTCCCTTGTTGGTATTTTTCCCATGCTGTCATCTCCTTCGCTTTTTCCGGCAAAATTCTGCCCGGAGTATAATCGGCCCGCCGGCGCTTATTTCACAGCTCCCATATTATATAGCCGCTTATATAGCCGCCGCGCGCTTATTCCGCCACTGCCCGGAATGCCTCCTCCAGATCCTGAATGATATCATCAATATGCTCTGTTCCAATGGAAAGCCGGATAGTATTGGGGCGGATGCCCTGTTCCTCCAGCTCCTCTGCATTCAGCTGTCCATGGGTAGTGGAGGCCGGGTGGATTACCAAAGATTTTACATCCGCCACGTTGGCAAGTAAAGAGAAAAGCTGAAGATTATCAATAAATTTTTTCGCGGTTTCCGCTCCGCCTCTGATCTCAAAAGTAAAAATAGATCCGCCTCCATGGGGAAAATATTTGGCGTACAGCGCCTTCTGGACCTCATCCGTGGTAACGGAAGGGTGATGGACCTTTTCCACCTGGGGATGGGCCGCCAGCCAGGCTGCGGTTTTCAGCGCATTGGAAACATGGCGTTCCACACGCAGAGACAGGGTTTCCAGCCCCTGAAGGAACAAAAATGCATGAAAGGGGGACAGCGTAGCTCCTGTATCGCGCAGCAGGGTAGCCCTGATTTTCGTAACAAATGCCGCGGGGCCTGCAGCTTTGGTAAAGCTTACGCCGTGGTAGCTTTCATTCGGCTGCGTTAAGGAAGGATATTTTCCGCTCGCCTCCCAGTCAAAACGGCCGCTTTCCACAATCACGCCGCCGATTGCCGTACCATGGCCGCCGATGAATTTGGTGGCAGAATGTACCACGATATCCGCGCCGTATTCCATGGGCCGCACCAGATAGGGCGTGGCAAAGGTATTGTCCACTGCCAGCACGATGCCGTGGGCATGTGCAATTGCTGCAATCGCTTCCAAATCCACCACATCGGAATTGGGATTTCCAAGAGTTTCTACAAAAACAGCCTTTGTATTTTCCTGAATGGCGCCTTCCAGTTCTTTGAAATTGAAGGGATCCACGAAGGTCGTAGTGACTCCGGAATCGGGGAAGGTGTGGGCCAGGAAATTATAGGTCCCGCCGTATATGTTTTTCGCCGCGACAATGTGATCGCCCTGATGGGCCAGATTCTGGAAGGTATAGGCAATCGCTGCGGCGCCGGAGGCCACGGCCAGAGCTGCGCTTCCGCCTTCCAGTGCGGCCATTCTTTTCTCGAAGACCTCTTCTGTAGGGTTCGTCAGCCTTCCATATATATTTCCCCCTGCCGAAAGCGCGAATCTTGCCGCTGCGTCTTCGCAGTCATGGAACACATATGAGGATGTCTGGTAAATCGGCACCGCCCGCGCGTCCGTCGCCGGATCCGCCTGCTCCTGCCCTACGTGAAGCTGCAATGTCTCAAATCTGTATGCTCTCTCTGTCCTGTCTTTCATCTCGCCTCTCCTTCCTGCCCGACGGCAGCCTGTACATAGTATGTTTACAATTCCTATTGGATTAGTATGTTTTTGTTGATTATAATGGGGGATCCAGGATTTGTCAAATGTTTTTTGCAAAAGTTGGGGAAATTAGAGGGGATTTTTTTCTGAAATTGGGTCATGGCTTATGCCAGAGTAGATAGCAGGCAGCGTACTGCCTGGCAGTGAAGCGCCACAGCCTGGCGCAACGGCGGCAGCCAGATACTGCGGCGGCAAAAAAGCTGTCCTGAACAAAACAGGGCAGCTTTTTTATCAGTTCATTATTACTGCGTCTATTTTACCGCAGCCTAAGGTTGTATTTCTTCCCAGATGAAGGATACACGCCGCATTCAGCCAGGGTGTAAAGGGAGCCAGCTCTCCCTGAAATGTCATGGCGCCCAGCAGGCCGCTTAAATCCATTTTTTTATCTCTTCTGGTGGAATAGCGCTCCATATTTTTTACATAAAGCCCTGAGGATGTTTTTTGGATATGCTGCGCCGCTTCCATGAGCCAGGCAATTTCCTGCTCGTTTACATAGCCGCCGTAACGCGCGGTAAGCTCTGTAATCCTTCTGCTTATGCTCCGGAAGATGGTTATAAAATCGAGTTCGGTCAGCAGGCTGCCGCTTCTCCGGATACGAAGCGGGGTCAGCAGCTGTATGGAGCAGTTGGTGCAGCCTTCGGTTCTGTGTTCTGAGAGGACTTCCGCTTTTATGGCCTCGGGGGCATAAAGGCCGGGCTTCCAGATTGACTGAAGCTGATCATACTGCATGATTTCTTCCAGCTGGAATCTCTTGCGCTCCGCCCCTATGGTAAAGCTCCCGGCAGTTATGAGGGCATTGATTAACTGCTCCGCATACCGGAGGGCATCGCCAAGAAGTATCACCTGAAATCTGAGTTCATCGCCTTTATTATACTGCTCCCTGTACCCGGGCGGATTGATAATGTAAGGATTGGGGATATCATAACCGCCTTCAGCCATTTTCCTGTTCTCGTATATGTATCTGTATGCTTCCTTGTGATTGAGCAGGGCCCATCCCAGAATTCCATGGAGGGTGGAGCCCAGATAACCGGGAAGCCGGGCCGGCTCACAGCAGCGCAGGCGTATCAGAAGCGGAAGGTATTTCAGGGAGAAGTGGACGGGTTCGTTGTTTATCATGGGTTATTCCAATCTTATCCAGGCAAGGCCGTGGGGGAGTTTGTTTTCTGTGTCGATGTATATTGCGCCGGCGGCTTCGTGGGGGAATACGCCGGACAGGTTAAGGCCCTTGTACCCACCAAGAATAATGAGATATCGGCGCTGGTCGGTTGATGAAATCTCACGTAACAATGTCTCTAACTTTGATTTCATCAAGCACAGAATATCCTTCTCTTTTATCTCCCGGGATTCTCCTTCGTATTTCAACAAAATAGCGTTTATTTGTTTTAAGAGCTGCTTTAATTTATCTGTACTTCTCTGCTGCGCATCCTGCAGCACAGCTACCGGATTTTCTCCAGTAAACAGCTCACCGTTTAATTCCGTACCTGAATCAAGAGTTTCTATTGCCACTTTTGGGAAAAAAATTCCTAATTTAGGTTTTTCCTCTGCTGAATCCGTTCGGATATTCTGTAATTTATACAGATTTCTTAGCGATATGTTTTGTCCATCCACCCTTATATCATCAAATGAAATCAGCGATGAACCTACCGCCCCCTTGATTGAGGAACCAGGTATATAGTATTGTGCATTTGACGGTTCATATTCTTCATACATCCCATACTGATAAAAAGGATAAACGAATTTAATGCTGTCTGTATAGGAAAACCGGCCGTCCTCTCCTTTTATTTTTTTCATTTCTTTATTATTGCATAAAAAACAGCTTTGCTCTCTCGGTGATAAGATTATTGTCGAGAGAGGATTCAGGGTGAACTTATATTTTTTAGTGTCATTCATTAAATAATCTCCATTAATAATTCATAGGAAGCATAAATGCGTTGCCAAAAAGAATTGCATTCTCATCGAAAACTGACTGTATACATTTGCATGCCGACCCAGGGTCCCCAAGAGGGTATATGATGCTTCCCTGCTGGATAAAACTGACCACTTGTCCGCAGACATCCTTTTCCCATCCGCCCGGCATATGAAATGGCCGCCTTTCTGATGTAAAGATTTTTAAATAAGACTTATTAAAATCTATTTTATCCGGAAGCAGCATTCCCAGATTCAGATATCTTACTGCATTGGATTCGCTTATCCGTGAAACAGCAGTAATATCCTTTATGACAAAAGTATTCATTCCCTGTGAAGAGCGGGCGCCCAGAAAGAATAACCGTTCCTGTTCCTGTGCTTTTTTTATTATCTGAATAAGCTGCTCCATCTTTTCGCCCTTATCCGTTCCTAAATAGAAACAGAAATCTGTTACCTGTGTCCTTTCCTCTCTCCCGTCCCTTGTTCGGACTTCTTCCACAATACATTCAGGTACGGAATATATTTCCGGATCCAGTCCGGGAAGCCCATATTGCAAGCTTTCCAGGGAAGCATGAATCTGGTGGGAATTATAAACACTTATATATGGGTATGAGTTTTCTATCTGCCGTGGATTATCCATCATTTGCATGATTTTATTCTCATCCATATATTGTCTTTGCTTAATCGCTTTATACAGCTTTTTGGGGTCAGCTATTCCATCTGATTTATCCACACGATCCAGAAACCAGGTCTGAGGAACAGGAAGAAAACCCTCCGGCAGCATATCTGACAGGGAACAGAAAACCTTTCTTTCTTTTACATCTGCAACAAAACTGCCCGCATTCTCAGAGGTGGTGTATTCTCCAAGCAAATAGGTAAGCGCCCCAAATATTTTTTGTGAATCAGGAAGCAGTGTTAGTCTGCCCTTTAATTTCATCCCGACTTTGTAGGTACGAATTTCCTCCATGTGACACTCACTCTCCCAATATCTTAACATGTATTTTTCCATAGCCGCGGCTTCCGGAATTTCCCAACCGATACACGCCTTCATTAAATTTTAATAATACGCTCTCTACAAACTTTTTAATCTCTGCTTCGCTTAAATCATATTCTTCCAATGCATTCAGATGGTAAAAAATGATCTCCCCGCTAAAGGCTATTCCCGGACGCACCGTTTTGTAGGTACGGGGATTAGACGAAATTTTATCCGGATCGTCCTGATTTTTTATTGTATTTTTTGTATCAACAGAAAATGGGGCTTTTTCTTTTGGATCTTTCATATTAAAGTCACTAAAAATAAGCTTGGGGGTATCATTAAATGCTTTGATACCAAAAAGATATTGAGCCGAAGCATTATTAATTGCATCATCCATTTTTGCTTCCAGCCGGCTTAAACGCTCTGCCAAACTGCCATTATTTGTTTCCTGCATTTTTTTATTTTGTTCACAGCTATTTCTTTTTAAATTCTCCAGATATCTTTTATAGCTTTCTTTTATCTTAACGGCAATTTCTTCATTTTCCATATCCCTGACAATTTTGCGCATGGTTCCCTTAATGGAAGATGCGGGAATCTGAGGACGGTTATTATAATCCGTTTTGGTATATAAATCAATGCCTCCTATTTCAAAGGTTGAAGGATTATCACCGATAAAAAGATTAGCCTCTGTGATAATTTCTGCTCTTATTCTTTCCATTTGCTTTCCTTTCTTTACTTTTGTTGGACGGGTATAATTTTTTATAAGTCAGGAGCATATCATGATACCTATAAAAAAGCATTAGGCTGTCAATATAATCGTCGGTCCATAATTCCGTGGCCGATGCCAATTTATAGAAGGTATTCCTGTCAAAAGGCGTCATGGGAGGGGCTTTATGTTCATTTTGTTTTTTCTTACGCAGTTCTTCATATTCTTCCCGGCTTCTGCTTTCTGACGCCTCTATCATGGATGCACATATCTCAACATCGGGTCCTGTTTTTTTCATTCTAAAGAACATTGATGGAGTTATTTTTCTTTTCAGGAATACTGGAATTCGTTTATCATCTGAAGTCATATAAAATGTAAAGCAAATAAAAGACGACCTTATCGTTTCAGCTGCGGAAAACGGCCCATTGTTCCATGTTAATTCTTTATCCAGATTCTGCTCATATAAATACTGTAATGCCCGATCAAATACAGCTTTTCTGATTCTTTTTGAGTTCTTCCCGTCATACTCACTACAAGATAGTGGATGCTCATCCGTCAATTTGAACCGCTCATCGCAAAACAGAAGAAGCAGCCTTACATATGCCTCCAGCTTTCTGCGGTGTTTTTTATCGAAATGCAAACTGTAAACAGCTTTGTCTGATGCATTTTTTGTAATGACAGTCACCTGCCTCAACAGGGCTTCCAGCAGCAAAAGCTCTCCTTCTCTCAGCTGTTTATCCGCACTGCCAAGATATTGAGGAATCATATGGTACAAAACAGCATTACTGTATTTGACAGAAGTACTGCAAATGGATGGATCCGTAATTTTATTCAACAAACCATAAAGGAAATAATGTGCCGGGAATTTTTTTACTATTAACAAATTAAGCGTATGTACTGTCTTTATAAAATTTGGCCAGCTTAAATAACCTGCATCATCGCCATCGGCTATTTTACAAGCCGAATCGTAAAAAGTATATCCGCCCAAACACAGCTTGGCAACAGATTCATTTACTTCACTTTCGAACGTAAGCTTCATCTTTTTAGCCGTATCCAGTTCATTCTGTACACGTTCAAAATAGTATCTGATGGGTTCTCTGTTAAAAGATATATCTATCCCCAGGCTTATTGAGAGCTTATCATTCCATTCCAACTTCTCAAGCTTATCATTTATGTTATTCAATAATATCTTGCATAAGTCCACGCCATTTTGCAAATGCGAAACAGGAACTGCAAACATGATATCGTCCCCGGCTAAATATAAAGGGTAAATCTTAAAGTCGGGATTTTTTTCCTGCAGCTTTTCTGCCTCTTTTTCCAGGGCATCCAAATTGATTGTCTCTGAAAGGATTTTGCTGACCGAATCATATATTCTGTAATCGCTGATATTTTTAAAAATATTTCCCATACCATCCAGGTCGGCCTTGATGACTGCAATTCGGAAATGGTTTGCATTTACATCCTCTGTATCAGGACATAGCTTATTAATATTTTTTACAAAAGCATGGTATTCACTGTTATCGTAGAAATACAAACTTTTTTCTGTTTTTCGGAATTGGAAAAGCAGTTCCTTATGCTCCTCAATGATTTTATTCATGCATTCTTTTTGACGAATACGGCTTTTACTCTCCTTAACAGCCTCCAGCCTGTCATTTTCAGATGTAATATCTTTCTGAAAACATTCATATTTCATCAGCAGCTTCCCGCCAAAATTTACATAATACCATTGAAAAAGCTCTCCCAGTTTTTCCCTGATTTCTTCTTCCCGCAAAGTTGTTGTAAATACACAGGAGCCGGAGCACTGAAGTAAAATTTCGCTTATAAATCCGGAAAATACGCCTTTTTCACCATCTAATCCCACCTTCCGGTAAAAATCGTCTGAAATCATCCGTGATGAGCTGATAATGCTTTTCAGCGTATTATTATTTGACTGCAATTCCTGTTCCTGCGCATGAATTGCATAATACAAAAAAACCTGCACTTTATCGATTGCTATCGAAACTACATTAACCGTCATTCTTTCTATTTTCTCCTTTTTGGTTGAACATTCTTACATATTCCCGGTGTGGAAACAATATAGGATTATTGATCAGCATCAAAAGCTGATTCAGCTGAAAATTAAACGTCAGAAGTGAAGCCTGTCTATTTTTTTCTCCCAAGATCTCATAATCTTTAAGGCTGATAGTTTCTAACTCTTTTTCTCCATTGATGTTGGTAGTATTGATTTCCTGACTACATTGATAGAAATTGAGCTCTCTGTACCAGTCTTTCAATGTTCTAAAGGCTTCGGTAACAGTGATTTTCAAATGAGAATCCGTCCTGTCACGTTTGACTGCCGTAAGGATAAAATCGAACATATTCGATTCTATTACTTCTTTACCAACGTTTTCGCTCATACTGCATAATATTCTGAGCGGTCTTGTTGACTGTTGTGCCGGGGCCGGCCCTATTGCGATATAATTCGCAAGCCTTGCTATGGATCCGGTCGCTGTTCTTAGCTTTACTATGCTGTCATACCAGGCTTTTATTGTTTCAGTTTTAATATTCTGGCTTTTGCATTCTACAATTGCTGCTACTGCTTCTATCGGAATAAATTTAATTCTTCCGTAACGAAATATGTATGGCGTATAAGTCTCATCAAAAATAGCGAGATCAACCTCATGGGAAACATTTTCCTGAGAATCAATGATAAAAACAGAGCGTTCTATCACAAACTTTTTGGGTAAAATCGCTTCAAACACCTGGCTCCATACTTCTTCTCTTTCAGTTCCTATCGTGGTTCCATGTAATGCGCGTTTCATATATAACTGCTCAACAATCGAACTTTCCAACTGTTGATAATTTGTGATAATGTCTGGTATTATTTTTTCTTTTCGTTCTCCGTTGTTGTTCATTGTACTTCTCCTTATGTATTTGAGTGTCTTTGCAGGTGGGCAATGGGAGTTAAATTATAATATATTGGTAATCGATGTAGGGATTCGATATATGAGGCTGTATAAGCCTCGACTCCCTCCGGATTCCCTTTCCTGCTTTTCGTCCGATTTCAATCCACGAGGCTGTATAAGCCTCGACCATACGGATATAATCTCGCTCCACAGCATCAGGATTTCAATCCACGAGGCTATATAAGCCTCGACGTTCTGAACTTATTAAACGAGGACAAAAACCCTATATTTCAATCCACGAGGCTGTATAAGCCTCGACATTGTATCCCAGAGAGTGGTTGAAACACCTTAAATTTCAATCCACGAGGCTGTATAAGCCTCGACGGGATGAAACAGGTAAAGGATATTGAATTAAAAATTTCAATCCACGAGGCTGTATAAGCCTCGACATGAAATGGAGCGGATGGGGTATACCAGTAATTTTATTTCAATCCACGAGGCTGTATAAGCCTCGACTCTGTCGAACTTTCAAGGCCTTCAAGGCCAAACTTATTTCAATCCACGAGGCTGTATAAGCCTCGACGTCAAATGTCAGCGCCCTGCCCGGCGCTGGCATATTTCAATCCACGAGGCTGTATAAGCCTCGACTGGATGCCATTCCATCAGATATGGATTCCAGAAGATTTCAATCCACGAGGCTGTATAAGCCTCGACGGGCCAAGGACAACCCCATGACTGCTTCCATTTGATATTTCAATCCACGAGGCTGTATAAGCCTCGACTTTGCAGCCTAACCATTCGGTTGCACATTGTACATTTCAATCCACGAGGCTGTATAAGCCTCGACACTTCTTCTCTTTCGTCTGTTTGTTTTGGGTAGAATTTCAATCCACGAGGCTGTATAAGCCTCGACACATCTTCGGTATTATGACGCTTGGGAATTGGAATTTCAATCCACGAGGCTGTATAAGCCTCGACGCTTACCGTATGGTCTTTCCCTGTCGCCGGATCCATTTCAATCCACGAGGCTGTATAAGCCTCGACGGGATACCGGAAAATACCTGTCAATGGAAAATACATATTTCAATCCACGAGGCTGTATAAGCCTCGACAAATTAAATTCATAGTATCATTAGTTTAACAGCATTTCAATCCACGAGGCTGTATAAGCCTCGACCTAATTTCGCAGGGGATCCGGAACCTCTTAGATATTTCAATCCACGAGGCTGTATAAGCCTCGACCGGAATCAGTGTTAAGGAGGAAACCATGGAAAATATTTCAATCCACGAGGCTGTATAAGCCTCGACACCTGCGAAGTACTGTTATCCTGCAATACCTGTATTTCAATCCACGAGGCTGTATAAGCCTCGACAAGTAGATAGTTCTGTCGTCTCTTCTTCTATTTTTATTTCAATCCACGAGGCTGTATAAGCCTCGACCGGTTTCTCAAGAAATGTACGGCAGCGGTCAGACATTTCAATCCACGAGGCTGTATAAGCCTCGACATATGTTGCGTAAATGACACATGTGTGGTATAGTATTTCAATCCACGAGGCTGTATAAGCCTCGACCGTTCCCAACCGTCCATGGCTACCATTGCCACCACATTTCAATCCACGAGGCTGTATAAGCCTCGACCCAGATACGCCTAAGTTACCGCCGGAACGGAATATTTCAATCCACGAGGCTGTATAAGCCTCGACGCAATGTACATGTACCATACAATGGCCATCTGTATTTCAATCCACGAGGCTGTATAAGCCTCGACTATGTCATATGTATCCGCGTATGAAGGTTATTTCATTTCAATCCACGAGGCTGTATAAGCCTCGACTCAACCTGGGGACATTAAAACAGGGTGACTTGATATTTCAATCCACGAGGCTGTATAAGCCTCGACAAGAAGGAGTTGCGTCTCTGGTTGACCGTGTGATATTTCAATCCACGAGGCTGTATAAGCCTCGACCTTTAAGCAATAGTGGAACCTATCAAACAGAATCATTTCAATCCACGAGGCTGTATAAGCCTCGACTTGGGCGGCGAGATATCCTCACGATAATAAAATATTTCAATCCACGAGGCTGTATAAGCCTCGACTGTTTTTCCGGCGGTTCGATTGCCTGTTACAATATTTCAATCCACGAGGCTGTATAAGCCTCGACTAATGAAATCATGAATATTATTGTACACTGTAACATTTCAATCCACGAGGCTGTATAAGCCTCGACAGCAAAAATACACAACAAAATTCCTTTAAATTCTCCCAATAACATACCTATTATACAACTCTCCCCGAAAGTTGTCATTATTATATTATTTTATATTTATATAATCCTATATTTTATCATTATACAAGTGCGAATCCCCCCGCAAATCTATGGGCACTTATGATTCGCACCAGTATTTTTCAGTTTTTCTTTACTGTTTCAATTATACACTGATGATGTTTCGCGTTTTTGTCATAATTTATACCAACAAGATAAACCTCGTGTATACCCTTGTCAAAAACTCTTATATAGTTTCTTTCTTTAATCTGAGTTATCGCTTTTTCTGCACTGCTGTTATATTTTAATTCCAGTACGATCCCTGGCCGATCCGGCTTTTTAGGTATCATAATACAATCTGCATACCCTTTACCTGCTGTTTGTTCAAATTTCAGTACATAATCATCTGCAGCAGCATAAAATGCCAAATGTATTACACATTTTAAAGTATGTTCATTATTATATTCTTTAAATTCCTGCATTCCGTCATGGACGTCTTCAAGTAAAAAACCAACTTTTTCTTCTTCACAATTTAAAAGTGCTTCCAAAAGCTCTCTTGATTGTTTTAGAAGCTGTGAAACCGTTCCCCAGGACAACTTTTTAATCGTGTTGGCAAATTCCTCCCGGATTTCTTTATTCGGAATCCTCACTTTATCTTCTGAATAACTGAGATAACCAAGATGAATCAACGCCGTGATTACCTCATCTTTATCATTAAAACTATCCAAATCATTGGAAAAACCTAACACATCAACACTTATTTCATTACCGGCTACCAGTTCAGTCACAGCTTCTCCCAAACCGTCAAAATTCATTGTAATATATTCTTCCAGTTCGGAAAAACCACCGGTTTTATTCCAATAATCTCTGCAGACACCCTCTTCCAACGCCTCTACAACAGAACGAGGATTGTAAATTCCTCCAATTTCTGCCATATGATAGCCATTGTACCATTCCCGCAATTCTTCAAAACACAATTTCACATCCTGCGAACATAACTTTTTTATCTCATTTTCAGTAAAACCAAAATAAGGCGCAAGCTTTTTAGGTTCCAGCATAGTGTATTCACGAAACATATTCAGCGCAGATCCTGTATTATACTTTTTGATAGGAAGAATCCCTGTCATATAAACCAGCTCTACATATGATTTATCCTTAAACAGCAGTTTCAAAAAACTGAGAAATTCCTCCTGCTCTTTCTTTTTACCTTTATGGAATCGAAAAACACAGTCCCATTCATCAATTAAAAAAATAAATTTGTATCCATACATCTGTTCAATCATATCTAAACAAAGCACTAAATCCTGTCCCTCCGGCAGAACTCCTGGACAAAGCTGTCCCAAATCGTGAATCAGATTTTGGGAAATCCTTTCTATCCCCTGCTTAACGGTATTATTTTCAAAATAATCATTAAAGTTTATCATGATTACATTATGGGCATTTAAATGTTCATAATAAGTTGATACGGATTTAATCTGCAGTTTTTCAAAAAGAAAGTCTGTATTAAGGCCCTTAGTATAATATGCTGCCAACATTTCTACAGCCATTGTTTTACCAAACCGGCGAGGCCTGCTCAGGCACACCCACTTTTCTTTGGTTAAAATCTTCTCACTAATAGTCTGTATAAGCATGGATTTATCAACAAAAAAACGGCTATTAAGCGATTCACGAAAACCATTCGCTACATTTTTTCGGTTCAAAAAATAAAAATAATCCTGCATAATTAAATTCGCTCCATTTATGAGTTAACTCTTCTAACACTAACGAAAATTAACATTGTTTCAGTGGACCCAGTTTACTACAGATATCAAAGTATGTCCAATAGACATTTCTTTGATTCGCTTAACTAACAAGTGTGAAAACGATTAAAAATAAATATTTATTTTCCATTTAGTAAATCAAGCGTTCACACCGACTTTCGCTCTCAATAATCAAACTAACTTTAATGTAAAGACTTACCATAAATTATTTGATTTACTCATTACATTTTAAGCTTTTCACACTACTTTTTACAATTATTTTAGTACATTAACATTTTTTATATTTTTGTTTTCAATTGTACCTTATCCTTACAGAAAAAAGTATTCAATCAATGGGACTATATAAGCCTCGACGTATTTGGACTTTCTACATCTGCCTTCTCAACTATTTCAATCCACGAGGCTGTATTTTGGGAATTATCAGAAAAGGAAATGGTTATTTCAATCCACAAGGCTGTATAAGCCTCGACTGACGGCGGGCCAGCCATGAAATATATGATTTATATTTCAATCCACGAGGCTGTATAAGCCTCGACGATGGACAAGTACCGGGCACGCATGATGTTTGATATTTCAATCCACGAGGCTGTATAAGCCTCGACTGACGTCGCATAGTCCCCGGCCTTGATAATCTCATTTCAATCCACGAGGCTGTATAAGCCCCGACCCGCTGGTTTTTAAGGTTCCACTTGTATTAACTATTTCAATCCACGAGGCTGTATAAGCCCCGACATAAGCTTGTAATAGACCTTCCTCTTATGGAGCATTTCAATCCACGAGGCTGTATAAGCCCCGACTATCGGCAGCTCCTTGCATTCACCGACACCATCATTTCAATCCACGAGGCTGTATAAGCCCCGACATTGAATCAGGTTCATTCCGCTTCTTCTCATATATTTCAATCCACGAGGCTGTATAAGCCTCGACTAAAAAGCGCCATCGTAATAATCGTCCAGGATATATTTCAATCCACGAGGCTGTATAAGCCTCGACAGATGTTACACCGCAGGAACTGGTACAGTTTGGCATTTCAATCCACGAGGCTGTATAAGCCTCGACGGTGTCAGAATCGGGGAACTCCTCGACCTCAAAAATTTCAATCCACGAGGCTGTATAAGCCTCGACAATGGAGAAACGAAAAGACATACATCTTTCCGAAATTTCAATCCACAAGGCTGTATAAGCCTCGACCTTTATTTATTGCCCGGGGAACACATAATGCTTTATTTCAATCCACGAGGCTGTATAAGCCTCGACGGCTTACGAAAATTATTTTTCATAGGCGAAAAAATATTTCAATCCACGAGGCTGTATAAGCCTCGACGCTATTACCAGGATTCAAAACGCCAGTATTGCTATTTATTTCAATCCACGAGGCTGTATAAGCCTCGACCTGTCCTTCCGCGCTGGCTTGTCTGATAGTCATATTTCAATCCACGAGGCTGTATAAGCCTCGACATGAACGTGATTACCGTTATTGCAATCGACAGGATATTTCAATCCACGAGGCTGTATAAGCCTCGACCTGTCCTTCCGCGCTGGCTTGTCTGATAGTCATATTTCAATCCACGAGGCTGTATAAGCCTCGACCTGACCACCGCAGAGCAGGCCGAGAAGCTTCCCATTTCAATCCACGAGGCTGTATAAGCCTCGACTTAATCCGCAACCTCCTCTCCCACATGTAGGACATTTCAATCCACGAGGCTGTATAAGCCTCGACCCTGGCTCCTATCGCTATAGTTTAGGTAATATGTATTTCAATCCACGAGGCTGTATAAGCCTCGACGGTCGCGCATCGGTTGGATCTGGCAATAGGGGTATTTCAATCCACGAGGCTGTATAAGCCTCGACAGGAATCGACTATAGACTCTCTTTTATAATCGCATTTCAATCCACGAGGCTGTATAAGCCTCGACATGAACGGCGCAGAAGTGGTGCGCCGGATAAAATAATTTCAATCCACGAGGCTGTATAAGCCTCGACTCCTAATAAACATGCGCAGAAGCCTATTTTTAGTATTTCAATCCACGAGGCTGTATAAGCCTCGACGATTCATAATAATTCCTCTGTAATCCATTACACATTTCAATCCACGAGGCTGTATAAGCCTCGACCATAATAAAAATAAATTCAAATTAAAAAGGAGAAATTTCAATCCACGAGGCTGTATAAGCCTCGACGTTTCTTTTTCGTAGGAGGAATCATGTATATCACATTTCAATCCACGAGGCTGTATAAGCCTCGACTTTTGTAGCCCTTCATTAATTCCATCCGGAATGGATTTCAATCCACGAGGCTGTATAAGCCTCGACACCTTCCCGGTATTCGTAATTTATCATAATGCACATTTCAATCCACGAGGCTGTATAAGCCTCGACGGGGGATGCATATACCGGGGAGGGCGGCGCGCTACATTTCAATCCACGAGGCTGTATAAGCCTCGACTTCTCCCGGCGCTTCCCCGCCGGTGGATAGATTATTTCAATCCACGAGGCTGTATAAGCCTCGACTAATCTTCAAACCAATCCATCAAATCATTGTCATATTTCAATCCACGAGGCTGTATAAGCCTCGACTCTCCATTCCCCTTGACGGGAATACACTCAATATATTTCAATCCACGAGGCTGTATAAGCCTCGACCTTTTGCCAGTTCTACCTCGTCACACCTTGAAAATTTCAATCCACGAGGCTGTATAAGCCTCGACGAGGAACTTGCAGATGATATTCTGCGCCATGGATTATTTCAATCCACGAGGCTGTATAAGCCTCGACTCGTAACATATGTAAGTCAAAATTCAAGTACCGTATTTCAATCCACGAGGCTGTATAAGCCTCGACTTTGACATTATCCCCGGACTTAGATGTAACTATATTTCAATCCACGAGGCTGTATAAGCCTCGACATTATGCATAATTTTGAGGGGAACTATTCAGATATTTCAATCCACGAGGCTGTATAAGCCTCGACTTCAAGCTGTTCCACCGCTGGCTGCAACTGTTCATTTCAATCCACGAGGCTGTATAAGCCTCGACAAAGGGAAGAAACCCCTGTGTGGTATATCTTTTTATTTCAATCCACGAGGCTGTATAAGCCTCGACATTGCTCCGCTAAATCCTCATTAGATTAATGTTATTTCAATCCACGAGGCTGTATAAGCCTCGACGGTGCTGTCCGGTTTATCGGTCAGTGCCGCAGTCATTTCAATCCACGAGGCTGTATAAGCCTCGACCATACGGAGCGGCCGCCTTTACAAGCTCCGTAAATTTCAATCCACGAGGCTGTATAAGCCTCGACATATTCGCATGATTATACCGTCCTATTCCTCGTCATATTTCAATCCACGAGGCTGTATAAGCCTCGACATACTCTATTATATCATATTTCAGGACATTTGTATTTCAATCCACGAGGCTGTATAAGCCTCGACTTCTTTGCTGGGTTATAATAACATTTCTGTTTATATTTCAATCCACGAGGCTGTATAAGCCTCGACATTTTAACATATGCAAGCTATCTGTATCAGCATATTTCAATCCACGAGGCTGTATAAGCCTCGACAAACGTGCTTCATCCATATGGAACGCGTATGCTATTTCAATCCACGAGGCTGTATAAGCCTCGACAATAACTATCTCTAGCAGATTCAGACGCAAAATATTTCAATCCACGAGGCTGTATAAGCCTCGACTTTGGGCGGCGAGATATCCTCACGATAATAAAATATTTCAATCCACGAGGCTGTATAAGCCTCGACAGCAAAAACATACAAAAAATCTATTCAAAACTTTATCCTAACACAACAATTATACAACATCTATCAAATTTTATCACTATACAATTACAATATATTTTAAAATTTCATTACTACTTACAAAAATTCGGTGCGAATCCCCCGGTAAATTAATGTAAGCTTACGATTCGCACTAATATCAACATGACAATTTGAATTAATCAATCTCATTTCATTTTTTCTTTTTATTGATATATATTGCGCGTAAATTTAGTCAACAAAATTTATATATAACAATAAAACGCATTCTTTTCATTCCAATAAATTCCTTCTCTACAAGAGCATTCCAAATAATCCGGATTCTGGTAATATACTCTTGTTTTAAAATTTGTTATTTCATCACTTATGAAAAAATTAAAGATTTTAATTAATTCAGAAATTTCCTTCCCTGGTTCTGCACAATCCTAAATCATAATACAATATAACTTTCCTATATACATAAACCCAGGAATAACATATTTACTATCAGTAATTGTATCAAAATTACCTTGTGGTATTTTATATGTTTCTATCACTTCATCACTAACCTGTTCAAAAGTAAGACAATGATTTACCTCGCTATATATTCAATAAGAGAACATACATTAAAAAATCATTTTTTTCTTTATTCGTCATATACTATTTCACTCCCCTGAAATGTCAAACAATTCAAATCCGCTAAAGTATGGAAACTAATTTGATGTGTCGGATACTTAAACTCCGCTAAACCCAAAATTGTTTTCTACTGATTGTTCCCGACAAAAAATCGTTCACTTAATTCCAAATCGTATCATTTGCCATCGGCCCTTCAACAATATCGTAACGATGCGTTTCTCCCTTTCTGCATGCAGCAATAAAATCAAGCCACTCGTCTGTCATACTTTCAAATTTTAAAACTGACAAGGTATTATCCGGAGTATAAATATATGAGTTTATAACAGGACTACCTTCACCTCGATTTGCCCAGCATACAGCTTGTTCTATTTTATTTGTAATAGAATTACCATGAAAAATCTTTTGTATATTTAGTTTTCCTTATCTCCGGAAATTTAACAATTTCTTTACTGGCATGATACAATATCATAACGCCTCTGATACCCCCTATAGATTATCATTATTTCTAACACACAAAAAGCACCAGCTTAAATAACATACTTTTTACCATGCTCTCTAATACACAATCTCTTTAAAGCCCATTATATCTTTATTCCATTGAAACAGTGCAGCCTTCCCCTTTTCATCTCTTATTAAATGAACACTGCCCGGTTCAATTTTTACCCTGTCTCCTTCATATGCAATCTTACCTTCTGTTACAGCCGTCAACACAGCCTTTAATATAGCTCCGTGCGCCGCAATAATTACATTTTGAGCATTATATTTTTTCAAAATATTATGAAATGCCAGTCCAGCGCGTCCAATAAGCTCTTCCAACGGCTCCATTCCCGGATATATATCATCAGTAAATCTTTTCTTTCTCTCCTCATAATCCAAACCTTCACCCAATCCAAAACCTCTTTCTATGAATAAGTGCTCGGTTACAATATCTTCTTTCTTATAATCCAGCCTGCCTGCAACAATTTCAGCGCTCTTCCGTGCTCTTGATAAGGGACTGGATATAATAACATCAACATTCTGCATGCAGCCGGCTAATACTTCCGCAGCCTTTTCAATCTGGTTAATTCCGTTTTGGTTCATCCCAATATCTTCATGCCCTTGCAGTCTTCCTTCCAAATTCCAATCTGTTTCACCATGTCTCAGCAAATAAATATTCAAACCTATAATTCTCCATTTCGTTTTCTCTCAGACAGTCTTTAAAAAAGATTATACCTATTATAAAACATTACCATCATTTTCAACAGTTAAAATAATGACCTGCTAAAATAAAGGCAAGCACAATGCGCTGCAAAAAATCAAAGACTGATTTGCATAAACCCATACAAGAAACAGGGCGACTAAATCCAGTGCAGATGCTGTCATAATCAAACAATTTGCATTATTTTCAGGCATGATTTCCTGTGTCATTACACCATTTTGCAATCTCAGTAATAAGTTCTGCAGGAAGCGGCTTATTGTAAGGAAACTGGATCGCACCTTTACTGGTTTTATATTCTTTCAGACGTTCTTCAAACATCTCGATCGCCTGTGGCCCGGGATAAAAACCAATATGTTTCTTAAATCCTGCAAAATGAACAATATTATGCTGATTCCAGTAAGTAGGCATGCTCCATGAAATACGCTCTTGTGCATCCGGTAATGCTGCCTGAAGTATTCCATGCATTTGGTACAAATATTTTTGTATATCTTCCGGTTGTTCTAAAATGTAAGCATCAATTGTTTCCGGTGCCTTTCCACAAAAATGATCCTGATTCTGATTTTTAAATGTTCGTCCACATTTGGGGCATGTCCACATAATGATTTCTCCAGTTCTTTTGGTTATTATTGTTATCTGATTTCATGTAAGAGGTGTTAAAGCCTTCTTATTTGCCGGCTACGATTTTCCTGATGAAATTATTCTTACCTGAATTGGGAATTCAATTCTTGATATGGAATGAACACTGACCATCTTTCTCCAAACTTACAATCAACGAGGTCACGCAAACCTCGACTGAATTTATGGGAGACGAAGAGTCGGGTAGAGGATTTCAAGCCACGAGGTCGCAAAGACCTCGACTGGCTTCGCTTGGGGCTATGGGTGTGGTGTAGTTATTTCAATCCATGAGGTCGCAAAGACCTCGACGCGGAGTGCGGCCAAAGAGGCGGAGCTGCCGTGGCGATTTCAATCCACGAGGTCGCAAAGACCTCGACGGAACGCCATAAAGGAATGCATTGACCTTAAGGTATTTCAATCCACGAGGTCGCAAAGACCTCGACACTGGCGCGCGAAATGGCACGTTGAACAGAAATATTTCAATCCACGAGGTCGCAAAGACCTCGACAATATAAATATAAAAAGACTTTTGCTTTTTGAGATTTCAATCCACGAGGTCGCAAAGACCTCGACACCGCAGCAATATCTATCAATGACCCTACATTTATCATTTCAATCCACGAGGTCGCAAAGACCTCGACGTCTCGCACACGGTCATTTTTCATGCCCAAAATAAATTTCAATCCACGAGGTCGCAAAGACCTCGACGTAACGATATTACCGATAAGCTCCAAGACTCCAAAATTTCAATCCACGAGGTCGCAAAGACCTCGACATATGTTTGGCTGGGAGTATTACCTGTTAAGAGATTTCAATCCACGAGGTCGCAAAGACCTCGACCAGAAGAAGAGGTTATTAAGTTTATCAATTATCGATTTCAATCCACGAGGTCGCAAAGACCTCGACCGCAAGGTTGAATTCATTTGCACGGTCGATAAACTATTTCAATCCACGAGGTCGCAAAGACCTCGACATAATCATAGGTGTCAGTATCGGCAGGAGCATAATTTCAATCCACGAGGTCGCAAAGACCTCGACCGTTTTTATGTTTTCCCTTGTTTTTGCTTGTGTATTTCAATCCACGAGGTCGCAAAGACCTCGACGGTGAAAGCAGATCTGCAGAAAGCACAGGACGACCTATTTCAATCCACGAGGTCGCAAAGACCTCGACTTAGACAGTTTAAACGTAAAAAAACGGAGTTGAAATTTCAATCCACGAGGTCGCAAAGACCTCGACATACTTTTCTTCTTACGCCGCTCAAGCCCATCAAATTTCAATCCACGAGGTCGCAAAGACCTCGACAGTCTGTGCGGTATCACCCACCTTGTATTTATAGATTTCAATCCACGAGGTCGCAAAGACCTCGACTTGTTCCCAACTGGGATGATTCAGAAGAAATCGCAATTTCAATCCACGAGGTCGCAAAGACCTCGACCAGACGGTTTCTATTCACAGCCGGCAGTAGTCACAATTTCAATCCACGAGGTCGCAAAGACCTCGACTTATTAGTAGGTTAATTGAGGATTTTGTAAAGGAATTTCAATCCACGAGGTCGCAAAGACCTCGACCCAGGGCACGGCAGAATGAAATTATAACCTATATATTTCAATCCACGAGGTCGCAAAGACCTCGACGATAATGGTCAATGCACAGAGTATAACAGATAATATTTCAATCCACGAGGTCGCAAAGACCTCGACGTTCCCCTCCTTTTTATCTATTATAACGTTGATATTTCAATCCACGAGGTCGCAAAGACCTCGACATTAACCTGATGCTCAGTTTCAATACCGCTTATATTTCAATCCACGAGGTCGCAAAGACCTCGACCGTGACTTTCCCCCTTACAAGTTCTCCCCTGTTATATTTCAATCCACGAGGTCGCAAAGACCTCGACATCTGTTGCTTTCAGCGTCCATGTTTTATCTGCTGTCATTTCAATCCACGAGGTCGCAAAGACCTCGACGAGCCGCCGAATATCCCATAATATCTGCTTCTGATATTTCAATCCACGAGGTCGCAAAGACCTCGACCGCGGCAGCCATGGCGTTTCTCTTCTCAGTGAAATTTCAATCCACGAGGTCGCAAAGACCTCGACGTCCAAAGAATCCCACTCAAAACACCCAGATGTATTTCAATCCACGAGGTCGCAAAGACCTCGACTGTGCTGTGTATTCGTCGATGACCGTCTCTTTCTATTTCAATCCACGAGGTCGCAAAGACCTCGACAATCTTCACTTATTATATTCAGGATATCGGGCTTATTTCAATCCACGAGGTCGCAAAGACCTCGACAATTCACTCGATACAAAAAGATATAGTGCTTTAATATTTCAATCCACGAGGTCGCAAAGACCTCGACTATAAAAGAGTTTAATGCAGAAACATGCAATGATATTTCAATCCACGAGGTCGCAAAGACCTCGACTGGCTCATATGAGCATCGCGTTAAGATAGCGGAGGCATTTCAATCCACGAGGTCGCAAAGACCTCGACATGACCGGACGCATCGCCCGCCATTCCTTTGATATTTCAATCCACGAGGTCGCAAAGACCTCGACCGGTCAAAATCTGTATAATGACCAATCAGGAGATATTTCAATCCACGAGGTCGCAAAGACCTCGACTAAGATATTGCCGCCTATGATAGCTAATAAAATATTTCAATCCACGAGGTCGCAAAGACCTCGACTGTCCAGAAATAATTGTGTCGAACTCACCTTTATATTTCAATCCACGAGGTCGCAAAGACCTCGACCATTACGTGACATAATTTATCATTATTCACAGGATATTTCAATCCACGAGGTCGCAAAGACCTCGACTGGAATTTTGGGAATTAACTTTTCTGTGTCGTATTTCAATCCACGAGGTCGCAAAGACCTCGACAGCAAATCCCTCCAAAAACCAAATCCCTTCCCCTGCAAAATCTATATCTATTATACAACCACCCCACGATTATTTCCACCAAATAATCATCTCCACACTATATTTCATCCATTTCTCCCCAAAAACAGGTGCGAATCCCCCGGCAAATCCATGGGAACTTACGGTTCGCACCAACTAAAATCATACTCCCGTCCTAAAAAAGTCCCCTTTTCTTCATCTCTAAATACTTCCCTTGTCTGTCCTCCCCAGCCTGAGCTTAAATTACTCTTCCCTCTTCTATTCCGCCGCAACGCCCTTCCTGCCCGCATCAACTATCTCATAAAACCACACATACATATCCTCCGGCCTAATCGAAAGCAAACGTTCTTTATCAAGCAAAATTCTATCCCCTTCTCTGTGAAAAACAGAATGAAGCGGTTCATAATTAAGAGCCTCCAGCCCCTCCATTGCCGCCCACTCCTGCAATGTATATTCTTCCTTTTCAATCAGCTTTTTTAAAGACTCATAACCAGCCTTCCGCACAAAATTCAGCCGGTCATCTGTTCCTGTCATTTCACAAAGCCTGTCATTCATACCGTTCCATAGCCTGTCGATACACATCTGCCTTTTCTCCAGGCTTTGGACTGAAAAATCTCCGGTATTTAATGCGCCCTGCAAATCCTTCTCCCAGCTGTCCGGTTTCCAGGCCAGGCTTCTGCTCATGTGAATCAGCCATTTATCATGAGGTATATATTCCCTGTTTACAATAAAAAGCGCACTAACCAGCGGTTTTATCGCATTATTAAAAACATAATGCCCCTGCATCGTATCCTGCCTGTATATCCAGATATCACCTGCCAGTCTGTAATTCCAATATGCTTCCCAAAGCAATCCCCCGGCACTGTCTATATCAACCGTACAAGCCAGCTTCCTGGATTTAAATTCTGCAATTTTTCCTTCAGGATCATAAAGAATATCAGCATAGGATAAATCCCATAAAGCGGTTGAGTCATAGCTTCTTTCCAGCTCATCTTCATAATTTACCAGCTTTATATCATATAAATAACCGTCAATTACCGTAATCCCCAAAGCAACCGGACAATTTCCATTTTTGTACCAATCAAAAGCTTTTTCATGCAGATAAATGACAACATCTATTTCCGAAAGAATATCCCCATACCCCCTGGATAATCCTCCATCTAAAATAATTCCCACAACACCTTCCATTTCTAAAAATCTATGGAGTGAATTATCCAATGCACTCCTCAGTTCCTTCACAATATTCGTGCTTTTCAGCTGCACCCGAGGCCTCTCCATATTTCCACTCCTTCAAATCTTATTACTTTGCCAGCGCCCTTCTGCCTTTTTCATCTCATCATATCCCTAATGCAAACATAATAGCCGCTCTGACATACGCCTCCCGGATCCTGTTGAAATCCTCAGTTCCCCACTTCCATCCGCTTTCCGTCTCTGAAAGCGGATGTTTATCCGAACACAGCAGAACTGCTGCCGCAGGCATGGAATAATACCTGCTTACGGATAAAAGTGCAGACGCTTCCATATCCACGCCCACGCATCCCTTTTCCCGCCAATACGCTTCCTTGGCAAAGGTCTGGCGATAAAAGGAATCCGTCGTAACGGTAGAATTCACAACCGTATGGAATTTTCCCTGAAAATATTCTCTTACCTGATTAAAAAAATCTTCCTCCGGCCTGACAAATTCCACCGTTTCAAAATAATGATGCGAGGTGCCTTCCTCACACAAAATGCTTTCCGGCACCACCACATCGCCAACCTGGATTTCTTTACCGAACCCGCCGCACATACCGACTACAAGGATCCGTTTCACGCCAAGTGCCCTGACCGTTTCCAACGTATCAACAGCCGCCGGGCAGCCATATCCGCCTTTGGTAAAGCAGACGTCCGTTTGCCCTTTTACCGCAATACACTCCGGATTGTCCAGAAAACAGGGAAGTCTGTCATAAAGAGTGACCGTGTCAAAATTTTCTTTCAGGAACCGCAGCCCGATTCCAAGCTCAAATATCACACAGGTTTCCGGCAGCTCCCTTATATCCCCGCTGCCATGACTGCTCCTCACATGCTTTTCCGCCGTTATAACCGCCGGCGTATTGTCCTCTGAAAATGCCCACCTCATGCCTTTCCCTCCCTGCCTGCTGCACCGTGCTTATCCCATATTTTTAATTACTATAACATACTTTTCCACCAATTACAGCGTTTCTCATCTGTATAATATTTTCCGCACCGTCTCAACCGACAGCCCATACTCCTCGGCCAATTCCTGCATTTTCTGCTTTTCCACATAAAACCTGCGCCGGATCTCTTCATTGCGCTGCTCATAATATACCCTGGCCCCGGATATGGCGCCCCATCCTTTTTTCTCTTCCTTTTCCGGAATATAAACCAGTTCACCGGAGGAATATTTTTGTATTTCCCGAAGCAGTTCGTCCGGAAAAATTTCAGAGGCATTCCGATATTTCATTTCACTCCCCTTCCTTTCTAAAACCGCTTTACGAGATTTTGTTTCGCGCGGCTTCTTCCCTTTAGTTCCGTGAAAGGAAATCCTCCAGGGAAGGGTACTCGTTTATTTTTCCTCCACGCTCTATTATAATCGCTCTCACCGCTTTTTCCAGCTCACAGCTTTGCCTGCTCACTTTTTCCAGGCAGTCAGGGTCAAAAAAGCCTAAAAGATCCATTTCCTCAAAGCCAAATTCCTCCGCAGCCACAACCAGCTCAGTCTGCAGATAGACACAGTCATGAAAAGCTTCCTCCGGCATGTTCTGCTGGCAGAAATAGCGGATTCTTCTCCAGGTAAGGCTCATTTCCTCATACCATCCTGACAGCTGTTCATAACCGTCTTTTTTCTCTTTTTTCATTTCAGCCGGCCTGCGCTGCTGCAGGAATCTCCGGGCAGACTGTATCAGAAGATAAATCAGCTCCCTGATTTCTTCAATCGTATCCGCCCGAAGAAGCTGCTTTGAATAATCATAAAATTTTTCAGGAACCTCCTTCAGTTCGGGACAGTGATACATTCTGCTTTCCGCGCTGCCCTGCTCCGCCTGTTTTTCCGAAAAAATACCGCAGTCCGCAAAAGTTTGGTTCATAAACGCGGCCGCCTGCGTAAGGAGGCTCTGGATATATCCTGCTGCCATCCGGCATTTGCATAGCTTTTCTTCAAACAGAAGCGTACGGTAAATGTCCATGGCCATATCCACCCGTTCCAGCGCTCTCTGATACATCAAACCTGGATTCCTCAGGTTTTCAAACAATCTGTTTTTCAAAGAAAGAAAACGTTCCTCCTCCTCCCGGGTCCTTGCATACAGGATTTCCGAGGCTGCAAGGCACAGCGTCGGGAATTCCTCCAGATTTGCCGTCCTTTCCGTTCTTTCCCAGGAACGGGGGTACAAATCATGCCCAACTCCGTCAATAATAAAGGTCTGCGCCAATTCGTTTCCCCGTTCATTGACAGGCACATAATAGTCAAAACACTCTCCATGACCGTCGCCGTTTGTGGCATGTCCTGTTACTCCTATAAGGAGAGCAATGTCCTCCCGGTATTCTTTTTCAATTTTTTCTTTCACCCACTGCGTCAGTCTGTTTTCTGCTTCCATATTTTCCTTCTCCTTTGCCCCGCTTTTTTATTTGTTTCTTTTACAAAAAGGCCGTCCATGCTTACCTTTCGATTTATGCTTTGAACACCCTTCCTATCTCAATTATAGATAAATCCTCTTTTTTCTCAATGCCGAATCCCACTATAGTCATTTGTTCCCAAATACAGCTCCCGGCATAAAAATAAAAACTTTGTAAACTTTTGTCGTAATACGCATAAAATAACATAAACAATACTAAGCCTTATAAAAGGGGGCACGAATCCAATGTTAGGAACCATACTTTTATGCGTAGCATGCATTTTGATACTTGGTTTCATTTTGTTTATATGCATATGGAAAATACGTACCAGGAAATTCAAACCTTCCAAAGATAAAACCGGACAGCAGCAGCAGCTGAACCAGGATTTGAAAGATGCAGGCTTTGCTTATGATCTGAAAAATGATTTGTTCTACTCCGTCATGGACTGCTGGCAGCGTGAAATGGGATATTGCCGGCTGTATGACGAAGGATCCGCCGATTTTAACATGGTTATGCACTGTGAGCCCGTCTGTTTTACGTACAACGGAAAACGATGGATGATAGAATTATGGAAAGGCCAGTACGGAATAACAACCGGCGCTGAAATCGGCATTTACAATACCGCTTCCGATGATATTAAGACGAAGCAGTTCACCGGAACCTATTACGACTGCGCCTCGGACGATGAACGTCTGGATATGAGCTTTGTCCTCCGCAAAAACGGAAAGGTTCTTTTCAAACGCAGCGGGATTCACTGGTGGCTTACCGGGTTTAAGCTGGGAGAATTTTCCCACCTTGATACTCTCACCATGGATGCCAAAATCAAATTTCCAAACAGAACCATGCGGGACGCTTTTGTAAATGGCCTGGTGGATATCGGTTACCGCAAAAAAGAATACAGTGTTCATTCAAATACGGTTACCATCCATTACACAACGCCCCACAGTTCCCAGCCTCTTTCCAACAGTACGCCTCAGGGAATTCTGGTGCAGAATACAAACTCCATCAACTGCGGCCTTTACAGGCAGGTGACCGGAAAATATACGGAAACTCTCGATAAACTTGAATATCTTAAGACAGCCATGCCCGAACTGTATAAATTCTGTATGCATTCCCTGTATGCGAAATCCTTCTATGAAGCTTTTGACTGGCTGATTGACCTTATTCACAAGGGTCACAACCCCGACCCAGGTCCGGAGCCCGATCCCAGTCCTTGTCCCGGCCCTGAACCCTGTCCTTGTCCCAAACCTTGCCCTTGCCCTAAGCCCTGCCCTTGCCCTAAGCCCTGTCCGAAACCCTGCCCGAAACCTTGCCCGAAACCTTGCCCCAAACCCTGCCCCTGCTCTCCTGCCACTCATACAAAACGGCTTCCCAACAGGATCTGTACTCCCTGTAACTGCCAGAAGCCGCAGAATCCCTGCTGTCCATGCACAAACAGCGCAGCATGTGAATGTGAGGAAAAAAATACTGAAAAAGGGATGTGCCGCTGATGCCTTCGCTTGCCGATAAACTGAATAAAGTCTACACCTCCGCTCCCGTTCTTCCCTATGATAAAAACTCCCGCATCGTAATTATGAGCGACTGTCATCGGGGCCAGGGAAACGGAGCCGATAATTTTCTTCCGAACAGCCCGATTTTTCAGGGCGCCCTGGAATATTACTACAAGAATGGCTTTACCTATATCGAACTTGGCGATGGTGATGAACTCTGGGAAAACAGATGCATCCACACAATTATCAGAACCTACAGCCATATTTTCCGGCTCATGAACCGCTTTTATCAGGATAACCGGCTTTACATGATATACGGTAACCATGATATCGTAAAAAAAAGGAAGAATTTTTCCGCATCAAACTGTACAAATTATTCCTGCGATGTCACAGAACCGGAAGATTATTTTTATAAGGATTTGAAAATTACAGAAGGAATTATCCTCGAAAATAAAGATACGCTGCAGCGAATTCTCCTCATCCACGGCCACCAGGGAAGTCTGCTCAACGATGAGCTTTGGCCCCTTGGCCGCTTCCTGGTGAGATATGTCTGGAAACCGCTGGAAACGATTGGCTTCCGCGCTCCCACAGGCTCCGGCCGATCCGTAAAACTGGTGGAAAAGATAGAGAAAAAACTGTGTGCCTATTCCAGGGAAACTAACCGAATTGTCATAGCCGGCCATACCCACCGGCCGGTATTCCCGAATCCGGGTTCCTGCCCATATTTCAATGACGGCAGTTGTGTACATCCGTACAGCATCACATGCCTGGAGATAGAAAATGATCAAATTGCCCTGGTCCGCTGGTCCTTTTCCACGACGGAGGATCGATTACTTTTCATCAGCCGCGAAGTCCTGAACGGACCGGAAAACCTGTCGGATTTTATAATGGACTGAAGTCCTTGCCGGGAAACCTTATTCCTTTGAAACCGTGCTGTCCCTTACTTTCCGATAAAACCAACTTCCGGCAGCTTACCTGGCTGCCGGGTCTGGGCGAACTGTATGAAAAAACTATCAGGCTGTTAGCAGCTCATTTTTCCAGAAGCATCCTGTAATGATTTTCCGTTTCTTCAACAATAGAAAAACCCAGCCGATGATATAGATGGATAACAGGATTCTTTTTAAATGCCTGAAGCCTGACTTTGGAAAATCCGCTGCTTTCAATTGTTTCTGCCAGTAAACGGGAGCCAATACCCTGATTCCGGTATTCCGGAAGAATACAGATATTTTCCAGTTCACAGGTATCTCCGTCCACACTCCAGTTTATCATGCCGATCCGTTTTCCCCGGGAATAAATTATGTTCATATTTTCCTTTGCATTTTCCATGAAGGCATTGAAATAGTCTGTCTGCTTTTCTTCATCCCAGCCCCAGATCTCAGAAACATAGGGATAATAGCATATTTTCTTCAGCTGATAAACAAAATCGTAGTCCATCGGCGTGTATTTTTTCATTGTGATTTCCATAAGCTATCCTTTCCATGGGAAGGAATTAATCCCCGGGGCATTCCTTCACATAATTTTCCATAATGTCATCCGGCAGGCTGACTTCATAGCTACATACCATATCGCCTTTTAAAGCGGAAGTGAGGACGCGGCCGTTTAATTTCCTGTCCAGAAACGCTTCTGCAAAATTCATTACATGTCCCAGGCTGCAGCTGCACAGGCATAATTACCGCTCCTGATACCATGAGTAATACAAATTCATATCAAAATCAGGAATCGGGCTGAAACGGTTCCCATCAAAAATCATTCTTAAATTTTCCTCCGGTTTTATTTCAGCTGTAAAAATTCCCGGCTCCTGGGATAATTCTTCATTGCAGTAATAATGTATCGGTTTTTCCGTTTTTCGCACAGGTCCCGCAACACAGCTTCCACCGGAAAATTTATCACCGTTTTGTATCCCGCAGACATTGGAACTCGCAATATAAATACCGTTGCTTAAAACATGATACTCTATCACGCGTTTTAAATAGCATGCATCGCACTGCTCATCCTCCGTAACCGCCGATAAATTTACGTATAAATTAACTCCTTTATAACAGTAATAGCGTATCAGCTCAGGGAAACGAATCGTGTCATAGCATATTCCAAAGCCTATTTTCCCATATTCCGTATCAAGAATAAGCGGCTTACGCCCTTTAGAGAAAATCTGATGCTCATATCCACAAATATGAATTTTTTTGTAAATCTTCACTGTATTATCCGGACATGTAATAAACGCTGCATTATAAATAAGATCAGCCTCATAATATGGCGCGCCAAAACATATATAGATATGCTGTTTGCAGGATATTTTCTGACACATACTCACTGCCTGAGCAACAAGTTCTTCGTTTATCATTTTAGGATCACTTAAAAAATAATAATATCCGGTTATACACAACTCCGGAAAAACAACAAAGTCAGTCCCGCTGTCAACTGCTTTTTCAATATAATCCTTCATAAGAGCTATATTTTTGATGACATCTTTTTGTGATTTAAAATTAACTACGGATATCCTCATTTATCTTTCCTCTTTAATTTAATCCTGTCACCTATAATCATCTGCCGATTCATTCCTTAAACTCCGCCATAAATGTCATACTCCCTATAGCAGCCAAACTGCAGCCTTTTACGGCGCTTAGAGAAAGGCGTCAGGCCGCAACCGGCAGACTGTTCGCCAGTGGGCAGGTCGTGTTATCTTTAAATTCTAACGGTCCACCGTACAAAAGTCAAACGAATCATTATACTTCACTGCCTGATTCCATACTTCGCATAATACAGTCTATTTTATATTACCTGCTTTTTACACTGCAAATACCACCGCCAATACAGAAAACCCTTTCACCTGTTCTCCTTCAGATGAAAGGGTCTTTTATTTATTGATTCAGTTCTTTCAGCAAATCCAGGATTTCCGGCCTTACAACCCGCTCTTTCCTCCCTTAACAGCCCTAAACCTGCTCCCCATCCTTTTTCACCACCGGCATATACTGGGCAACCTCAGTTTCCCCGCAGATTTCCACAGTATCAACAAGATACTCCTCCATGAATGGCTGCGGTCCGAAGCCGTACCGATCACTGTTCTCCATCTTTTTTATGAAGTCAAACCAGGAACGGCCGTTCTGCGCATATTTTACAAGCCTTTTCAGATACAGCCCACCGGGAAATTCCTCTTTTATCACGCCTTCCCCGTCTTTTATTTCCATTTCATACGGAATCTGTATATACAGGCGGTAAAAAAAGTCGGGGCTGTCCAGCTTTTCAAAGCTATAAAAGGCGAAGAGCCTGTTCTCTTCCCTGCCGGGCAGGATTCCTCTGTCTGCCATCCACACGGCCAGCTGCTTTCTCGCCCGCGCTTCCGCTCCGGGACCTGTCACCGTGCAGGATGCGGTCATAAAAGGTTCCACATATTCCTCAGTTTCATTGGTAAACTCCGCCTGGATATCCTTTTTCAGCCGCACCGGCATGTATAATTCCACGCCGCCCGTATGCGCAAATGCGTCATCAAAGCCAAGATGCTCTTCCAGCCACTGGGCGTCACCATATACATATTTGCTGCCCTCCAGCCAATTTGAGAAACGCTTCCAGCCGCGCATGATACCTTCTCCCAGTTCCTCCTCTTTTGTCCGCTCAATTGTGATAACCGCATACAGACCACCGCTCAGCCACTTTGTTTTTATTTTTTCATCCGTCACTTTCATATCCTCCGGAATCGTGACGCATACCTCATACCCGTATTCTTCCGCCAAAGGGTCGCAATCAGGCGCATTATAACCGAAAATACGGTAATTTCCACTGCGTATGTCCAGTTTTTCCCGCAAAACCCACTGGCTCATAGCTGCAAATGCACCGTCCTCCGGATTTTTTCCGTAATAACAGAAATAAGCAACACGCATGGGTGGCATTTCTTTCAAAATTTTGATATCCGGGTACTTTTCATTCATCTCTTCGTCGGGAATTTCAAAATATTTATCCATAACATTTATCCTTTCAAACTTGTAGTCCGCTCTTTCCCGGGAACAGGCGCTTGGAGAGAAGCCGGTGACTTTTTTAAAGATTCTGGAAAATGCATCGGCGCTGGTGTATGCATATTTAACGGCGGCATCCAGCACCTTCATCCCCTGGCATATATCATAAGCCGCAAGGGACATTCTGCGCATAATCAGGTATTCCTTTGCCTGAAATCCCGTAATGGCAAAAAACAGGCGGTAAAAATTCGAAACCGACATATACGCTTCTTTCGCCGCCTCTTCCGCCCTGATTTCATTTTCCAGATTATCCTCCAGAAAATCTATTGCTTTCTGTATCCTTTCATAGTAGTTCACCGGCCTGCCCTCCTGCAATCTTAAGATGTTTTCAGTATAGCAGACACCCGGACAGGTTACCCGACTTTTTTTCTCATTCTGCTTTAGCTCCATGCATTTCAGAATTTCCGGACGTTTTAAATGGGTTCCTGCGTTCACGGACGCCTTCCTTTGTACCGACGATTATCCGGTCACAGAATTTGTCAAACAGGCCGGTTTCCAATACACCCGGTATTCCGCGGACCGCTTTCGCCGCTGCCAGGAAATCAATATTTTCTGAGAAGCTGATGTCCAGTATCCAGTTGCCGTTATCTGTTACAAACGGCCTTCCGTCCCTCTGACGGCAGACCGCCGTTCCTCCCAGCTCTTTGACCGCCTCAGCCGCCCAGGCGGAACCAAAGGGCAGGACCTCTGCGGGAAAGGGGAATGTACCCAGGCGTTTTACCAGTTTGCTTTCATCCATGATCCAGATCACCTGCTCCGCTTTGCGGGCAACGACTTTTTCCCTGAGAAGCGCGCCTCCCCCTCCCTTTACCGCACAAAAGCTGTCATCGATTTCATCTACGCCGTCTATCGCCAAATCCACTTTAATCCCGGCTTCCGGACGGATAATGGGAATCCCCAGTGAAACGGCAAGCTTTTCCGTCGCTTCAGAGGTTACGGCCGCCTGCAGAGCCCTTCCTGCGCGGACCATAGCGCCAACCTCCTGTATGAGATAATATGCGGTGGAGCCGGTGCCCAGGCCGAGCGTCATCCCATCGCGGATATATTTAACCGAAGCCAGTGCCGCTGCTTTCTTCAGTTCTTCTTTGTTTTCTACATGATTTCTGCTGTCCATACTGTTTTTCGCCTTTCTGTGAGTCACTTTATTGATATTCTATTGTTCCATTTTTATCTATCTATACTGTAATTATGATTGTTGCAGTTATAAAAGTCAATCTGTTTTATACAAAATTCTGGGGGCCAGTTGATGGGGACAATTGTTACGCTTTCCTGTGCCGTACATTTCCGGTTTGACAAAAATAACGGCATTCGTTAGACTGAAACCATAACTGGTCCGTGTAACCCTATAATATTGTTCGTCATATTTATAAGGAGGCCGAAATTGGAAGTACCATTTTGGGAAGAAACATATAAAGACGATACAGTTTTTACATTTGGCAATCAACCAAACCAGTCCATTACTGCAATCGAAAACCTGCTGGACAAATCGGGAAGAGTCCTTGACGTTGGCTGTGGCGATGGAAAAAATTCATTATATCTGGCTAAACAGGGATTTAGGAATATTGATGCTTTCGATTTGTCGGTAAATGCAATTGAAAAGCTGCGCCGTTTGGCAGTGGCACACTCTTTAGAAATTAATGCATGGACTGACAATTTATGCAGTTTTTCCTTTGAAAAAGAATACAGTCTCATAATGTCATTTGGGACCTTACATTTTGTAAGTAAGAATGACTGGCACAATTTTATTATGAAATCCAAAAAAGCCACGGCAGTCGGAGGCTTTCATATTATGCAGCTGTTTACGAACCAGGTGCCTCCCTCTCCTGATATTGCACCTTTTGCTATCGGTATGGCAGATGACGGCGAAATCAGGAAGCTGTATGAGGATTGGGAGATTATTGATTTCAGGTCGTATGTTTTTGAAGACGAGCACCCCAATGTTCCCAGGCATCTGCATGCCTCTAACAAAATTACTGCCCGCCGGATAAAGTGAGGGCGCCGTCCTTTTCAGCTTTTTCTTCAAATCACTTAAAGCCCCTCCCCGCCAAAGACGGCAGGAAGGGGCTTCTCTGCTGCAGCTTTATTTCCACTGAATTATTTCTGCAGATTTATTTTTGTAGCTTCATTTCTGTGGCTTTATTTCTGTAATACCATTTGTACTGCCTTACTTCTTATTTGTCCCAACCTCTTTATGGTATTACAAACCATCCTTAAAGAAACCGTTCCTCAAACCACCATTTCACATCCGCTTATTCCAGACCAAGCTTCTCCTTCAGCTCATTCCAGATATCAAATGCGGAGAAACGCATCGGTATGCTGTAATCATCCCCGATCCCATGCACCGGTGTCCACACCTGGGCATAGAACGGGCTCTTACGGGCCATATCGGCATAGTGCCAGGTGTTCCGCTGGCATTCCGGGCACCAGTGGCCGCCGCGCAGCATGGCGTTGACGCTCATTTTGTATTCATGGCCTTCCGAACATCTGAACCGCAGAGGCGTATAAATGTCAGGGATGTTTTCGTCCAGCAGCTCACAGCCTCTGAACCGCGCCGCTTTCCTGATATCCTCAGCCTGCAGCTCTTCCAGCGCCTTGCTCTCATCATAGCCGTGATCCATATAAACCGGCTTCTCCTCGGAAGGATGGTAAAATTCATATCCTTCCTCCACACTCTTAATCTGCTGCTGTTTTTCTCTGGATCCGAAAAATGCATGAATCCAGTCTTCCTGATTATTCTCCAGCATCCAGGAGGTTCCCATTTCTTTATGGCTGATTTTTTCCAGGTTTTCCTTCATGGACCGGGTATTGGGCATCATGGCGGCAATCATGGGATTTTTCATCATCGCTTCCATTTCCGCCGTCGCCTCCGCCCGGTAGCTTTCCGGCGGGATTACCCTGAAATGTAAAATATCATCCAGTAAATCGGAATCCGTATAATAGTGGCCATGGAAATTGTAAAGCGCACATTTTGTCACGTCAAATACATCCTGGTAACGGATTCCCATAGGGCCGAAGCTGAAATTCATCAGCTCCCAATGGGCAAAACGCCAGCCTTTGCCGCTGCTTAAATTATAGGCCTTCCTCCAGAACTCCTCAGGAACCCAGTCCTCGCAGAGATTGGCCATGCAGATGCCGGATTCCACCGCCGTGCTCCATTCCAACACGTTATTGGGATTCTGATGGTGCTGGATCGGCTCCTCGCCCGCTCCCTGATCCGGCGGGTATTGCCCGGTCTGACGAATGGAAACCCAGTATTTCAGTCCGCTGTCAAACACGGATAACTCGGAAAATACCTTTGACATCGCATAATAATCATAGGCGGAAGGATTGATGGGATCTCCGCAGCGTCCCCAGTTCACAGGCACCGGCCTGTCACCCGTCATGGCCACCGTACCCACATAGGCGAATTTCACCTTGTCCGGATCCGGCTGTTCCTTAATGGCTTTAATAATATTCAGGGTGGATCCGATATTCGTATACAGCGTTTCTTCCGGATATTTATCCGCCGCCGGAGATACCATGGCGCCGATGTGCAGCACATAATCCGCACCGGTTACACATTTCAGAATTGTCTCATAATCCTTCATGTCTCCCCAGACTACTTCCAGATAAGGATCTGCAATTTTTTTCACAAGCTCTTTATTCTTTGCGGAAGGACGCGCCAGCATGCGGACCACAAATTTCGGTTTTCTTGCAAGCAGCTGCTTCACCGTTTCAATCCCCATTTTCCCGGTTCCGCCTGTTACAAAAACGGTTTTGGGCGCTTTTGAAATCACCGCACGGTATTCAGGCTGATCGAATTTAACCGCCGCTTCCTGCGCTTCAAAGGTGGCATTCATCGCACGGCGGGCACGCAGCGCATCCCCTACCTTCACGAAAGCGATGCCTTCATTGCGGCAGATTTCCTCCAGCGCCGAAGCGTCATTGCTTCTGGAACCAACCGCGACCACCGCATAATCACAGGGGTAAGACTCTTCTTTTCCATCCCTGATTCCATACACGCATCCATTTTCAATCCGGTTTACCGTGATATCTGTGACTGTTACAATTCCACGTTTTGCAATTTCTTCCATCACACAGATTTTACGGACAGGCCCGATATCAGCGCATACCTCCGGCAGCATTTCCAGGACGGTAACCTTGCAGCCGCTTTCCGCAAGATATTCCGCTGCTTCCATACCCACAAGACCGCCGCCGATTACCACGGCGGCACCGGAAACCTTCACCTTTCCGCCCAGAACCTGATGGGAGTTCACCACATTTTCCCCGTCTGCGCCCGGAATTCTCAGGCTGATGGGCGAGGAACCAATTGCGCAGATTACGGTATGCGGCTTTTCCTCTGCGATCAGTTCAGGGGTTACCGGCGTATTCAGATGCACCTCAATCCCCGCTCTTTTCACCTGCGACGCCATGGAAAGCATGGCCGCCTTCATTTCCTGTTTGCGGGGCGCTTCCCCTGCCAGCAGGAACTGTCCGCCAAGATGATCGCTGCTTTCATAAATCACCGGCCTGGCGCCGCGTTCCTTCAATACAAGCGCCGCCTGCATTCCGGCAATTCCGCCGCCTGCGATAAGCACCTTCTCCGGCTCTTTACAGGGAACCGGCGCCATCTCCGCTTCCAGGCCTACCGCCGGATTTCTCAGGCAGGTGATGTGGGGCATATCCAAATTGGAAAAACCGTCATAGCAGCCCTGATCACAGCCTACACAGGTTACGATGTCCTCTCTTCTTCCTGCCTTTGCCTTGTTGCAGAATTCAGGATCCGCCAGCTGTCCCCGGCCGATAACCACCATATCCACCTTGTCTTCTTCCAGAATCTGCTCCGCCAGCTCCGGCGTATTGATCCTGCCGACGCCAACTGTCAGCATGCCTGTTTCTTTCCTGATATATGCCGCATTGTCAATATTGAAGCCGCAGGGCAGATCAAGGGAAGGCACCTCATATTTCAAAGCCGGCGTTATTATATTTCCTCTGGAAATATCCAGGACATCCACGCCTGCTTCTTTTGCCCATTTACAGAACTGCGCCACTTCTTCTATTGTCAGCCCGTTTTCAAGATAATCATCATGCGCATCTATTCTCATGAAAACCGGCATGTCCGCAGGGACCGCACTGCGGATAGCGCGGATGGCTTCCAGCGGGAAACGCGCCCTGTTTTCCAGGGATCCGCCGTATTCGTCTGTCCGATGGTTGATTCCGCCCGACAGGAAGGAATGAGGCAGATAGTTATGCGCGCAGTGGAACTCCACGCAGTCAAAGCCCGCTTCTGCAGCCCTTGCCGCCGCTTTGCCAAAGCAGTCCGCTATGTAATGGATCTGTTCCACGCTGATACCGGGCAGTGTAAGCTCCGCCGACACCGGCATGTCAGAGGCCACATACATCACTGCGGCCGGATCAAAGCTTACGGCAATGCTTCCCTGCCAAAGCTGGATCCCCGCCTTGCCCCCCGCTTCATGGATGGCATCCGTCAGCTTCTTCAGCCCCGGAATATACTTATCCTCTGCAATGGAAAGGAACTGCTTGGGGGAGCTTAACGGCTCCACGCTGGCTACCTCCACCATATTCAGTCCGTTTCCGCCCTTCACCCTGGCAACATGATATCGGATCAGCTTATCCGTCACCATTTTATGATCGCTCATACGGGTACCCATTGCGGGCAGGATAACACGGTTTTTCAGCTCCATCCCTTTGATCCTGATGGGAGAAAATAATTTTTCATACATAAGTTCCGTCCTCCTTTTCTTATATCTTATATTGTAAACTATTCATAATCTGTACAGTCAATGGTGTTTTTTTATTCAGATTTTGTTATAATTAACAGAAGATTTGCACATGAAATGTATTTTTATCCACAATATGCCTTTCGAAAACTGTTCACCTGGTGTACACTTTCCGGTAGCGGGCCGGATCATGTGCAGGGAGAAATATTCTGTGGTGAAGGCTTTTGCACCGGGCGGACGGTAACGTTTGCACCGGACGGCAGCTTTTTTTGATAAAGGAAGGAGTATCCATGAGAATTAAGGAAGTGATTGAAAAAACCGGATTATCCAGGAGAACCATCCAATTCTATATCTCACAGAAACTGATCATGCCAAAAGAAGATCCGGTAAACGGATATCATGATTTTTCGGACGAGGACGTGCGCAATCTCATTATTATTTCACGGCTGCGCAGGCTGGATTTTCCCGTTTCCGATATCCGCCACATCCTTCGTTTCCCAGGAACCGCTTCCTACTATTTCTACCGTCAAATCGACACCCTGACGAAACGGATTGACACCATGCGGCGGAATGTGGACATCCTTGCCCGCTATTTTGAAAATGATCCTGCCCCCATCGACTGCGATTCCCTTGCCGCGAGCCTGAGGCTCATGGAATCCTATGAGGAAAAGAAGGCTGCCGTCGATGATTTTACGGAGCTGGACAAGAGAATCATCCCTCTTTTTATATGGACGCCCTATCTTTCCGGAACCCGCAGTGAATACCAGGAATTCATCTGGAGCAAAATTTCCCGGAAGGTAATTGAGGATTATCAGCCTTTCCTGCGCAGTATGAAGTACATCATTTCTGCCCTTACGCCGGAACAGCTCACCTACAGCAGCGAAAAAACAGCGCAGCAGGCTGAAATTATAGCGTCCTTAAAACATGACAGCCTTCCTGCCCATGCGGCCTGCATGCTGGAGCAAATTGATGCTTTTCTCCGGGACAGCGCCCTTGTGGAAAAATGGAACCTCGTCTATCCGCCGCTGATTTATCCGCTTCTGACAATCGGATATTCCGAACTGAGCAGTATGATGTTTGAACTGAACAGTGATTATGAGCGTTTTTATAATAATATCTGTGTTCTATGCGGCTTAATCTGGAACCTGCTGCAGACAACAGAACATGGGACACGGATTTATGATGAAATCACAGAGAAACTTCTTCCCATTAACTGGGAGCAGAATGGGAAAGGGGAGCTTGAACGGATGACCGTATTTGCGTTCAGCCCCTATGCCTTGCTGGAAAAAGAAGACATTAAAAAGCTGTTATTTTGAAGGATTTTACCGTAACAGTCCGGCAGTTGAACTGTTACTATTTTCCTTCTGTTAAAATAAAAAACAAACGAGGAGTATTACTATGCAGAAAAACCTTTCACTTTCCATTGACATCGGCGGTACCTCCGCCAAATATGCTTATATCACGGCAGACGGAAAGCTCACCGGGAAAGATTCCTTTTCCACCTCCGGCCTGAAAAACCTGGATGAATTCTATCAGCAGCTGCTGCCTGTTATCGATAAGGCTATTGCCTGCGGCGCCGTAAATATAGGGCTGTCCTGTCCGGGTTTTATCCAATCGGACGGACTGTGTATGGGCGGCGTTGAGAATCTGCCCTATCTTAAAGGCGTGAATATCCCTGAATTCCTCCGGCAACATAATCCGTCTCTCAAGGTGTCTATTATGAACGACGGTACTGCCGCCGCTTTAGGGGAGTACTGGCTGGGCAGCGGCCAGGGCAGCCGTGTCCTGCTGTGCATCACCCTGGGAACCGGTATCGGCAGCGCTCTGATTCTGAATGGCAGGCCATATCCGGGCAGCCATTTTCAGAGCGGGGAAATCGGCTACAGTGATTATTCCTCCTCTGAAGAATACCTGGAAATCAATTATTCCACCCTGGGAATTCTCAGAAGGGCCTCGGAGCTTACCGGCGAACAGCTCGACGGCTTTGCCTTTATCCAGCGCATCCGGGACAATGATCCCTGCTGCCTCCGGCTGTTGGAGGACTGGACCGAAACGCTGGGCCGTATCCTGGCGAACAATATCCTGATGCTTGACCCTGACAGGGTGGTAATCGGCGGCGGCATTTCAAAGCAAAGCGACATCCTGATTCCTCTCCTGGAAAAACATACAAACCGCCAGCTTCCGCCCCAGTACCGGCATCTGGCCGAAATTGTTCCCGCCAGGCTCGCCAATGATGCCGGCCTGTTCGGCGCTGTAAAACCGTTTTATGAAACGGGTATGGATGCGTGATGCTGCTTTGATGATTTGCCAGCGCTGCCGCGGTGTAAAAAAGAAAGCGTCAGGGCTTATGGCAAAGCCAGCCAAAAGGCAGTTCTTTGCATCCCCCGGCCTAACCAGCCAAACAAACAGGCGCTTCCCGCCGCCGTTCTAAAAATGCCTCACTCCCCTGTCCTGGAGTGAGACATTTTTTATTCAACCTGGTCCATCCACATTCTGCACTGCACGCAAATCGCAGAAAGTGATCCAAATATGCCCAAAGCTACTCTGCAGATAATCTGCCCATATAACTATCGCTATTCCATATCTCCTCAAATTCTTCTTTCCTAATGGCCAATGCAAAAAATCCCCCACCCCACTCTCCTGAATTCAGCTCTTCCACAGAAGGTATGGAAAGAATCTCAATAACATCACGATAGAAATCCTCTATACATTTCACTTTCCTGTCCGCAAAAATCTCAATTGCCCTGAGCGCCAGCCGCTCATCCTCCAAATCAACCTCATAAAGGTAAACAACGGGCATATCGTCCGATTCATAGTCAGCAAAAACCTTGATATATTCCACATTTTCTTTCATTTGCGCATCCTCCCCGGAACAGCTAAGCACAGTAAATATCCGGCAATTTCACCGATACAATCCACACAAACATAAACCAGCCCTCACCCGGCTATGAATTATTGTCCCTATTTCTACGGTATCCGGACGGGGACATCCCTGTAAAGCTGCGGAACTGGCGGATAAAATGGGTCAGGTTATTATACCCCAGGGACTCTGCGATGGAGGATATGGTCCTGTCCGTAAACAAAAGCGTATTTTTTGCCGAATCAATCCTTGCACGGATGAGATCCTCCATGGGAGATGTCCCATAAAAGGATTTGTATACCGTATAAAAACGGGACTCGCTGAGGGGGATACGGGCCGCCATCTCCGCCACAGTCCATGGATGATTCAGGGAAAGAAGCACCTCGCTGCGAAGCCTGCGTAAGCCCTCCGAGGTGGTGGTATCAATAACAGCAGTATACTCATCCGACAGGGAACGGGAAAGCTTTATAAATAATTCTGTCATTTTCAGCATTATAAGCCGGGTGCTTCCTGATTTCCGGGAAAAATACTCGCTTTCCATTTCCTGCACAATGGCCGTTATCAATTCCGGCTGACGTGGGTAAAGAAGTGTATCCAGCGGAAGGTCCAGGCATTCCGGCAGTCCCTCCGGCATTTCGGAAAAATGAAACCAGTCATGCACCAGCGGCTGCCGCGCAATGAAATACTGCGGAGTGCCCGGCGCATAAATGATGCAGGCATGGTTCGGCGTCACAGTTCTCACCCCACCAATGACAATTTCCACACTCGTAAGAAAATGTACAAAGGAATACCCCGGATATCCTTTTCTCCTGTTCAGGCAGAAACCGGCCTGTTCCGGCCAGGCATGGCGAATTCCATATAACAGCGGCATAATATTTTTCCCTTTCTGAATTTATTACACATTATATTAATCGCAGTAGGATATGTCAACAAATTCATAGGTTATGTCATTGAATATACAGGAATGGTTTGGCATGATTGACTTATACACAAAACATGAATTATTGGGAGGAAATGCTATGAATTCAAGAGAACGCGTACATGCTGTCCTTAATCACCAGCTTCCGGATCGTGTACCGAATGGATTGGGCGGCTGCGAAACAGCAGGACTGCACGTAATAGCTTATGATAATCTGCAGAAGCTTATGGGCGTGGAGCAAAAGCCCGCCAGAGTAGATACCTTTATGATGAATGCCGTTTTTGAAGAACCCGTAATCCGTGCCATGGACGGAGACCTTATCCTGCTTGCCTCCCCTAATATGTGTAAAAGTGATCTGCGGGGAGACGCAGCCGGGCAATGGAAGGAACAGAAGCTCTGGGGAAAGACCTTCTCCATACCGGTGCAGGATTATTTTAGTGTAAACAGCGATGGATACCTGGTCTGGGACAGCTGCGGCGGAGTAATCTGCCCGAAGGGCTCCTATTATTTTGATCAGAATGAGGCTGTTGACCTGATGGCTGAAATCGAAGTGCCGGATCCGGAGCAATTCCATCCCAGGGACACAATTGAAGAAAAAACACTCCGTAATCTGGAAAATGCCGCGAAAAAATTATATGAAGAAACGGAGCTGTCTCTCTGTCTTGGGGAAAGCATTACCGACCTGCAGGTAGCTCCCGGCGGTATGATCGGTTCCATGGTTTTAATGTTGGAAGAACCGGATGTGATGCGGGCGCTGCTGTCAAAATGCGTGGAAGCAGGTTTAAAGCAGATTGAGCTGCTGGAACAGGCCGTAGGAAAATACGTGGATATTCTATCGGTGGCACATGACTTTGGCGACAACAATGGCGTTACCATTGGCGAAGAACTGTGGAGGGATATTTATAAGCCTTTTTATAAACAGTTTTTCCAGGGCTGGCGCAGCATCACCAACATGAAAATAAATCTGCATTCCTGCGGCTCCATCGCGTCTATCTTAGGGGATCTCATCGAATGCGGCGTTCAGATCGTTAACCCTGTCCAGACCTCCGCCGCAGGTATGTCGGCGGAAGCCCTTAAGCAACGCTTTGGAAAGGATGTGGTTTTCTGGGGCGGCGGCTATGATGCACAGCTTATTGATATATCCTCCTCTTACGAGGATGTCTACAGAAACGTTTATAAAAATGTTAAAATACTGGGCGCCGGTGGAAATTATATTTTTGCAGGAGTCCATAACCTGCCTGCGAATATGCCGGAGCATCATCTGAAGGCTATGCTGGATGCGTATCGTGATGCACGGGACTATTAGAACCGGCAGGAACTACCAGATTAAGCGAGGCCGCCGCTCTCAATTATCTGAATGGTGGAAAATTTAAGAGGACGGCAAAGCATTTCATTCCCCGTCCAATGAATCCCAATGCCCGTTGGCGATCCTGTAGACAGGATCGTCTTCCCGCTCACAGTTGACCAATACGGAAATCATCAGTTCATCAATTTCCGGATCATCTTTTATCCGATCCAATACCTCAAAAGCGCTCTGACGCAGCACATCCGGGTATCCCGGCTCGATGAACGCCATAGCCAGGCCCTTTGCATCGGCTCCCCGCCGCCCCGCGGCACACAGCCGCACGAGACGCCG
>OCAS01000084.1_pt1 | contig 105281 bp, 82 predicted proteins | sample 1550751 | NCBI WGS metagenome assembly OCAS01 (sample SAMEA2580301, study PRJEB22360) | human gut metagenome | biome: human gut; feature: human-associated habitat; material: faeces | place: Denmark | collected 2008/2010
CCCCAGCCGTAGCGGCTGGTACAGAACAGCAGGTATCCCAGGCTTCCCAGGGGAAGCAGGTTATTGGAGACGATGAAATCCTCCAGATCCTGAATTGTGGATCCTGCACCCAGCGGAGCAATTGCGCTCCAGATATTGAAGCCGAAAACACAGGGCAGGGAGAGCAGCAGGATCGCAACGAAGTTGACCGCAACAGCTTTTTTCCTGGTCCATCCGAACAAATCGATGGAGAAGCTTAAAATATTTTCAAATACGGCTATGATGGTGGACAGGGCAGCGAAGCTCATGAAGATGAAGAACAGGGTGCCGAAAATGCGTCCGCCGGCCATCTGGTTAAAAATATTGGGCAGGGTTACGAACACCAGTCCGGGGCCTTCTCCGGGATTTACCTGGAAAGCAAAGCAGGCGGGGAAAATGATCAGCCCGGCCAGCAGGGCCACGATGGTGTCCAGCGTACAGATACGGATGGACTCTCCGGTAAGGGTGTGCTCCTTGGCAATATAGCTTCCAAAAATAGCCATGGCGCCGATGCCTAAGCTCAGGGTAAAAAATGCCTGTCCCATGGCTGCGAAGACAACCTCAAACAGGCCATATTCAGTTATTTTATGAAAGTCAGGTATCAGGTAAAAGCGGACGCCTTCGGCTGCACCGGGCAGGGTAACACTTCTGATACAAAGGATGATCAGGATAACAAACAGGGATGCCATCATGAATTTGGTTACACGTTCCACACCCTTCTGCAGGCCGAGGCTGCATACGAGGAAGCCGATGATTACCGTGACGATCATCCAGAAGGTCATGGAACCGGGCTGTCCGAGCATACCGTTAAAAACGCCGCCCACTTCATCCGGTGTGAGGCCGGTGAACTCCCCGCGTATCATTTTAATGACATAAGCGAGCATCCATCCGCCTACGGTGGTATAGAACATCATGAGGAGATAATTGCCTGCAATGGCAAGAATGGCCATGAAATGCCATTTGCTTCCCTTTGGCTCCAATACGTGGAAGCTGCGGGCAGCGGATTTCTGGCTGGCGCGGCCCACCGAAAATTCCATTACCATGATGGGAAGGCCGAGTATTACAAGAAAGACAAGATAGATGAGCACGAAGGCGGCTCCGCCGTATTTTCCGGTAATGTAGGGAAAACGCCATACGTTTCCCAGACCAACGGCACAACCGGCTGAAATGAGGATAAAGCCCAGCCGGGATGAGAACTTTTCTCTTTTTTCCATAAGTTAATTCCCCCTAGAAATTTGTGTGTACTTTAATCAGCATATAAGAGAAGGTGGGGGAAGTCAATAGGGAATTATATCAGTCTGGCAGTAGTTTCTTCGATTTTATTTTATCTAATATGATTACTAAAATATAATAAATCTACAGGATGCTTATTTTCATGATTGGTCTATTGTTTTTTCTATAAGATTAAAGGGATTACCGGGATATACGGCTTGTAGATGCAATCTTCATGTGATATTATTAACTAAGCTTATTTTTTTTATAATTTTTTGTATTTTCTGTATGTTGATACGTTTTGGATGGACAGTGGGAATAAGCAAAATGCATTATTATATGAGAGATTAGAAGAATGACCGTAGTTCGATTGTACATTTTATGTGGAAGGATATACACATGGATAAAAAGGGATTTACATTAATAGAGATGATTGTTGTAATAACGGTTATTGGCGTTCTGGCAGCAATAGCGGTTCCATCATTAATGGCATATATAGATAAAGGAAAAGCGTCTGACTGTGAAATTAACAGGAAGGCGCTGGTTTTGAAGCTTGAAGCAGAACGGGCGCAGTCACCCGGGGCATCGATGGAAGAAATCATTAAAAACAATCCGGAAATACAGTGCCCTGCTGGCGGAATATATACAGCGGTAGATAAGGATACAGTAAAGTGCAGTTATCCGGGGCATGGGCAGGACGGTACGTTCCATGAAGAGGGGGAAACCCAGAATATTGAAATTGGGGAAATTGTGCCTACGTTGACCGAGGAGGAGAATTCTACGGAAGACGTGCAGGAGAGTAGCTCTGCAGAAGGAACAGAAAATAATGAAGAACCGGCCGGCATTACCGGGGACAGGTGTATTCCTTTAGGGGAGAATGGTAAAAAGACGATAGGGGTTTCAGTTAGAAGCATTGCGGATTTTGTAAAGGAGTACCATGTACAGAATCCTGATGCAGAACATATTCCAGAAAATGCATTCACGGAAAATGTATTGTGGATATATCAGCAGGAAGATATATATTATTATAATCCGGGGAATGGTATAAATGTTACATATACAACTAATGAAAATGGAGGATATTCTTATCAAATTGATATGTCGGGTTGTATTATGCTTCCCTCGGATTTTAAGGTAATAACTGCTGATGAAATTGATAATGCAGTTAAAGACAAAAATGGGCCAGGAACAATTACTCTTGAAAAAAATTCGATAATTCTTAGTAAAAATGGTAACTTAGATAAAAAAATATATTTATGTATTGAAGAAACAGTTATAAAGGATAATAGTTGGCATGGCGAAATAAATAGCGGTAAAATTCACACAATGACACCACTTGAAGGTTGTAGCCCATAGTACCTGTACTAAGAAAGAGGAAAGATATGCCTGTCATGAAGAAAAAAAGTAAAAAAACACTAAAGATGAATTCCAATGGTTTTACTTTAGTGGAAGTAATAGTCACAATTGTTATTTTGGGGATTTTATTAGCAGGAGGTTTTGTCAGTATTATATCCTGGCAGCACAATGCCCTGTATAACAAAAACAATGAGTACGCTCAGACGATATTTTCTGCGGCACAGTCTGCTCTGGCCCATATGGATGCGGGAGGAAATCTCGGGGAACTGGAAAATTACATAGATAATGGTGGTGAAAATTCCGGAACTGTGCCGGATAGCGCCTTTGAATTAAAAAATAGTCGTTCACTTTCCTATCTTGATATAACTATGGATATGACGGAGGACAGGCTTAAAGAGTCCCAGCTCTATCAGCTTCTGAAAAATTATGTTTATGATAAGGGGATTTTTAATGCAGCAATCCATTTGGAATTTGATGTATCTGATGGTACCGTTTATTCTGTAAGCTATTGTGATAAGGCAAATACATTTGATTATTCAGATAATACCGGTTCAGATGGCCGGACAATGGGAATTAATTTACAGGTTCGTAGAGACGAAGGACAGCGCAGAAAACAGCTTATGGGTTATTATGATACCGATCTGTCCCAGGAGGCTCCTCCCGGGGTTTTCGGTAAACCGTCTATAAGGAAGGTTATGCTGGATAACGAAGAGGCGCTTGTTCTCAGATTTTCCCTCGCTTCGAAGAACCAGCCCTTTATTCTTGATTATTCTTATAGAATAGAACTATTTGATGATAAGAACGGCGGAAAGAAAATATCCTTTATTATTAATGGGAGTGATTTGGAGGATTCTGATGGGAATGCCGCAACAACCCATATGGTAAAAACCGAAATTTACAGATATTCTGATGAGGGTGCTTCGGAGGAGCCAGCAGTACTGCCTATTGAGCTTACTATTAATGAAGAAGGTGAAATCTGTATTATTTTGGATGGAGTGGATTATAAAGCGGCGGATATTCTGGATAAGTCACTTCAGAGCAGACCATTTTCCATGAGTTATGCTGATTATAAGAATACATATAGTTTTCTGCGGTTTACCTCTCAGATGACGAAGGAGGAGGACGTAAAGACAGGTATTAATATAGATACACCTTCCATATATGCTAAGGTATCGGCGTTTACCGAGTCTTATGAAGGAAAGCAGATGATATCCAACAGTGAAAATCCTTTTATGGGAAGCCGGAAGGATTCTTCTGACAAAAGGGAGGTTGACTTTACCATAAATAACGCGCGCCATCTCTATAACATAAGATACATGGAGAAGCTTTGCGAGAGAAAGGTAATAAGCTATACCCAGAAGGAAGATTTTACCTGGAGCGGAGAGGATGGTATTGTTGAAGACAGGAAATTGTTTGATACAAAGCTATTAATGCCTGGAATAACATCGGCAGTGGTAGAACCGGACGGAGGAGATGGGGTTAAAAAGGATCTGGAAGAAGCGGTGGAAGGTGAGGAGCCACCTAAACCTAAGAAAAATATAGAATATGCGCCATTTCCTGCGATTCCGTATTTAGGAAAGAACAGCACCTATACTGCTGCCGGCAGTTTGTTGAGTGCGGATAAACAGATCCATAGGCTGACGCTTAGAGAGACAAAAACTGCGGGGGAAGGAGATCTTACGGCTGTAAAGCGGTACGCCCTCGGTATTTTCCGGGTTAATTACGGTGAGATAAACAGACTAAAAATTACAGATGTAAGGGTTGACGGAAAAAGCTATACAGGAACTGTCTGCGGCTTAAACCAAGGTGTCCTTCAGAATATTTCCGTTTCAGAAAGCCAGAAGGATATCAGGGAGATGACTGGCCGCAGCTATGTGACGGGAGTAAGATATGTTGGCGGAATTGCCGGAAGTGATTTGCTTAATGTCGCCAGTGACGAAAATACGGAAGAAGTGATACTGCCGACGGAGGACTATAAGGAACTCAGCAATGCCGCACAAGTATCAGGCGGATATTGTGTTGGTGGAATTGTGGGTGCGAGCGGAGTTGGATCAGAACCGGGGGAAGGAAAAACCACACCGGATAAGGCCGGCTTTATAGACTGCAGTAATACAGGCAGAATTTTGGCCGCGGTAAAAGCCGGTGCCAATGAAAAAGCTGTCTATAAGTATTTGGGCGGTATCGTGGGCTATAAAAAAGGCGGCGCGATAACAGGCTGTACCTCTGTCATGGGGAAAGAAACCCTTGCGGATTTGGAGCATTATGGATTGGTGAATTTATATCCGGATGGGATCCAGGATGTTGAGGGGGATAGTACTTTTATTGGCGATTATATAGGCGGAATAGCCGGATACTGCGAGGATGAATGCCAGGTTTCGAAATGCGAAACCACAGGAGGCATTATTCGGGGAAACCGTTATATCGGAGGCATCATAGGGGGATGGACCTCTGAAGGAGCTCAGGAGAGTATTTTAGATGGGGATGGCAAAAGCAGCGCTGCTGTTGTGATCGGCAAACAATATGTCGGAGGCATTGTAGGATTCAATGCGGCGATTGATAAGGATGGGAAGCCGTTAGAGACAGCACAGAAGAATTTGATTATTCAAAACTGGGAAAATAAAGGCATTGCATATGCTTTCTCGGAATATGCCGGTGGTATTGCAGGCTATAATACAGGCAGTCTGCTTAATTGCTATTCAACACTGGAGATTCCTTCCACAAAATGGGAAACAATATTAAACAATATTAAGAAATGGAATGAAGAAGATGGCCTGGGAGGTAACTATACCGGAGGAATAGCCGGATACAATAACGGAATAATTAAGGCTGAGGATCAAAAGAAGGTTTCCGTTATTGTTTTAGGCAATAATTATACAGGCGGCCTTGTAGGGTATAATGATATTGATGCACAGATGGGGCTTTTATCAAATTATGTCCTGGAGGGCGGTCTGATAGAAGGAAACTGCTTTGTAGGCGGCCTGATAGGCTGTAATACATCAGCAGATATTTATGCGTTTACTCCGGAAAGTTCCGAAGATGGAGTGATGACTGCCTCTCCGAATCTCGTTAAAGGTAATTGGTTTACAGGAGGCTGCGTTGGAGGAAATCTGATAGCAGCTGAAAAGACAGTTTATTTGCAGTGCCAGGTTTCCAATCAGTTTGGACGGATCAGCGCTTTGGATTCCACAGGGAAAAGCGGAGGTTTTGCAGGAGGCTATATCGGTTATAACCGACTGGTGAGAACTGGTGATAAGGAAAAAATAAAAGAAGAAACACAAAGGCTTTGTACAATTACAGAAATAGAGGACGGAGAGGAAAACAAATCCGGAAAGGTTTTAAAACAGCTTGAAAATGACAGTGGAATTAATTCAGCGGGTCTTGATGAAACTGCGCCTGGTATGATAATTCTGGATACGACCAATGGATCTTATAATCGAAATTCCTATAATCAAGGCAGCGGAAAACGGATCAGCAATGTTTCGGAAATCAGCGCCGGTATAGCGGCAGGCGGTATTATAGGCGGAAATGATATCCAGTCAAAGCTTGAAATCCAATACGCTACCAATTTGTCCGCAGTACGTTCCCTTGACAGCTTTACAGGTGAAGAAAAAACTTCTTTGAAAAAAGGTGAAAATGGAGAATATGAACCTGCTAAGATAACTTATACAAGTGAAACTGATACCTATCTGAGCAGCAATGGAGAAATAGTAAAATATTCTTATACAGGAGGGATTATCGGACGCGTTTCCCAGGGAGTAACGCTCAAGTATTGCTATAATGGCGGAAGGGTTACCGCAGAGGGCGGAGCAACCTATTCCGGTGGCCTGGCGGAAATCAGCGAAGGAACGATAATCGGCAGCGCTGCACAGTCTTTGGGTGATACGGACTCTTCTTACATAGGCGGCATTGTAGGCAGAAATGAAAAGACGGGAAAAATTCTGGATTGTGCTCTTGTCTCATCTGCTATTTTTACAGGAAAGGCAGCAGTTGGCGGCCTGACGGCGGAGAATTACGGGGAAATCAGTACGACAGAATCACAAAAGAAAGAAATATCCGGGAAAATAACACTGTCAGATATCAGTGGCGGAGGGGTCGCCGGCTTTAATGCAGGGACGATAAAGGGCTTTACTCTTGTAAATCTGGCAATAGAGGGGGCCGGAGGTATCGGAACCGCATCCTACATTGGAGGTATTGCAGGTATTAATTATGGACCGGTAAACGATGTGGATATGAAGACCGGAGCTGTTGTCAGCATTAAGGGGAGAAGCTATGCGGGCGGTTTCCTGGGGTATATGAGAAATCTTACGAATGCTCCAATTTCTTTCGGTATTGTTGATGGTGGTGCTGCTGATTATCTGGTAAGCCTTGCTGAGGTAACGGTTACTGGCAGCGAAGAGAATGGCGATTATGTGGGAAATGCCGGAGGGATCATTGGTTATACGGATGGGGATGTTATTATTTCCCGATGCAGGAATCAGGGGAAGGTGGATGCCAGCAGAGGAAATGCAGGAGGAATTACTGCGTATAACAGTGGAAGGATTGTGAATTGTTATACAGATGCAGATGTATTCGCAGGAAAGGGAATCTGCGGAGGAATCGCCGCGGTTAATGCATCCGGTTCAATGATAAGCGGCGGTGGAATAGAACCTCAAAAAAATGTTACAGCGATTACAGGAGGGACCTATGCGGGAGGTGTCGCAGGAAAGAATGCAGGCCAGATAGCCTATTGTATGGTAAAAAAGACCGTTGTAAAAAATCCTTCTGATAGCACAAATGCGGCCTGGCTGGGCGGAATTGCAGGTTTGAATGAAGCAGGCGGAACAATTGGAGAAACAAAGGAGAACAACAATTCCTGTTATTTTCAGGCAGGGGATGATAATGGTAATTATGTGGAGGTAATATCTGCTTCCATGAATTGCCGGGTCGGAGGAGTCGCTGGAGAAAACCAGGGGCGTATTGATGGTGTCCGGATTAATGCAAATTTGGACAAAGCGGCAGTCTATGCCAAGGTAGGTTGTAGTGACGAAGCCAAGACAGGATGGTTTGGAGGTACGGCTGGAATCAATTCGGGCACGATTTGTAATGTAAAAAGTATTGCGATCGTTAATGGTTACAAAGGCTCTAACGGAGGCTTTGGAGGAATTGCCGGACAGAATGATAATAAAATCATAAACAGCAGTTTTACAGGAACAGTACGGGCTACCGGTGACTCCAACGACATTGTAAGCGTGGGAGGAATTGCCGGAAAGAATACGGGCGGCGGAGAAATCTATGAATGTAAGATTGCAGTGGAGGATGTACCTGAATGGGCATCTTTGAAGAAGAATTACCAGGAACTGGGGCATAATTCCGATGCAAAAGATACGGTAATTACTGCCTGGGAAAAAGGGAAAACGGCCAGTTGTGGATATGTGGGAGGAATTGCGGGATTTAATGAAGGCAGTATTCATGATATAGACTGCCATGATGCCAAGGCAGTTAAAGTGGATGCTGTAACCGGTAACGTCGGTGGGATGGTAGGATATCAGGGAAGTACAGGGGAAATCTATCAATGTACAACTGGCGGAAAAGTTGGCAGTGATGGGGAGCCCTGGAACATTGAAACAATAAATTATCAGACGGATATGGCAATAGGAGGTGTTATCGGTTATAACTGCAGTGATAAGAGCGTATATAGCCTTACGAATCGTTCCTCGGTAACAAAAGGGGGAGGCAATAATGAATTCAATAATTCCGCGGGCGGTATTATGGGGCGTCTTGAAAGTTCGGTCTCATCTTCACGCAAAATATACAACTGTGTAAATGAAGGATCAATTACTGGGAATGCAAGGGTAGGAGGCATCATTGGTCAATGGAAATATAAAGGAGGAGTTCTCAGCAATTGTACCAATAAGGGCTTAATAAATGCCAATACGCTATCTGGCGGGATAGTGGGATATATACTTCAGCTGAATGATAATGAAAAGGTAGAGATATCAGAATGCCGGAATGAAGGGAACATTACTACAAACAGTGGGGGAGGAATATTATCAACTTTAGGGAAAAAATCTAATGGAATTGAGATTCGGCTGAGCCAATGTGTTAATACCGGAGATATTAAAGGAACTAATATAGCAGGTATTTGCTGGAAACAGCAGCACCACTCCTTTAATCTGCTTGGCTGTCGTAATTACGGTAAAGGATATAGTACAGATGGTAAAGTTAATGCATCCTTTAATGGGATCATAAATGAAGGAAATGCGATAGTTATGCAGAATTGTTATGGTGTTGCTGAAGTTAGGCATCCAGTAACTACTGCTAAGTTATTAGAAACGTCTGCGAATAATTTTTACTTTGTAAATGGACGTGCAACCGGTGACCCAATATATATGGAAGCGACAGGAATAGAAAATAAGGAGAATCCTCCTGAGCAGGCAGTGGATTTATTTAATAATACTTACTATTCAGCAAGTATGAAAAATAATTCCAACAATAATAAGCTGACAATCCGATTCAAGCAGAATGGCCAGTATATATCTGTCTCACCGCAGTATATGTTGTTGTCATGGTATGGAGCTTCAGATAAATCAAAGACACGGACATATAAGTTCAAGATTTCCGTACTAAAAGAAAAGGACGGAGAATATGAGACCCTAAAGGAAAATGGTCAAGATAAAGTATGGGAGCAGACGGTTGGATATGAAGTACGTGAGCAAGGGTATGATTTGACAAATGAAGAGTCTTCAAAACAAGCACAGAAAATAGACTTTACAAGCTTAGGAGCTATTTATGGGTTGAGAATAGAACTGGATGTGAGCAGCGGAGACGGCTACTTTGCCTTATGGGATGTTTTTGTTGATGGGGTAACACGCAGAAGGAATATTATAGATTCCACAGAACCTTTGTGTGTAGAGGCTAATGAAACGGGTAAATACAAAGCAGTCCGTTCGAACAATACGGAGTATATTCCAATCCTGGATGATAATCCGGTAAGCACGAATTTAACTGCGCAGGATCTTTGCAATAAAATAGATGCCCAATTGGAAGGTGCGGAATATCCGGTCGAGGGGTTAGCTAAACCAACAATTCTGAAGCTTGATAGAAAGGCGAATCCTTATAAGTTAAGCTGGAATAAGGTTGATTATGCATACCAATATAAAGTAAGGGTAAATATTTATAGTTCAGAGTCAGGAGGAAATCCGGATTCAACATTAGAAATTGCGGTACCTTCCGGGACCAATGTGGAAATTTTTATTGATAATTCTTGGGCAGGCAAATATTTATCAGCGGAAGTTTGTGCAATAAGCTACTATGGTGAGGATAGTAATTCCGATTGGAAAGTTACCAGCAGACAACAAGTACATCCGGCTTTGCCCATACCGAAGGCTTATCTGCAGCATAGGGATGATAAATATTCTCTGTGCCTTGAAAATATTGAGGAATATAAAGATGAAGAAGGTAATTTTTATGATTGTAGCATTATCTTAAGTGCAGTAGACAACAAAAATATAAAAATATCAGAAGAAAATTTTGATAAAAATGGAATTGGAATTGGTACTTCAAACCTTTTTGAGACGAAAATAATGAATCAGGATATTTTATGGTTTCAGGCAATATCCAATATTAGTGGTAAGTTTCTTAATTCAGAAAAATACTCTGTTCAAACCTCTATCTTCAGTGAAGATAAGCTGAAAGGTGCGACTATCATTACCCCTAATATGAAAACCGGTGATTCTAAAATGCTGGCATCAGGCAGATATGAAGATGAGTTTGGGTATCGTATTGTATATACTGGAAGCGAGAATAATTTACAATATTCAACATTTTGGAGATCTGAGATTTTGTTGTATGACCCCGTTATTGGGCTGGATGTTGCAGCAGCATCCGGAGTGACCCGTGTTTCTCAGAAAACACAGATTCATTTGAATGGAGTAGCTCAGGATTTAACCGATTATCTGTTTCATACCAAGGATAAGGTTACCTCTTTTTCAGTTCGCAGTTACTTGTGGAATACACAGGGAGAAGCAGTTCGTTATGGGTATATGCTGAATAAGACGCCAATGACGGCAGAGGAAGTGAAGAAATACCCGGGAATTTATAAAACTGAGGGAGAGGCAGCAAGTGGTTTAAAGAAGGGTTACATAATAGAAAGAGCCAGTGGAGAGGGAGATTATGCGCTATATAATATTCTTTACAGCAGTATTCTGGCGAATAGTAATTATACACAGTATAGTATGGTAACATGTTCCCTGGACAGTAAGGCCAGGCAGGACATCCCTGCTATTAAAGACAGCTATGTGATCAAAGATAATAAATGTATTTTCACTTGGGATGACCAGGCATTTGGTGAGGGAGATCAATATAAAGTAAAATTGACAGGAACGACCAAGGATGGTGCGGAAAAGGAAATATATCCTACTGGTATGGAGAATGCCATCATTGGCACAAATACCTTAGCCGTTGACATGGCTAAATGGCAATACAACAAAGTGAAATTGAGTGTCACTAAGCTTGGTACAATAAGAGAGACCAGTGTTCAAAGCATTAATTTGTCTGATATAGTGGATAAGTTCTGCAGCTACAGCTCTCAGGAATTTAAGGTAGCATTAAGACTGCCTCAGATAACCAGGCCCATGATTGGCCTGACTGACAACAATCAGGACGAACTGGAATATGATATCAAGTGGACCGCAGTCGGAGATGAATACAAACCTCACTTGGACAGCTATGAAATACATGCTTTGATGCCTTTCACAGATGAAAATATGCCTTCCGAAGATACAATTAAGAAATTAAAAGAAATCTATGGCGATACGCATGTCACAGGTGATTCGGAGGCAGGATATGATATTCTATTGGGGACGGTATCAGGTGATGCAGAAAAAGCAATTCTGGAAAAATGCGACTTGAACCTGTTCCAGGGACTTGATATTGAATTTTATGTCAATGCCGTTGCAAAAGAATCGGACTCTGATTATACAGATTCGGAAGAAGGGATTCATTTGTCCTTTACTGTTCCCGAGAGAATACTGATTCCCGATGATGTTATGTATTCTTTGAAATACTCAGACACTGACTCTGATTGTTTGGATACGGATATAATGAGTATAGCAGAATTCTCTGAAATGAAGCTTAATGCAGTCGTTGCCAGTTCCAAGGGCAGCCAGAAGGGTTCCTATAAGTTTGAGGTGGGAATATACGACAGTGATACATTTGATGAAAATGGGGAACCGGAAGGAGAACTTCTATGTCCTGAAACGGTTTTGACAGAGTCACCCGGCGGAGATACGAAAGAAACAATACTACTGTTAAACGCGGGTAAAATGAATTCATGGCAGAAACAGCAGCCCGGAGATTTATCAGGTAAGTATCTGATAGTGCGTTTCAGGATTGCAGATACATCCAGCATTAGTTCGGAATGGTCTGACTATTATGTGAAGCAGTTGCCCGGCGTGAGGCTGGGGACTCCACAATGGGAGGAAATCTCCATTGAGGAAAAGAGAGGAAATTTTGTGGTAACACATCCGGGCCTTAGATGGAATGCCAATGAAGATAACCTTTCCCTGAACTATAAGCTGATGCTGGAAAATATGCTCTCAGAAAATCCGGCCGGTCTGACACTTCAGATTGACTATCTTCAGGATAAAAACAGTTTTCAGATTAAGGCATCTAACAAAGATAGTGAACCTGTAGAAATAGAGGGCGTTGATGAAAACGATGGAGTTATAAAGTACGATTTGGGCTCCTGGTCGGATAATGAATTCTATTTCGAGGTTAACAGGAACCAGACGACATGGAAGATGTCTCCTATTCTGAGGATAAAGACGGAAGTAAAGGAGAATAAACCATACTATACTTTTACACTTATGCTTCCGGATGTTGACGAGATAAGCGGTGAACAAAGGCAATATTTGTACACCTCTAATGTAACGGCAGCTAATCTGAATTTGGATAAGGAGTCCAGCTTTGCCGATTCTTATTTTGGAGTCTGGGCGAAAATTATTAAGGATGATGATGAAACATCTTTGAATAATTGTATGCTTGAATGGGATGGAACCGGGACGCTTGAAGAGAAAATACAGAAAGAAAATCAGGGGTACAGCCTTTATAAATGTGAAAAGGTTCCCAGGCTAATAGCTGAATCGGCCCAAACCAGCAGCAACAGACTGTCTGTATCAGGAAACAGTGTGTCCGGTAATTCGGTTTCAGAAAATTCCGTATCCGGCAATTCATCATCCGACAGTGATAAAGAACATCAAAAAGAATCACAGAGCGGTGAGGAAACAGGCAGTACTGAAGAGCAGCAAAGTACCGAAGAACAACAAAGTACCGAAGAACAGCAAAGTACCGAGGAACAACACAGCACTGAAGAACAGCATAGTACTGAAGGAACACACAGTTCTGAAGAAACACAAAGCACTGAAGAAATGCACAGCTCCAGTCAGGCACAGACAGAAGAAGCGGAGCCTGCAGGAAGCAATACAATGCAGCCGACGGAAAGCATTCAGAAAAACACCGAGGAAAAAGCTGGTGAACCTGAAAACTAAAAAAATAAGGGAAGGAGTATCACTATGAAAAGGAATACAAAGGGTCAGGCAATGCTTATAGTAATAGGCGTCATGGCACTTCTGACAACTCTTTCCCTTGTTGTTCTTCTTGCGGCGTCAACAATGATGGGTTCTTCCCGGAGAAATGCAATCAGCACACGATGCCGTATGGCGGCAGTCAGCTTCAGTAATATGTTTGGGGATGCTTTAAAGGAGGATGAATTTAAGGATGGAAGTCCTGGCAAAGTTATTGCTCAGATGATTCAGGAAGATGCTGAGGGAGATGACGGAAGCAATGGGAAATTTTCTTACTGCGCAGGACGTGAAGAAGATCATTTTTCATGGCGCTATGTTCCTAAATTTGAAAAAGGACAGGAAGGTATATTAACCGGCTATAGCATTGATATTACAATGTGGTGGGGAGAAGTGGACGAGAAAACTCTGGATGAAATTAAGTTGCAGGTAAGTAACGGAGAAAATCCCTTTGACAAATACAATGGTTTATATCTTTATACGAAGGTGAGTTGCAGCAACGGAAAAGAAAGTTGGAATATTACCCAAAGCTATCCGATATATGTGGAAGAAGACACAGGTGAAAACGAGTGGGTATGGCATTTTTAATAAAAAGAAAGGAAAAGTTCATGAGAGAAACAGTACGGAATGAAGATGGCTCATCCCTGATTTCGGTAATTGTCGCTTTCGTTATATTGACGCTGGGGATATTAATGGTAACTACTGCGGTGAAGGTCTCACTGGATGTAACCAATCAGGGCCTCGCAAACCGTTCTGTGACAGAAGAGGCTCTTGAAAAATATTATGAGGGGGAAGCCGGAGTTCTGAAAGCCCAGGGAGTAGAACTGATTCCACAGAATAGTATCAATAGTGCGGGGCAGGAAGTAAATGATAAGGAAAACGGCTTTTCACTGAATAAGGGGAAGGCATATGAGTTCCTCTATGAGCGGCAGCCAGAGAAATCAGCTAAATATAGTTTTTATTATTTTCAATACGGCTCCTCAGGAGAAAAAGAATGAATAATAAAAAGGGATATACACTCATCGAAATCATAGTTACATTTATGCTTATCAGCATGTTCCTGCTGGCCGCAACGGTTATAACCACTTCCTGTATGAAGGTCTATTTAAAGGTAAAAAGTATTTCAAACGGACAGACGGTAGCGGATTCCTTGACAGAAAAAATAAACGGAGAGCTTTCAGCCGCGCAAAAAAATACAATAGACCTGGAAACAGGTGCAAGCCTGATTATTAATGCTGCATATGAATCCGGCAGCAACAGTGTTACATTTGTAAATCAAAAGGGAATCAAGGTGACGGCCGGATTGTTGGAGGATGTGGCCGGAGAGGAAACAAAAGCAGCAGAAAACGGGAAAATGCTGGTATTCCACTACTATTCTGACAAGAAGGATACTGACTGGTATTATGGCAGGCCAACCTATCACGGATATGATTTGGACTCTGTTAAGTTCAGCAGACTGTCGGATACAAGCAATGTAATCCGGATGGATATTGTGCTTAAGAATCCTAAGACGGGATATGAATTTACTACATATAAAATAATTGAGTGCTATAATTTGGGAGAAAGTGACATCAAAACTGTTACGTAGTGATATTAAAACGCACACAACATATTTGTATGTTATTTTTCTTCTTTTCTCTGTGGAGAAATAGTGTAATTTGTTGACAATCAGTTATAAAGAGACTATATTTAGAAAAGAGGATATTTCTGTATTAGAAGGTATTTTAAGTAATAGATAGATATGATTTTCATATCAGGGAATACATATTTGTCTGTTACGAGAGGCAGAACCTACAGGTTACTGTTTCAGCGGGTTTTGAAAATATGAGCAAAGGAGAAGGGAGATTAGTAGCAGTTAATCGATTGAAAGCTTTTTGGTAAAAGCTTTGCTGGCAGTGAGTGGGTTGTTGTGTTTGATGCTGCCGGTTTGTAACGTATTCGAGGAATGGGAAAAAGAAAGGATAGAATTATGAAATTATTACAGAATTTGAAGAAAGATAAAAAAGGATTTACTCTGGTTGAAATGATTGTTGTTATTGTTATTATTGGAATACTGTTGGCGATACTGGTTCCGGGGATGTTTAGATATATTGATAAGGCAAAGGATAAGCAGATCGAAGTAAATGCAAGAACTGCATATTTGAACATGTCTACAGCTATTGCAGAGCTCTATGGAAAAAATGGAGTGATTGCTAGTGAGGTACAGACGGCGTTAAAAGGTACATTTAAGAACAACGTTAAGATGGACTTGACAGTAACGGGTAAAGGAACCGTAACAATTGAACCTTTTGCTAATGATGAAGGTCAAGTTTCGGAGGTAACGATAACAGTTCCTACAGACAAGGATAAGAAATTTGAAATAATAACTTTTAAATATGAAGAAGGAACAAAATATATTGAGATTACAGGTGGAAAATGGGGAGAGGTAAAAGCAGCGGGAGCATCAGGAACGTGAAAAAGTTTGAATAGGCTTGAGGAATCAATTGATGCTCAAAAAAAATTCTAAATTGAATCATAGTATTATTCAATATGTATCTTATTTTTTATTGACGCTGTTAATTTTATTTTTGGTGTTTGCGCCCGTTGCATGGTTTTACAATAATCATGTTAAGGCTAAAAGTATTTTAATGGATGCTAAAAATATTCAATTATCTATGAGACTTCTCAATATTCAGTATTATGGAGAGAACGTAAATATATTTCAACCTGGGACCAAAAATGGAATGGCAGAAGATACAATGGAGGAAATCAAATGTCTTTCAGACACAGACGGTGATATTACTTTAATATACTGGGATTATGAAGATAATGTCCCTGGTAAATTTTACTACAAAACAGAAGATTTTATGGCTATATATGAATATGATACTATCCGGAAAGAACCATGCTGGGAAATCCTAAGATTAAAAGAGATTATTGAGTTCGGGAAGGATTAATGAGGAGTTCAAAGCCAAGAAAATGCAGAAATCCTGCCTGATAATTGGGCAGGATTTTTTAAAGGTGGTTAAGTAAAGGAATTCATAGATAGTATGTTGTTATATTTTTTAATATTTGGATTAGGAGCCTTAATCTATTATTTATCGAATGGCTTTATTATTTTTATTATAAATAAGCTCACTTTTAGAGAATGTTTATTACAACTTTTTAGAAAAAAAACAATAAATAGTTGGTTATTAATTTCTTTATGTGGCGGAGGTATGTCTGTACTGAGTTACCTTTTTTATGAAGACTGGTATACTACTATAACAGTATCAGGATTTATATTACTTATAACAATTATTACAATCATTGATATTGCTACCATGGAAATTCCCAACACCTTCGTAATAATTGCGTTTGTATTAGGAATCATCTCCATCTTCACAATGCCCGGTACCAGCCTCCCCTCCCGCATCCTAGGCATGTTCGTAGTCAGCGTCCCGCTCCTCCTCATAACGCTTCTAGTCCCCGGCGCCTTCGGCGGTGGAGATATCAAGCTCATGGCGGCCTGCGGTCTGTTCCTCGGAACTAAACTGACCCTACTGTCCTTCGCCTTTGCAGTATTAACCGGCGGCCTGTACGGAATCTGGCTTCTGGTAATGAAGAAGAAAAGTGGAAAAGAGCACTTCGCCTTCGGACCATTCCTTTGTCTGGGCATGGCAGCAGCACTGTTCATCGGAGACAGGGTATGGGATTGGTATGCAGGACTTCTATATTTGTAACTTCATTTTTTGTTTTATTAAGCTTTACAATATGCCATGAATGCTTCATTATTAATATATATCATGCTAATCCGCTAACCAAAAAAGCAGCAAAGGGAAACCGCTATGCCCAAATATGTCTATAAAGCCAAAACAGAAGAGGGAGAAAAGATATCCGGCCAGATGCAGGCCATGGATGAAAACGATCTCCATCTGAAGCTTCGGCAGGAAAATAAATATCTCATCAGTGCGAAACGGGCAGAGGAAGTCCAGCGGATTCATAAGATTAAGGCAAAATATCTTTCTGAATTCTGCAGGCAGATTGGAACCCTGTCGGCTTCCGGCGTATCGCTGGTTCGTGCGCTGAACATCATAGCGCAGGATGAATCCAATAAGAAAAACGAAAAAACAGCTTACGAGAATATTCTTCGTCAGGTCCGCCAGGGAAAGGCTCTTTCCGAGGCAATGGAGGATCAGGATGAAGCTTTTCCGGAGCTTTTAATTAATATGGTCCGTTCCGCGGAAACCGCGGGCAATTTGGACGAGACATCAATGCGTATGGCGGATTATTATGACAAGCAGTTCCGCATGCATTCCAAAATAAGCAATGCCACACTCTATCCAAAGATTCTGAGTTTTGTCATTGTAGTGGTTGTTATCTTCATGTTAAGCTACATATTGCCTCAATTCCAGGATTTGTTCGCACAGATGGAAGAACTGCCTCTGCCAACCAAGATCCTGTTTGCCATGAGTGACGGAGTAAAGGAACACTGGCTGATGCTTCTGATCATCCTGGCAATTCTCGTACCGCTGCTGATGTTTGCAGCGCATATTCCGAAGGTAAGGCTCCAGCTGGATCGGGTGAAGCTGCATGCGCCTATATTCGGAAAACTCCTGAAGATCGTATATACAGCGCGTTTTGCAAGGACAATCAGTTCCCTTTATGCATCAGGAATCCCTATCGTCCAGGCGCTTCAAATCGCCCGCAAAACGATAGGTAATTCTTACATAGACAGCCAGTTCGATGAGGCGGTAGCCAAAATCCGAACAGGCGGGAACCTGTCGGATGCGCTGGACGCCATTGACGGGTTTACAAAAAAGCTGACCTCGGCTGTCCGGGTGGGTGAGGAAACAGGAAGCCTTGACAGCATGCTCAATTCCATAGCGGACTCCATGGAGTTTGAATCCAACATGGCGATTGATAAGATGGTGGCGACGCTGGAACCTGTATTAATCGTGGTAATGGCTATTATTGTAGGATTTATCATGGTATCCGTACTGATGCCGATTTACGGTTCCTATGATGCTATCAGTAATTCAGGATACTGATGTAGGATATTGGTACATGATGCCGATTTCGGTCTGCTGGGAAAAGAAGAATACCGAAAAAAGAAAAATACCGGGAAAAGAAGAATGCCGGGAAGAAGAATTTCAGAAAAAAGAGTACAGAATAAAGTACAAAAAAGAGTATGTAATAGAGTACCCAAAAGAGTATAGAATTACCAGGTACCTTTTCAGGTACCACGACACAGCAAAGCGATAGATTAACAGAAAGGACAATACCGGGATGCAGACCTGTGTATATATGTCCAACCGCAAGATTCAGGCGGCAGTGGGCAAGGCAAAGAAAGGCTCAATTTCAGTAAAAAGATTGTATGAAACGCTGGCGCCGGAGGGCTGTATCATCAACGGTGTTATTACGGCGGAGGAGGAACTGGCGGCGCACCTGAAGGAGTTCTGGAGGGAAAACCACCTGGCGGTGAACAATGTATGCCTGGTGCTTCACAGCTCCCAGTTTATGTCCAAGACCTTTCAGGTTCCGTTGATGAACGTGAAGAAAACACTGGAGTATATTCCCAGGGAGTTTCCCGGAGTGTCGGAGGCCGGCGGCAGTGTCTATGGCTATTATGAAATCGATACGGATAAGAAAAAAGGAATGCGGGAGGTTTTCGCCACCAGAATGGAGCGGGAATTCCTGGATTCCTATACTCGTTTATTCGCTTCTATCGGGGTGAAGGTAACCTGTGTGCGGGCCGCGCTGGGGAGCGTGGTTTCGGTTCTGCACAGAATGGCTTATTTTAAGGACAGGACCTGTATCCTTCAGATTCAGGATGAGGATAACCTGACGAGTATTCTGATGAATCAGGGAAAATATTGTTATTCCAGTATGAACCGGACCTTCAGTGAACACGGTACGCCGTCCTATGGCGTGGAGGTGGCAAGGAATATCAGCGGTATTCTGCAGTTTGCTTCCGCACAGAAGCTGGAAAATGCGGTGACGGATGTTACGTGGGCCGGTTTCCCGGAGGGGGATATCCAGGTATGCACCGAGAGCCTTTTGCAGATGGATAATACGCTGAGAGCCGGAAGCTTCCTGGATGACAGCGTAATCCGCAGTAAGGAGGACTTCGGCAGCTACCTTTTTCCCATATGCGGGCTGATTCCGCTGGAGGATGCAGGGAATCTTTTTATCCAGTATAAGAAGACCTCGGAAAGCAGCCTGAAGCGCAAAAGCCTGGTGAAACAGATAACGCCTGTGATTCTGCTGTTGCTGTTCATGCTGGTGATTACCGGGTTTTTCGGGGGGCATTACTGGCTTACCTCACGGAAGCTGGAGGAGGTCAGAAGCTATAACGAGAGTCCGGAGGTCCTGGAGCAGAGCGCCAGGTATGATGAGCTGGAAGCCGAAATGCAGTGGAAGCAGATGCAGAAGGCGGCTCTGACGAAGGCAGCGCGCAATATTGAGTCTTACCCTTATTTTAACAGCTCCATTACGGATGTGATTGAGAGCTGTACGATGGGTGAGGTTACTTTTTCAATTAAAAGCTTCGATGCACAGACCGGGGTGATAAGCGTGGATACGGCGGCGCCGGATGTGGAGATTATCAATCAGTTTATAGACAGGCTGGAAGAGAAGGATATTTTTGAACGCCTTGATTATACGGGATATACCTGGTCGGACGAGAGCGGGATGTGGACGATCAATCTGGTTTGCTATCTGTCGGAAATGGCCGGGAAGTAGGGGGAAGCTGCTGTGAATATTACGATGGAAATTACGGAAAGAGATAAAAAGCTTCTTCTGTTTATGGCTTTTTTTGTGATTGTTCTTGGCTTCGGTTTTTTTGTAATCAAGCCCTTGTCCCAGGCGGACGCAGAGCTGAAAATAGAGCTGGAAAACCAGCAGGAGCTGATGATGGAAACGCAGCAGAAGCTTGCGATGCTGCCGGCGATGGAGAGCAGTCTTGCAAAGACGCAGGAGGAGCTGGAGGAAGCGGCGAAGGATTTTTACCCGGTGATGAAGAGCCAGGAGGTTGACAGGCTGCTTACCGGCATTGTGGTGGGTAAGGGGCTGGAGGCCCGGCAGATGACGATTACGATGCCGCAGAGTGAGCTGAAGCTGGAGCCGTATTATGCTTCTGCAGCAGCGGCGGAGGATTCCATGGCGCAGTCGGCGGCGCAGGGCGCGTCCGAGGAGGACGGGAGTACGGCGCAGGCAACGGAAACTGTTTTTACGGGGATTTACGCGGCGCAGGTACAGATGACGATCCGGGGGAACCGGGTCACCATGCAGCAGATGGTGGATGAGCTTACCAGGAACTATCCTTCCATCCGGATAACCAGCGCGGGCTGGGGAACTGAAAACAACAGCATACGCAATGCGGACGGGGAGTATATCACTTCCGTGAACGATACGCTGCAGCTTGGTCTGGAGGTCTACATGTACAGGAAGGACGAGGCATAACATGGAATTAACTTCAATTAAAAATATCCGTCTGGGCCAGGTCCTGAAGGAAGCTGGCTATGTTACGGAAGAAGATATCGGCAAGGCTATTGAATATCAGAAGCAGAATCCGGGAATGCGTATTGGTAATGCGCTGATTGAGCTGAATTATATTACCGAGGGACAGATGCTGGAGGCCCTGGCGGCGAAGCTGAACCTGAAGACAGTTGATCTGTCCGGGATATCTGTGGATATTGACGCCGTGGGCAAAATCCCGAGGCAGTTGGCGGAAAAATATCTGATGCTGGCGGTGAGCAAAACGGATGACATCCTTACGGTTGTTGTTTTTGACCCGCTGAATTATTATGGTATTGAGGATATCCGGCAGATCACGGGAATGCAGATCGAGATTCTGCTTTCAGAAAAGTATCCGCTGGAAAAGGCAATCAATTACTATTACTCGGAAGTTTCCGCTAAAATGGCAGCCAAAAAGGCCAACACCAGCACTGAGGGCATAGTGGAGGAAATCCAGATCGATGATACGGATGATGATACTCCTATCATCAATCTGCTGAACAGTCTGATAGAGAGGGCGGCCAATACCAATGCCAGTGACGTCCATATCGAGCCGTTTGAGCATAAGACAACGGTGCGTATGCGTATTGACGGTACGATAACCGAGTATGTCACGTTGCAGAAGAACCTGCATCCGTCTTTGATTGCACGTATTAAGATTTTGTCAGATCTGGATATAGCGGAGCGCAGGGCGCCTCAGGACGGGCATTTTAGGACGCAGGTAAATGATGAAATGATCAACATCCGTGTTTCTGTAATTCCCACGGTTTTCGGGGAAAAGGCGGTGCTGCGTCTGCTGACCAGCAATTCGTCCATTGATTATCCGGCTTCTTTTGGTATGAAGGAGGACGATTATAAGAAGTTTTCAAAGCTGCTGAACTCGCCTCACGGTATTATTTATCTGACAGGACCGACAGGAAGCGGTAAGTCCACTACTCTTTATATGGTGCTGGAGGAGCTGTCCAAAAAGCAGGTGAATATTTCCACCATTGAGGATCCGGTGGAGAAAAATGTGGCGCGCATCAATCAGATGCAGGTGAACAACCTGGCGGGCGTTACCTTTGAAGCGGGGCTTCGCGCGTTGCTGCGCCAGGATCCGGATATCATCATGGTAGGAGAGACTCGTGACTCGGAAACTGCGTCTATTTCTGTCCGTGCGGCGATTACGGGCCATCTTGTATTTTCCACGCTGCACACGAACGATTCCGCATCTTCTATTATCCGTCTGGTGGATATGGGGCTGGAGCCGTATATGATCGCCAACTCGCTTGTGGGTGTGGTGGCGCAGCGTCTGATGAGAAAGGTGTGTCCGCTGTGTGCGGTGGCGGAGGAGCCTACGGAAGAAGAAAAGGAGTTCATGGAAAGGGATCTTCCCAGAATCATGCGGCCCAGGGGCTGCCGGCACTGCAATAATACAGGGTACAAGGGAAGAACGGCGATCCATGAGATTCTTACGATAGACAGGACGATACGGGATATGATTTCCTCCCATGCAACGGTGGAGGAGATCAAGGACTACGCACTGGAGCATCAGGGAATGAAAACGCTGAAGGAATGCGGCGTGGATTTGGTGGAAGCGGGAGTGACGACCATGGAGGAGCTGATGAAGGTCGCCTACTATTCCTGATTTCCGGAAGGAGAAGCTGATGGACATTCATACAATCATATCCATGGGACGCAAGACGGGCTGTTCGGATATTCATATTTCCGAAGGGCTGCCCATGCTCATCAGGGTTCGGGGAGCGTTGGAATATTCCCCTATACAGCTGACGGATGAGGAAACCAGGGAAATTATTCTGCATATGCCGGACGAGCGGCAGCAGAAGGAGCTGTCTGAGGGAAGGGACGTGGATTTTGCCATCCAGTCGCCGGACGGCGGCAGGGAACGTGTCAATATTTTCCGGCAGCAGGGGAAGCTGGCCTGTACGGTCAGGCTGCTCAATGACCGGATTCCCACGATAGAGGAGCTGCGTCTGCCGCCCATATTGAAGCAGCTGGCGGACGAGCCGAGAGGCCTGATCCTTGTTACGGGGCCGACAGGAAGCGGTAAGTCCACAACGCTGGCCTCCATGATCGATTATGTCAACGCTTCCAGGCCGGAGCATATCATTACCATAGAGGATCCGGTGGAGTACGTTTATGAAAGAAAGCAGGCCTTGATCCACCAGAGGGAGGTGGGCAGGGACGTGGATTCCTTCGCGGCAGCGCTTCGCAGCGCCCTGCGTGAGGATCCGGATATTATTCTGGTAGGGGAAATGAGGGATTATGAGACGATTTCAGCGGCTCTGACAGCGGCGGAAACCGGGCATCTGGTGCTCTCCACCCTGCATACCACGGGCGCTGCCCAGACCATTGACCGTATTATCGACGCCTGTCCGGCTTCCAGCCAGAATCAGGTGCGGATTCAGCTTTCCGGCGTATTGAAGGGGGTTGTGACCCAGTGCCTGATTCCCACGGCGGACGGCCGGGGCCGGATTGCGGCGACGGAGGTGCTGACGGGGACGGACGCGGTGATGAACCTGATCCGGGAAAGCAAGGGGCATCAGATGGCCACGCTCATGCAGTCCGGGGCTGCCAATGGAATGCATACGCTGAACGGTGATTTGTCGCGGCTTGTAGCCATGGGGGTTATTTCCGGGGAAAATGCGTTTAAATATTCCAATGATAAAAGAGATTTGACAAATTATCTCTAGGAAAATCTTATAAAAAAGAGTATGATAACTATGAGGGGAATCAGAGCCGGCGCCGGTCAGACAGCCGGTCTGGTTCCTTTTATGCGTTTAGAGAAAAAATACGGAGTTCAGGTATATGGATCAGTCATCAATAGTATTTATCAGTATTATATCAGCAGCAGGGCTGGCGGCCCTGGTTTTGGCTGCTTTTTTTGTGGCAAGGGCGTGGAAGCACAGACGGCGGAGCCTGGAAATGGACGATATGGAAGGGCATGAGTTCGAGTATTTCTGTGCGGATCTGCTGCGGGATAAGGGATTTCTGGATGTGGAGGTCACAAGGGGCAGCGGTGATTTCGGCGTGGATATCCTGGCGGAAAAGGACGGGGTAACTTATGCGGTCCAGTGCAAGTGTTATAATGCCCCCATCGGGATTAAGGCGGTACAGGAGATTTATGCGGGCCGCGATTATTATGACCGGATGGTGGGAGTGGTAATGACGAATCAGTATTTTACCTCTGCGGCGGTGGATGCGGCGAAGAAGCTGAAAATCCTCCTTTGGGACAGAGGATACCTGGAAAGTATGATGGAAGAGCTGGATTAGGGCATGCAGGCTGGGGAAAAGGACGGTATCCGTTATGGCTTTTGTGGAATTTAAGGATGTAAAAAAAGTTTATCATATGGGCGAGGTGGATATACACGCGCTGCGGGATGTGAATTTTGAAATCGAGGAAGGGGAGTTCTGCGTGATCGTGGGAGCCTCCGGCGCCGGGAAAACAACGATTCTGAACATCCTGGGCGGGATGGATACGCTTTCGGAGGGAAAGGTCATCCTGGATGGGAAGGAAATCTCAGCCTACAATCAAAAACAGCTGACCTCCTACCGCAGGTATGATATCGGCTTTGTTTTTCAGTTTTACAATCTGATACAGAACCTGACGGCGCTGGAAAACGTGGAGCTGGCTTCCCAGATTTCCAAAAATCCGCTGGATGCGGCGGAGACGCTGAAAAAGGTGGGGCTGGAGGAGAGGATGTCCAATTTCCCTGCGCAGCTGTCCGGCGGGGAGCAGCAGAGGGTGGCGATCGCCAGGGCGCTTGCAAAGAATCCCAAGCTGCTGCTGTGCGATGAGCCTACGGGCGCGCTGGATTATAATACGGGGAAAGCGGTTTTAAAGCTTTTGCAGGATACCTGCCGGGATACGGGGATGACCGTGGTTGTTATCACCCACAATCAGGCCATCACGGCCATGGCGGACCGGATTATCCGGGTAAAGAGCGGCACGATCCGGAGTATGGAAATGAATGAGCACATTACGCCGGTGGAAGAGATTGAGTGGTAAGGAAGAGGAATGCGATGAAGTCCACCATATTCAAGACAACTGTACGGGAAATCAGGGAAAGCCTCGGACGGTACATGGCCATTTTGGCTATTGTGGCGCTGGGGGTTGGATTTTTTACGGGCCTTAAGGTGACAAAGCCGGCCATGCTGAAGGCCGGAGGGGAATACCTGGAGGAGAATAATCTGTATGACCTGCGTCTGCTGTCCACGGTGGGTTTTGATGAAAGCGATGTGAAGCAGCTGAATGAACGGGAGGGTGTGGAGATCGCGGAGGGCGCGGTTTATGTGGATTTCCTGGCCCAGGACGAGGAAGGGACAGAAAGCGTGCTGCGGGCGCATTCGCTGCTTTGGGTGCAGAACCATGTGGTGGTGCGGGCCGGGAGAATGCCGACGGCACCGGATGAGTGCGTGGTGGACAGTCTGGTATTTACGAGAAAGGATATCGGGACTACAATCCGTGTTTCCGATAATAATGAGGAAGATATCCGGGATATGTTTTCCGGTACGGAGTATAAAATTGTGGGGATCTGTGACGCCCCTTTTTATATCAATTATGAAAGAGGGAGTACGGCGCTTGGAAACGGCAAGCTGAAGGGGTATGTTTATATTCCTGAGGCAGGGTTTGACACGGAAGCTTATACGGAGGTTTTTGTCAGGCTGGAGGAGAAATATCCCCTTTACAGCCAGGAGTATAAGGATTACATCGATGAGGTCATGGACTGGGCGGAGCCTCTTTGTGAGGAGGTGGCCCAGGCACGGTATGTGAGGCTGAAGGAGGATGCCCAGTGGCAGATTGCAGACGGCGAGCGGGAGCTTGATAAGAAGGTGGCCGAGGCGGAGGATAAGCTGGAGGATGCCAGGCAGGAGCTGCTGGACGGGGAACAGGAGATAGAAGATGCCAGGAAGGAGATTGCCGATGGCTGGAAGAAAATAGCGGACGGTAAGGCGGAGATCGCGGATAAGCGGCAGGAGCTGGTGGATTCCCTGACGGAGCTTCAGGATGGAAAGCAGGAGATAGAGGACGGCCTGGAGCAGCTGGAGGAAAAGCGGATAGAAGCCTCCGATATGGAGGAGGGAGATGAAAAGGACGGTTATGAAACCGGCCTGAATCTGGCGGAGGCCCAGGTAAAGGGCAAAAAGGCCCAGGTGGAATCCGGCCTTGCCCAGGCAAATATGGGAAGCAGGCAGCTGGAGGCGGCGGAGAATACCATAGCGCGCCAGGAGGAAAAGCTGCGGGATGCCCAGAAGAAGCTGGAGGATTCGGAAAAGGAGCTGGCGGACGGCTGGGAGGAGTACGAGGAGAACCGGCAGAAGCTTGAGGATGAAACGGCTGACGCCCGTAAGGAACTGGAGGATGCCAGGAAAGAGCTGGCCGATCTGAAGGAGCCGGATACCTATGTGCTGGGCAGGGATAAAAATATCGGTTACGCAAGCTTTGAAAGCGATTCTGATATCGTGGAGGGGATTGCCAATGTATTCCCGATTTTCTTCTTTCTGGTTGCGGCGTTGGTGTGTATCACTACCATGACCCGTATGGTGGAGGAGCAGAGGACGCAGATTGGTATTTTGAAGGCCCTGGGCTACAGCGAGGGCACGATTATGGGAAAATATCTGTTTTACTCGGGAAGCGCGGCGATGCTGGGCTGCGGGATTGGTTTCCTTCTGGGATCCTATATTTTTCCCACGGTTATCTGGACAGCTTACAGGATTATGTACCGTCTGGGGGATTTCCACGTGATTCTGGACTGGAAGCTGGGGGTGATTTCCCTGGTGGTGTCAATCCTGTGTTCCATGGGCACGACCATCGCTACCTGCAGGTATGAGCTGACCAGTGTGGCGGCGGAGCTGATGCGTCCGAAGGCTCCTAAGAGCGGAAAACGGATTATTCTGGAGCGGATTCCTTTCCTTTGGAACCATATGAAATTCCTGCTGAAGGTGTCTGCGAGAAATATTTTCCGGTATAAACAGAGATTCTATATGATGGTATTCGGCATCGGCGGCTGTACGGCGCTGCTACTTACCGGCTTCGGGGTGAAGGATTCCATCAGCAGCATAACCTATAACCAGTTTGATGAAATCCAGATAAACGACATGAGCGTTATTTTCAGCGATCCGTATAAGAGTATGGACAGCAGTGAGTTTGAGGCAGTTATGGCGGACAACGCGCGCTCCTTTACGCTTGCCTTTGAGGAGAGCGGGGATTTGACGCTGGGCGACAAGACAAAGTCCCTTACGTTGGTGGCGCCGGAAAAAACGGAGGACATCGGCCTGTACCTGAATCTGCACACCACCCGGGATGAGCCTGTGGCCTATCCTGGGAAGGGAGAGGTGGTGCTTACCGAGAAGCTGGCGGATAAATGCAATGCGAAAATCGGGGATACGGTGACTATTCAGGATGATGATATGAATGAGCTGGAGCTGAAGGTTTCAGGCATCAGCGAAAACTATGTATATAATTATGCCTATATTTCCCCGGATACCTGGAAGGAACAGACAGGGAAGGAGCCGGAATATAAGAGCGCTTATGTGAATGTCCGGGAAGGCGCGGATGTGCACGAGGTTTCCGCGGCGATTATGAACTGCGACGGCGTGGCCTCCGTGACCGTAAATGACGATATGAAGGTACGTTTCAGCAGTATGATGAAGAGTCTGGATTATGTGGTGCTGCTGATTATCGGCTGTGCGGGATCCCTGGCCTTTATCGTGCTGTATAATCTGACGAATATCAACATCACGGAGCGGCTGCGGGAAATCGCGACGATTAAGGTGCTTGGATTTTACAGGCGGGAAACGGCCAGCTATGTGTTCCGTGAAAATCTGGTGCTGACGGGTATCGGTGCCGGCGTGGGGCTGATTATGGGATATTATCTGCATCGGTTTGTCATGTACAATATCGATATTGATATGATCGCCTTCGATGTGCATATCGCGCCAAGAAGCGTGCTGCTGAGCATCGTTCTCACTTTTATTTTTGCCGGGATTGTTGACTGGGTGATGAATAAGAAACTGGACGCCATCAATATGGCGGAATCCATGAAATCGGTGGAGTAAAATGCAGGTTATGGCACGCACCGCCTATGGGTTTTCACTGCTGCGGCCCTCCCCTCTGGCCTGTTTCGTCAGCCGGTCTGTCCGAAGGTTGTTTCTTAGAGGGCACGCTTGCGCTCGATTAAAAACGCAGCGGTACTAACGCCGCAAAAAAACGCGGCGTAAGGACCGGCGTTTTTAGACGACCCTTACAGAAAACAACCTTCAGACAGACCGGCTGACGAAACAGGCCGGAGGGGAGGGCCGCAGCAGTAAAAACCCATAGGCGGTGCGAGCCGTAACTGTCAAAGTTTGAGAATCAAACTATTTTTATTGAAATATAGTGCGGTGTCCTATATAATGAAAAGGAAAAGATGCAGGCCGGAGGATTTTTTACCGGGAATGGAAGGAAAACGAAGGAGGGAGCGCCGTTGGATATCAAGGATACGCTCAATGAGCTGTTGGTGAAGCTGTTCCGCAATATCAACACAATTGAAGAGCAGGCCATCCGCACGGAAGAGTATAGGGACATGACTACGAACGACATGCATGTCATCGAGGCTATCGGAACCGGCGCGGCTAAAAATATGACGTCTGTGGCGAAAACACTGGCGGTTACGACGGGGACTCTGACGATTTCGGTAAACAGCCTGGTGAAAAAAGGATATGTGGAGCGCGTCCGCAGCGAAGAGGACAGGCGTGTGGTGCTGATATCCCTGACTGCAAAGGGGAAAAAGGCTTTTGCCCATCATAAGAAATTCCATGATGATATGATTCGTAATGTGCTGGAGGGGCTGAGCGACGAGGAGCAGGTGGTGCTGCAGAAATCGCTGGGGAACCTGGTGGGATATTTCCAGGGGATTCAGAACGGGAAGAAATAGGGAAAGAATTCAGAAAAAAGGAAAAAGAACTTCGATATGCCAGGCTGGCTGCAGGGACAGCGGATCTGGGATATGCAAATATATGATTGGTTTTTAATGCCGCAGGTGGCAACGGTATCGTCCGAGTCCCTGCGGCATTTTTTTCATAGGGTATTTACTTATATTTTGTACTGCACTGTCCTGCTTTTGTGATATGCGGGAGCTTTTCGGATTTACTGCACTGTTGGCTGCCACCCAGCAATAGTGCGCGGAACGGATGGGGAAATTAACCGCGGGCCAGCTTCTTTTCAGTTTCCATATAGGACAGTGTGGTTTTGACCGTTGGTGTTTCCGCCAGCTTTTTTTCCAGGCTTGTAAAGTCCGAGGGGCCTGCCTGAAGCAGGAAGGTGTGGAAGCGCAGCGGTGTATAATCATCGCCCCACAGCTCTGCGGCCTTATCACGGAGGGCAAGGATTTCCAGATAGCCAAGGTAGTATTTCAGGTAGGTGGTGGGTTCCGTGCGGATGTAGTCGTAAATGGCATCCGCCGTGGCCTGGTCCGAAATGCCGAAGGCGGCCAGGGAGCGGTAGACATCCTGGCGGCTTGCTCCATAATAATGGATGGAAAGATCAAGCAGGCAGTAGAGATTGACCTGCAGGTTGCGTTCCAGGCAGGCAATGTCCGTCAGCAGGCTGCTTGCGTTGGGCGCGCCGTTTTGCAGGAGGACGTCGGAGGCGTAGCCGTAGGCGATATTTTCCACATAATAGGCCCAGCCTTCTACAAAGCCGCCGTAAAAAAGGGCGCTTCTCACCGGATTGTCTGTTTTGGAGTTTTCATAGAGCTGGCTGTAAACTGTCTGGTACAGGTGGCCGGGATAGCCCTCGTGGGCCAGTGTGGTGTAAAGCTCCAGGCCGGGGGAGGTGGAGGAGTTATTCACGTAGATGACGTTGTCGTCCATGTCGTCAATGGGCGGGGTGAGATAAAAGGCAGGGCTGGTGAAATCCTCCATGGATTCTGCCACAGATTTGGTCCGGCAGGAGGGCAGGCTGTCGGTGAGGGCGGCCAGGGAGGGAAAATCCGCTTGCATCCGGTTCTGCAAATCGTCCAGAATCTCCTGGGCATTCTGAAAAGGGAAGGCGGGGAGATCATCCAGGGTAATCGTACCGGTTCCGGTCTGTTCCCGGTAGGTCTCAACCAGTGCCTGGAGGTTCTGGTAAAGGTACTGGAACTGATCGGATAGCAGGGATTGGATTTCCTCCGGAGTGCGGGAGCTGCCGGTATTTCTGCGCAGAAGGTAGAGGTAGTAGGCAATGCCTGAGGGCAGCTCACAGAGGCCGCCGTTGTGGGAACCGGAGCCGGAAAGGAGGAAAATGCTGTCCGCCAGGGCGGTATAGGCTGGGGATACGACGGTGGTGAGGAGGCGGTTGTTTTCAGAGATGTAAAATTCCTCCTCTTCCGGCTTCAGTTGGCCGTCCTCCACCAGTCCGTCCAGGCGTTCCTGAAAGGTGGTCTGGAGGAAGTGTTCTCCGGCGGAGAGCAGGTCGGGAGCCATAATGGCATCGCACTGATCCACGATTTCCCCGGCATCGGCTTCCGTCATGAAAAGGCCTGCATTGGCTTTTTCCTTTTCATAAACAGCCAGGCTTTCCAGGTAGGCGGGGATGCTCTCCAGGATCTCCAGGTAATCCTCCATATCTGATTTGGTGCGGAAGGTGTATTCCGCAAGGAGGACGGGAAGCTGGGACTGCATGCCTGAGGAGGGAGCGAGGGGCTCCTCATAATATTCGCACCGGGCGCCCGCCAGTTCATTTTCCAGGTAGGAGGTGAGCAGGGACCAGGTGTAGCGGTCGTGGCTGTTTAATTTTTCCGGGTTGATTTCCTGCAGTACCAGGAGCTGGTTCTCCAGCAGGGCGGCGGCTTCCTTCTGGGACTCCCTGGAGTATGCGGGCAGGGTGGCAGGGGAAGGGGCCTTAAGATAGGGGGATGGGTCGGCCAGGGTATAGTGCAGGCTCAGGCTGTCCTGACTGAGGGACTGGGCGAAGATTTCCTCCGAGAGTTTTTGGAAGCGGAGGGTGTCGTTGTTGCGGTAGAGAAAGAAAAACAGGCCGGCGAAAAGGAGGAGGGCGGCGGCTGTTATGATGAGTGGAATGCGTTTTTTCACGAGAAGAGTTCCTTGTTGTGGGGTTTTTATATATGTATGTGCCCCCCGCAGGTTTCATGTGTGGAGGGGGACGGAGATTTTGCGTGCAGGATGGTCCGGGGGGAGGGCGGTGTGTGTGGTTCTTCTTCGGGGCTGCGGTGGGGGTATTTTCTGCTCCAGTTTCAAAAATGGGGTGTTTCTAACTTCCCCCAAATGCCAGGATTGTGCCAACGCGGCTGAACTCCTCATGCAGCGACTGGCGTCGGCTGCATTCGTCAGACAAGCCGCTAGGGGCGGCATAATCCTGGCATTTGGGGGAAGTTAGAAACAGCCGCCATTTTTTCAAATGGAGCGGAAAATACCCCCACCGCAGCCCCGAAGAAGAACCACACACACCGCCCGGCCCCGGACCATCCTGCACGCAAAATCTCCTGGGGGAATTGGCAGGCGTAGGTAGGGCAAATAATATGTATATATACAAGTTGTGATAAAGGTATTTGAAAAATGGAAAAGATTATTGACAGGGGAGTGGGTTTGGGATATAGTGAAATTAATGGGCAGTCTTTTTGGTGCGGAAATTGAGAGGGCTGTGAATGTGCATAAAAGTGAGATGGATAGCTTGTATATTAGTGATAATGGCTTGGATGTGTTATGAATCGGCAGAGGTGGGGTTTTTGGGATAAGCTGGCGGGGGATGATATGTGTACAAGTTGTATATGCGAGTGTACAAGTTGGTGCGGATTGAGATGATAGGGATAATAAAGGGGGGATGGAGATGGTTGGGAAGCCCAGGTATATGGAGATTGTGGATTGGGTGAAGGAGAGGCTTGAGAGGAAGGAATTGGGGCCGGGGGAGAGGTTGAATTCGGAGAATGAGCTGAGTGAGCTGTTTGGGTTGAGCAGGCAGACGGTGAGGCATGCGATTGGGGTTTTGGAGGAGGAGGGGATCGTTGTCAGGCGGCAGGGGAGCGGGACTTATGTTTGTGATGACCGGATGGCTACGTTGGAGAATAAGACGCGGATCGCTGTTGTGACGACTTATGTGGATAGTTATATTTTTCCCAGGACGATTCAGGGGATTGAGAATTATTTGTTTGAGAGGGGTTATTCGGTTCAGATCGCTTTTACTAATAATATGTTGGAGCGGGAGCGGACGATTCTTGAGGATATCCTGGCGAGGGATGATGTGGCCGGGATTATTATGGAGGCGACGAAGAGCGGGCTGCCGAATCCGAATCTGTCTTTGATTGAGAGGCTGGTGGAGAGGAAGGTGCCGATTGTTTTTATTAACAGTTATTATCCGCAGCTGAAGCTGCCTCATGTGACGTTGAATGACAGGTTGGCGGCGGAGATGGCGGTGAAGTATCTGTTTGATGCGGGGCATCGGCGGATCGGGGCGTTGTTGAAGTTTGATGACGGGCAGGGGCATCTTAGGTTCGCAGGGTTCCTGGATACCTGCAGGCGTTGTGGGATTCCGGCGGGGGATTCGGGGATTGTGTGGCTGGATACGGAGGGGGAGCAGCATCTGCATGATTACCGGGAGCGGATTTTGAGGAATTTCCGGGATTGTACGGCTGTGTTTTGTTATAACGATAAGCTTGCTTTTCAGCTGGAGGTGCTTTTGAAGGAGGAGGGAATCCGGGTGCCGGAGGATATTTCCCTGATTAGTATTGATGATTCGGAGCTGGCGGAGCTGGCGGATACCAGGCTGACGAGCGTGCATCATCCTACGGATAAGCTGGGGGCCAGGGCGGCGGAGAATCTGCTGGCTGTAATGAGGAACCGGAGCTTTGACGGGAATTTTGAGTTTGTGACTGAAATCGTGGAGCGGGATTCGGTGAGTGGTCCGGCGAAGGCGTGAGGGATCCGGGTATGGTGTGCCGGCGCGGCGGTTTTGATTAAGTTGTAATGATATTCAGAAAGCGGCTGTGAAGGGTTTTGGCGGCTGCTTCAGATATAAAAATTATTTTTCAGGAGGATATGTGAAATGAAAACAGGAAGAGACTACAAATTCTGGTTTTGTACAGGTTCCCAGGATCTGTACGGGGATGAGTGCCTGAGGAAGGTGGCGGAGCATTCCGCGAAGATCGTGGAGGGGCTGAACGCTTCGGGAAGGCTTCCCTTTGAAGTGGTTCTGAAGCCTACGCTGATTGATCCGGCGACCATCAGGAGAACCCTGAATGCGGCAAATGAGGATGAGGAGTGCGCCGGGGTTATCACCTGGATGCATACGTTTTCCCCGGCGAAAATGTGGATTCTGGGGCTGAAGGAGTATCGTAAGCCGCTTTGTCATCTGCATACGCAGTTCAATGAGGAAATTCCTTATGACAGCATTGATATGGATTTCATGAATGAGAATCAGTCTGCGCATGGCGACAGGGAATATGGCCATATCGTAAGCCGTATGGGAATTGAGCGTAAGATTATTGTAGGGCATTGGGCAAATGCCGGTGTGCAGGATAAGCTGGGAAGCTGGATGAGAACTGCAGTGGGCATTATGGAGTCTTCCCATATCAGAGTTTGCCGTATCGGGGATAACATGAACAATGTTGCCGTTACGGAAGGCGATAAGGTGGAGGCTGAGGTAAAATTCGGCTGGGAAATCGATCATTATTGTGTCAATGACGCGGTGGAGTATGTGGACGCTGTGGCACAGGCGGATGTGGATGCGCTTGTTGAGGAGTATTACAGCAAGTATCAGATTCTGCTTGAGGGAAGGGATCCTGGGGAGTTCCGCGCCCATGTGGCGGCGCAGGCCAGGATTGAAATCGGTCTGGAAAAATTCCTGGAGGATGGCAATTACCAGGCAATTGTAACACATTTCGGTATGCTGGGCGGATTGAAGCAGCTTCCGGGGCTGGCAATTCAGAGGCTGATGGAAAAGGGCTACGGCTTCGGCGGGGAAGGCGACTGGAAAACAGCGGCTATGGTTCGTCTGATGAAGATAATGACCGCAGGGGTTCCGAATGCCAAGGGTACTTCCTTTATGGAGGATTATACATATAACCTGGTTCCGGGAAAGGAAGGGATTCTGCAGGCGCATATGCTTGAGGTATGCCCGACCATCGCGGAGGGGCCCATTTCCATTAAGGTGCAGCCGTTGAGCATGGGAAACCGTGAGGATCCCGCGCGTCTGGTATTCACCTCCAAGACCGGCCCTGCTGTGGCTACCTCTCTTGTGGATCTGGGAAATCGTTTCCGTCTGATCATCAATGCGGTTGACTGCAAAAAGTGTGAGAAGGAAATGCCCAAGCTTCCCGTTGCCACTGCATTCTGGACGCCTCAGCCCAGCCTTGAGGTGGGCGCTGAAGCATGGATTCTGGCCGGCGGTGCACATCATACCGCATTTTCCTATGACCTGAGCGTAGATCAGATGGTTGACTGGGCTGCGGCTATGGGCATTGAGAGCGTTGTCATCGATAAGGATACCACCATCAGGAATTTCAAGAATGAACTGAGATGGAATTCCGTTTATTACAGATAAAATTTACAGGAGGTAAGTAATTATGGGTGTTTCAGAAGTAAAAGAAGCGATTCTGAATGGAAAAACCACACTGGGAATCGAATTTGGCTCCACCAGAATCAAGGCGGTCCTGATCGGAGAGGATAATGCGCCGATTGCGGCGGGGAACCACGAATGGGAAAACCGTTATGAGAATAATATCTGGACCTACAGCCTGGAGGATATCTGGGGCGGCCTGCAGGACAGCTACCGGAAGATGGCTGAGGATGTAAAAGAAAAATACGAGGTTACCCTTACCAAAGTGGGAGCGTTGGGCTTCAGCGCCATGATGCATGGCTACATGGCCTTTAATGAGGCGGGAGAGCTGATGGTGCCCTTCCGTACATGGAGAAATACCATTACGGAGGAGGCTTCCGTAAAGCTGACAGAGCTGTTTGAATTCAATATTCCCCAGAGATGGAGCATCGCCCATCTATACCAGGCGATTCTGAATAAGGAGGAGCATGTAAAGGATATCAGCTATCTGACCACGCTGGAGGGCTATGTGCACTGGAAGCTCACCGGGAAAAAGGTGTTGGGCATCGGCGAAGCGGCCGGCATGCTGCCTGTGGATCCTGAAACGAAGCAGTACAGCAGGCGTATGGTTGATGCCTTCAATGAGCTGATTGCACCGGAAGGCTTCCCCTGGAAGCTGGAAGAAATCCTGCCTGAAATTCTGCTGGCAGGTGATAACGCCGGCTGCCTGACGGAGGAGGGCGCACGTCTTCTTGATACTTCAGGAGAGCTGGAAGCCGGAATCCCTGTCTGCCCTCCGGAGGGAGATGCGGGAACCGGGATGGTGGCTACCAACAGCGTGGCGCAGCGTACCGGCAACGTATCCGCAGGAACCAGCGTATTTGCCATGGTAGTTCTGGAAAAAGCACTGGATAAGGTACATCCGGAAATCGATATGGTAACAACGCCTGACGGAAGCGCTGTGGCTATGGTCCACTGCAATAACTGTACCTCTGACCTGAATGCATGGATTGACCTGTTTGAGGAATTTACCCAGGCATTCGGCATGAAGGTGGATAAAAATGAGCTGTTCGGAACCCTGTACAGAAAGGCTCTGGAAGGCGATCCGGACTGCGGCGGCCTGCTGGCATACAATTATTTTTCAGGCGAGCATATCACCGGCTTTGAAGAGGGACGTCCGCTGTTTGTAAGGAACCCTGAAAGCAATTTCAACCTTGCGAACTTCATGCGCGTACATCTTTTCACCGCGCTGGGCGCACTGAAAACAGGACTTGATATCCTGCTGAAGGAAGAAAATGTGCAGATTGACAGAATGATGGGACACGGCGGCCTGTTTAAGACCAAGGAAGTAGGACAGAGGATTATGGCTGCAGCCGTAAACGCCCCGGTTACCGTCATGGAGACCGCAGGAGAAGGCGGCGCGTGGGGAATTGCCCTTCTTGCTTCCTACATGAAAAATAAAAAGGACGGCGAAAGCCTTGCGCAGTTCCTGGAACGCGACGTATTTGCAGGACAGGAAGGCGTTACCCTGGAACCGGACAGCACGGATGTGGAAGGCTTCAACAGGTTCGTTGAACGCTATACAAAAGGGCTTCCCATTGAAAAGGCGGCAGTGGAATCATTGATTTAATGCAAAGCTATTCTTGAAGCTTTAAAAAAATAAAAGAACCCGGCAAAATGCCCCCTTCGGGGGGCAGAAAGGATGAAATAAATGTTAGAAGAACTGAAACAAAGAGTATATGAAGCCAATATGCTTCTTCCCAAATACGGCCTTGTTACCTTTACCTGGGGAAATGTGAGTGAAATCGACAGGGAAAGCGGCCTGTTTGCCATCAAGCCCAGCGGCGTTGATTATGACAAGCTTACCCCTGAGGATATGGTGATTGTGGATCTGAACGGAAATAAGGTAGAAGGAAAATACAACCCCTCCTCCGACACCGCAACCCACGTAGAGCTTTACAAAGCATTCCCTGAAATAGGCGGAATCGTCCACACCCACTCCTCCTATGCCACCAGCTGGGCCCAGGCAGGAAGAGGAATCCCCTGCTACGGAACCACCCATGCAGACTACATTTACGGCGAAGTACCCTGCCTGCGCTGCCTGACCAAAGAAGAAATCGAAGAGGCCTACGAAGAAAACACCGGACACCTCATCGTAAATGAATTCAAAGCCATGAACAAAGACCCCAAAGCCGTACCCGCGGTACTCTGCAAAAACCACGGCCCCTTCGCCTGGGGAAAAGACGCCCACGAAGCCGTCCACAATGCAGTAGTACTCGAAGAAGTAGCCAAAATGGCCTACCGCGCAGAAACCATCAACCAAAGGATCCAACCCGCTCCCCAAGAGCTCCAGGACAAACACTACTACAGAAAACACGGAGCCAACGCTTACTATGGACAAAATGGGGGTAAATAGGGTATCATATTCGTGACCAGGCAGAACCGGACAGGTTTGGAAGGCCTGGCCGGGGAAAACAGAAAAACGCCCCACCTTTCTGCTTTCCCCGGCCAGACCTTTCAAACCTATCCGGCGAGCGAAGCGACCGAAAGACCGAAGGTCTTGAGGTTCTGCCGTCCGGTGCCGCTACTTCTACACCCGACACCAAGGCAGCTGAAAGACCGCAGGACTTGAAGCTCCGCCCTCCCGCCACCACCCCGGCGCCGGCGTTCCCTAAAGTCCTTAAGTCCTTAATCCCTTCCTGCTCCCACCCCCTGGCCACCCCAACAACAATCACCACCCACGGTAACCCAAGCCCCCTGGATTATTTACCCATCGGGCTCCACCCCAACAGTTACCGTCAATCCACCAATTCAAACCCAATGGAGGAAAAATATTCATGGAAAATCTTGAACTCGCAAAAATGGCGAACGAGATCCGCAAAGGCATTGTAACAGCAGTTCACAGCGCCAAAGCCGGACATCCCGGCGGATCCCTTTCCGCAGCAGATATTTTCACCTATCTCTACTTTGAAGAACTCAACATCGATCCGGAGAACCCCGACAAACCGGACAGGGACCGCTTCGTTCTTTCCAAAGGACACACAGCCCCCGGATTATATTCCACCCTGGCCCACAGAGGCTTTTTCCCGGTGGAAGATCTTGTTACCTTACGTAAACTCGGCTCCTACCTGCAGGGACACCCTTCCATGCAGTACATCCCCGGCGTTGACATGTCCACAGGCTCCCTGGGACAGGGCATCTCCGCAGCTGCCGGCATGGCTCTGGGCGGAAAGCTGGACAATAAGGATTACCGCGTATATACGCTCCTGGGAGACGGAGAGATCGAAGAAGGACAGGTCTGGGAAGCAGCTATGTTTGCCGGCTTCCACAAGCTGGACAACCTTGTGGTTATCGTTGACAACAACGGCCTGCAGATCGACGGACCTATCGACCAGGTATGCTCCCCTTATCCTATTGATAAGAAATTCGAAGCATTCAACTTCCATGTAATCAACATTGATGCCCATAATTTTGATGAAATCCGCGCGGCCTTCAAGGAAGCGAAGGAAACCAAGGGCATGCCTACCGCAATCATCGCACACAGCCTGAAAGGAAAAGGCGTTTCCTTCATGGAAGGAAATGTGGCATGGCACGGAACCGCGCCCAACGATGAGCAGTATGCAGTGGCAATGGCAGATTTGGAGAAAGTAGGTGAAGCATTATGTCAGAAGTAAACAACAAGACGGTTCAGAAAATTGCAACCAGAGAAGCTTACGGAAAGGCACTTGCTGAATTCGGCGCACAGTATCCCAACCTGGTGGTTCTGGATGCCGACCTGGCAAATGCCACCAAGACCAATACCTTCCAGAAGGCGTTCCCCGAACGCCATATTGACTGCGGTATCGCAGAATGCGACATGATGGGCATTGCGGCAGGACTTTCCACTGTAGGGAAAATCCCCTTTGCCAGCTCCTTTGCCATGTTCGCGGCAGGCCGCGCTTATGAGCAGGTCCGCAACTCCATCGGCTATCCCCATCTGAACGTGAAAATCGGCGCAACCCATGCCGGCATCACCGTAGGGGAAGACGGCGCATCCCATCAGTGTCTGGAGGATATCGCCCTCATGCGTGTTATTCCCGGCATGGTGGTAATCAATCCCAGCGATGCTGTGGAAGCCAGGGCTGCTGTACAGGCTGCCATTGAATACGTAGGCCCCGTATACCTGCGTTTTGGCCGTGCCGCAGTGCCGGTTATCAATGACAGGGAAGACTATAAATTCGAAATCGGAAAAGGCGTTCTCCTTCGGGAAGGGACGGATGTTACCATCGTAGCAACAGGCATCTGCGTATCCGCAGCGCTGGAAGCGGCTGAAAAGCTTGCAGAAGACGGCATCAATGCTGAAGTTATCAACATCCATACCATCAAACCTCTGGATGAAGAGCTGATTATCAAATCCGCAAAGAAAACCGGAAAAGTGGTTACCGCAGAAGAGCATTCCATCATCGGCGGCCTGGGCGGCGCCGTAAGTGAAGCCCTGTCCGAAAAGGCCCCTACTCCGGTATGCAGGATCGGAATGAACGACATTTTCGGTGAATCCGGATCCGCAGGCGCCCTCGTTGCAAAATACGGCCTGGATGCAGACGGAATTTACAGTAAAGTAAAAGAATTTGTAAAATAAAAACGGCAGTGATAAGAGCCGGCCCCGGTCGGGGCCGGCCGCCTGTTTTTACAGGCACCCCTCCGGAACTGCCGCATGACGATGACGGCGGGCTCTCCGGATGCCTGAAGAGGAAAAGGAAAAAATATGAATATTTTATCACCATCAATCCTGGCCGCTGACTGCGCCAGATTGGGAGAAGAAATTAAACTGGTAGAGGAGGCTGGCGCACAGTACCTTCATATTGATGTGATGGACGGTATGTTTGTGCCATCCCTTTCTTTTGGCCTGTGTGTGATTTCCTCCCTGAGAAAGGTGACGGATATGGTTTTTGATGTGCATCTGATGGTGGAAGAGCCTATCCGTTATGTGGCGGATTTTGCCAAAAGCGGGGCAGATATCATTACGGTTCATCTGGAAGCCTGCAGCGATGTGGAGGAAACCCTGGACTGGATACACAGCCTGGGACGTAAAGCCGGCATCTCCTTAAAGCCCTCCACACCCATTCAGGCAATAGAAAAATATCTGGATAAAATAGACCTGCTTCTTGTCATGACGGTGGAGCCGGGCTTTGGCGGCCAGAAATACCTGCCGGCCTCCACGGCCAGGATCCGCGAGGCCCGCAGACTCATCCAGGAAAAGCATGCGGACGTGGACATTGAAGTGGACGGCGGCATCACCAGGGACAATGTCAATGTGGTCCTGGAAGCAGGAGCCAATGTCATAGTGGCCGGTTCCGCCATTTTCAACGGTAACCGGACAGATAACGTAAAGGCCATGCTGGAAACGCTGAAAAGCTGTGAAAAAGGAGGCCAGGCATGAAAATTGTAGTGACCCCTCCTTTTACGGAGGAACAAAAAGCCCTGATTCTCTCCGCAGCCGAAAGGCCGGAGGACGTTATTTTCTGCCTGAAAAGTGATATGACTGAGGAACTTCTCAGGGAAGCGGACGTCCTTCTGGGGAACCTTGAAAGCCCCGGACAGCTGGAAAAAACAGAACACCTGAAATGGATACAGCTGAATAATGCGGGGACCGAAGGCTACTGCGTGCCGGGAAGGCTGCCTCAGGGGGCGGTCCTCACCAATGCCACAGGGGCATATGGCCTGGCAATCTCCGAGCATATGCTGGCCTGCCTTTTTATGCTCCGCAAGAAGCTGAACCTGTACTACGCCAACCAGCTCCAGAGCCAATGGAAGAGCGAAGGGCATGTGGGCGTCATCCAGGGAACTACGGTGCTTGTGATAGGACTGGGAGATATCGGAACCTGCTTCGCCTCCAAAATGAAGGCCCTTGGCTGCACAACCATAGGCGTAAAACGCCGTGTGGGAGAAAAGCCGGACTGTGTTGACGGGCTTTACGGAATGGAGGAACTGGATTCCCTTCTCCCCCGCGCGGATGTGGTGGCGCTCAGCCTTCCCGGGAATCCATCCACCTACCATACGCTGAACCGGGAACGGATTTCCCTCCTTTCCCCCAACGCCATTGTACTGAACGTGGGAAGAGGAACGGCTGTGGATACGGATGCCCTCAGCGACGCGCTGTATGCCGGGAAAATTGCTGGGGCAGCACTTGATGTTACCGATCCGGAGCCTCTGCCTGCGGACCACCCTCTCTGGAAGGCACCGAATGCCATCATAACACCCCATATCTCAGGCGGCTATGCGCTGCCGGAAACGCTGCAGCAGATCGCGGAAATATTCGCGGAAAACCTGAAGCGCTTTCAGGCAGGGGAACCGCTGCGCAACGTGGTGGATTTGGAGACCGGATACTGTAAATAGTAGCTATAAGCGATAGTTAAGGCCTTTGGATGCTGAGGAAGAATCCTTTACAGCGTCCAAAGGCCTTTTTATTACATTATATATTTATAGGGATATGGTTTCAGCAAATTGGAGCAAGCTCCTCAAAGCTTCCGTCTTTCACAATTTCCCCATTCCTGAGCAGGATAATCCGGTCAAAGGCACGGACGGAATTCAGCCGGTGGGCGATGGCGATGATATTCCTGCCGTCCGCCAGGGCGAGGACCTCCTTCATTACAAGCTCTTCGGTCAGGTTATCCATGGCGGAGGTGGATTCATCCAGTATAATGAGCCTGGCATCGGAAAACCACAGCCGGGCAAGGGCCAGACGCTGCCGTTCTCCTCCGGACAGCCTGACGCCCCGTTCACCCAGCTGGGTATCCAGGCCATCCTCCAGCCCCTGAAACCATTTCAGAAGCTGGACCTTTTCCAGGGCGCGGATCAGATCTGCATCCGGCAGGGTGGAATCGAATATCAGGTTTTCACGGAGCGTGCTGTCAAAGACAGGGCTTTCCTGGGGAATATAAGCAATATGCCTGTAGTAATCGTCCAGCTTTACACAGCGCAGCTCCTGATCGTCAACCAGTATTTGGCCGCGATCCGGCTTAAGCAGTCCGGCCAGAAGCTTTACCAGCGTGGATTTGCCGGAGCCGCTGCTTCCCGCCAGGGCAATTTTTTCGCCGGGGGCTATCGTAAGGGAAAGACCCCGCAGAATCTGTCTTCCCGAATAGGTAAAATCCAGCTGCTTCACCATAATATTCCCATGAAAGGATGCCATGGCGCTGCCGTTTTGCAGCTGAGGATCCTCGGGAGAATCCAGAAATGAGGTATATCTTTTAAAGGCGGCCGTATCCAGACGGTACTGGACAAATAAAACATTGAAAATGGCAATGGGCGTGTAGGCATTATCCACCAAAGTAATCAGGGCCACAACGGCTCCGATGGATATGGAACGGGTATACCAAGCATAAATGATGAGGGCAGCCTTAATCAGGATGAACAGTGCTGCAAAGGCAGCAAAAAAGGCCTCATGAATAAAGGAAATACCGATTTTGGAGCGGACAATTTCATCCTTTGAGCGCTCCGCCTTATGTATTTCCCGGGAAAACTGCCGGTTCAGCCGGAAAACCACCATCTCCATAAAGCCACGGGGCAGATAATGATTCAGCAGCTCTTCGTTATCCAGCATCCGTTCCTTCATCCGGTAAAGCAGCTTCAGCAGCAGATTTGTGATCAAAAAGACCAGCAGATAGCCGCAGGCCACAGTATAAGCGATCACATGGTTAAGCCTGTAAATAAAAAACATGCTGAACAGAGCGGAAGGCAGCAGCTCCTTCGCAATCCTGAACCAGAACTCAAACAAAATGTTCCGCCCGGCCGTGGAACCGTTTTCAATTCGCTGTATCAGCTTCCCGGTTCCGAGGGACTGATAGGCAAGATAATCAATGCGGCTCGTCTTTTTCAGAGCCATAAGCTTTAAATCCAGATAGATTCCATTATTCAGCTTTTGGTGGGGATACTCATCCAGATAACTTGCGATGCAGAGAATCAGGAGGAGCCCGCAGTAAAAAAGAATGCCGGACAGGGTAAGCGTCCCGGCCGTAAAACGGTCAATCAGCTTTTGAAAATAACTGACGCTGTAATTCGCCAGAAAGGATAAGCCGATGCCCAGTATAATATAAATTATGATCCATATTTTATTTTTCTTTATTATTTCCTGTAAATATTTCATATCTGTACTCCTGTACCTTCTGTGATTTATAAAGCAGCAGAATAAGTACAGTTATGCCTGCCGGCAAAGATATGGATGCACAGGCTGCAGCTCTTTCCGAGTCTGGGCCTGAACTATAGTACTCAGTACAATCTGCCGACAGATTACATAAACTGTACTGAGCTGATACCTCGTTCGTGTCTCAAAAGATCTCACCTCCTGAAATAGGGTAATTATCCAAAAGCTGGAAAAGCCTGGCGGTTATTATTGTGTCTGTTGATTTGAGATCTGGCAGGACAACACTTCATTGAGGCTTTTTCCCATTTTATCCTCAAAATATTTCTGCAGCTCCAGATGCTTGTCCCATTTTTTCTGGGGATAGAAGCCATACCTGTTTTTTACGTCGCTCATTCGCGTGACTATATCCGCGGGGCCTTCGGCCATGGCAATGCTGTCGCACAGCTGGATCAGCCTGTCATAATCATCATAATCAAAGGAGGCGATGAGGTCCGATATCCGCTGACAATCCTCTTCCGAAACGTCAGGTATTCCAATATAGGTGTGTATATCCTTTACGGCGAAGGAATGGGTGAGGCTGATACGCGCGGGTTCATCGAAGCCCAGCTTCATGAGATAGTCGTAGCCATTGATGACATGGGCCAGCTGTGTCACGCCGAAGCGTCTTCCGATATCATGGAGAAGGCCGAAGATAAAGGCTTTTTCGCTGTCCATGCCGGGGCAGCAGGCGGCGATTTTTTCCGCACATTCCGCGGTGACGAGGGAATGGGCTTTCCACGGTCCTGGATTTAGTTCATAGGCTTCATTCAACAGTTGCATTGAGGTGGTTCTGTCAGGTATCATTGGTCTTCCTCCATTGAATAGTTCAGTTTCACATGTCAGCGCATATAAAAAACGGAATATATAAAAATCCCCGCAGGCCTATTTGGCCTTTGGGGATTTTTGGCCTTCCGGGAAAAACTGAGATCAGCGGTTAATCCCGTTTCACTATTGCAGCACAGCCCATTCCGCCGCCAACGCAGAGGGTGGCAAGGCCGGTCTTTGCATCGCGCTTCTGCATTTCATGGAGAAGCGTAACCAGGATACGGCAGCCGGAGCAGCCTACGGGGTGTCCCAGGGCGATTGCGCCGCCATTTACATTCAGCCTGCTCAGATCAAAGCCCAGATCATGTCCCACTGCCACGGACTGGGCGGCAAATGCTTCGTTTGCTTCAATCAGGTCAAAATCCCCGATTTCCATGCCGGTTTTCTTCAGAACCTTTCTGGTGGCGGCAACGGGTCCGATTCCCATAATGGAGGGATCCACGCCTGCCAGTTCTCCGCCGATCCAGGTAGCCATGGGGGTAACGCCCAGCTCCTTTGCCTTTTCCTCGCTCATGACGATGATGGCTGCAGCGCCATCGTTGATGCCGGAAGCGTTTCCTGCGGTCACAAGTCCGCCGTCTCTTTTGAAGGCCGGTTTTAATTTGGCAAGGCCTTCTGCGGTAACGCCCTTTCTGGGGCCTTCGTCCGTGTCAACGATAACGGAACCTTTTTTCGTCTTTACTTCAACGGGCACGATTTCATCCTTAAAACGTCCCTCTTCCATAGCCGCTTCACATTTCTGCTGGCTGTTTGCAGCGAATTCATCCAGCTGCTCCCGGGTCAGTCCCCACTGATCACAGATATTCTCTGCGGTCATGCCCATGTGGTAGCCATGGAAGGCATCGGTAAGGGCGTCCTTGAGAAGCGCATCCTCCAGGGGGGCGTTGCCCATGCGGTAGCCGTAACGGCCCTGCTGTACCAGATAAGGTGCGCGGGACATGTTCTCCGTACCGCCGGCAACGATGATATCAGCGTCGCCGCAGGCAATCAGCTTGGCGGCCAGATTGACACAATGAAGTCCGGAGCCGCACAATACGTTAATTGTGGTTGCAGGAACCTCCACAGGGATACCGGCGTTCACGGCGGCCTGTCTGGCGACATTCTGCCCCTGTCCTGCCTGGATAACGCAGCCCATATATACCTCGTCAACCATTTCAGGCTTTACTCCTGCCCTGTTCAGGGCCTCCTTAATCACGATAGTGCCCAGGTCAGCTGCGGGTACAGTGGAAAGCGCGCCGCCCATAACGCCGATTGCGGTTCTGCAGCCGCCGGCCAAAACAACTTTTCTGCTCATTATTTCCTCCATTCTGCCAGGTTACGGCAAGTATTTGATATAGATTGATGTAATATCTGCAGCTGCGGGAAATTGAGCCTTCCAAAATCGGGCAGCCGTAAAATGCTTCCTGTCTGGTTCTGAAAAAACCTTCGGAGGCAGACAGGCTCTTCAGGCCTTATTTTACCATGCTGAATGGCAAAATACAATAAAACGGAAATTTTCGGTCTTCTACGTCCTTCGCCGTCAAGTGCCGTTTAAAGAAATAATTCAGGATTCTTCTATGGAAAAAGACCGGTAATCAGAGTAAGATAAGAGTAAAGACACAGTAAAACAGCATGACGGGAACAGGGGGGCTTTTAATGGGGAAAATAAGCCGTAAAAACTGGATTTTAATCTGGATATTGGGGATGACGGGGCAGATCTGCTGGAATATTGAAAATTCCTGGTTCAATACCTTTGTTTATGACAAAATTGCGCCGGAGCCGGCGATTGTGTCCTGGATGGTGGGTGTGAGCGCTGCTGTTTCCACATTCTGCACATTCCTGGTGGGCACCTGGGGAGACAGGAAGGGGAAAAGAAAGCCTTTTATCTGCATTGGGTATATTCTCTGGGGAATTTTCACCTTTATTTTCGGGGCTACGGAAATGATACCCAAGAACCCTCTGTTCATTGCGGCCGCATGCGTTGTGCTGGCGGATGCGGTTATGAGCTTTTTTGGCTCCGTGGGAAATGACGGCGGCTTCGGGCCGTGGACGACGGATATTTCCAATGAACATAACCGGGGAAAGCTGGGAGGCGCACTGGCGGTTATGCCCGTGTTCGCCACCATATTCGGCGCGGTGGTTTCCGGGCTTATTATTGATCAGATTGATTTCTTTGCCTTCTTTGGCCTGATGGGCGGCCTGGTGGCTGTGGTGGGCGTCATGGCCCTGTTTACTCTGGAGGATTCGCCCACGCTGCATCCAAAACGGGATGAGAAGGGCTTCTGGCATCAGTTCCTCACCGTGTTCAACTGGGAGACGGTAAGGGGGAATAAAGAGCTGTTCTGGGTTTTTCTGGTGATGACGGTGTACTTTATCGGATTTAATGTTTATTTCCCATACATTACGATTTATTTTGTCAATTATCTGGGATATGACTACGGTATGACCGGGATAATCCAGGGCGTGGGCCTGCTGGCTGCTGCGGTGATGACGATTCCCGCGGCCCGCTTTATTGATAAGGGAAAAGCGCCGCAGGTGATTTTTACGGCGCTTCTGTGCAATACTGCCGGTCTGATACTGGTCAGCCTGTCGCAGAACCTGATAATTTTGCTGGCTGGCGTGTTCGGGGCAGGCATCGGCTACATACTTGTGCTCCAGTCTCTGACGGCCTGGATGAAAAATCTGTATCCGGAGGAGCAGAGAGGCCAGTTTGAGGGAATCAAGCAGATTTTCTTCGTCTGTATCCCTATGATAACAGGCCCTGCCATAGCCACGCAGGTAATCAACCGGATGGGAGTGGAAATGGAGGTCAGCGGCACTATGGGCATGGTTCCTGCGCCAAGCCTGTTTCTGGTATCGGCGTTGCTCACATTGTTTACCCTGATTCCGCTGGCAGCGGCGGGACGCCTGCAGAAAGTGAGACAAAGGGGTTAAGAGCCATGGCAAGGCCGGGCAGAATAAGCCCCGCATCCTGGCCGCCATGGAAGAAAGGGGATTGGATATGGAAAAAGAACTGTTGAAAAAAGGGCCGGTACTGGATGAAAAGGGCCGCCCCATACCGGGCTATTCCAGAAAAAGCACGCTGGTGTATGACAGAAAGGCAATCAAGGCGCCTGCGTGGCGCATTAAAGAATGGGATTTTTATCAGATATCCAATGAAAGGCTGTGCCTGCAGTTTACCATAGGACACGCCGCCTATGCGGGACAGGTAAGCCTGATGCTGTTTGATTTTATCAAAGGGGAAAAGCTTCTGGATCTGAATAAAATCCTGGTGCTGCCCTTCGGCTCTCTCCATATGCCGACGGATGCGGAAAAGGACAATACCCTTTCCTATGAGAAGGGCGGCGTTCTCATGCGTTTCCAGACCAAAAACCAGAAGCGTGTCCTGACCTGCCGCTGGGGAAATGTGGAGGTTAAAATCCGCCTGGAACGGCAGAATCCCAATTCGCTGGTGATTAATCTGCCCTTTGACGAATACGCCCGCGCTTTTTATTATAACCATAAAATCAACTGCATGACGGCGGAAGGCTATGTAAAATCCGGGGACAGGGAATGGCGGTTTGACAGAAAAAATTCCTTCGGCATTCTTGACTGGGGCAGAGGCGTATGGCCCTTCCATAATGAATGGTACTGGAGCAACGGAAGCGGCCGGCTGGACGGAGAGATGTTCGGCTTTAACCTGGGATGCGGCTTTGGCAACACCGATACTGCCAGCGAGAATATGCTTTTTTACAAAGGCGAGGCTCATAAGCTGGGGAAGGTGGACTTCAGGCTGGGAGACAAATATATGGATCCCTGGCATCTGACGGACAGGGAAGGACGTCTTGATCTGACGCTGACTCCCTGCTATGACAGAACCACGAGCATAAAGCTGCTCTGGGTAAATAACTGCTGCCATCAGATGTTCGGAAAATTTACAGGAAAGGCGGTGCTTGACGACGGCACATGTCTGGAAGTAAAGGATGTGATATCCTTTGCGGAGCATGCCGTAAATAATTGGTAAAGAGAAGACAGGCAACAGTTCAGCAGGCAGAGGCGCGGCCGTCTGCCGGAAAGGAGTGACTATGGATTGGAGAGAAATACTGAAAACCAATGTGACGCATGCCGGGGAACTGGAAGACATTATGCACCTGCACGGGGAGCATAAGCAGGAGGTGGAGCGGATTTTAGAGCGCTTCCCCATGTCGGTCCCGCGCTATTACTTGTCACTGATTGATTGGAACAATCCGAAGGATCCCATCCGGCGTATGTGCATCCCCTCTCTGGAAGAAAACGACATGACGGGGAAGTTTGATACCAGCGGGGAAGCGGAAAACACCAGACTTCCGGGCCTGCAGCATAAATACGGGGAAACCGCCCTGATCCTGTCCACTCACCGGTGCGCCATGTACTGCCGGCACTGCTTCAGGAAGCGCCTTGTAGGTATCAGCGAGGAGGAGACGGCGGATAATTTTGAGAAAGCGGCAGATTATATCAGGGAGCATAAGGAGATAAGCAATGTGCTTATTTCCGGGGGAGATGCGCTGCTTAACAGCAATGAGGCTCTGGAACACTTCCTGGATGTGCTTTCATCTATGGAGCAGCTGGATTTTCTTCGTATAGGGACGCGTACGCCGGTTACTTTCCCTTTCCGGATCACCCTGGATCCGGAGCTTGTGGAGCTGTTGAAACGTTATGACAGGAAAAAGAAAATCTATGTGGTGACGCAGTTCAATCATTCTGCGGAAATAACGGAGGAATCAGAAAAAGCGGTGAGGATGCTCCTTGACGCGGGCATTTCCGTGAAAAATCAGACGGTGCTGCTGCGGGGTGTAAATGATGACCCTGATGTACTTGGGAGGCTGCTTAAAGGACTGACGGCTATTGGCGTGATTCCTTATTATATTTTCCAGTGCAGGCCCGTTTCTGGAGTGGGAACCCATTTTCAGGTGCCGATCCTTAAGGGTGCGGAGATTGTGGAGCGTGCGAAACAGATGCAGAACGGTTTCGGAAAGGGCTTTAAATATGTCATGTCCCACCGTACCGGAAAAATAGAAATCCTTGGCGCGTGGGAGGACGGAAGAATGCTGTTTAAATACCACCAGGCCAAATATGATGCGGACCGGGGCAGGATTTTTGCCGTGAAACTTGGAGAAAACCAGACCTGGCTGCCGGACGGCCTCTGCGGCGCGGGCGAGGTTTGACAACCGGACATGATTGTGATAATCTGAAGTTAATCGGCCGGAGGGCCGGCCAGACTTTTATAAACGTATAAAAGCAGTGAAGAAGAGAGTACATTCAGGGAAGCCTTACAGAGAAGATCCCGCAGGCGGGGAGCGCCGTCTGCAGCTGCGAGGGATCAGGCCAAAGCGGATGGAATATGGCTTCGGAGCAGCGCACCGAACCGCCGGGACAGCCGGGGGCAAGGCTGCGACAGGCGCCGCCTGTTACAGCGGCAGGGTAGAAAAAGCCAAGTCCATGTCAATGAGCACAGAAGGCAGGCTTTACGTACCCGGAGAGACCGTATCCGCGAGGATAGGGTGAACAGAAGTGGTACCGCGGGTGTAGGCTCGTCTTCTTATTTTTTGACTAAAGCTTAAAAATAAGAGGGCGGGCTTTTGTTGACGTGGGGAAAGAAAGGAAAGGAGCATTTTAGAAAATGAGTAAAGGAAAGTATTATATTACTACCGCCATTGCCTATACCTCAGGCAAACCGCACATTGGAAACACCTATGAGGCCGTGCTGGCGGACAGCATTGCCAGATTTAAAAGAAAAGACGGTTACGATGTATTTTTCCAGACAGGAACGGACGAGCATGGGCAGAAGATCGAGCTGAAGGCCCAGGAAGCCGGTGTGACGCCGCAGGATTATGTGGACGGCGTGGCAGGGGAGGTGAAGGGCCTGTGGGATCTCATGGGAACCTCCTATGATAAATTTATCCGTACCACAGATGAGGATCATGTAAAGCAGGTACAGAAGATTTTCAAACGCCTGTATGATCAGGGGGATATTTACAAAGGACATTACGAAGGCCTTTACTGTACCCCCTGCGAGTCCTTCTGGACCGAATCCCAGCTGGTAGACGGCAAGTGCCCGGACTGCGGCAGAGAAGTAAAGCCCGCCCAGGAAGAGGCCTATTTCTTCAAAATGAGCAAATATGCGGACAGGCTGATTAAGCATATTAACGACCATCCGGAGTTCATTCAGCCCGTTTCCCGTAAAAACGAGATGATGAACAATTTCCTCCTTCCGGGCCTGCAGGACCTGTGTGTATCCAGGACCTCCTTCAAATGGGGCATCCCGGTTGATTTTGACGACAGACATGTGGTTTATGTATGGCTGGACGCCCTTACCAACTATATTACCGGCATCGGCTACAATGCGGACGGAGACAGCAGCGAACAGTATAAGAAGCTGTGGCCCGCGGACCTGCATCTGATCGGAAAGGACATTATCCGTTTCCATACCATCTACTGGCCTATTTTCCTCATGGCGCTGGGAGAGCCGCTGCCGAAACAGGTATTCGGACATCCCTGGCTGCTTCAGGGCGACGGCAAGATGAGCAAGTCCAAGGGAAATGTAATGTATGCGGACGACCTTGTGAACTTTTTCGGCGTGGATGCCGTCCGTTATTTCGTGCTTCATGAAATGCCATTTGAAAACGACGGCGTTATCAGCTGGGAGCTGATTGTGGAAAGAATCAACTCCGATCTGGCCAACACGCTTGGCAACCTGGTAAACCGTACGATTTCCATGAGCAATAAATATTTCGGCGGCGTGGTGGAGGACAGAGGCGCTGCGGAAGCTGTGGATGAGGATCTCAAGTCCGTTGTGACCGGCACCTATGCAAAGATCTGCGCGAAAATGGAGGAGCTGCGTGTGGCTGACGCCATGACGGAGATTTTCTCCCTGTTCAAACGCTGCAACAAATATATTGATGAAACAGAGCCCTGGGTACTTGCAAAGGATGAAGCAAAGAAGGACCGTCTTGCCACCGTCCTTTACAACCTGGTAGAAAGCATCACCATCGGCGCTTCCCTGCTGGAGCCGTATATGCCCGAAACCTCTGCCAGGATTGCACAGCAGCTGAACACTGTCCTTCCTTCCTTTGAGGAATGCGCTGTTTTCGGCCATTACCCCAGCGGGAACAAGGTGACGGATCAGCCGGAAATCCTGTTTGCTAGACTGGATGCAAAGGAAGTGGTGGAAAAGGCGGAAGCCATGTTTGCCGCAAGGAAGGCGGAGACAGAAGGCCCTGCTGAGGAAGAAGCCGGGGAAGAACAGCCCGCGGTGATAGATATCGAAAGAAAACCGGAAATCACGTATGATGATTTTGCAAAGCTGCAGTTCCAGGTAGGGGAAATCATCGCCTGCGAGGAAGTGAAGAAGTCCAGGAAGCTTCTCTGCTCCCAGGTATGCATCGGCAGCGAGGTAAAACAGATCGTATCCGGCATCAAGTCCAACTATTCCGCAGAGGAAATGGTTGGTAAGAAGGTTATGGTTCTGGTGAACCTGAAGCCTGCAAAGCTGGCGGGCATCGTATCCGAGGGCATGCTCCTGTGCGCTGAGGACGCGGAAGGGAACCTGGCGCTGGTAGCTCCCGAAAAAGAGATGCCGGCCGGCGCGGAAATCTGTTGAGAAGCAGCAGTATAAGGGAACGTTTTTAGGGGGAGATACGGTAAAGGAGGGTTACGCAATGGAAAAAAAGGAATTTTATTACGACTCCAGAGATGGACTCACAAAGATCCATGCTGTGGAATGGCTGCCCGGGGGCAGGCCGGTATGCATTCTGCAAATTGTCCACGGTATGGCCGAATACATTGACCGTTACCACAGACTGGCCGTTTTCCTGGCGGAAAAAGGCATCCTGGTGGTGGGAAATGATCATCTGGGCCATGGAAAGAGCATATATAATAAGGGGGATGAAAAGCACACCGGCAGCAGCCATCCCTACGGCTATTTCTGCAGCCAGGATCCTGCAACCACGGCGGTTAAGGACGTCCACCGCCTGAAAAAAATGATCCAGGAGGAAAATCCCGGCGTCCCCTATCTGATGCTGGGACACAGCATGGGCTCCTTCATCCTCAGGAATTACCTGTGTGCTTACGGCACCGGGATTGACGGCGCAATCATCATGGGAACCGGGATGCAGCCCAGGGCCCTGCTGGGCTTTTCCAAAAAGCTGGTGAAGTTCCTCACCGTTTTCCAGGGAGAAAAGCATAAAAGCGCCCTGGTTAACGCACTGGCCTTCGGCAGCTACAATAAGAAAATTTCCCACCCCGTATCCGCTATGGACTGGCTTTCCAGGGATTCCGTGGAGGTTGCAAAATACAATGAGGATCCTCTCTGCGGCTTCACCTTTACCCTTGGGGGCTTTGCCACGCTCTTTGAACTGATTGACCGCCTCCATGACAAAACGCGCCTGGAAAAAATGCCGAAAAACCTGCCCGTACTCTTCATGTCAGGAACGAAAGATCCGGTGGGGGACTATGGAAAAGCTGTGGAAGGCGTATATCGTTCCTTCCGGGAGCTGGGCATGACGAACGTGAATATCAAGCTGTATGAAGACGACAGACACGAGCTGGTAAACGAAAGCGACCGGGAAATGGTGTGGAAGGATATCTATGAATGGGTCAGACGCACCGCGTCCGCTAAAAATCCATAAACCGCAACCGCCGGCAACAGCCCCGGTAAATAAGAAGGAAGTAATATATTGGAAAGAAACAGAACCAGTCAAAGATTCAAAAATAAAAACCATAAGAAACACGCCCCTGCCATAGGCACAGCCCTGCTGGCCGCCATACTCCTGACCGCAGCGCCCGCCACGGAAATATCCGCCGGGCAGCTGCGGCCGGGAAATGAGGCGCTTCATACGGAGCCCTCCCAGGATCTGGAATCCATCCTCACCGACGACCAGAAAGCCCTCCTGGAAAAAATGAAAGAAAAGCTGGCCGCAGGAGAACTGGAAACCGACGAGGATATTAACAGCGCAATCACCGAATGCGAAGAAGAACTGCAGATCACTCTGACCGATGCTCAGAAGGACCAGATCACCGCTCTCATCAAACAGATAAATCAGCTGGGTCTTGATCCTGACGCCATTCTTTCCAAAGCCCAGGAGCTTTATGAAAAATATGGAGATCAGCTGAAAGAAAGCGCCGATGCAGCCATTCAGGAAAACGTGGTGGAACCCGTGAAAGAAGCCGTCGTGGAAGGCGCCAAATCCGCAGTCCGCGACTTCTTCCACGACATGGTTGACAGCATTAAAAGCTTTTTTGCCAGGATGCTGCCCTGATCCTGACAACAAAAGAATAAAAAAAGAGCCTTTGAGTACACTAAACAAAAATAAAAGTATGTTTAGGGGAAAGGAAGGCTTTTTTTATGAGAATCGCTTTTTTCAGCACAAAACCGTATGATCGTATCTGGTTTGAACCGATGGCGAAGGATTACGGATATGAAATATATTTTATTGAACTGCCCTTCAGTGAGGAGACCGTTTTTCTGGCAAAGGGCTATGATGCCGTCTGTATTTTTGTAAATGACCATGTGAATGCGCAGATGATAGACACGCTCCATGAAATGGGGGTAAAGGCGCTGCTTCTGCGCAGCGCGGGATATAACCATGTGGACACCCGGGCTGCGAAAGGAAAAGTAGCGGTACTGCGCGTGCCCAGCTATTCGCCCGAAGCGGTTGCCGAATTTGCCATGGCAATGCTGCTTACCGTCAACCGTTTTACCCATAAAGCCTACGGAAGGACCCGTGAATTCAACATGAATATCAACGGCCTCATGGGAACCGATCTGTATCATAAAGTAGCGGGCGTCATCGGAACGGGAAAAATCGGCCAGGCCATGATCCGCATTTTCCATGGCTTCCGCATGAACGTGCTCGCCTATGACCCCTATCCCAACTCCAATCTGGACGTGCAATATGTCAGCCTGGAGGAGCTCCTTTCCAAAGCAGATTTTCTGTCCCTCCACTGCCCGCTTACCCCGGACACCCACCACATCATCAACGAAAAAACCATATCCATAATGAAAGACGGCGCCTACCTGGTCAACACCTCCCGCGGCGGCCTCATTGACACCCAGGCCCTGATCAACGGCCTCCTGGCCAAAAAATTCGGCGGCGTCGGCCTGGACGTATACGAGGAAGAGGAAGGCCTCTTTTACGAAGACTGCTCAGACGAAATCATCCAGGATGACAACCTGGCAAGGCTCACCACCTTCCCCAACGTCCTCATCACCTCCCACATGGGTTTCTTCACCGTAGAGGCCATGCAGTCCATCGCCCACGAAACCCTGGAAAACGCCTACGCCCTCGAAAACAACCTCACTTTGAAAAATTTGGTGGAGTAGGGATTGGCCTCCCGGTCTGTGAGAGCCAGCGGTTCCTGTGGCGTAAGGCCGGGGGGCGTTGGGGCCGGGAAAGGGCGGCGGTCTGCGGGGCAGGTGTTTTTTCATGTACCAGTCAGACCGGGCATTTCGATGAACCTTGGCAAAAATTGTTTCAGGAGAGCCTTCAACAATTTTAAGTTTCATCTCCATGGTCTGAAAAGGTACGTGAAAAAACACCTGCCCCGCAGGCCGCCGCCCTTTCCCGGCCCCAACGCCCGCCCCGGCCTTACGCCACAGGAACCGCTGGCTCTCACAGAGGAAGTGGCCGCGTCCAAAACCGCAAATCATCTCCTTGGCCCATCACCACCTATTTATATAAATTTTATTTGCACGAAAGCTGGTTGCGTAGTATGATATCTAATGTAGGTGTCTGCGGGCAGTCATTTAGTCCGGGACGATAATAGATACAGGGAGAATTACAAATGGGTAGATTTTTTAACTTGGACAGCCCTCTTATGACTTTTTTGTCAAAGATGGCGGATTTAATGATTCTGAATCTTTTAACATTGCTCTGCTGTTTACCGATTATTACGGCGGGGGATGCGATGACGGCGCTTTATTATATGACCATTAAGATGGTTAAGAATGAAGAGTGCTACATAGTGAAGGGTTATTTTAAATCCTTTAAGGAGAACTTCAAGCAGGCAACGATTATATGGCTGATTGCCCTTGTGGTAGGGATAATATTTGCTGGGGATTTCATGATACTGAGGAATTCCACCGTATCCTTCGGCAAGGTAATTATGGTGCTGATTACGATTGTGGCGGTGATTTATCTTTTCACGATGATTTACATATTCCCGGTTTTGTCGCGGTTTGAGAACACCGTGAAGAATACTATCAGGAATTCCTTCCTGATGAGCGTTCTGAACCTGCCCAAGACCATCCTGTTAATTATCATCAACCTGATTCCCACAGTGCTTCTTCTGGTTACCTTGCAGGCAATGCCGCTTTTGATACTTTTCGGATTTTCCGTGCCGGCCTATGTGGCAAGCATGTTGTTCGTAAAGATTTTCAAGCGCTTTGAGCCGGAGGAGGAAGAGGAAACCTCCGATGAGCTGGAGACGCTTTCCTTCATCCGTGAGGAAGAGGAAGAGAAGCAGAAGGCCCTCAGAGAAAACGCGCAGGCGGAGCAGGATATACAGGCAGGAGAAAATGCGGAGGATGCACCTTCCGCCCAGACAGAAGAAATTACAGAATTGCAGGACAATGAATAATAATAGCATTCGCAACGAAAATGATTTTTGGGGGAATTGGAAGCTATGAAGGATTCGTCCAAGAAATCAGCGCTGTTCCAGTTGTTGGGACTGGCGCTGATTTTCGTTATTCTGTCTGCCTATGTGTTGGGGAGCTTTTATGTCAGGAGCCGCAGCGAGGCCAGGGATTACATAGAGAAAAAGTTTATCTCAGCCGCAGAGGATCGGGGAAATCAGGTGGAGACCAGGCTTTCCGGGCTGGCTGAGACGGCTGCGCCCATCGGGAGCCTTCTGGGGAAGGCGGGGCTGCAGGACCGGGAGGAGAGCGTCCGGCTGCTTGGTGCGCTGGCAGACAATACGGATGCATACCTGGCGGTATATGCCGGGCCGTCGGGGAGTGGCGTGGACAGCCGGGGAAGGGACAGGGAGCTTTCCGGGGAGGCGTATTTTTCCATGCTTGAGGAAACTGCTTTTTTTTACGGGCAGGATGAAGGGACGGATGGGAAAAATGCGCTGATTGCTGCGGTTCCATGCAGGGAAAACGGAAAAACATCGGGTATGCTTTATGTATATCTGGACTCCTGCAGGCTGGAGGAGATGCTGGAGCTTCCGGCTTATGGGGACAAAGCCTTTTATCTGCTGACGGACAGCGGCGGAACAATTATGGCGCAGGGTGGTTATCCGGGGAATTTTGCGGCGGAAGGAAACCTGAAGAAGGCAATGGGGAGAGCGGAATTTGACGGGGACGAATCTCCGGATACCGCTTGGAAGAAAATACAGGGATATAAGGAAGGTACGATTGCTGTGTCAATGGACGGAGCGGGCTATGAACTGTTTTTTTCTCCCATGGGAATTAACGACTGGCGGTTTTATGTGGGGGTGAGAGAAGAATTCCTGGCAAACAGCAGGAATGAATATCTGGCTCCTGTGAGAAAAACCATTGTTGGCATCCTGCTGACAGTAGGCCTGTTTTCAGGGCTTCTCCTGATAACAAATTTTATCAATAAGTATTTTTATAATGAGCATAAGAAAGTACTTGAAGAGAAAGCGAGCAAGGATTTGCTCACGGATCTGAGCAATAAGACTGCTACGGAGTATCTGATTAAAGATTATATAGAGACGCATCCGGATTCCCAGGGGCTGTTGTTCGTGCTGGATGTGGACAATTTCAAGAAAATAAATGATACACAGGGCCATGCATTCGGCGATGAAGTTCTGCGAAAGCTGGGAACAAGGCTGCGGGGAGAGTGCCGGATAACGGATATCGTGGGACGTACCGGCGGCGATGAATTTATTATTTTTATGAAAGATATTAAGGAAGAGAGCATATTTATTAAAGAGGCGCAGCGGCTTCACAGATTTTTCGGAGACTTCCAGGTGGGGGAATATGTGAAATATTCTCCGGCTGCCAGCATCGGCGTTGCTGTTTATCCGCGGGACGGCAGAACCTTTGAGGAGCTTTATAAGGCTGCCGACAGTGCGCTTTATTCCGTGAAGAGGAATGGCAAGAACGGCGTGGCCTTTTACGAGACAAAGATGAACGTAAAAATGGAATAAAAGTACTGCGAAAAGGAACGAAAGGTGTCGAAAACCGCGTAAGATGGGGATTATGGTCAAAGTGTATAAGATCAGAATGCCGAATTCAGCAAGTTGACAGGCCTAAAAAATTCATTATCCTTTTCTTAGCAAATTTTACAATGTTGCGATAAATCTTTGTGGAATTGTGGTATAGCCAAAAGAAGTCGCTTAAGTTATACTTATTTCAGGCTCAGTTGAAGGGACTCAACTGGAAACATGTAAACAAATAACATAGGGAGGCTAATTAAATGGCAAGTTTATCTTTAAAAAACATCTGCAAAGTATATCCCAACGGTTTTGAAGCAGTTAAAGACTTCAACCTGGAAATCGCTGATAAAGAATTCATCATCTTCGTAGGACCGTCCGGATGTGGTAAGTCTACTACACTTCGTATGATTGCAGGTCTGGAAGATATTTCTTCCGGTGAACTGAAAATCGGTGACAGAGTGGTTAACGATGTAGAGCCTAAGGACAGAGATATCGCGATGGTATTCCAGAACTACGCTCTGTATCCTCATATGTCTGTATATGACAACATGGCTTTCGGACTTAAGTTAAGAAAAGTTCCGAAGGATGAAATTGATAAGATGGTTAAAGAAGCAGCTAAGATCCTTGACCTTACCCCTCTTCTTGACCGTAAACCGAAGGCTCTGTCCGGTGGTCAGAGACAGCGTGTTGCTATGGGACGTGCAATCGTACGTAATCCTAAGGTATTCCTGATGGACGAACCTCTTTCCAACCTGGATGCCAAGCTGCGTGTTCAGATGCGTATTGAGATCGCTAAGCTGCATCAGAGATTAGGTACAACCATCATCTACGTAACACATGACCAGACAGAAGCTATGACACTGGGTACCAGAATCGTAGTTATGAAAGACGGTGTTATTCAGCAGGTTGATACTCCTCAGAATCTGTACGACAAGCCTCAGAACCTGTTCGTAGCAGGATTCATGGGATCTCCTCAGATGAACTTCCTGGATGCTGTTGTTGAAGTAAGCGGCGAAAATGCATCCCTGAAGATTGCTGGAAAATCTATTCCGCTGCCTCCCGCAAAAGCTAAGAAGGTTATTGAAGGCGGTTATGCAGGAAAGACTGTTACATTTGGTATCCGTCCTGAAGACGTATATGATTCCCAGATGTTCATCGAAACAGCTAAATGTACATTTGAATCTACCATTAAGGTTTACGAACTGCTTGGTGCAGAAGTTTACTTATACTTTGACCTTGCTGATTATCCTATCACTGCAAGAGTGGATTCCCGTACAACAGCAAGACCTGGCGATACTGTTAAATTTGCATTCGATGTTGAAAAGATTCATATCTTCGACAAAGAGACAGAGCAGGTTATCACCAACTAATATTAAAATCAGGCGGGGCTATCGAGTTGATAGCCCCGTTTTTTCATGTTTTGGACGAAAATGGGGGCAGAAGGCGCCGCCAGGGGCAGTGCTCCGGTTTTTTCCTGAAATCAACGGTATTGTGATTTTATACTTTATTTCAGGCAAACCTAAAAGAAAGGGGTTGTTGCACTAATAAAGGTGTTTACAACGTTTTTACTTAAAATATGATGTAGGAATGGCCATTTTTCTTGCATATTTTCAAATTTTGCTATATAGTTAATGGTATCAAGGAAAGGACGTGAAGAGAGATGATTTCCAATCAAGTAATACAGAACAGCATTGATGAATTACGTGCAATAACCAAGGTTGACCTGGGCGTGTTCGACGTGGAAGGCCTGAAAGTTGCAGCAACGGTAGACGAGATTGATATTTCCAGGGATATTATTGAAAATTTCGCTTCTTCACCGGCAGACAGCCAGGTAGTAGGTGGACGGCACCTTCTGAAAATCCTGGATGATGGGGAACCGGCTTATATTCTTGTAGCCCAGGGTCCCAGTGACGACGTTTACATGGTAGGCAAAATTGCCGTAAGCTCTATTCAGAATCTTATCATAGCATACAAAGAACGTTTTGACCGTAATAACTTTTTCCAGAATCTGCTTTTGGACAACCTGCTTCTTGTGGACATTTACAATCGTGCCCAGAAGCTTCATATCGAAGTGGAATGTCCCAGAATCGTATATCTGATTGAGACGAAAATTGAAAAAGATAACAGCGCGATGGAAATGCTGAAGAGTCTTTTCTCAAGCCAGAATGGTGATTATATCACTGCGGTGGATGAAAGAAATATTATTCTCATCAAAGCTCTGGAAAAAGAAGATGACGTGGAAACCATCGAGAAGACGGCAGACATGATTGTTGATATGATGAACAGCGAAGCCATGATGAACGTGCGTGTAGCTTACGGTACGGTTGTGGGAGAGCTGAGAGAGGTATCCAAGTCCTACAAGGAAGCCACGATGGCTATGGATGTAGGAAAGATCTTCTATGCGGAGAAGAGTGTAATCTCCTATGCGAAGCTGGGTATCGGCCGTTTGATCTATCAGCTGCCCGTTAATCTGTGCAAGATTTTTATTGAAGAAATCTTTGGCGACAATGTACCTTATGATATGGATGAGGAAACTCTTACCACTATCAACAAGTTCTTTGAGAATAACCTGAATGTATCTGAAACCTCCAGACAGCTGTTTATCCACAGGAATACACTGGTTTACAGAATTGAAAAGCTCCAGAAGAGCACAGGGCTGGATATCAGGGTATTCGATGACGCGCTTACCTTCAAGATTGCATTGATGGTGGTAAACTATATGAAATATCTGGAGAGCATTGATTATTGATGAGCCAGTAATGTCCAAGGCAGCGGGAATTGCAGGCTTCTGAATGGAATTTTGTATGCCGCTGTGATTTAGGACAGTTATTAAATGAGATGGAACCGGGAAAGCATGTGCACACCAGTGCATACTAAAAATGCCTTCCCGGTTTTTTGCGCCATATTTTCGGGCAATTTCCAGAATCCTTCAGTAAAAGCAGATTCCAGTCATATCCCGGTCAACCTCCGAATACAATAGAGACTATAAAGGAGGGACAAGGTGTTGTATTATAACAGGCAAATTATATACATAGACTATATGGAAGCAGGCAGTAAGGTAAAAAATGCGGGTTTTCTGAGAAAAGAAGAGACAGAAGATACTATCACCTGGAACATGCAGATAAAGGGCCTGTATGAGACAGACACGGGTTTCTTTGATTTGAGGGACGAGACAGGTGCTTTGATTGATAAGGTACTGCTGAAAAGAGGGACAGGATCTTATGAAAGACAGTTTACAGTCGGCGGGGTGAGCCGTGGCGGACGGGAATTCGGGGAGATCTGCGGAATAACAATACGCCTTTCTCCAGGCAGGGAAGTGATTGGCAGATGGAAGGGCGCAGAAGAGTGCCTGAAGGCAGCGGATATTTCAGTGACGGAGGAGAAGAGAAGGAAATATGTCCCCCCGCTGGCAGGTATGGCGCAATATGAAAGGCTGCAGGAGGAGGCGTCCAATGTGATGCCGGAAATTGACCTGCCCCAGGCAGAGCAGCGAACGCGCGGGATGAGCTTTTCTGAAATTCCGGAAGCAGTTACGTACCAGGTTGAGCCGCGAACGCAGGGGCTAAGCTTCACTGGGATGCAGAAAGTGGCTTTACATCCGGCAGACCAGCAAATACAGGAGATAAATTATTCTGGAATTCAGAGAACGGATCCGTACCAGGCCGGGGAACAGTGCAGGGAAGTATTGCAGGCGAATACAGAAATGCCTGAGCAAAAAACGGCCGATATGGAAGGAAAGCATTTGGCTGCGGTAAAAACAGAGGCAGGCAGGTCGGAGATTTTGCAGTACCAGAATCCTTTAACGGAGAAACAAAAGAATACTGAATCAGCGGAGGAACGGAACGGGTTCCAGCTTAATAGGGATGCTGTGGATTCCGTAATGGAGAATAGTGCCATTTCCGCGGAAAAGCTGTGCAGGCGGTGCATGCACAAAAGGTTTACACCACAGGAAAAAAAACGGGAACCGGAATCAAAAAAAGAGGCGCCGAAAGCAGAAGGTGGAGACCTCAGGGAAGGTGGAATTCAAAAAGAAGGGATGTCCGGCAAAGAAGGGATATCCAGCAAGGAAGGGATGACCAGCAAGGAAGGGATACCCGGCAAAGAAGGAATGTCCCGCAGAGAAGACGGAGTATCAGGAGGCGGCGTCCCTAAAGAAAGTGGGGCAGTAAAAGGAAAACGTATTGCAAAAGAAAGCGGGGATGACCTGATGCAGGAGGAATTTTTTGAGGATAAATGGGAGCAGCTGCGTCATATGTATCCCACGGTCCATCCTTTTGCGGATGAAAGGCAGTATCTGTCCATTACGCCGAGGGACTTTGTGATTCTGGGGAGTGAGTACCAGAAGATGGTGCGCAATAGCTTTCTGCTTCATGGCTATTATAATTACAGGCATATTATTTTGGGGAAATTTAATGTGGGAGGAGTGGAGAAATTTTATCTCGGAGTGCCGGGAGTCTATTATGACAGGGAAAAGATGGCCGCGGAGATGTTTGGATTTGAAGCCTTTGAAGGCAAACAGACGCCTGCGGAACCGGGCAGTTTTGGTTATTATATGAAGAGTGTACGTATCTGAATCTCCGGGGGCGCTCAGTCTACCCCCCGGAGATTTACATTGTCTATGTAAGGCTTGAGAATCCGGATAAATTCTTCCAGCTCCGGTTTTTCATAGGCGGAGAATTGTTTGCAGATGACACCGTCGCTTTCCGCATAGGACTGGAGAAAATATGCTTCACAGCCCTTCAGCCATTCACCGATGGAAATAAAATCCCGGGCGGAATGAAGTTCCTTTACTACTGTGGTGCGGAATTCGTAAGGAAGCCCACAGGAGCGGATAAAATCCACGGATGCCCGGATTCGGCCCATGTCAAGCGCGGGCAGGCCGATGGTTTTAGTGTAATTCTCAGGAGAGGATTTTATGTCCATGGCAATATAATCCACCAGCTTTCTGCCGCACAGTGATTCCAGTACCTCGGGGCGGTAGCCATTGGAGTCCAGCTTTACCAGATAGCCCAGTTCCTTTACACGGGAAAGAAAGATGTCCAGATCCGGCTGAAGCGTGGGCTCGCCTCCGGTAACACAGATTCCGGTAAGTATTCCCTGCCGCTTTCTGAGCACCTGGAAAATTTCTTCTTCAGGAATCTGCGGCAGCTGCCCCGCATGCAGGACCAGATCACCATTCTGGCAAAATGGGCAGCAGAAGTTGCAGCCTCCGGTGAAAACAGTACAGGCTACGTGGCCGGGATAGTCTAAAAGGGTGGTTTTATTGAATCCGTTAATTTGCATTTTTTCCTCTTTCCTGCTATGATTTATCTGCAAGTCGTTTTGGGTCTTAGTGACTTTTATTATAGACCACCCGGAGGCGCCATACAAGAAGAAAGGACATAACTGTTCGTCCCTTCACAGTTATTGCCAAAATCCATCCTAAATCGCCTTCGGCGATGGATTTTGGCACTCCTGAATCATTTTCTTACGGTCAGTACAGCAAGTGTGCTGACCTGGCTGAATAGTTACGAAAGGATTTCCATTCTATGACCGAGCAGGAAAAATATATGAAGGCGGCAATGACACAGGCAAAAAAGGCTTATGCCTTAGGAGAAGTCCCCATCGGCTGCGTTATTGTCCATGAAGGAAAAATAATAGGAAGAGGCTACAATCGCCGCAATACCGACAAAAATACACTTGCGCATGCGGAAATAACCGCCATTAACAAGGCCAGCAGGAAAATCGGGGACTGGAGGCTGGAGGACTGTACCTTGTATGTGACACTGGAGCCGTGCCAGATGTGCTCAGGCGCTATCGTACAGGCCCGGATTCCCGAGGTCGTGATCGGCTGTATGAACCCCAAGGCGGGCTGTGCCGGATCTATATTGAATATTCTGGAAAATGATTCGTTTAACCATCAGGTTAAGGTCACAAGAGGGGTGCTGGAGCAGCAATGCAGTGATATGCTGACGCAGTTTTTTAAAGAGCTCCGGGTCCGTGTGAAGGAGGAACGTAAGGCGCGTAAGCTGCTTGCGGCGCAGGAGGAAACTAAAGAACAGGACAGGAAATAGGGATTAGGAGGATACTAAAGAGCAGGACGGAAACTAAGTAACATGATGGATGCAATAGAGAAAAATCAAGGAATATACGGCAATTATGATAGTTATTCAATATAAATAGAGTCTCCCAGTACAAGATATTTCGTATGGTATACCTTGCCGGAGAAACTCCCTTTTTGTATTTATACACAGCTGACAGCTGATTACGATTTGGTATCAGCTGTCAGCCTATTGACATTTTAGTCTATTTCCATAAATCCATTTGGCTTGTATATTTTTCTGTATAAATCGCTTCAATAGCAGCAGCCTGATTGGCATCGATTTCACTAATCATGGCATTATAGAGGCTTTCTACCTGTTCTTCAGATTCTGCATAGACCATATTTGCAAAGGCAGTGTCAATAATGTCTTTTATTTTCTGTTCAGAGAGTGCCTCCTGGGTGCCTGCAGTGGGACCGATATAGTCGTAGGGCGCCGTATCCCAGGTGGAATTTGCCATGGAAGTAAGTGCATGTGTACTGATAGCATCCCTTTCGTATTTGGTAGCTAAATCATAAGGGGTTCCATCGGCACCATATCCGTTTTTAATGAACCAGGTCCATTTACGGATGCCGGTTTCCTTGGTAAAGGCATTCCAATCATCCTTAAAGCCCTGAAGGGTCTCCGGGCGGGGAACATGTTTACCATCCTTGATATCCCAGTCTTTCCCCTCAATACCCCACATAAGCAGATATTGTCCTTCCTCACTTGCAAGGAAGTTCATAAACTTAATTGTTTCTTCAGGGTGTTCATTCTTTACGGTGATGCCGATAGCATCCCAGCCAAGTGAGCTTCTGGGGCTGAAGGTGGTCTTGTTGGGATCCGTACCGTCAGCAATTACTTTAAACATATAAAATTGTTTATCAGTATCTTCTCCATTGGCCTTCCGGAGAAGCTTATTGCCGTCCGTGGAGAGTCCGATTGTGGCGGCAACACGGCCGCTGCCAGCTTTCTGCGTAAAAATTTGTTCTTTGTTTACTGCCCATTCTTTGTCAAGAAGTCCGTCTCTGTAGAGGCTGTTAATGTATTTTACCATTTCAAGGTAGTTGGGATCCCGCACATCAAAATAAAGCTTTCCATCTTTTTCAAAATAATTTTTCATGCCATACATTGCCTTAAAGGTACTGATTACTGCAGGCATATAATCTGAGTTGGCACTGAGTGGGATTGCAGCCTGTCCATCTTCGTCTGTATAGGTTTCTTTAAAGTGAGCCAGGATATCACGGAACTCTTCCTGAGTAAAATAATCACCTTCCTTTGCTCTTTCACCATATCCAAGCTCATCCAGAACATCCATACGGATACAGATAGCTCTGTCAGGATCGGGATCCAAACCATACCAGTTATTAAGGTAATAATTTTTTCCGTCCTCATAGCGGCTTTTATTTAGTATATCACCATACATTTCCTTGATATCTGGACCGTACTGTTCTATGAGATCATTCAGCGGAACGAGTGCACCGGCGGCAATGTATTTATTCACAATATCACTGCGTCTGTCCATCAGGACAATATCAGGAAGATCTCCGCTGGCCAGCATCAAATTGAGCTTTTCTTCCGGATTCCCGGTAGGCTGCTGAACTTCAATTTTAATCCCCGTTTTTTCCGTAATAGCCTGCGCTACCGGATTATCAAAGGCATCGCCTGTATTTTTATCAAAAAATGTAAGTGTAATTACTTCCCCCGAATTGGATGGTGCTGCAGCATGAGAATCCTCGGAGGCTGCTTTTTCAGCACTGCCATCCCCGGAGGCCCCGGACTGTGCGGTGTTTGATGAGGAACTGCCACAGCCTGCCATAAGGCAGGAGGCCGTTAATACACAAGTGAGCAGAAGACTTATTTTTTTCTTAAACATAAGAATCCCCCTTCTTATAAGTTAAAGTTTGGTAAGTGCGGTTTATTAAAAGCAAGCATTTCATCACACATTTTTACAATATCTCCAATAGAAAGCTCGGAGGAGGTGTGAGGATCCATCATGGCAGCCTGGTAAACATGTTCTTTTTTGCCGGTAAGGGCTGCCTGTATTGTAAGCAACTGCATATTGATATTAGTGCGGTTCAGAGCTGCACATTGTTCAGGAAGCGGACCGAAATGTGTAGGACGGATGCCATTGCCGTCTACAAGGCAGGGAACCTCCACACAGGCTTTTTCAGGTAAATTGTCGATGAGGAAGCCTGTATTCAGGACATTGCCGGCGATTTCGTAAGGCTGGTTGGTTTCCATTGCTTCCATAATATAGGACGCATATTCCTTGCTTCTTTCATGGGTAAGGCTGGAGTTTTCGATTAAGTCATTTACTTCCTTCCAATATTGAGCTTTGCCAGTGGCCCAGTTTTTATAACCGTTGGTGGGCAGATGATACTGCTCCTTCAACTCTGGATATCTGTACTTATGATAGTATGGCACATATTCCGAACCGTGGGAACTGGATTCGGTTACATAATAGCCAAACATTTTCATAAATTCATATCTTACCTTATCATTATGATCATCGGTACGTTCCAATGCTCTACGGCGGATTTCAGGATAGAGATCCTTTCCATGCCGTGAAATGTCCAGAAGCCATGCCTGATGGTTGATACCGCCGATTCTGTAAACAACATCATCTGAAGGCATTCCCAGGCCTTCAAGAAGATCCTTTGCGCAAACCTGTACACTGTGGCAGAGCCCTACGCATTTTACAGAAGTGGCCTGCTGAACTGCTCCAGTGACAATACACATGGGGTTTGTATAGTTCAGAAGCCATGCGTTGGGGCAGACTTCTTCCATATCTCTGGCAATATCCAGCATAACCGGAATAGTTCGCAATCCGCGGAACAGCCCGCCCATACCAAGCGTATCGGCAACGGTCTGATACAGGCCATATTTTTCCGGAATTTCAAAATCGGAAACGATATAAGGATCATATTCCCCTACGGCAATGGCATTGATAACGTAATCCGCATCGCGCAGAGCCTCCTTACGATCATGGTACACTTCCACACTGGCATGGTTGCCGAGATTCTGGTTCAGGCAGCGAAGCATGGTTTCTGACTGACGCAGTCTTTTTTCATCAATATCAAAGAGTGCCAGCCTGGATTCAGCAAGAGCGGGGGTGCACATGCAGTCGCCCAATACATTTTTTACAAAGATAGAACTGCCGGCACCAATGAATGTAATTTTTGGCATAAAAACCTCTTTCCGGCGCTTTGGCGCCAATTTTTTATAGCAGGCCGCAGGAGCCTTTTTCCTTCTGCGGGCTTCCTGTCAGTCCTTAACTGCTCCAATGAGCATACCCTTGATAAAATATTTCTGCAGGAACGGATACACAAGAATGATGGGGATAGTTGCCACCATAGTAACCGTCATACGGATGCTTTCACTGCTGACCGGCATTTTCTTCGCTTCATTGGCCATCTGTTGAGCCTGTGAAACCATGGCCCCGGTCTGGTACTGGTTCAGAATTTTTACGAGTACGGCCTGAAGGGTTTTCAGCTGCGGTTTATAGGTATAAATATAGGAATCATACCAGGCATTCCAGTGAGAAATGGCGGAAAACAACAGGATAGTGGCTAACACTGGCATACTCAACGGCAGCACAACCCTCATAAATATGGTAAACTCCCCGGCCCCTTCGCTGGCGGCTGCTTCAAAAAGCTCCTTAGGAAGCCCTTCTATGTAAGTACGTACAAGTATCATCCAGTAAATATTGACAAGGCCGGGAAAAATAAAGACGAAAAAGTTATCTATCAGCCCCAATGCCTTGATTACCATATAGGTGGGAATCAGGCCGCCTGAAAAATACATGGTAAATACAAAAAAGAAATTGATAGCACGTCTGTGGACCAGCTCTGTTTTTGAAAGTACATAGGCGAGCATGGCCACACAGAATACCGTCAGGGGAACACCAATCACCGTACGTGTTACGGTTACACCCAGTGAGGAGAGAATTTCTTCATTTTGAAAGACTGCCTTATAGCTGCTGAAATTCAGTTCCCTGGGCCAGAGAAGCAGACCTCCTTTGAGTGAGTCTCCGGCATCATTGATGGAGAGTACAAAAATCTGCCAGAAAGGAAAAAAAGTAACGATAAAGATAAAAAGCAGGAATCCGTAGACTACCAGCTTACCGGCAATCTGTCCGGGTGTGAGCTGTAAAAGTTTTCTGCGGCGTGAGAGCGGTACAGCCTGCATTTGTTTCTGTTTCATGGATATCTCCTTCTATTTTATATTTCATTCAAAACGGATTTGCCATGTAGTTGTTAAATGACAATCAGGATTAGAAAAGATGACTGCCTTCCAGTTTTTTGGATATTGTATTTACGGTCAATACGAGGAGGAAGGCGATGACCGATTTAAACATACTTACCGCAGAAGCATAGGAGAACATGCCGTTTTGAATACCATAACGGAACGTATAGGTATCAATAACATCAGAATATTGTCTGTTTAGGGAGTTGCCCAGAAGGAAGTACTGGTCAAAGCCGGTATTTAGCAGGCTGCCTATGGAAAGAATCAGCAGTATCAGAATCGTGGGCCGGAGCATGGGAAGCAGGATATACCAGATCTGTTTTAACCTGCCGGCGCCGTCTACCTGTGCAGCCTCAAAAAGTTCCGGGTTAATGGCGGAAATAGCTGCCAGATACATGATGGAGTTGTAGCCCATGTCCTTCCAGGTATTAGAGAGAGCTACAATCAGCCAGAATCTTTTGCCTTCCTGCAAAAAGAAAATGCCCTCATCGATGAAGCCGCAGGCAATCAGGAGCTGGTTGATAAGTCCTTCCGAGGATAGCAGCGTTACAATGATATTAGCGGCAATAACCCATGAAATAAAGTATGGAAGGTAAGAAACTGTCTGTACCATACGCTTAAAAAACTGTCCTTTTACTTCGTTAAGGGCGATGGCGATGAAAATTGGTATAACAAATCCGATGCTCAGCGTCAGAATGCTGGAACACAGGGTATTTCTCAATACATTAAGAAAATCCTGTCCGGAAAAAAAATAACGGAACCAACGGAGTCCTACAAATTCACTCCCGAAAAAGTTGGACCAGAAATTGCCGAGAGAGGGCTGATAATCAATAAAAGCCATATAGAGCCCAGCCATTGGGCCATAAGCGAACAGCAGAGCCCACAGAATACCAGGTATCAGCATGAGATACAGGGTACGCTGCCGTTTCATTAGACGGTGGCGTGACCGTCTCCGTTCTTTTCTGGTGCTGGTACTTTTTACCATTGCTATGTTCAAAGAATCCCCTCCTTGGTCAATATGTATTAATGAATTGCTTGTTTGAGATGATTATAGTAAAAGATGCACAATGATTCCATAACTGAAAACACCGATTCATAACGGAAACGTACGAACATTGATGCAATGACATTGTAAAACTATAAATTATGTTATATGATTCATTTGTGAAAATGGCTTTTTGCTGATGTGTATGCCGGTATACAAGGGGGAGCAGGCATGTATCGAATTTTATTGGTAGATGATGAATGGCTGGAGCTTGATACTCTTGAAAACTATATTCCGTGGGAAGAGATGGGATATCAGGTCGTGGGGACAGCAGAGAATGGAAAAGTGGCACTGCGGCTGCTGGGAGAAATGGAAGAGCGGGGTGTTCAGGGACAGGAAACGGAAGAGAGCGCTCTCCCGGATGTTGTACTGACAGATGTAAAAATGCCGGTAATGGACGGTCTGGCTTTCAGTAAGATACTCCACGATAAATATCCTGATATGCAAATTGTATTCCTCAGCGGTTATAATGATTTTGAATACGTGAAATCAGCGCTTGCGGTGGAAGCCTGCGGTTATATTTTGAAGCCGTTGGATCCGGAGGAACTGAAGAGTACAATGGAAAAGGTGAGAGAGAAGTGTTCAAAAACCTTTAAGGATAAGAAATCCCAGGCAGTGGTTACGGCGGAAAATCTGAAGAACCTGTTAGGCTTCAGCATGGGAGAAAAGGAAGAACTGTGGGAAGATATCTGTCAGTCCTGCAATACGATTCTTCATTGCAGGCCGGAAAACCGAACTTTTTATGTAGGAATGATTACAATTGATGAATACAGGTTTTTATCCGGTTATGAATCCGATGGAAGTGTTATTCTTAATTCCATTCATACGGCAATCAGAAAGCTTACAAATAAAAAAATACTGCCACTTCATATCAATGACCACAGCTATCTTCTTCTTTCGGACGGGGAATTGGGAACAGCCATGGCCGGTTTTATGAAGAAAGAAGGTGAAGCGGCTCGCTGGACTACGGTATGTCTGTATGGCAGCAGGCAGTCCCTGGAACGGATGCCGGTGCTGTGCCAGGAAATGAACAGATACCGCAGATGGCATGTAAAGCTGTATGGATCAGGGCATATTATTTCCTGTGACGGACAGGAAGAAAGCACAGAAGGGCAGGTGGAGGAAGAAACCGCAGAGCCTGAGATACTGATTTCTTATCTTCAGAATGGGGAAAAGGAACAGATAGGGGAGTGGCTGGATATTTATTTTTTGAAGCCCCGGAGAGAAGAAGGCATGGTGAAAGATGCATTTGAACTGACAGAAAGGATATATGCATCGGTAATTGAAACAAATCCAGGCGCAGAAGAGCAGTTGGGGAGCAAAGCGGAGCTGTATGGCAAATTGTCGGCTGCTGAAGGAGCTTCCCTGATTAAGGATATTCTGATACAGTTTTTGGAAAAAACAGCGGATACTCTTGCGGCATTATCCGGAGACAGGCGGCTGGAGGTGGTAAATCAGGTAAGGCATTTGATTGAATTGGAGTATGATGCGCCGCTGACAATTGAATATCTGGCTGAGAAGGTGTACATGTCACCCAATTATCTGCGTACACTGTTTAAAGACTATACCGGAGAAACTGTGCTTGAGTATGTTACCAGGACAAGGATTAACCGTTCCGCTGAGCTTCTGCGTGATACTAATATGCGGGTTAGTGATATTTCCAGAAAGGTAGGCTACGAGAACCCGTCCCACTATTGTGCGGTATTTCGCAGACAGATGGGGATAACCCCTAACCAGTTCAGAAATAAAACGGCGGGGAGCGGAAGATATGATTAAGAAAATAAAGACTCTGTTTTATAATTTACCAATGATGGGAAAGCTGCTGATTCTTCTGATTACCAGTTCCCTGGTTCCGCTTCTTATTATTTCTATATACTCCTTTACTTCGGCTAAAAATCAGCTTCTGGAGCAGGCCTATGAAAATATGAATCACATGAACCAGCAGATTAACAATAATATCAGCAGCCAGCTGGACAGTTTCCATCAGATTTCCGGGATGCTTTATACCAATGCCACACTGAAAGCATATCTGACCCGTGAGTATAAACAGGATATCGACTTTGTGGAGGCCTACGGTTATATTAATGATCTTTTCTTCGGCCTGATGGCGGCAAACAGCAATGTGGAGGGAATTACCGTTTATGTATTTAATGATACCATACCGACAGACGGTGTTTTTATTAAATATCTATTTGATCCAAAAGCGGCCCCGGAATGGGTAAGGGCGCTGGATCAGAGCTATGGAAATGTGGTATACACAGGGATCACACTGAACGATAAAAAAGAACGTATTTTTTCTTTGGCACGTATTATGAATTTCAGCAGCCTGAATTATCCCTATGGTGTTCTTACCATTTCTGTTCGGGAGGAGTATCTTTATTCCATGATACGCCAGGAGTCGGAAGGAAAAAACATCTATGTCATAGATGAAAAAGGAGAAATTCTGTCTACAAAGAATAAGGAGCAAATCTCCAAAAATCTAACGGAGGTGCTGGGAGTAGAGGTTCCCATGGGGAAAGCTGACGGCAGACAAGTTATGAATATTCAGGGAAAACGTTCTCTTGTGGTATTCAACCGCATGGAGCAGGGCTGGAAAACAGTATCCATAGTTCCGTTGGAGGATATTCTCAGGGAAACAAGGCGTTCCGCTAGTCGTATTCTGCTGATGGCAGGTATAAGTTTTACATTGGCCTTACTCCTGATTGTTTTAATTTCCAGATATCTCACCGGCAGAATGAAAAACCTTACGAGTCAGGTGGCGTTAATTGAAAATGAGGATTTCAGTCGAAAAATAGAGATTAAAGGAAATGACGAAATCGGACAGCTTTCACAGGCCTTTAACCGGATGACAGATAAGCTGAATGTCCTTATTAATGAGCTTTATAAAAAAGAGATTACCAGGAGGGATGCTGAGCTGTATGCCCTTCAGAGTCAGATAAATCCTCATTTTCTATATAATACCCTATCTGTCATTTCTTCACTGGCTATCAGAAAAGGAGACGGAGAGATCAGCAGTATTATTAATCATCTTTCTACTTTTTATAAAACTTCTCTTAATAAAGGGATGCGATATATTACAGTAGAAAATGAACTGGATATCACCAGGCATTATCTGGCGATTCAGCATATGCGATTCCGTGAGCATTTCCAGGAAAGCTACGAGGTGGATGAAAAGCTGTATCCCTGCAGGACGTTGAAACTTATTCTTCAGCCATTTATAGAAAATGCAATCAATCATGCTGTATGTGACAGGGAAGAACCGTTGCATATAGTCATACGATTGTACCGGGAGAAGGAGAAAATCTGCTTTGAGGTAGAGGATGATGGAGTGGGAATAGAACGGGAGAAAATGAAGCGATTGGTATCAGGGCAGCCCGAGGCCGGGTTTGGCATATATAATGTAAATGAAAGGATACAGCTGGCTTACGGAAGTGAGTACGGTGTTACAGTCCGGAGCACGGTGGGTAAAGGAACAAATGTAAAAATTACCCTACCGCTTTAAGGAATGCTTGCTTTTTATAATTGTTTCCTGTATAGTGAAAATCGTAGGACATGGAAAAAATAAAGAAAAACGTATACGGGCAGGTAGGTCCGTATGAAGGAGGAAACGTTTATGATGAATGAAGAATTTCTTACACTGACTATTGGGAAACAGAAGAACATTGCCCTGATCGCCCATGACAGCAAGAAGCCGGAGCTTATTTCCTGGTGTGAGGAGCATAAGGATGTGCTGAAGAACCATTTCCTGTGCGGGACAGGGACGACGGCCAGGATGATTACCGATAAGACCGGGCTTCCTGTGAAGGGATATAACAGCGGCCCGTTGGGCGGGGATCAGCAGATTGGCGCGAGAATCGTTGAGGGACGGATTGATTTTGTGATATTCTTTTCTGATCCTCTTACGGCGCAGCCCCATGATCCGGATGTGAAGGCTCTTCTGAGAATCGCGCAGGTATATGATATTCCCATTGCCAATAACAGGGCGACGGCGGATTTCATGATTACCAGTTCGTTGATGGATCAGGAATATGATCACCAGGTGGTGAATTTCCGGAGGAACATTGAACACCGGGCGAATACGTTGTAGGAAGCCGGGATGGGAGTTTTTCGCAGCATCCTGTAAAGATATAATTATTCTGGAATATCAATATTCAGGACGGCCATCTTCTTGAATGGCTTTGCCATTCAAGAAGCATCGGATGTTCATCCGATGCGAATATAGGTGCAAAAACGGTCTTATAAGCAAGCTTAACGCCCGCTTTTGCACCTATATTCCCGCCGGCCTGGACTGTTTATATGTATTATGATTTCAGTTTACGATAGGCTCTGGGCGACATGCCCAGGGCCTTTTTGAATATGTCGGAAAAATAAGCGGAGGAATGGAAGCCGCAGGCGTAGCTGATTTCCGTAATGCTTTTGCTTGTATTTTCCAGAAGGCTGCAGGCCTGGAGGATGCGGATGCCATTTAGATGGTCCATAACGGTGCTCTTGGTGGCGGCGCGGAATAGGCGGCATAGATGGTATTTTGTAATATAAAAATGATCCGCAATGTCATCCAGGGATCGGATGGTACTGTAATTTTGATTGATATAGGTGATAAGCTCGGCAATAAGGGGGGCGCTGGTTTTTTGCGTTTCTTCTTCTGCTCCTGCGGCCTGGCGGTAGGTTTGGGTAAGCAGGGAAAGGATTCTGACGAAGGCTGGGTAGGTGCTGTCAAAATCCTTTTTTGCCGAAAAGCTACGGATTTGGAACAGGAGCTGAAGGGTCTCCTCGTAATGCTTCTGGGGAAGGCTGAGGTGACCTGTCTGGAAGCATGTCAGGAGAAGGGAACGGCTTTTTTCCGTGAAATACCGGTTCAGATAGCGTTCGTCAAAATACATGAGTGTTCTTTCATTGCCTGCCCGGCCGAGGGATTTGTGCATGCAGTAGGGCGTGATGAGAGAAACATCATGTTTTTTCAGGGTGCAGGCGTTATCCAGGGTGATCAGTGTGTATTCCCCTTCCTGCAAAAGGAGCAGTTCATAGGCGTTATGGTAGTGAAATCGGCCCATGTCATAGTTCTGGGTGTGTTTTGTGTATTCTATCTGGATCATTTTTTCCGGGGTATAAAGGTTGTTGTTCATGGGGGCTCCTTTGTGGCGCATGTCAGCGGGACCTGCATGCGGATGGAGGGTAGAGTTTTGATTCGTCGGAAGCCATCCGGAATTTCATCGCAATCCGGCTGGGATTTAACAAGGATCCGGCCGGGAACTGACCAGAATCCATCCGGAATTTTGCTATGGCGTCATTTGGTCAATATTTCTAAAATATTATAAATAAAATTCCCGTAATAAGCAATATAACAAAAGAAAAATAAGATTAATTGACTTATGATAATAAAGAAAATGGCGGCAGTCCAGTTTCTGGGCTGTTGCAGAAAACGGGCCTTTTAGGAAAACAGGACTGGGAATAGAAAAAACGGAGGTATTTTCATGTTTAGCAGGGAATTTTCTTTTGCAGAGGGCGGAGAAGGCATCAGGCTGTCTGCCGGGGATTATTATGATGAGAGTAAGGGATACGGATTCCTGGGATTGGCGGCACAGGAGAGGGCGGCGGACAGGTTTACCGGGACGGGCGGATGGAATCCGCGGGAGACGTATTGCCCCGGGGACGGAGAAGAAGCCGGGCTGTGGCAGGATGGTGCGGATGGCGTGGAAGTGAAGGCGGGATTTCCTTTGCGGTTCCGGGCGGCGGTGCCGGGGAACGGAAGCTATGCGGTGACGGTGACCATCAGGGGCGGCAGAGAAGGCGCGCAGGGGCTGATGCTGTATACGGGCAGGAGGAACCTGATAAAAAGGGATATTGTTATCTGGCCGGGAGAGGTGTTTTCCTGCCGGTTTTATGTCCGGGTTTGTGAATATATCCCGGTGGTGGGAGAAGGGGCAAAGGAGGACAACTCGGTATATGTGACGGTGCTGGGCGCAGGGAAAAGCAGCGCCAGGATCAGCGGGCTGAAAATAGAGGATGCCCAGGCTCCCACCGTGTTTATCGCGGGAGATTCCCTGGTTGCGGATTATGATGGGTTGTATCCCTATAATCCGATTATCAACGGGGGCAGCTGGGGACAGAATCTGCCTCAGTATTTTGACGGCGTGGCTTTCAGCAATCAGGCGCATGGCGGGTTGACAACCAATTGCTTCCGGGATGACGGGCACTGGGATATTGTATGTAAAAATATCAGGCCCGGAGATATTTTTCTGATGGAATTCGGCCATAACGATCAGAAGAGACGGTATTTGAAGGCATTTGACCAGTATGCGGCGAATTTACGCAGATACGTCCGCCAAATCAGGGAAAAGGGAGCGTATCCCATGATCGTGACCTCTCTTTCCAGGATTCCGGGAAAAAATGAGGATGGGTATTTTGATTTGCTGGAGGATTATGCGCTAAGCTGCCTCAGGGTAGGGAGAGAGCTGCATGTGCCGGTAATCGATCTGCATGCAGGCAGCTTCCGGACTTTGTGCGATATGGGGCCGGAGATCACTCCTGATTATTTTATGGATACAACCCATACCAATGATTACGGCGCTTTGCTGACGGCCGGATTTATTGCAGAGGAAATTGTGAGGCTGCAGGCGGAACCGCTGTGCGGCATGAGAAATGATTTTGCCGGTAAACCCTGGAAGCCGGACGTATCGCTGCGTCCTGCGGATACGGTGTCCAGCGCCCAAAAGGAGGAAAGGCCCATTCTTCCTACGGATTTGCCCAAGCTGCCTTATGCGGACTGTAAGGGGATTCCCCAGGAGGGCATACTGAAAAAGGCGATGGTAAAGGGGCTGCTGGATCCATGCATCCTGTTTTTCCATCCTTTTGATGAGATTCCCAGGGGACAGTTTCTGTATTTGTTTTTCAAGGCCGCGCCCATGCCGGCAAAGCGGGGATATCAGGGGAGATTCTGTGATATTTACAGGTATGAATTTGATGCGCAGAATGTACAGACAGCGTTGGATGCAGGGCTGGTGGATGAATCGACGACACCGGAGGACCGGTTCCGGCCGGATGATGGACTGACCTGCGGCGAGCTGGCGGAATTCATGGTAAGAAGCCTGCAGCCGGAAGGAAAAAGAGGGCTGGATATGCAGACCTGTGAGCAGGAGGCGAAACGGCTGGGACTGTTATGGGATGGTTATGAAAGAAATGCGGCAGTGAACCGTGCGGATTGTACTGCGGCGTTAGTGCGTATGATGGAAATCAGGGAAAAGGAGAGTTGAGAAAAAATGCCAAGAACAGATTACAAACTCATGGAAGGATGGGAATTTACACTGGATGCTGACGGGAAGAAGGGCTATCGGCCGGTAACCCTGCCCCACGACTGGGCCATAAGCGCGCCGTTTTGCCGGGATATGGATCAGGGGGAGGCTCAGGGCTTCCGGGATCGTTTTGGAATCGGCTGGTACCGCAGAAGCCTTCGGCTGGAGGAAAAAAAGGAAGGCTATTGCTACTATCTGGATTTCGGCGGTATTTTTGAAAACAGCACCATATGGGTGAATGAAAGGGAAGCGGGAGGCTGGAAGTATGGCTACAGTTCCTTCCGGCTGGATATAACACAGTTCCTGAAAACCGGGGAAAACAGTATTGTCATCCGGGTGGATAATACGGCCAGCCCTGCGGACCGCTGGTACAGCGGGGCCGGAATTTACCGTACCGTGAAGCTGCTGGAGACGGAGGCCGCCCATCTGGAGGAACGGGAAATTGTGGTACATACCGAGCTTGAAGGGGACAGCGCAGTGGTACGCGTGGCAGCAGGCGTGGACGCAAGGGTAAGAGGCAGCCTTTCCCTGGCGGGCGTGTGCGGCGATGCGCAGAATAACAGATGCCCTGATGCGGAGAATATGGCAGAAGGCATTCTTGCGGAAGATATTATTGCCGAGGGTGAAAACGGATTACTGGAATTTCATGTAAAAAATGCAAGCCTGTGGTCTGCCGAAGCACCGAATCTGTATACGCTTACCTTGTCCTTAATGGACGGTGAGAGGGCGGCGGACACGGTTTCCATGCGTATCGGGCTGCGGAAAATAGAGCTGCTTCCGGGGAAAGGAATGTTTGTCAACGGGGAAAAGGTGATTCTCAAGGGCGTATGCCTGCATCAGGAAGCGGGAAGCGCAGGGATAGCGGCGAAGAAGGAAATCTGGAGGGAAAGGCTTCTTTTGTTAAAGGAGATGGGCTGCAATTCCATCCGCGCCGCCCATCATACCCATTCCGTGGAGTTCCTGGATTTGTGTGATGAACTGGGCTTTTATGTGTATGAGGAATGCTTTGACAAGTGGACTGGCGGCCTGTATGGCCGGTATTTTAAAACAGAGTGGAAAAAAGATGTGGAAGCCATGGTGAAGCGCGACCGCAACCGCGCCTGTATTTTTATCTGGGGCGTGGGAAACGAGGTGGAAAACCAGGGGCAGCCATCCATGCTGGCTATTTTGAAAATGCTGAAGGATTATGTGCTTACCATGGATGCGACAAGGCCGATAACCTACGCCATGAACCCGCATTTTAAACGGGAAAACAATGTGGATCTGTCGCAAATCAAGGATATACAGAAATTTGTGGATGAAGCGGACGATACGGAAATTTACGACGTCAGGGAAAGAGTGGAACGGATTTGCGGGATCGGGGAGATCGTGGATGTGATTTCCTGTAATTATCAGGAGCAGTGGTACCCCATGATCCATGAGGCTATGCCTGACAAACTGATTCTGGGAACGGAAATCTACCAGTTTTTCAAGGGACATCCGGAGCAGATGCAGAATTTTACCAATGAAAATCCTTCCCTGGTGCCTTTTGCCGCGGATTATGTAATCGGCGGGATGATCTGGACAGGGATTGATTATCTGGGAGAATCCATGGGATATCCGGCGAAGGGCTGGAGCGGGGCAATGATCCGCACCAACCTTGTGAAAAAGCCGGGATTTTATCTATTGAAGAGCTATTGGAATGAGGAACCGATGGTGCATTTTTCCGTGATGGATTATTCCCTTGAGGACGAAGGGGTCAAGGAGCACTGGGATATGCCGATTTATGCGGACCACTGGCATTTCCCGCAGTTCCATAAAACAGTGATCCCCTATATGATAGCGAGCAATTGTGAGGAAGTGGCGCTGTATCTGAACGGGAAAAGATTTTTCCTGCCCCGTCCGGCAGACTGCCCGAACCGGATGATTACCGGCTTCCTTCCTTATCAGCCGGGCTGTGTAAAGGCGGTGGGTTATAAAAACGGGGAAGAGGTGTGCTGTCATGTTCTCAAAACTCCCGGGCCTGCCGTGAGGCTTTCGTTTACCCGGGAAGAGATAAAGGCGCCTGCAGAGAGAGGCTATGAAATGCTGCTTACTGTAAGGGCGGAGGACGAGGAGGGAAATCCTTATTTCCGGGAAAGCTCCAGGGTGCGTTTCCAGATTGAGGGGGACGGGGAAATCCTGTCCGTGGATAACGGGAACCTGATGACCAATGAGCCGTATCAGGCTGATTTTATCCATATGTACCATGGCTGCGCAAGTGTGAGAATCCGGTTGGGCGGCAGCGCGGGACGTATTGTGGTTTCGGCCTGTGCGGAAGGAATGTATCCGGGGAAAACTGTGCTTACGGTGGAATAGTAAGGTTGCAGAATATGACCCATCCCATATGGGAGGTATCGGACAGAGCTCTGACAGGTGGGGCCGAATTATGAAGCAGTATCTGGCCGGGGATAGAAAATAAAAATCAGGGAGAAGACAGAATGAGATATGAAGATGAGCAGTTAAAGCTGTTTTGTCCGGAGGAGACGCGGACGGCGGACAGTGCGGCCATCCTCTGGAACAAGGTAAAAGGCGCGCGGCAGTACCGGGTTTTTCTGGATGGTGCGGAGGTTGGAAGGACGGAGCATACGGACTTCACACTGCGGGGGCTTAAAAGCGGCAGGGGCTATGAGATAGAAGCATCGGCGGAGGATGAGAACGGGAGGCTGGCCCAAGATACGCTCCATATTACCCTGCAGGAAAAGGGAGAGGAGCTTACTATCACATCCTTTGGAGCTGTGGGAGACGGCCGGACCGTAAACACTTCTTTCATCCAGAAAGCGATAGATGCCTGTCCGGCCGGGGGAACGGTGCGGATTCCGGCGGGAACCTTTGTGACGGGCGCGCTGTTTTTAAAGAGTGATATGACGCTTTTTCTTGAGGAAGGAAGCCGCCTGCTGGGAAGCGGATGCCTGGAGGATTTTCCGCTTAAGAAATATCGGTTTGAGGGGCTGGAAACCATGTGCTATGCCAGCCTGATCAATACAAAGGAGACAGAGAACGGAAGGCTGCATAATATCCGGATTATGGGAAAAGGATGTGTGGATGCCAACGGAAGCATACTGCGCAGGCAGGAGCTGGCGGAAGGAAAGGGAAAGCCCGGGCGTGCGGTCTGCCTGCGGAATGTTGACGGCGTGTATCTGGAAGGAATTACGGTAAGACAGTCACCCGCCTGGTGTGTGCACCTGATTTACTGCAGCCATGTAAGCCTTAACGGCGTGAGTATTTTTACCAAGTTCGATGAAAACGGCAGGCGGTATGAGGGGATCGCAAACGGCGATGGCCTGGATCCGGACTCCTGCAGCTATGTAAATGTGTTCGGCTGTACCATCGGCAGCCAGGATGACTGCATTGCGGTCAAATCAGGCAGAAACGAGGAAGGAAGGCTTGTGGGAATCGCATCGGAGCATATCCGGGTTACGAACTGTACCTTTACCAGCGGCTTCGGCGTGGCGATGGGAAGCGAAATGTCGGGCGGCGTCCGGGACTGTTTGGTGCAGGATTGTGTTTTCAGTGATGTTTACAGTATCGGAAGCATTAAAACGCCCCGGGGCAGAGGCAGCGTGGTGGAAAATATTGTATATGAAAACCTGCGGCATCAGAATTTAAGCCATGAGCATCAGGACTGCAAATGGTTCCGCGGAGCCATATATGTGGATGAATTTTACAGTCATGATACCTTTGATACGGAGCATCCGGAGCCTGTGGACGAGGGAACCTCCGTGATCCGGAACATTCTTTTTAAAAATATTTCCGTGGAAACGGTAACGGGAAATGCGGTCTATCTGGCCGGGCTGCCGGAGATGCCCCTGGAAAATATCTGTCTGGAAAATGTAACAGCGAAAGGACGGTATGGGATGAAGGCCGCCAATATAAAAGGGCTTTGCATGAAAAATGTGACTGTGACAGCGCAGGAGGGTGAGCCTTATGAGTATCACCGTGTGGAACCGGAATGATCCGGAAGGAGTGAAAACCGGCAGAGCCGGATTTGTATGCGTGCTTCTGATGCGCGGAGAGGAGTAATATGAGGAATATTTATATCTGTTTTCCGGAGGGAAAGCATAAGGTACTGACCATGAGCTTTGACGACGGCCGTGTGGAGGACAGACAGCTGGTGGATATGTTTAACCGCTACGGCATCCGGGGGACTTTTCATGTAAATTCGGGGATTGCGGCAGAAACAAGAGTTCCCGTTTCGGAATATCGGGAGCTGTACCGGGGGCATGAGGTGTCCTGCCATACCTGCACCCATCCGACAATTGCCAGATGCCCCATGGAGCAGGTGGTTGAGCAGATCCTGGAGGATCGCAGAAGCCTGGAGGCCGCGGTGGGATATCCGGTGAGGGGGCTTTCTTATCCCAACGGTTCTTTTTCGGATGAGATCGTGAAGGCCCTGCCAGCCCTGGGAATCCGCTACTCCAGGACGGTGGAGGAAACGGGAGCTTTTGCCATGCCGGAGGATTTTCTGCGGTGGAAGGCTACCTGCCATTACAACCACAATCTGTTGGAGCTGGGAAAGGAATTTGTGTCTTTACATAAGACCCAATATCTGTATATGATGTATGTGTGGGGACACAGCTATGAATTTAATATTTACGGCAATTGGGATGTGATGGAAGAGTTCTGCAGGAACTGCGGCGGCAGGGATGATATCTGGTATGCCACCAATATTGAAATTGTGGACTATATGGAGGCGGCGGGACGGCTGCAGTTTGGCGCTGCCGGGAATATGGTGTACAATCCTTCTGCCGCATCTGTCTGGATTGAAGTGAATGGGGAGAAAAAAGAAATTCAGGGCGGCACCCTGCTGGAATTTTAACATCAGGATATTGTGGATAAAGGGGGAAAATAAGTAAGCCATGGGGGATAAGTATACGGAAATCAATTCCAGGACCTGGGATGTCTGGGCAGAGAATGGCTGTGACTGGTCACTGCCTGTCACCCATGAGGAATTTGAAGCGGTTACGGAAGAAAACTGGGGCGTGTATCTGACGCCGTGCATTACGGTGCCGCATGAGTGGTTTGGTGAGCTTAAGGGAAAGAAGCTGCTGGGGCTTGCCAGCGGAGGCGGACAGCAGATGCCCATATTTACCAGGCTGGGGGCGGAATGCACCATTCTGGATTATTCGGACAGACAGCTGGAGGCCGAAAGAAAGGTGGCGCGCAGGGAAGGATATGCCATTTCCATTATCAAAGGGGATATGACGCAGCGCCTTCCTTTTGAGGATGGGAGCTTTGATATTATTTTCCATCCCGTTTCCAATTGCTACGTGGAGGATGTTTATCACGTATGGAACGAATGCTTCCGGGTGCTGAAAAGCGGCGGTGTTCTCCTGGCCGGCTTTGACAACGGGCTGAATTTCCTGTTTGAGGATGACAATCCGCTGCTTGTTGTGAATCCTTTACCCTTTAATCCGCTGAAAATGCCACGGGAGAGGTTTGAGAGGATGGCGCAGAATTATGAAGGCATCCAGTTCAGCCACAGTATGGAGGAGCAGCTGGGCGGCCAGCTGAAGGCCGGTTTCCGTCTTACGGATCTGTATGAGGACAAAGATCGGGAGAACGGGATGGAAATCAGGAAATTTGCGCCGCAGTATATGGCGACAAGGGCGGTTAAGCCTTGAAAAAAAGGACAGGAAGGCCTGTTCCGGGTGCGGCATTATCTGAATGATGCGTTGCGCAGCGGAGGCGGCCATATCGGTTACGGAATACGGGACAAATACAGAGGCAGGGGCTATGCGACAAAGGGCCTGGCGCTGACAATCGAAAAAGCCCGGGAGCTGGTGGCAGAGGATGAGCTTTATCTGTCCGTGCACAAGGACAATCCGGCCTCCCTGCGTGTGCAGGAAAAAAACGGCGCATACATCCATCATTCGGATGAAAAAGAATATTATACGAGAATTCCGCTGGAAAAAACGCTGGAAAAAAGCACAAAGGATTGACAAAGCGTTAAAAAAAAAGTATACTAATTAAACCGTGCAGCCGGGGGATTAGCGGTCTCCTGTACCTGAAATCCGCTATAGCAGGGGTGATGTCCGGCCGAGGGCTTGTGCCTGTGTGGCTGCCCTTTATAAGTGGCGTTGAAGTTTGGGTCTTACGCAACGGATGTCTGCGAACCGTGTCAGGTTGGGAACAAAGCAGCACTAAGCAGAATTTTCCGTGTGCCGTGAGGGTGCCTGGCGGAGTTAACTGTAAAGGTAACGCATATGGGTTTGTGTTCGAAGCAGGACGCACGGTCTTTGATTTATATTCTGAATGATTTTTGAAAATGGAAGGTGTTGGATTATTTCGTGGAAATGAGATGGTCCGGCACTTTTTTTGATACGGTACTCGGGGCTATCACGCGGGCAGGTTGTGCCTTCAGGAGAAAGGAGCGGATATGAGGCTGTTTCATGTAAGTGAGGAGAGCGGTATCAGGGTTTTTGAACCGCGGATACCTTTAAGAAAGGATCTGGATCAGACGGTGGGGCTGGTGTGGGCGATTGATGAAAAAAGGCTGCCCAACTTTCTGACGCCCCGGGATTGTCCGAGAGTTACCTATCATGTAGGGGAGAATACGACGGAGGAGGACAGGAAGAGATTTTTTTCCTCCCCGGGGGTTTCCCATGTGGTAATACTGGAGCACAGGTGGTTTCCTGCAATGCTGGATACGGTTCTGCATCTGTATGAATTTAATCCGGGTGAATTTACGCTCCAGGATGATATTGCAGGGTATTATGTTTCCAGTTCGGTTCAGATACCTGTCGCAGAATATGAAATTAAAAATCCCCTTCAGGCGCTGATAGATCGGGGTGTTGAGGTCAGATTTACGGATCGGTTGTGGGAGGCCGCCGGGGAGGTGAAGGCGTCAACCCTTAACTGGTCGCTCTGCAGAATGGGGTATGCACAGCCGTAGCGGGAGGAAAACAGTCCCCATAATTGACGAAAGCTCTTAAAAAGCGCCCACATCTGCCATATTTTGTGCATTGTTCCTTTCCGTGCGTTTACTTTATAATGAAAAAAGGTAACAGCTCAGCTCTTTCTGAACTGTTAGGAAAAAAGATACTGCCCGGAGCAGGTCTTATTACATAAAACGCACAGAAAGGAATAGTACATTGAAAAAAAATATTTTATATTCTCTCATCACATCCATGGTTGTTTCCGCGTTTGCAGGAATTATGGGCCTTTCTGCGCAGGCTGCGCCGGTGAGTGAACCTCTGGAAAAGACGGTTGTGGGCTATTATACCTCCTGGGCTTCGGCTAAGGGCTATACGCCGCTGCACGTTCCGGCACAGAAGCTGACCCACCTGAATTACGCATTTGCCGGAATCGATCCGGCTGCCAACAGCATCGCCCTTGCCAATCCACAAAGGGATCTTAAGAATTTTGAGCAGCTCCGCAGCTTAAAGGCGGCAAATCCCGGACTGAAAACCCTGATATCCGTAGGGGGCTGGGATGATTCTGTTTATTTCAGCGCTGTCGCTGCCACTGAGGAGAGCAGGAACAGCTTCGCCGAAAGCTGCCGGGCCTTTCTTGTGGCCCACGGTTTTGACGGGGTTGATTTGGACTGGGAATATCCGGTGTCCGGCGGAAAGGCCGGGAATCTGTCCAGCCCCGGAGATACCGGGAACTTTACGCTGCTTCTTTCCGCAATCCGGCAGAAGCTGAATGAACAGAGCCTGATTGACGGCAAACAATATTATCTGACAATTGCCGGGGCGGCCAATCCCAACTATCTGAAGAAAATTGAAGCGGGCAAGGTGGCGGAGCTGGTGGATCATATTTTTGTTATGACCTATGACATGCATGGGCCGTGGGACAGCCGGTCGGATTTCGGCGCGCCCCTATACAGTCCGTCAGAATACAGCCCCCAGTATAAAAACAGTGTATTTGAGGGGATATCCGCGTACCTGAATGCAGGAATCCCCGCAGGCAAGCTGGTTCTGGGAATCCCTTTTTACGGCTATCTTTATGAGGGTGTTTCGGAAAATAACAACGGCAGGTACAGCGCCTTTTCTTCCGCCCGTGCGGTCACCTACGATGCGGTAAAAAATAGTTACCTGAACCGCCCCGGTTTTCGCTCCTTCTATCATGAAGAAGCATTTGTACCATATTTATATGGAAACGCAGCCTTCCTTTCCTACGAGGATACTCGGTCTGTGGGCGCTAAAGCCATGCTGGCCCGGAATCTGGGACTGGCAGGCGCCGGGATCTGGGAGCTGTCGCAGGATACGGGAGGGGAACTGCTGGAGAGCGTTTATGCAGGAGTGAACGGGAAGTAATTATCAGGAACTGACAACGGTATATGTTATGTTAAAGCACTTGCAAAACATCGTCCCATTACGTATAGTAAGAAGCAGCAGGAAAGGAACGGACGATGAAAAAAGAGGAAGCGGATTACATAAAAATCATGTCGGACTGTACGCTGTGCCCAAGAAACTGCCATGCCAACAGGCTTGGCGGGAAAACGGGTTATTGCGGGCAGACCGCGGAAATAAAAGCCGCCAGGGCGGCGCTGCATTTTTGGGAGGAGCCGTGTATTTCAGGAGATAACGGTTCAGGTACTGTTTTTTTCAGCGGCTGTGTGCTCCGGTGTGTGTTCTGTCAGAACAGGAATATTGCCGAGAGCAGGGCCGGCAGGGAAATTACGGTGGAAAGGCTTGCGGACATTTTCCTGGAGCTGCAGGAGAAGAAAGCCAATAATATCAATCTGGTGACGCCCACCCATTTCGTCCCCCGGATTGCGTTGGCGCTGGAACGGGCAAAAGAGGCGGGGCTGCGCATCCCGGTGGTTTACAATACCGGAAGCTATGAGAAGGCGGATACGCTGAAAAGGATGGACGGCCTGGTGGATATTTATCTGCCGGACATGAAATATGTTTCCCCTGCGCTGGCGCAGAGATATTCCCACGCACCTGATTATTTTGAAACGGCCTCCCTGGCGGTGGCGGAAATGGTAAGGCAGGTGGGAGAGCCGGTTTTTGACGGCAATACGGGGCTGATGAAAAAGGGAGTCATTGTGCGGCATCTGGTGCTGCCCGGCTGTACGGCGGATTCCAAAAAGGTGATCCGGTATCTGTATCAGACCTATGGAGACCGCATTTTTATCAGCATTATGAACCAGTATACCCCGATTGGTGAATTTCCGGAGTTCCCGGAGCTGAACAGGCGTGTGAGCAGAAGGGAGTACGACAGGGTGGTGGACTTCGCCCTTGAGCTGGGTGTGGAAAACGGTTTTATCCAGGAAGGGGAAACCGCGGAGGAAAGCTTTATACCGGAATTTGATGGAGAAGGCCTGTGAGCGTATCACAGGCCTTTTTTCTAAATGATGGGAATGGCCGGTTTTTAAGAAAAACATGGAACTTACATGTTATGGTTCAGACAGGTCCGTCCATTTTCTGTGCAGACCGTGAGAAAACGTGCCGGCGGCCTGGAAAAAAGAATTGTATCATGGCTCAGGGTGGGTTATGATGAAGGTATGTAACAACGGAAAAATGCACAGAGAGGAAAAGTCTATGGGGGAAACAAAAGCTTATACATTTAAGGTAAAACCGCAGGAGGATTCCAATATATACAGGCTGATTCAGATTGACAGCGGCAAGACGCTGGATGATCTGCACAGCGCCATACTCCGGGCCTTTGATTTTACGGCAGAGCATCTGTATATGTTCAGCAGAAACAGGAAGCCATATGACAAAGACGGTTACTATTCGCCCTATGATGAAGAAGGAAGAAGGTCGGATCGGGAAACCCTTTCAGGGCTGGGCTGGAAGCTGAAGGAAACCTGGCTTTATTTGTATGATTTCGGCGATGACTGGATGTTTGATGTGACGTTAGTAAAGATGGAGGATACGGAGAAAAAAGCGAGGACGCGCCAGCTGGAAGGAAAAGGCGTACTGGAACAGTACCCTGCTTATGAAGAGGAAGACGGCTGGGATGAAGAGGATGACTGGGAAGACGCTCCGGAGGATTTTGCGGAGGAGGCGGAAGATGCGCCCTTTGAGGATAATATCCTGCGGGATTTTTTCCTTGGAGAGGACTGGGACGAGGAAGACGATCTGGATATCATGTCTCCGGTGGAAGTACTGCCCACGAACAAAACCATGGAAAAGCTGCTGAAGCAGAAGAGCAAGGAGGAGCTGGAGGCTCTGATGGGCAGGATGGGGATAGCGCTGCCCCCGGTCCCCAAGGGAAAACGCAAGGTCCCTGTTTATGCTGCGGCACTGGCAGAGGAGCTGAATAAGGATATGGAGCCGTTACTCGGGCTGCTTACCGGAGAAAGCATGGAATTTCTGGTCCGGCTTACGGAGGGAAAGAAGGTTACGTTGGCAGACTGCCTGGGTATGCTGGGGGAACTGGATGTTTATTTTGCCTGCGGGCTTGCGGATTTGGAGGATTTTGATGAGGGAGTTATCAGGCTGACGCCGGAAGCCGGAAAATGTGCGGAAATTTGTTCGCAAAAGGATAGAAGGCAGCAGATCGAAGTGATTGTAAAGCTGGAGTCTAACATGAAAAGGTTCCTGAATATGTATGGGGTGATGGAAGCGGAGAAGCTTCTGCCGCTGCTCAATTCCTATACCGGCTGCAGCATGGAGATGGAAGAGTTCTATGACAAAGTTTTGGTGCCAAATGCTTGTTGGGACAACATCACTGTGCTGAAGATGGAGGAAGATGAAATTATTTATGTCTCCATCCTGGAGGAAGAGGACGCCGAATGGGTGCTGTCGCAGAGAGCGGAATTCGATGAAATTAAGGATTACAGGGAGTTCACCACGCAGGAGAGGAAGGCGCTTGAACAGGGAGGAATTATATCCTTGATTCCATCTATGAAGGAGTTGATGGACTATCTTCTGGATGTAAAAGAAGTGGAAGAAGAGGAATGTATGTTCCTGGTATCCGAGCTTTTGCATGAAGGTATGCTGGGCGTTGATATTGAGAATTTTATCGCTGAGTGCGGAGATATGCTCAGGGATAATGATATCCGGATGACACACAGATTCAGGGAAATGGTGGAAGCGGTGCTGGAGGAATGCCCGTCGGCGGTTCTGAAGGGTTACTCTATGAAGGAATATGGAAAAATGATGGAGGAATAGAGAGCATGACTCGGCATGAGGAAATAATCATGGATGTTTTTCTCTGTACAAGGTTCAATGAACGGGCGGAGCTTGTACAGAGGATGAGAGTAAAAAGGTAATTCCGCCCTCATTGGATTTTGTACTTATAGGAAGAAAAAAACTATAAGGAGAAAAACCAATGAAACAGCTCACAAATAATAAATCGGGATTTACGTACTATATTATATTCTGGCTCAGCCAGTCCGTTTCCCAGCTGGGAAGCGCCATGACGGGTTTTGCCCTGATAATCTGGGCTTACAAACAGACGGATTCCGCAATGGCGGTATCCCTGATGACCTTTTGTTCTTATGTGCCTTACATTCTTGTCAGTCTTTTTGCAGGTTCATTTATTGACCGGCACCGGAAAAAGACGATTATGCTGGCGGCGGATTCCGCCGCTGCTGTGTGCACTGTTTTTGTCTGGATGCTGCTGATTAACGGCAGGCTGGATATCCGTTATATTTACGTGGTGAATGCGGTAACAGGCTTTATGAATGCGTTTCAGTTTCCGGCGCAGTCCGTGGCTGTCGGGATGCTGGTGCCCAAGGAGCTGTATGCGAGGGCAAGCGGGATGGATTCCTTTTCTTCCAACCTGCTGATGGTGGTGACACCGGTGCTGGCGGCTTCCGTCAGCTCCTTCTGGGGGTTGGAGGGCGTAATTCTCGCGGATCTTGGCTCTTTTGTTTTTGCGTTCTGTGTCCTGCTCTTTTTCGTCCGGATTCCGGAGGAATGCAGCAGGGAAAAGAAGAAAGAGAAGCCCTTTGCCGGCCTGAAGGAAGGGATTGGTTTTCTGAAAAAGGAAAAGGGCCTGGGATTTATGATTTTCAGCATGGCGTTGATTAATTTCTTTTCCCGGCTGACCTATGAAAATATTCTGTCGCCCATGCTTCTTGCAAGGAGCGGGGGAAATGAGCAGATTATGGGGCTGGTAAGCAGTGTGATGGGCATGGGAGGGATCGCGGGCGGCCTTTTGGTTGCCACCGGGAAGATAAAGGGAAGACCGGTGAGGATGATCTATCTGTCCGCCGCTTTTTCCTTCCTGTTCGGGGATTTGGGGATCGGCATGGGCAGGGGTGCCTGGAGCTGGTGCCTGGCAGGGCTTGCGGCAAGCGTTCCTATTCCCTTTGTAGCCGCGGGACAGCGTATTATTCTATATCACCGGGTTCCCCGGGAGATACAGGGAAGAATTTTTGCAGCAAGAAATGCGCTGCAGTATTGCAGCATCCCGGCGGGCCTTCTGCTGGGAGGCTGGCTGGCCGACTATGTATTTGAACCGTTCATGCAGAGGGGATCGGCTGCGGCACAGCTGCTTGGCAGGCTGGTTGGGACAGGGAGCGGAAGCGGAATGGCGCTGATGTTCCTGTGTACCGGCGTGCTTGGAGCAACGTCAAGCCTTTACTGGTATTGCAACAGGGAAATACGGAAGCTGGAGGAAGGGCTGGAGTGACAGCGCTTTATAAGATGCAGGGAGAAAACAGTATCTGTTTTCTTCCCTGCTTTTTTGTATAAAAAAGAGATATTCAATCAGTGCGTTATTGTGGATGTGGTTTTTGTGTCGGGGTTATAAAAGCAGGGAAGGAATTTCGGACAAGTTGAACTATATTTCCTGTTTCACAAACACCCTGCAGCTGATCCAAAACATCAAGAATGTCCAGATAACCACAAGGAAAGGCGCAATGCACAGGCCTGTAAATGCCAATTTGTCCGTAATTACCACGCCGCCCATGGAAAGCAGCTTAAATACAAGCAGGCCAAGGGTAACAGGAATCAGAAAAGCCACTATAGAAAGGATTCGGGCCTTTTCCGCGCCGAACCTGAAAAGCAGGGGAATGACGATGCTTCCGAAAAAAATTCCCGCGCATATGCCTGCGCCGGCCACGGCAGCAGTAGTGAGCCATTCCGTAGGATCTGCCGGGTGGAAGCTGCCGAGGATAAGCCCGCCGATAATTCCCAGAACCAGGCCGGATACTGCGCCGAAGGCGGTGAAAATAAGGAGGACAATAAACTTGGCGGCAACCAGATCCTGTTTTGTAACAGGCATGACAAGCGCGTATTTTTCCCATTTTGACATGTTATCAAAGGAGAAGGTGGTAATGACCATCATGCTGCAAAGCACACAGGAAGTAGTGATATAGCTGGGCGCTCCGCCCTGGGGGAGCATAATAAAAACGAACATCACCAGGAGCAGCCCAAGCGAGCGCATATTGTGGGTAATATTATAGATATCCTTTAATATCATACTTTTCATTTCACCTGTTCCCCCTTTACATAAAGCAGAAGAATGTCATCAATGGAAGGATTGTCAATTACGATGCTCCGGTAGCGGGACATTGCCTTATTCTTGTCTTCCACGAGTACGTCCCACTGGTAGTCATTTTTACGCCAGGCCAGGATGTCAGCGGGATCCAGCCTGTGAAAATCCTCCGCGCCGCAGCGGAGAATGCCGTAGTTGTAGATCAGCTCGTCCTTGGGCTTGCTGAAAACGATTTTTCCCTGGTGGATAAAGGTGATGTAGTCGGCAACCTTTTCCAGATCCGTTGTGATGTGGGAGGACATCAGGATGGAATGTGTCTCATCCTGGATAAAATCCAGGAAAACATCCAGGATATCGTCGCGCATTACCGGATCCAGTCCGCTGGTGGCTTCGTCCAGGATAAGCAGCTTCGGATGGTGGGAAAGGGCGGCTGCAATGGAAAGCTTCATTTTCATGCCCTTGGAAAATGTTTTGATTTCCTTGTCTGCAGGCAGTTGGAACTGGTCCAGAAAGCCCTTATAGGCAGCCGGGTCCCACTGGCGGTAAGCGGCAGCAGAGATCTTGCCCACCTTGACGGGGGTGAGGGTTTCATAAAAGTTAATGCCGTCAAACACAACGCCGATATCTTCCTTCAGCTGCCTGGGATTGTGAGAAAGCTCTTTGCCCCAGAATAAAATATTTCCGTCATCCTTCCGGATCAGGTCGAGCACGGCATTGATGGTGGTGCTTTTGCCCGCTCCGTTCTCCCCGATCAGTCCCATGATGGTTCCGCAGGGCAGTGTGAAGGATACATGATCCAGCTTAAAGCCGGGATATTCTTTTGTCAGGCCATTGATTTGTAATGCAGGTTCCATATAAACTCCCGTCCGCGTACTTTAAGACGCAAATATAATCAGGAAGAGACTTTGCCTGCCCGTCCCAGACAGCATGCTGCCGCAGAGGGAAGGCCGATGTCCGCTTTCTGTCTCCTTAAAACAAAGTCAGTTTTCTGTGTCCTCATAGAACAGAGCGATCAGCTCTGTCAGCTTATCCAGGGAAATTCCGCAGCCGCGTGCCATTTCAACGGCCTCCTGCAGGTGTTCTTCTATTTTGCGCTGCTGTTCCTCCTGGAACAAATCCCTGTTTGCAGCGGATACGAAGCTGCCGCGTCCGACAGTTGTTTCGATAAATCCGTCTCTCTGCAGATCCTCATAAGCCTTCTGAACAGTGATAACACTGATATGCAGCGATTTTGCCAGTGCCCGCATGGAAGGGATCGGCTCCCCTGCCTGCAGCTGGCCGGTGATAATCATTGCCTTTATCTGTGTGGTAATCTGTTCATATATGGGCTTGCTGGAGTTATTACTGATTATTATTTCCACAAAACCCCTCCGGAGTGTTTTATAGTGTACTTATCGTACAAGTACACTATAAAACACTATATGCGGGATGTCAATAGGGTTTTTACAATATAAGAAGAAAAACAGTATCGCAATATAAACGGGAAAACAGGGTTCTATAGTGCAGACAGAAAAATAATGGTTGCTGTGAGGGTACAGAACAATTACAAATAATGATATAATAGTAACAATTCAGACGGGACGAAACTGTTATATTTAGTAAAATCATGGCTAAGGGGAAAAGAAGTGAAAATACACATTATTGGATGCAGCGGAACAGGAAAATCATATCTGGCAAAAAGGTTATCTGAAAAATATAATATCCCGCACTTTGATTTGGATGATATATTCTGGGACAATTCATCCGATAGGTATGGGGTAAAAATGCCTGATGAAAAGAGGAATCAATTGCTGGACGATATACTCCGGAAAAATGATTGGATTATAGAAGGCGTGTTTTATGACTGGCTTGATGGCAGCTTCCGTGATGCGGATGTAATTATTCTCTTAGATATTCCGAAAAGAGTTTACCGTTTTCGTATAATCCGCCGTTTTGTTAAGAGAAAGCTTGGAATGGAGCGGGCGAAGAAAGAAACGCTTTCTTCGCTCGTGGCCCTGCTGAAGTGGACAGATAAATTCCAGGATAAAAATTTTCCCCGGATATATGAAAAGTTAGGGAAATATCCGGATAAGACCATAATTTTACACAGCAGGAGAGAAGTGAATGACTATATAAAATAAGCAGATTACGGGCTGCAAACTACAACGATAACATTTTCCCGACATGACAATATAAATGCAGCAGCCTGCGCCATGCCGTTTTTAATCATCATCTTCCTCCGAAAGCGGCAGGCTGAAAATAAATTCCGTTCCCACTCCCTCGGTACTGATAACATTGATATTTTCATTATGCGCCTGGATAATTTCCCTTGTGATTGAAAGTCCAAGGCCGGTGCCCTTCTTATCCTTGCCCCGGGAAAGATCCGTTTTATAGAAACGGTCCCAGATCAGCTTCAGGCTGTCCTTGGGAATGCCGATGCCGCTGTCCTTTACGGAGACGAATACCTTGTTCCTTTTTTCTGTGGTTTCAATCTTGATAACGGAATCGGAATGGGAAAATTTGATAGCATTGTCCATCAGGTTGTAGAGTACCTGCTGTATTTTACCCATATCCGCGTGCACGGGAAGCTGTTCGCCGGTAAGGACAAGCTCAATGGCGATATGCTTCTGCTGGCAGGTGCCCTCAAAGGATGCCGCTGTATTGCGGATGATGGAGTTAACATCAAAATCCGATTTTTCCAGAACCATGCCCTTGGTGTTCAGGTTGTTCAGGGTGAGCAGGCTGTTGGTGAGCTTGGTGAGCCGTTCGGTTTCGTTTAGCACGATGTTCAGGTATTTTTCATGAAGCTCAGGCGGGATGGTTCCGTCCAGCATGGCTTCCAGATAACCCTTGATTGAGGTCAGGGGGGAGCGGAAGTCGTGGGAAACATTGGCGATGAATTTTTTCTGGTTGTCCTCTCCGCGGGCGATTTCACTGGCCATGTAGGAAAGGGAGGCCGCCAGATAGCCGATTTCGTCTTCACTGTCCACCTGGAATTCATAGTGCAGGTTGCCTGCGGCATACTGTTCTGTCGCCTCCGTAATTTTGCGCAGCGGCAGGTAAACCATTTCCGTAAAAAAGATAAGGATGATCAGGGACAGCAGGAACAGGATGACCAGGATAATATAGGAAATACTGAGCAGGCTTTCACTGGTGGAACGCAGCGACGCCATGGCGGTATGGATGACCACATAGCCCCGGACCTTGAAATTGGAGGTGATGGGCGCATAAACGCTCAGCATTTCCCCTTCGAAGCTGTCATAAAAGGTTCCGATGGTATAGTAGGAGCCGGCGGTTTCCGTAGCGTTGAAGCCCTCGATGATGCGTGGGTGATCCAAATCCACCGGAGTGGCGGTGTCCATAATCATACGGCCGGAGGGATTGATAATCCATATGGTGGAATCCAGGTAGACGGAAAGGGAATCCAGCTGTGTTTTTACCGTTTCCAGGGATGCTTCATTATTGTACAGATCCGATGCGTAGGTGTTGGCAATGAGTGTTGCTTCCTTATACAGCGTATCCGCTTTTTCTCTTTTCATATGCTCCAGGGTCATGCTGGATCCGAAGGAGGCGACGACGATGAAGCCGAAGAAGCCGAAAATCAGATATGCCAGCAGGAATTTTAAATAGAGGGTCTTTCTCATTGGTCCACCTCAGTTTTCATAATGTCATTTCTATTATACAGACCTGGTAATTATTCAGCAGCCTCGCAATTACCAAACCTTATACTATCTTACCATATTTGCCCTGCCTTGTAATCCCCTTTGCGGGATTTGCGGATTTGCCCTGAATTTGTGGTATTAAAAAGTATTCTATTCTATAATATAGGTATACAAATCAACATCTAAATTGGGGGAGGGAAAAAATGAAAGTCAAATTTCCGGATTACAATAATTGCATTACAAACATCCCAAATTCTATACTGAAATATTTTGGATATGAGGAAGGACGAAAAACAAGCAGCCTGTTAGATTCTTATCTGAAAAAAGAATATGATAATGTCGTTGTCCTTTTATTAGATGGCATGGGAAAATGTATAATTGACGGGAATCTGGATAAGGAAGGTTTCTTTCAAAGTCATTTGGAAGCGGTATATAGTTCTACATTTCCGCCGACGACAGTGGCGGCAACGACTTCTATGCTTAGTGGAATGAATCCATGTGAACACGGCTGGCTTGGCTGGGATTGTTATTTCCCGCAGATAAACAAGAATGTAACTGTTTTTTTGAACAAGGAGATGGAAACAGGTCTGTCTGCGGCTGATTATAATGTTGCATTCAGATATTGCGGATATGAAGACATTGTTCAAAAAATCAATCGGATATGCGGAAAAGAAACAGCGCATTACGTTCTCCCTTTTCTTGCTCCATATCCGCGGACATTTGAAGATATCACCAACCGCATTGCTGATTTGTGCAGTCAGCCCGGCAAAAAATTTATCTATGGTTATTGGAATGAGCCGGATACTACGATGCATAGAAAGGGATGCTATAGCGAAGAATCAAAGCAACTCCTTCAAGATATTGAGTCAAGGGTAGAAAAAATGTGCAGCGGACTTGATAAAACACTGTTTATAATTACTGCGGATCATGGACATATGGATTCGAAATGTGTTGCAATCGGAGATTACCCAAAGATTCAGGAATGCCTTGTCAGGTTGCCATCGATTGAACCGAGAGCCTTGAATCTCTTTGTCAGACCGGAGAAAAAAGAACAATTTCTCAGTGAGTTTCAAAAAGAGTTTGGGGAGAAATTTTTATTGATGTCAAAGGAAGAAGTAATTCAAAGGCAATTGTTCGGACCAGATACAGAGCATCCTTCTTTTAGGGACATGTTAGGGGATTACCTTGCGATAGCAGTAAGTGACTTAACCATTTGCTGTACAAAGGAAGAGGCTGATATTTTAATCGGCGTGCATGCCGGAATGACAGATGAGGAGATGGAAATTCCGTTGATTATCATTGAGAAATGAAGCGTAACTGTTCAGTACCCCTCACAGTTACAATGAAGCTTCTTTTAATTGGGGATAAGGAGAGTTAAAGTATGTCTGAAAAACCTGCAATTATTTTTATTACCTGTGATGAAATGCGCCTGGATACGTTAAGCTGCTATGGGGGGACTGCGGTGGATACACCGAACATAGACAGTCTGATGCATCAGGGGACAAAGTATGAAAACTGCTATACGGTGAGTCCTTTGTGCCTGCCTGCGCGCTGTTCCATGCTGACAGGGCTGTATCCGCATAACAGCGGGGCCTACAGTAATTTCCGCAGGTGTCCGCTGAATCAGAACCTGCCGAATATTTTTACGGAGCTGAGGAAGGCGGGATATGCCACCTCGATGATAGGAAAATGCCATTTTGCACCGGTTCCATATGATGAGACAAAACCGGACCGTACGCTGCCTTATGATGATTTTAAGGAATATTATATGTCGCTTGGCATTGATCATCTGGAGCTGCAGGATGATAAACAGGTATCGGTCTGGTATTATGACGATTACAGTAAGGAACTGGATCGGGCCGGGTATCTGAAGGAGTACCGTGACTGTACATGGAATGACAGTCTGGGCAAGGTATTTCCTTTTCCGGGACCGGTTCAGTGGCATCCCGACGCCTGGGTGGGCGATCATGGGGCGCGTTTTATAGAAGAGGTTTCTTCCGGGGAAAAACCGCAGTTTACCTGGATATCCTTCAGCGGGCCGCATTATCCGTTTGATGCGCCGCAGGAGTATTACGGGAGAGTCAATCAGGACGGGCTTCCTTCCTGCCGCCGCAGGGAGGGGGAACTGGAGGATGCCGCAAGAATCCATCATGACAGCTACTTCGGCGGCGGGCATATAGACGGGTGTGGCACTGCGCCGGGGCACGCCTGCCGGAATTATACGGAGGATTACTGGAAACGGCTGCAGATCAGCTATTATGCCAATATAGCGCTGATTGATGATGAGGTGGGAAAGATATTGGAGGCAGTGAAAAAACGTTATGGCGAAAATGCGCTTGTGATTTTTACCGCCGATCATGGAGAAATGCTGGGAAACCATGGTGTCTGGGGGAAACATGATTGTGCGTATGATGATGTATGGCGGATCCCACTGCTGGTGCGTTTCCCGGGACAGAGTGAGCCTGCTGTCTGCAGGGGGATGGTCAATCTGACGGATATCCTCCCTACGTGCCTGGCGGCCGGGGGCGCGCAGCCTGTTGCGTGTGACGGCCGGGCGCTGCAGGAGAGAACGGAATATCCGGCGTATACCTTCAGCGAATCCGAGGGCTTCTGCGCAGTAACCGATGGCAGCTGCAAATATGTCCATGTGCAAAAAGACGGACATAATCATCGGGAATTCCTGGATCTGCGCAGTGATCCGGAGGAGTTTGAGAATCAGATGGACAATCCGGAGCTTGACGGGGATAAGGCGCGGCTGATGGAACGTATGATAAGCCATTTTATGCCCCATGTACTGCCATAAAAAACAGCGGTAAAAAAATGGCGGAGGCTGATATGGTACTTGTCTGCTTGACAAGAGCCATATCAGCCTCCGCCGGTTTTTGTTATCTTACCTCAAATTTATATCCAATCCCCCAAATCGTAGCGATTCTCCAGGACTCATGGTCTTTGATTTTCTCTCTCAGACGCTTGATATGTACATCCACGGTACGGGTATCACCGATATATTCATAGCCCCAGATCTGATCCAGAAGCTGTTCCCTGGTAAAAACATGATTGGGAGAGGAAGCGAGGAAATAAAGAAGCTCCAGCTCCTTGGGCGGCATTTCCACGGATTTTCCCATGTAGATGACGGAATAGTTGGTCTGGTTGATGGTGAGATCCGGGTATTCCACACACTTGATGCCTGTGGGCTCCGCAGCTGCGGGAGCCGCCTTATAACGGCGCAGCACGGCTTTGACGCGGGCCACCAGCTCCTTGGAGTCGAAGGGCTTTTCCATGTAATCGTCGGCGCCCAGCTCCAGCCCCAGCACCTTGTCAAAAATCTCGCCCTTGGCGGAAAGCATGATGATGGGAATATTGGATTTGCTCCGTACCTCGCGGCATACCTGATAGCCGTCGATGCCGGGGAGCATCAGATCCAGCAGGATCAGGTTGGGGGTAAAGCTGTCCACTGCGGAAAGGGCGGATTCCCCATCCCCCACAATCATGGTTTCAAAGCATTCCTTAGTGAGGTACAAAGAGATCAGCTCCGCAATATTGTTGTCATCGTCCACAATCAGAATTTTCTGTTTATTTACCATGTGGTTAGTCTCCTTTGCTGTGACAAGTGGGCATGCTTTCACAGGCTCCGGCGGCCGGGCCGCCGGAATCCTTATGAAAGCAGGCTCAGGATTTAAATTCTACTATGGTGACACCTGCGTCTCCTTCGCCGTATTCACCCAGGCGGTAGGATTTCACATATTTCACCCTGCGCAGGTGGTTCTGTACTGCGCTTCTTAACGCGCCCGTCCCCTTGCCGTGTACGATACGCACACTGGGCAGGTGGGCCAGATAGGCGTCATCCAGATATTTGTCGAGAACGGACATGGCTTCGTCCACTGTTTTGCCCAGAAGGTTAATCTCCGCGGAAACGGAGAGGGATTTGGACATGCGGATTTTGCCGGAGCCGGTACGCGCGCCTTTGGCTGTGGTTGCGGCATCCTTTTCCTGGACAAGGACCAGATCGCGTATATTTGTCTGGGTACGGATAATGCCGCACTGTACGAACAGGTTGCCTTTATTGTCGGGAAGCGTGCTCACGGTTCCCTTCAGCCCCATGGATACGATGCGCACGGTTTCACCCAGCTTAAGCTGGGAGGGCTTCAGGCCGGCTGTTGCGGGCTGATCGTTTTTAACGGCCAGCTTTTCATTTTTGTCGGAGATTTTCCCGCGCAGCTTTTCCCTTGCTTTTTCCAGATCCTTCATGGAAGCGCCGGGACCGGCTTTCTGGAAGGCGCGGATGGTTTCATCCGCTGTATTTTTGGCATCCTGGAGGATTTCGCGGGCCTGTTCATTGGCTTCTCGCAGAATCCGTTCCTTAGCCTGGTCGATTTTTTCCTGTTTGGCTTCCAGCTGCTTCTTCAGCGTTTCTACTTCCCTCTTGTAAGCGGCGATTTCCTGCTGTTCCTTCTCTATTGTAACACGGCTTTGCTCCAAATCGGTAAGCAAATCTTCAAAGCTTTTATCCTCCGCGCTGATCTGTGTGCGCGCGGCATCGATAATTTCGTCGGGAAGCCCCAGCCTGGAAGAGATGGCAAAGGCGTTGCTCTTGCCGGGTATGCCGATGAGCAGCCGGTAGGTGGGACGCAGGGATTCCACGTCGAACTCGCAGCAGGCGTTTTCCACAAAGGAGGTGGAAAGGGCATAGACCTTCAGCTCGCTGTAGTGTGTGGTGGCCATGGTGCGGATACCCCTGTCGTGCAGGTAATTCAGGATGGCGATGGCCAGCGCCGCTCCCTCGGTGGGGTCAGTGCCGGCGCCCAGCTCATCAAAAAGACAGAGGGAATCGGCGTCTGCATTTTTCAGGATGGAGACGATGGAGGTCATATGAGAGGAGAAGGTACTCAGGCTCTGCTCAATGCTCTGCTCATCCCCGATGTCCGCATAGACCTCATGGAAAATGGAAAGCTCCGAACGGTCCAGGGCGGGAATATGAAGGCCGGCCTGCCCCATCAGGCAGAAAAGCCCCGTTGTTTTCAGGGATACCGTCTTACCACCGGTATTGGGGCCGGTGATGATGAGCAGGTCATAATCCCTTCCCAGGCGGATATCGATGGGCACCGTGGTTTTTTTATCCAGGAGGGGATGTCTTGCCCCCCTGATATTAATAATGTGTTCGTTGTTAAATACAGGCTCCGTGGCATTCTGCTCCAGGGCAAGGGATGCCTTGGCAAAAACAAAATCCAGGCGCGTAAGGATTTTCTGGTTTTCCGCAATATCCTCTGCGTGGTCGGCAACCTGGGCGCTGAGAGCGGCCAGAACCTTTTCTATTTCTTCCTGTTCTTTGATTTCCAGCTCGCGCATCTGGTTGTTCAGGTTAACCACCGCGGCAGGCTCAATGAAAAGCGTGCTTCCGGTGGAGGACTGATCGTGGATCATGCCTGGCACCTGGCTCCGGTATTCGGCCTTGACCGGGATACAGTAGCGTCCGTTTCTGGAAGTAATCAGGGCATCCTGCAGGTAGGAATGCAGGGAGCCGTTTACCATGCCGGACAGCTGGGAATGGATGCGGTCCGTGGTAACCGCCATGCTGCGGCGCACATGCTTCAGGCCGGGGCTGGCGTCGTCGCTGATTTCCTCTTCGGAAAGGATGCAGCGGTAGATTTCGTTGGAAACGGGGGTCAGCGGCTCAATCCCCTGAAAAAGAGGAGTAAGGGAATCCTCCTCCATGTCCTCCCTTTCCTGCCGCCCGTAGGCCTTAACCCGTCCTGCATTCTCCAGAAGCCCTGCGATACGCAGAAGCTCCGGCGCGGAAAGCGTAGCTCCGATTTCCAGGGATTTCAGGCTCATGCCCAGTTCCCGGTTGTTACCGAAGGAGATGCTGCCTTTTTTGAAAAGACGGGTGAGGGCGTCTCCTGTTTCCCTCTGGGCGGCACGGATGTCGTCCAGCTCCGTCATAGGTGTCAGCTCGCGGCAAAGCCTGCGTCCCGGGTCAGAGGTCGCATGCTCGGTGAGGCGGGCGATAATTTTGTTATATTCAAGCGTCTTTAATACTTTTGCGTTCATTTTCTGGTAATATTACTCCTTTTTCATGAAAGAGGGCAGCGGCGGGTCATCGCTGCCGATAGTAGGTATGCATTGGCAATGGTGCCTTGTGGGAACCGGTATGGCGCAGCCCTGCTGTCTGCGGCATTTAACGGGTTACCGACATTATAGCATGGCGGGGGGAGAGATCCAATAGCGGAAAAGTGCAGAATGAAGGAAAAAGAATTGTCTTTATTAACCGTGAAACTGCATTTTAGATTCAGATATGGCGAAAGGAATGTATTTTAGTGTGAAAATGCAGAAATAAGTAACTGTGAGGGGGCTGGGAAACTGTGCATGAAAGTGGTCCGAGCCAATGGGAATGTAAAACGGAGGAGGGTTTCGGATGTTGTTAACAAAAATATATCCTTGGGTTTATCAAAAGGAATGGTGCGTTTTCTATTAAGAAAGCTAATTGGAGGACAAAATTGGTCTTTTTAGGGTAAATGTAACAATAATAATATTTATATTTTATAATGATATAAAAGCATGAAAATATAGGGGGGGACATAATGGATGATATAAAAATATCTAATAGTATTTACCTATCAGCAGCCACTTTAGAAATAATAATAATACTTCTATTAAAAGCTAATTCCTCAATCGCATATTATCATGGATTAGTCTGGTGTCTGCCTATAGCGTTAATTTCAATACCAGTTTACAGGTGTATAAAGAAATTTCTATAAAAACTATGGATTGAAAAAATTAATGAATAACAGGTGCCGCAGTTTTATGAAGTTATTTTTTATTATGATGGAGAAACTAATGAGAATAAAAAAGATAATATTATCCGTATTCACTGTATTGTTAGTGGGGACAGCAATGTCTGTCCCTGTATCCGCGGCAAAAACAACGCCGACTCCGAACTTTGGGTATGTAGATATTCTTGTGAATGAGGAATCAGGACTCATTTTTGAAACAAGGACAGCTACTGTTGACGGAAGGCCGACGGGCACAGCATTTGAAGCAGAAACCTGCTATTCGCAGGCGTTTGTAAACGAACCGGCAATACCGGGACAGGAAACGTCAAGGACATTTATTCATAGCATATATGATCAGAATCATCAGAAGATTGCAACAGTGTGTTCCACATTGCGCAGCGTAAATTCTCAGGCGGATTCATGGGCACAGATTCTGGATATTTCGGCTAGTGCTGACGAATCTGCTGAGGCAGATTATCAGATTACCTTTGATACTTCAAGAAAAGGGGCGGACGGGTATTTATACATCTATTTTGATGGAGCGCCTGCCGGTACAATGCATTATAAAATCTTCACGGAGGGAACAAAGGAAAATTCCTGATAATTAATTTCCATATGCCAGTGATAAAGGCTGCCGCTTAACAAATAAAAATTTGTTAAGACGGCAGCCTTTTTCCGCAACAGTGCAGACGGTCCTGAACTGTTGTCTTTTTCTGCTTTTTGCGACCAAAAAGCTGCATTTTAGGGTCAGATGTAACAAATATGATGCATTTTACTGTTAAAATGTAGAAAACTATAATCGTGAAAGCGCCGGACAGATGTGAAAAGGAGCGGTACGGTGCAGATACAGGCCGCAAAAGAGGGGGAAGGAAATTTGATAAGGATAGCCCTGGTTGATGATGATACTAATTTTCATATTATATGCAGCAGATATGTGAGAGAGTTTTTCCATGCAAATAACAGGCTGCATGAACTGCGGCTTTACAGCAGCCCGGAAATGGTGATATATGATTTAAAAGAGGGAAGGGATTCTGATGTTTATTTTCTGGATGTGGAAATGCCGGGAATGAACGGCTTTGAACTGGCGGAGAAAATACGGGAGCATTCCCCGGAGGCCTGCCTTATTTTCCTGACCTCCCATACGGAGCTGGCAATGGAGGGCTATGAGGTCAGGGCGTTTGCCTACCTGCCCAAGAGCCTGGCCGGGGAAAAAATCAGGCCTGCTCTGCAGCGTTTCCTGGATGAATATAAAAAGAAAAAAAAGAAAGCCTATTTGATAGAGACGCCCTCCAGGTTCGAACGTGTGGAGTATGATGAGATTATCTATCTGTACAGAGAGAAAAAGTATGCTGTCCTCGTACTGCAGGACAGGCAGGTGCATGTGAGAAAACCGCTTCGGGTAGTTTTCGAGGAACTGGATTCGGAAAATTTTATGTTTATTGAAAGAGGATTTGTTGTTAATATAGAACATATCCTCAGGCTGGCGGATCGGGATCTTACCATGAGAAACGGTGATGTGCTGCCTGTGGGGAGGACCTATTTGAAAACGGTGAAGAGGATGCTTCTTCATTTTTGGAAGGACAGGATATAAGGGCTATGATAGGTATGAGGCTTGTGCAGTGGCTGCTTACTGCCGCTGAAATGTGCGGTGTGTTTTATATTTTTCTTATGTTTTTTGAGAGACGCAGCGAGAAAATGTGGAACAGCGTGCTGCTTGGCATAATGATAGTGGTATTGTCGGGACTGACGGTATGGCAGCGGGAGGATACCGCCATGTATTCCCGTTATTTTATGCTTGCATGTATCCTGGCAGTAACGGTTGCGGCGCTGGCTTTTTTCAGGACGGGATTCTGGAAGGGGTTACTGGCGACGGCACTGTATTTTGAGACGGTTTATTTCCTGGATGTATTATCCGGTTACCTGGGGCAGCTGGCGACAGGGGATGAGGATTTTGTCGCCGTTATCCAGAAGGTCCTGAACCCGGAGAGACTGTTTGTGATGACGGTGAGCAGGCTGCTGGTGCTGGGGGCTGTGCTGGCAGCCGTCCATTATAAAGGGATTGTCAGGAATATATTTGTGCGGTACAAGCTGGTGGTCGCTGTGTTTGTTTTGTTGGAGCATATCGGACTGCTTTATTGCGATCAGGTTTTCTATTCTTCTGTAGTGAAAAAGAGGCGGATTGATATTTATTTTGTGTTTTTCCCTTTACTGATTTTGTTTGTTCTTATTCTGACGATTGTTTTTATTCTGTATATGGAAAAAAAGAATGAGCTGGAGAATTTCAGTATCCGGAACGAGATGGCGGAGAAAAGCTATCAGGAAATGATCATGCTTTATCAGCAGAGGGATCGGATTTATCATGACATGAAAAACCACATTGCCGTGCTTTCCGCACTGATGGAGGATGCTGATCCGGAGCCGGCAAGGCAGTATATCAGCAAGATTCAGAAACCGATCAGGGAGCTGGAGCAGAAAAGATATACGGCCAGCCGTATTGTGAATATTATTATGAATGACAAGGTGAGAAGGGCGGAAGCGGCAGGCATCAGCCTGCATGTGAAGGCGCTTGAGGTGGGACGGAATGATGTGGAGGATATGGACTGGTGTACGATTCTGGCTAATCTGCTGGACAATGCCATTGAGGCGTGCGAAAAGGTCCCGGAGGAAGAGCGGAGGATAGATTTCTACCTGGTTCAGAAGGACAGTATAATTATCCTTAAGATATCCAATCCCTACAGCCGCGGTATTCAGGCGGAGGGGGACAGGCTGCGGAGCCGGAAAAGAAATAAAGCGCTGCATGGGATTGGGCTGGAGAGCGTCAGAAATTCGGTGGAGAAGTATAATGGGACGTTTGAATTCTCTTATGAAGGGGAGGTGTTCAGGGTTAGTGTGATGTTGTTTGTATGAAGGTGAAGGCATGTTGACCTTCTAGATTAAAAGGTTTGTTGGAGGACATTTTTGGGCTTTTTAGGACGAAAGATACAATAATAAAATTAATTTACTATAATAAAATTATTGATAAAACAATATTTTATAACTTTCTTATGGCGAATTATATAGGGGGGGATTCCAATGCATTAATTTAGAAAATGAAGATAATTACAGAAAAAATGTATAAAAAAATTACTTTACTAAAGAGGAGGTTTTTATGAGAATAAAAAAAATAATGGCATCTGTTTTATCTGTATTATTACTGGGGATAGGGATGTCTGTTCCTGTGTCTGCAGCAGAAACAACCCCAGCTCCTAATTTTGGGGATGTTGACATTCTTATAAATGATGAGTTAGGGCTTATTATAGAAACAAGGACAGTTGCTATTAATGGAAGACCAATAGAAAATTCCGTTGAATTAGAAACGGATTATTCACAAACAACTGATAATACTCGGGCGATTCCAGAACAAGAAACATCAAGAACTTTTACTCATAATATATATGATAGGAATCATACAAATATTGCAACTGTGTATTCTACAGTACGTGGAGTTTATTCTCAAGTGGATTCATGGGCGCAAATATTGGATATTTCAGCCTATGCTACTGGTTCCAATGCGGTAGTCTCTCAAATTACATTTAATACTTCAAAGAGTGGTTCTGACGGTTATTTATACATATATTTCGGTGGAGCATCATCCGGGACAATGCATTATAAAATTTATACGAATGGAACAATTTCAAATCTCTAATTATCTATATCCTTATCTCTACGAAACGGCAGCGTATATTTTCAAAGCTGCCGTTTTTTAATAAACAGTGAAGAATACAAAGAGACATCAGAATCAAGTATTTAACTGATCTATAAACTTTCTATCTGCCATATAGGTTTTTATATGATGAATTAATAATTGCGACTACAACATATTCCTTAAGTTTGTGAAGTAATTGGGTAAATTGTTATGTGTATATTTTGCTACTACTGAAAAGAAAAAATGAAAATGTGGCAAACAGTATTTACATTTAAGGTAGTTCGGTTATTTTAATTAAATGCGATTATTATAACACAATATAGGTATTTAAAAATCTGAATAATAAATGTATTTATTTTTGTTAAGTTAAATTTCGTTATAATTTCTAGATGGAAGTAATATGCTAAGATTTCAAATTATCTCTATGTTTTATATTATTGATAAAAATTTATAAATTTACATTTTGCGGTCAAAATCAGACATTTTAGGACAAGATAAAAAATTATATGTTTAATATGATATAATATCAACTTCATATATCCCAAATCATTGCAGTTTTTTATATCGTCTATTTATACGTATAATGAGGACATTTATGATAAAAATATCAATAGTTGATGATGATGAAGCTTTCGTAATACATATGAAAAATAAAGTGGAAAAATACTGTAAAGTAACCCAAACCGCCTGTCAAATTAGGACTTTTTCAAAACCACAATTATTTTACTATGAACTAGATGAGAAAATGCATTATGATATTTGTTTTTTGGATATTGAAATGCCTGAAATAAATGGAATTAAGCTTGCCGAGAAGCTGAGGGAATATGATAAAAATACCTATATTGTTTTTACAACTTCATATTTTGAGTTCGCAGCACATGGATATTCTTTAAAGGCATTTGATTTTATTCAAAAGAGTCTGTTGGATGAAAAACTGAACTTGACTCTTGAAAGCATTTTACTTGAAATAAAGAGGACTGAAAACAAATTTTACTGTATTGAAACGGATGTGCGTTTACAACGAATTAAATATAAAGAAATTATCTATCTTTATAAAAGTAATAAAAATACAGTCATTGTATCTATGGAGGATGAAATCCAGGTAAGGAAACCGCTGCAAACGGTTTTTCAGGAATTGAATTCAGAAGAGTTTATATGGGTGGAGAGAGGATATATTATTAACCTGGAACACATAATGGGAATGAATGGCAGGGATATCAGGCTGCGGGATGGTACAGTTATACGGGCGGGGAAAGCTCGCGCAAGATCGATAAAGGAAGCAATTCACGATTATTGGAGGAATTGGATGTGATATGGCTGCAGGGAATACAAGGGGGTTTATGTATTTTTGAAATATATGCTTTGTTTTATATTTTCAGTTTGTTTTTTGACAGGCGGTTTTGTGGGAAGAAACATGGCGTACTTCTGGTTACAGCAATAATTGTTCTAAGCAGTATTACAATATACCAAAGATATATTGCAGGGATGTATTCACGTTATTATCTTTTGTTGATTTCTTTATTATTTTCTTTACTGTTAATGGTATTATATAAAAACAGCTTTAAAAATATTTTAATCATAACTTTATTATATTTTGAAAACATATATTTTTGTGATTTATTTTTATTATTTTTCCTAAATAATATAAGACATGATTCAAAGCTTGCAACATATGTTCAACAAAATGTCTCAGGGGAGAGAATTATAATATTATTAATTACACGTGCAATCACAATTGCAATATTGTTCCTTCTTTATAAATATCAGGCAGACATAAAAAGAGCAGTATTTGAAAATCAAAATTATTTAGGTTTATTTACAATTTTTGAATTTATTGCCCTATCCTTTTGTGATAAAATATTTTATCCATTTCTGCAGGATAAAGTTAGAATCTATTTTATTATTTTTCCTGTACTAATTCTGTCTTTTTTTGTATTGTCTATAGTTTATATTATGTACTTTGAAAAGAAAAAAATGCTTCAAATAATGTCTGAAAGGATTTTAAACACAAAAATTAGTTATCAAAATTTAATTTTAGAATATAGGGATAGAGATTTGATATATCATGACTTGAAAAACCATTTATCTTTACTTACCAGTTTATTAGAAGCCGGCGATACGGAAAAAGCATTATTATATGCAAAAACTATAAGTGAACCGATTAAAGTATTAGAGAGAAAACGTTGGAGCGGAAACATAATAGTTGATATCATTTTAAATGAATTCTATACCAAGGCAAAGAGAAATAACATTAATACCAACATATTGTGTGGAAATCTTAGAGATTGCGGAGTGAGCGATAATGATTGGTGTATTGTTTTATTAAACTTACTCGACAATGCTTTAGAAGCATGTGAGAAAGTGGAAGAGTCAAAGCGATGGATTACTATAACAATAAAATGCAGAGAAAATATTATACTTCTGGAAATCAATAATAGTTTTGATGGCAAACTTCAGAAAGATAGGAATGGGAAATTACTTACTGCAAAACAGAATAATTTTTTACATGGTATCGGATTGGATAGTGTTGTGCGAATCATTGATAAGTATGGAGGGCTTATACAAATAAATGGGGAAGATAAGGTATTTAAGGTGAATGCATCTATGATAAGTGAAAATTATGTTAGAAGAAAGAAGGGACATAATGAATAGGGAAGAATACATGAATATAGCAGGTGATTTGGAGTATGAGATGAATATTATTAATGATTTGGAATGCAATAACTCTGATATTAGCAGAGAGCCGGGAACGAGTACTACTATAAACACACCGATTTTATCTATTTATTGCTGCTAATGTAAAAATATAATAGCCTGATATATATTCCGATAGGAGAAGTTTTCAATTATCTGCTCTATTACAAACGGAGCTTCTTATAATAATTGCAGAAAAATATGGCGGGGGTGGTGGGATTATAAAGCTGGCGCCCAAATCCGAAA
>OCAS01000085.1_pt1 | contig 102683 bp, 105 predicted proteins | sample 1550751 | NCBI WGS metagenome assembly OCAS01 (sample SAMEA2580301, study PRJEB22360) | human gut metagenome | biome: human gut; feature: human-associated habitat; material: faeces | place: Denmark | collected 2008/2010
AGACTTTCATTACTATTTGTGCCGCCGACTTGGCGGCGGAATGGAGATTATTATGAGAGAACCAAAGAACGACAAAAAAGATACATTAACCTGATAGAGAAAATATGTTTTGTTGTCTGTGGTATTGAAGTCTTAGTACAGAAAAGCGAGCTTTCTATAGCATTGGAGAAATTACCAGAAATAAAACGAAATGTCCTTCTTCTATCCTGCTTTGAAGAACTTTCAGATACTGATATTGCTGAATTGATGAACGTGACAAGAAACGGAATCTATAAGCGCAGACAGTCAGCATTACAGTTGATGAAAGAACTATTGAAGGAGGAATAACGACATGGCAAAGAACGTAGATAAATGCCCTGCCTATTGAACCATTTCCGTTGCATGGGATGGTAATGAAAACTCAAGAATATCAAGCGAGGTACAGAAAAAGGAAGACAGTATCTTATGAACGCTCTGGAAAATGATACAGAGCCGAAAGTTATCCTCACACCAGAGCAGGAAGAACGCCTGCTTGCCTTTATGGAAACGGATAATATTTACAGCAAGTATTATCATATGATGAATGCCGTCATTCGTGCAGACGGAAGCCCTTCTTAGTCTATGGCTTCTATGCTGCTTGGCGCAATTATAAACATCATTTTAGATCCTGTATTTATTTTTGGCCTGCACTGGGGTATGAAAGGCGCTGCTCTTGCTACGGTTACGGGGCAGTTTCTACCCTCATATTTGAAGCAGCACCGATTGCGGATAACGGAAGCTGCGTCATTTTAGGCAGAGCTGCCGACTATGTATTGCGTAATTATAAGAATGGCATTCGTATCTTTATTTATGCCCCTTCTGATTACCGTATGCGCCGCGTTATGGAAGTATATGGGGACAGCGCAGAGAAAACGAAGAAGAACATTCGCCGTTCCAATGAAGCAAGGGCGGCTGCCGTAAAAAACAGCCGCTGTCTTTTTCTTGTATTCATCTTTTCACAAAATTTTTCTTGACTTGGAGTTAACTACAAGGAGTATTCTTTATATATGGGATACATAAATAATTAACTCGATGTGAAATATTCAAGGAGGATTCGTATGATTTATAAAGATTTTAAAGACAAGAAGCTTTCTGCCCTGGGACTGGGAGCAATGCGTCTTCCGATTATGAAGGGTGGTTCGGATGGACAGATTGATGAAGAGCAGACTGTAAAGATGGTAGATTATGCGCTGGACCATGGGATCAATTATTTTGATACCGCGTATGGCTATCACGACGGACAGTCAGAGATTGTCATGGGTAAAGTATTAGGCAGGTACCCACGGGAGAGCTATTATTTAGCCGACAAGTTTCCAGGGTATGATTTGTCAAACATGGATAAGGTGGAGAGCATTTTTGAAGAACAGCTGAAAAAATGCGGAACAGATTATTTTGATTTTTACCTGTTTCATAACGTATATGAAAAAAATATAGATCCCTATATGGATGAAAAATACGGCATTATGGAATACCTGAGAAAGCAGAAAGAAGCCGGAAGAATCAGACATCTGGGATTTTCCTGTCATGGACGATATGACACATTAAAACGATTCCTGGATACATACGGCGATGATTTGGAATTCTGCCAGATCCAGCTGAATTATCTGGACTGGAAACTCCAGGATGCAAAAGCTAAGGTGGAACTGCTCAATGAATACAAGATGCCGATCTGGGTTATGGAGCCGTTAAGAGGAGGAAAGCTGGCGTCACTCTCTGATGAAAACAGCGAGAAGCTGAAGGCCTGCCGTCCGGATGAGAAAATTCCGGCCTGGGGATTCCGGTTTTTACAGTCAATCCCGGGAGTGACCATGATCCTTTCCGGCATGTCCGATATGGAACAGTTGATGGAAAATGCGGCTACGTTTGCACAGGAAAAGCCGCTGACAGAGGAAGAAATAAAGGTTTTGATGGAAGTTACCGACAGCATGCTGGATATTCTTCCATGCACTGCCTGCCGCTACTGTACATCACACTGTCCGAAAAAATTGGATATTCCAACGCTGATGTCTTTATACAATGAGAGCCGTTTCAATATGACGATCATCACACAGATGGCTGTAGGTGCCATGCCGGAAGATAAACGTCCGGATGCATGTATCGGATGTAAAAGCTGTGAAGCAGTCTGTCCGCAGATGCTGAAAATATCTGAGGCAATGAAGGACTTTGCACAAAAGCTTGGACAGCCTGCAGGACTGTGAGAGACAGAAGAAGGAGGAAGAAAATGTTAGGAAATTTCAGTTATTCAAATCCAACGAAATTGTATTTTGGAGAGGATTCCTTAAATTATTTAAATGAAGAACTTCCGAAGTACGGCAAAAATGTACAGCTTGCCTATGGGGGCGGTTCCATCAAGAAAAACGGGATCTATGATAAGGTGATGGAGATTCTTAAGGCAAACGGGAAAAATGTATTTGAGGATGGAGGTGTTATGCCCAATCCTACGGTAGAAAAGCTTTATGAGGGCGTAGAGATTGCCAGAGAACATAAAGTGGACTTCATCCTGGCCGTAGGCGGCGGGTCTGTCTGTGATTATGCCAAGGCAGTGTCTATCTCAGTTCATTGTGAAGAAGATCCATGGGATAAATACTATCTGCGTATGGAGGACGTGGACAATGAGATCATTCCGGTGGGCTGCGTCCTGACGATGGTCGGAACAGGTTCAGAGATGAACGGCGGGTCTGTCATCACCAATCATGAGACGAAGTTAAAGATCGGCCATGTTTTCGGAGAAAATGTATTTCCAAAGTTTTCGATTCTGAATCCCACATTTACATTCACTTTGCCGAAGTATCAGATGACAGCAGGATTCTTTGACATCATGTCTCATATTTTAGAGCAGTATTTCTCAGGGGAGGATGACAGTACCTCTGATTATATCATGGAAGGGCTTTTAAAATCTCTGATCCACAGCTCACGGATTGCCATAAAAAATCCTGTCGACTATGAGGCCAGAAGCAATATTATGTGGATTGCCACATGGGCCTTAAATACTTTTGTTGCAAAAGGGAAAACGACCGACTGGGAAGTGCACATGATCGGACAGTCCATCGGCGCATATACGAATGCGACCCATGGAATGACATTATCAGCCGTATCTTTGCCATACTACCGTTTTCTTATGCCTTACGGCCTTCAAAAGTTCAAACGTTATGCCGTAAATGTATGGGATGTAAATCCGGACGGCAAGACGGATGAACAGATTGCAGAAGAAGGCCTTTTCTGCATGGAATCCTACATGAAAGAGCTGGGTCTTGTCATGAACATCCGGGAACTCGGTGTGACAGAAGAAATGCTTTCTGGGATTGCAGACGGAACCTTTGTCATGGAAGGAGGATATAAGGTTCTGACACATGATGATATCGTTACTATATTAAGAAAAAGTATGTGATTCAGATACCGTTTAAATGTTCTTTCAGTAGGTTAAAAATTTTTCGGCTGGTCTGGAGAAGATCTGATGTTTCTTCCAAAGGATGCTCATTTCTTCTTCCAGCTTTGGTGCCAGGGAGGCGGAAACAAAGGCTGCTGTGGGAGTCTTTGTTTTATCTTTAGCGGGCTGCGGCCGGGACATACGTCAGAGAAAAACCTTAAAGAAAAGCATCTCCGGATAAAAAGCCAAAATGGACAGAACATTATAATTAAGCTGCTGTCCATACAAAAGCTACCTATCTTTTTTTGGTTGACTGTATGAGTGTGATCGAAGATTCATCGCAGTTTTCTGCGTATGAATCTGGCCTGTCCGAGAAGACGGCTTGAAGATAGACTGAAACAGTTAAAAGCCGGCGTGGAAGCATATGAGGAATGGTTGTCAGGACAATGCTGTGAAAAGACAAAAAAAGAAAGTTTTAACACAGAAAATCGGACTATGTTATAATGAAATGAAATAAGATTTTTACCTTTTTAATTGGAGGAGGGAAAGGAGTTTTCATGAAGTTATTCATAGTCTATCTTGTTTTTATAAATGTAATTACATTTTTTATATATGGGAGCGATAAGCAAAGGGCAAAAAAGAACAGATGGAGGATTCCGGAAAAATAAAAATTTTATGCAGTATGAATTAGACTGACAGGAATACATAGACGGAGGACTGAGGATATGATGAAAGGTAGAATCCTGCTGCTGGAAGACGATGAGAGCTTGAGACGCGGAATTTGTTTTAAACTGGAAAAGGAAGGATACCAAATCTCTGCCTGTCCGGATATCCGGGAGGGCATGAGACTGTGGAATAAGAATACGTTTGATTTGGTCATCTGCGATATAACACTTGAGGATGGCAGCGGACTGGATTTTTGCCGGGACATCCGTCAAAGAAGTAATGTGCGTTTCATGTTTTTGACAGCCATGGATCAAGAAATAGATATTGTCATGGGGTACGAGGCCGGAGCGGATGACTATGTGGTAAAACCATTCAGTCTTGCCGTTCTCATATCCAAGGTTCACGCAGTATTTGCCCGGATGGACGTAAAAGAGGAAAAGATAGAATCCGGAAAAGTATGTGTCCATAAGACAGAGATGAAGGTCATGGTATCGGGAGAAGAGAGAAGTCTTACCAAAAATGAATGGAAACTGCTGCTTTTGTTTATCTCCCATCCAAGGCAGGTGTTTTCTAAAGGTCAGCTTTTAGAGCAGATGTTTGACATGGATGGCGAGTTTGCTGATGAAAACACGGTGGCAGTCAACATCAGAAGACTCAGGGAAAAGATTGAGCCCGATCCGTCCGACCCGGAGTATATTAAAAATATACGGGGGATCGGATATTTGTGGGATAAGGAGTGTACCGGAAATTGATTGGAAAGAGGGAGAAGATCGGCTGGATCAAGTTTTCCGTTTGTACGGCAGCTATTTTATTATGTATATTTGGATACGGATTATTTTCAGAAGATAGAAGGCTGATCCGGGAAGAAAAGCAGCTGCAGGAAACGGCAGGAATGCTGGAAGAGGGAAAGACTAAGGAAGAGATACTGTATCATATATTTCAGGAAGATGACGAAAAAGCTCTGGAGAAAAGGGGAAAACAGTTTTTTGTCAGGGCAGGTTTTGAAGAAGAGACGAAAGCAAGGTATCAAAGCCGGATGGTGCAGTATATTGTCCATACCGGAGGAGCCCTTTTAGGCGCTTACCTTCTGATTACAGCAGCTGCATATATCTGGACGAGAGAGACCAGCAGGCGGAGAGAACAGGAGTTTGAACAATTCGGCAGTGTCATTGAACAATTTTATACAGGAAATTATCAGGTTCCTTATAAAGAGGAAGAAGGTATGAAAAGTCAGCTTTTCAGCAGACTAAATTCTCTTGGAAAACGTTTGGAAGTGCAGGAGAAGAGAATACAGGATGAAAAAGAAACTACAAAGTCCTTGGTCACTGATATATCCCATCAGCTGAAAACGCCTGTGGCATCTTTAAAAATGTGTCTGGAACTTTTAGAGGAAGAAGAACTGTCAAAGGAAGAACAAAAAGAGTTTCTCGGTCAGGCAGTGGGACAGACACGGCGGCTGGACAGCCTCACAAAAGCTCTGATCAATATTTCCAGGATGGAAACAGGCATGATTTCAGTCAAAAAGATCCATGCACCAATCATGGATACCGTCGCCCAGGCAGTCAGCAGTGTTTATGGGAAGGCTCAGGAGAAGAATATCGAGATGGAAGTGGTGAAAAACAGCGACGGGATCGCCGATATGGCAATCCCCCATGATCCTCACTGGACCAGGGAAGCGATTGCAAATATTTTGGAAAATGCAGTGAAATACAGCGGAAGGGATACCTGCATCCAGATCCGTATGATGAGACGGACCAGTTTTTTGAGGATTGAAATTGAGGATCAGGGGATCGGAATTGACAGCAGAGACTATTCCAAAATCTTTCAGCGGTTCTACCGGGGAACAGCACCGCAGGTAAAAAAAGAGGACGGCTCCGGAGTCGGCCTTTATCTTACCAGAAGTATCCTGGAGGCTCAGGGAGGGTCTATTTCTGTTTCTGCGGGGAAACAGGGAAGTATCTTTAAGATACATTTAAGTTTATTATAACTTAAAATAAATTTCTGATTATCTTTTTAAATCTTCTTAAATGTCCGTATAGCCTTATTTTATCGGCTATTCGGGCATTATTTCTATCGGTGGATACTTCACATTTCTTCTTATATATCCTCATGTTTTGGCTTTGAAAAGTGGTAAATTCTTTACGCTATCAAACGTAACAATTCTGATTTCACACCGTCAATAGACGCATGAGCGTACAGGTTCAGCATGATATTGATATTTGAATGACCCATGATATAGTGCAGGCTCTTAGGGTTCAAATTCAGCTTATTCAATCATTTTGACTTTACGATGTGTTTGTTCGTTTACTTTTTGATAACTGCTATCTACTCTAAGAACTTCTTCTAAAATGGTGTCCATTCTATGTATCTGAAAATGTGCTTGCTAAGACAGGTGGAAACTGGAAGATTGTAATGTAATGAATTTAAAAGCAGTGACTGTAATTAAACAATAGAAAAAATTATTTTCCATTGACTTTGACGTTACGTCATAGTGTATTATGTAAAAAAAGAAAGGGGTGCAATTATGAATGTAACTGCTATACGTTCAGATAGTGTCTACAAAAAAATTATGGAAGCACCAATGGACAAAAAAAACGATATTTATCGCTACGAATTGATGATGCCTTTTGAAAAGAAATGGGCCTGTTATAGTGTTCCAATGAAAGCAAAAACACCCAATGGTTATGATGTTATTATGGCAAGTGGTATGCTTGGTCACATTTCACCAACCAAAGTCGATGAAACCCAGGAGCAAAATATTGAACTTATTTCAGACAATAAATTGTGGAAAGTATGTGAGGAGTCAATCCGAAAATCATTGAATTGTTTTGTTGCCCAAGGAGTAACATTGCCTGTCAACGATTATCTGTTCACTATTTTGCTTGCCAATGCAGAAAGTCCATATATTATGCTCAACGAGGGATATTGTGGCGACGGTGGGATTCCAGGATATATTTTTTCATGGCTAGTTCCTAACAAATACACTCTGGAACATCTTCCTGTAGCCTTGGCACATGAAACTAATCATAATATCCGTTTTCAATTTATTAAATGGAAAAATGATATTACACTTGGAGAGATGATGGTAAGTGAGGGACTGGCAGAAAATTTCGCCACTTATTTGTATGGGGAAGAAAAGGCAGGACCTTGGGTAACAAAAACGGACATACAAACTTTGAATGAGTACATTAAACCCATAATTTATGAGGGTTTGAATGTTCAAGGTCTTGAAAATCTTAATGCCTATTTATATGGTGATGAAATGGCTAAACTTCAGAATTATCCACAGATTGGTTTGCCTTATTGTGCTGGCTATGCTTGCGGTTACCACTTAGTTAAACACTACCTGAATAAAACAGGCAAAAATATTGTAGAAGCTACTTTATTATCCGCAAATGAAATTTTAGAAGCTACGGAGGATTTTTGGAATGAACAATAAACCAAAGACCGTTCATGAAGTTGTCTGTTTAACTGGAATTACAGCCCGAACTCTTCGCTATTATGATAAAATTGGTCTGCTAAAACCATCTATCGTAACAGAAGCAAAGTATCGGTTATATACAGAGGATGATTTATGCAAACTTCAAGAAATCTTATTTTTTAGAGAGGTGGGTTTTGCCTTAAAAGAAATAAAAGAACTGATTTCCTCTCCTGATTATATCCGATCCGAAGCATTAGAAAAACATTTGAAAATTTTAGAAGCACAAAAGGAACGAATAGACACTTTGATTGCACTTGTTAAAAAAGAAATAAACGGTGCCAATGATATTTCTTTTACTGAATTTTCAAACTCAAAGATTATAGCATTGCAAGAACAGTTCAGAGATGAAGTATTGGAACGTTGGGGAAATACAGAAATTTTCAAAGAATATGAAGCTACATTCTCAAGAAAAGCAAAAATGCTACAAAATGAAAAAATGGAATCATTTTATTTAGTGGCTCAAGATATATTTGAAAGATTAGCTATGTATGAAGATAAACCCGTTGATTGCCCAGAGGTTCAAAAGATAGTTCACAAATGGCAGGAGTATATTACAGAACATTTCTATGAGTGCAATAAACAAATATTATCGTGCTTAGGTAATCTCTACATAACAGACGAAAGATTTACGAATTTTATTAACCGCTTTGGACAGGGCAATCTGGCAAATTTCTTTCATATGGCTATTGAAGTATTTTGCAGTCGTGAGGAATAGAATAGATATAATTATAATTAATGTAAAAAAACAACAAATAACTGTTACAGAGCCAGACACGAAGATGCAGAACCGATAATCCAAGAATCTGTCCTTATTAAAAAGCAAATAAATAGATTTTATATAGACCCTTTTACTAGAACTTTTATTAGTGAAAAAGGAAAGTCAGTATATATAACTGCTAAAGAATTTGACCTACTCTATTTTCTCTATTCTTACAAGGGACAGGTATTTACCAAAGAGCAACTTTACGATAACGTATGGGGACATTTGATTTTCTGATTAAGAAAAAAATTTCAACTAAACATTGTAAAGCATATGAAAAAGATGTACAGTGTTAATATCAAGGAGGGTGTTAATACTAAGAGGAATGATTAGTGCTCATGCTCTTGAACGCTAGAAAAGGTGGCCAGCAAAATTTTTATTATGGATTATGCAACAGCAGCATAAGATCAATTATAAATAAAAGAAGTCTTACAAATCTGTAAGGCTTTTTCTTTTGGATTGAAAGCTGAATGTAAGAGGGGGCCTTTATTATAGACAGTAAGAACAGGAGGTATGAAAAAATGCAGAATACAGTCATTTTAGAGACAAAGGATTTATGTAAATATTATGGCAGCGGAGAAAACGAGGTGCGGGCCATCGACCACACATCCCTTCAAATCTACCAGGGTGAATTTGCTGCGATTGTGGGAAAGAGCGGTTCCGGAAAAAGTACTCTTCTTCATATGCTGGGAGGGCTGGACTGCCCTACGGAAGGAAAGATCCTGATTGGAGATAAAGACATCAGTTCCATGAAGGAGGAAGAGATTGCTGTTTTCCGGCGCAGAAAGATCGGATTTATTTTTCAGTCCTTCAACTTAATTTCTTCTTTAAACGTCTGGGAGAACATCGTTCTTCCCATCGGACTGGATGGAAGAAGCGTGAATAAGGTATTCATCAATGAGATTTTGTGTACACTGGGTATCGAGGAGAAGAAGCACAATCTTCCCAACACGCTTTCCGGCGGCCAGCAGCAGCGGGTTGCCATCGCCAGAGCTATTGCGTCAAAGCCTGATATTATTCTGGCAGATGAGCCGACCGGAAATCTGGATACCAAGACCGGAGATGAAGTGATTTCCCTGCTGAAAATGACAGCTAAGAAATACGGACAGACTTTAGTCATGATCACCCATGATGAGGAGATTGCACAGATGGCTGACCGAATTATCCTGATCGAAGACGGCAAGGTGGTGGATTAAATGAAGGCAGTAACACAGTTATCGAAAAAGAATCTGATGCAGACCAGAAGCAGAAGTATCCTCATTGGGATTTCCATCATGCTGACGACGGCTCTCTTAACGATCATCGGTTTAAGCTGTAATGGATTACTGAAAGCGAACAGCCAAAACAGCTCGATACTCTATGGAGATTTTCATGCCGCATTTACCGGGATCAGTGAAGAAAAAAAGCAGGAGATTTCCGTCAGAGGCGAAATTGAAAAGACAGGCTCCATGTCCTCTGTAGCCACGGTAGAGTTGGGGAAAGCCAGCGGCGTGCTTTCCTACTATGACCAGAATGCCCGTGCAATGTCGAACTTAAAGATGACCAGCCAGAGCAGAATTCCCACTGGGGAAAACGAGATCATGGCCCAGAAATCATTTTTTGAGAACCTCATGAAAAAGAAACCTAAGATTGGAGACACGGTCACGGTTCCTTACCGGATCAATGGGGAAGGAGACGTACTGAGAAAAAAATTTACAATTACCGGATTTCTGCCTGACAGTGAAATGAATGACCTGAAACAGGCATACGGGGCCGTAGTATCAAAAGAATTTTTTGAAAAGGCTGTCCCTGTGGACCAAAGATCCTATACGGTCTGTGTGAAGATGAAGAAGGCAGATAAAGTCACAGAAAACGGACTGAAGGAGAGTATCAATCACCTTGCAGGGAAACTTTCCATCCCTGAAAAAAATGTTTCCCTGAATTCGATATTTATTATGTGGGATACGGACCCAGGGGTAGAAACCGTGGCTGCAGGAGTATTTATCGCGGCGGTTGTCATCTTATTCAGCATCGTTGTCATCTATAATATTTTTTATGTCGGTATGATACAGAAGGTACAGGAATACGGGAAACTGCGGGCCATCGGAATGACAAAGAAGCAGATGAAACAGATGATCTTCCGGGAAGGCATGATATTGTCCGGCATCAGCATTCCTGTTGGACTGATTGCAGGTTATTTTGGAACAGAGCTGTTTTTCGCAAAGATCGCCGGGGTTAGCAGTGTAAACGAAGCCATCAACGAAGTGATCGCAGATACTCAGCTGTTCAGCATACCTGTTTTGGCCGGAGCAGGGATACTTTCGCTGATTACCGTCTGTCTTTCCATGAAGCATCCGATGCAGATTGCAGCCAAAGTGTCTCCGGTGGAAGCGGTACGGTATCAGGAGAACACCGGGAAAAAGAAACAGAAGCGGAAAGGATACAGGCAGGTAAATTTGATCGGTCTTACCAGGGCAAATTTGTCAAGCAACCGGAAACGGACATTGATGACGATCTTTACTATGGGGTTAAGCTGTGTAATGTTCGTGACCATCGCCAATCTGTGCGGCAATATGGACCCGGCCTATGAGGCTGAAAAAGATGTGAAAAAAGGAGATTTCTATCTGACACTGGATACGAAGCTGGATGATAAGACCTATCCGGAGAGAAATCTGAATCGGGTTCAGGAACAGGGGCTCATGAATGCTTCGGTAGTAGATAAGATCAAAAATATCGATGGTGTTACAAAGGTAGAGACTGGTAAATGGGCCGCAGTAAAAGTCCGGGTAAATGGAGAAGAAGGAACTTCGGTCATTCAGATTTTATCCAAAGAGGATTTTGATGCATTTGTGAAAAGCGAATTAGAGCGCGGAAGTGCGGACTATGAGCAGATGGTAAAAGAAAATGGAACCGTCTATCTTTGGGATTACTTCCTCGATGAAAATGGGTATCGCATCGGGGAAAAGATATCTATGGATCTGCTGGACGGAAAGAGAAAAGTACCTCTTACGTTAAAAATTGCCGGTTCTTCAAATTCGCATTTAGATGCCAGCTGGGCTATGACAGAGGAGACATTCAAGAAGCTCCATGTGAAAGGGGATCTGACCAGCGAAATTTATGTTTCCTGCCGTCCGGAAAAAAAGCTGGCAGTGGAAAAACAGCTGAGGAAACTTACAGGAGGCAGCGAGTTTTATGACTTGCTCTCTTACGATGATGCATACCGTACTGCGGATCTTAGCATCGGGTTTCTCAGGGACTCTTTATACGCCCTACTGTTTGTCATTGGGATCATTGGATTTATGAATATGGCGAATACATTGATTACAAGCATTGTTACGCGGAAAAAAGAACTTGGAATCCTTCAGGCACTGGGGATGACCAATGTACAGCTGGCCAGAATGCTCCAGATGGAAGGGCTGATCTTTACGGTGGGTACGCTGCTGATATCACTGACCTTTGGAAATGCCGCCGGATATATTCTGTTCCTGAAATGTAAGAATACCGGAATGATCGGTCTTAATGACTATCATTTTCCCATGGCTGAGATACTTGCGATGTCAGGCATCCTTCTGATGCTGCAGATCATTCTGTCCGCATTTATGAGCAGGAAGTTGCAGAAGGACTCTCTGGTTGAACGGATAAGATACGAAGAATAAATATAAAAAAATTTCCGGAATACTTTTTAAAAGTATCCGGAAATTTTTTTAAAGTATCATATTTCTCAGCATTTCAAGTCTCTGTTTTTCCTGACCGGTCATAGTTTCCGAGAGAGCGTCGATGATGATGCCCGTTTCTTCGTTGGTAAATGCGATGCCCTGTTCTGCCAGGCGGCTGGAGGCTGCCATAAGATCCGGCAGGATGTCTTCCAGGTTTTTGCCCCGGCATTGGTTCACGAGAAGTTCCATAATTTCTATTTTCTTTGAGTCGATGCTCTGAACCGCGCGATTCATTTTCCATTGTTCATCCATGCGGGATACCTCACTTTTTCAGAATTTGATTGATTTGATTTAACAGGTCACTGTTGGGTGCGTTTGCTGCTTCCTGCTTCTCAGGCTGAGACTGGGACATAAACAGCGGCATTAGTTTTGCCATCATGTCCGAATCGGCTGAAGAATTGCCGGGTGAAGCATTGGCATTCGGATTTGCCTGAAGAAAATCCTGATAGGACTGGTACATTTTTGCCATTTTCATCATCTGGAGTATCTGATCGATTTGTTTTGAGGTTTCCTTAGGCGCCCGCATTCTCATCGCGGTCAGCATCATTTCCAGAGAGGCATTGTTCTGGTCCAGCCCGCATGCGGAGAGAGTATCCTCATCGTCAAAGTCTTCCATGATGTTTTGGAGTTCATGGAGTTTGATGTAAAGAGCTGCAGATTTTTTCAGATTGGGAGGGAGATAAGGGAGCGCGTCTTCCAGCATATTGGACGAGTCGTCACGGAAAAAGTGCTCCCAGTGGGTTTGTTTTTGATCCATTTTGTCACAACCTTAGGTTTTATTCTCATATCCTATATTATTAGGAGGTGAAGAAAATTATGAGTGAAATTTTTGTAGAAGAAGAAAATACCGTTTACGAACTGGATGAGGAATGTCTCAGAAGGAAAGGAAAAATGGGATTTTCAAGACAGGGAAATGGAATCATGAAAAAGCAGAGTATGGAAGGCGGCAGCATACTGATTTTGATCGTTGCCCTTTTATGCTGCTTTAAATAATAGATATTTCAGTGTCCGGGGGATCACTTCCGGACACTTTTTTCTTTCACAGGAAAGTTCTACGACCTTCCCTATGAAATAAAAACGCTCCGCGGCACACAAAAAGGGCAGCAGGTTGGTTACCCGCTGCCCGTGGTTTATCAGGACATATCAGATTAGCATCCGCATCCGCAGCCACTGCCGCCGCCGAATCCGCCTCCGCAGCAGCACAGTAAGATGATGATCCAAATGATAGAATCACATCCACATTCGCATCCGTCTCCTCTTCCGAATCCGCAGTCGCCTCCGCAGCAGCATAATAAGAGAATAAGAAGAAGACAGTTGTTTCCTCCGAATCCTGAATTGCATGATGTTCCGCAACCTGTTGCAGCTAAATCACTCATGTTGTTTCCTCCTTGATTTTATTTACAGTTTATATTATTCGGTCTCTTCCAATGTGTGCCGGAAAAAGAAAATCTTTTTATTTGCCTGTTACTTTTTTCTGGGAGAAAACGGGGGTTAAAGAATTGTAAGTCAATTGTAACAAACGTAATGAGAAGGTGTGTTATACTCTAACAATAAGATATAAGCAGGGGAAAGGAGAGAGTATGAGGTATTTTAAAAGATGGGCAGCATGGCTGATGTCGGCGGTTCTTTTGGGAACATCGGCTCCCGCCGCGGTTAGTGCGGCTTCCGGAAAAGACCAGGTGACAGAGATGAAAAAGCTGCTTTCCGGCAGACAGGAAGCAGGATATGCGGAGGGAGAAGCACTGGTCATGTACCGGACCACGGTATCAGGGCAGAGGAGCAGATCCGTTCCTTTTTCCTCCGGAATCAAGGTAAAGCAGGCCTGGAATTTTTCGGCGGATGTAAAAGGGAAGACAAGGAGCGCTTCCCGGGACTCTGCAGTTTCTATTGCCAGAGTGACTTCTGGAAAGAGCACAGATGATCTGGTCAGCCAGCTGAAGAAGGAGCCGCAGGTGATTGCGGCACAGCCCAATTATAAGATCAGGCTTTTGGGAGGCAGCGATCCCTGTTTTGATTTTCAGTGGGCAAATAAAAACAGCGGTCAGAATGGCGGCAGTGCCGGGAAGGATGTCGGCTATGACCAGTTTTATGACAAGACATCCGGGTCCAAAGGTAAAGAAACGGTTGTGGCGGTGGTTGACACAGGGATCGACCTCGAACATGAGGATCTCAGGGACAGGCTGTGGACAAACAGGTCAGATGTGATCGCCGGCAGACATGGCTATGATTTTGCCAACCATGATGCAGACCCTTCCGACGATTACGGACATGGGACCCACTGTGCCGGCATCATTGCTGCTCAGGCAGGCAACGGCAAGGGTATTGCGGGCATCAGCCAGAGCAGTGATATTAAGCTGATGGCACTGAAGGTGTTGGATGAAGACGGAGACGGTGAAATATCTGACGTGATTGATGCCTACTATTACATTTATAAGCAGCAGATGGAAGGTGTCAATGTGGCGGCCATAAACAATTCCTGGGGAATAGATGAGGCTGAAGAACAGGAATTGATGAAATATCTGATCGAGCTGGTGGGAAAGAAAGGGGCGGTGACAGTCTGTGCCGCCGGAAACGACAGTAAGGACAATGAAGGGACCGCATCTATTCCGTCAGGCATCGACAGCGATTACGTGATATCGGTTGCGGCATCCAATGATAAAGACGGACTGGCTTCCTATTCAAACTATGGGAAAGAGTCTGTACATATGGCGGCACCGGGGAATCAGATTTTGTCCACAGTCAATGAAGACTGTTTTAATCCTTCGATTTACAGTGATGGCGAGAGAAACTCCAACTGCCAGTTTTATAAAAACTTTAATGACGGTGATGTCTCAGAGATAAGGACAGAGGGAGCAGGCAGCATCGGAAAAGGTACGGTGACGGTTTCTGCGGACAGTGATTATTTTGGAAAAGAATCCGCCGGAAAGTCAGCGAAGATCTCAGTGAAGGATGCAGTGCCCGGAGATATTTATACAGTATATCTTCCTTATGACAGTGCCAAGGGCGCTACAGACTCTTATCTGAGCACGATGCTGAAGGCCTCCAGCAGTCTGGCAGTGGAAGGCGGGGCCGGGATGGTCATCGCAAAGGACTATAAGCTCGATGAAGAAGGTCAGATTGAAGATCCGCTGACGCCGGAAGATGTCGTCATAAGCATGATGACGGGAACGATCCCTATGATGGCAGCCAACGGCGAGTCGGACACATGGGGACATCTCTCCTATCCAACCCGCAGCACGACAAAGAATGAAAAGCGTGCGGTTGGTATTACCCTGGTCGTGTTAGAGAAGCAGGATTTCACGATCCTTCTGGATGACACTGCAGTCAGCAAGGCAGGTGTATTAAGCCGGAATTTCGGAAAATATGATTTTTCCAGCGGAACATCCATGGCTGCGCCTCTGGTGAGCGGTGCTGTGGCGAACACTTCCTGGTACTATGGCAAGAAGGATGCACTTTCCAACAGGGAAACAGTCCTTGGAATGACAAGAACAGTCAAGGATCTGCCTGTGATCACCAGGGGAGTTCTGGACGGCAGGAAGCTGTCTGATCAGAATGCAATCCTCACCGGGGCAGCAGTTTCCGGGGGCAGAGTTGTTCTCTCAGGGAAAGGATTCGGAGCAGGCGGTACCGTAAAGGTCAACGGAAAGACAGAAAAGACAGCATCCTGGAGTGATACAAAGATTGTTCTGGAAAACAGACAGTTAGTAAACCGGGTCGGCAAAGTCGAGATCCTTACCGGCAGCGGAAAATCTGTCACCGGATCATTCTACTTTATAAAAGGTAAGAACGGGCCGAAAAAAGTCTTTTCAACCGAGGATATTACAAATGGAGGGGATGCAGTCTCCGATGGCAGGAAGCTGTATTATCTGGACAAAGAGCTGAATCTTTATGTGATGGATGAGGAGGAACAGGAGTTTTCCAGAGTAGCCTCTATGGCACGGGAAAAAGCATTTGCAGGCATAAAAAAGGGAGAACTGGACCGGGCAGATCTCAGTCTGGATTCAGCACCGGTCTACTGTGACAGGGCTGTCTATGCGATAGCCGAGGCGGACTTGGGATATGAGACAAAGAGGTCTCTTGTGAGTTACTCATTTCAGACGAAATCATGGTCGAGAGTTGACTCCTATGTGTCGAAAACAGGCGGGGCCAAACTGGAGGGGTCAGCTCTGGCAGCCTATAATGGGAAGATTTATGTGATCGGAGGCCGGAATAAAAAGACCGGAGCTATGGAAAAGAGCGTCTTTGGCTACGACAAGGAGAAAAAACAGTGGTCCAAAGCCCCCGGACTTCCGGAAGGGCGGTATCAGAGTGTTGCTGTCCAGTCAGGAAACCAGCTGATCCTCACCCTGGGCAGCAGCGGGAAGAAAGGGGAGATCCCCAAGAATTTGGTTTATAGTGACAAGAGCAGGAAGTGGGTGAAAAAATCAGCTTCTCTGATACCGAAAAATAAAAGCGAAGAGATATATACGGCGAGTGTGGGTGTATGCAGAGATGGTCTTGCCTATGTGGGCCTTAGTACAGACGGCTGCGGAAATGTGTTCCGGTATTCTGTTTCCAAAGACCGTTTTGAAGCCATGGATTATCAGGCATTCTTTAAAGAAGATATCATAGGGACAACTGTCGGCTCACGGTTTCTTTTCATGCCTGTGACGGAACAGGAAGATTTCGATTATAAAAATTTAAACAGCATGAAGACGCCGGTTCAGGCTAAGGCACAGAGCGATGAAGACGACGATTATGACGACAGCTGTACGGTATATTCTTATCCTGTAACATCCGGGCTTGTGACGGTGAAAGCGAAAACAAAGCATGGAACCATCTCTGGAAAGGGAGAATACCTGCCGGGGCAGAAGGTGATGGTAAAGCCGAAAGCCGCAAAATATTACTGCTATAAGCCTTCTACTATGAAAGCGGCAGGTAAAAAGGTGAAAGGAAGCAGTTATTCCTTCTGCATCACGGGAAATGTAACAGTATCCGCAGTATTTAAGAAGACTGTTGTAAAACTGAATAAGAAGAAGCTGACTCTTAAAGCTGGAGGGAAATACCGCCTCAAAGCAAAAGTAAAGACTGTGGGCAAAAAGAAGTCGGTTACATGGAAGACGAGTAAGAGCAAGTACGCCACGGTATCCAAAAAGGGCGTGGTAAAGGTGAAGAAGGCAGGCAGAGGAAAGACAGTCACAATCTATGCCAGAGCCAAAGACGGTTCCCGGTCCTATGCGAAAATCAAAGTAAAAATCCGATAGCAAAACCGAAAAAATGATCCCTGTGTTTCTGAATTATAGTATATCCAAAGGGCACACCGTATTTCATACCCTGCGGGTGGACGCGCGTAGCGCGGTAAGGTATAATCAGAGATACAGGGATTTTGTCTGCTTTATTTCAAAAATCATTATCAGGAGGAATTTTTATGTTTGAAGACATATTACATAATGTACAAAAGCATCCGTCTCTTGTTCACTGTATAACCAACTATGTGACGGTCAATGATGTGGCCAACATGGTGCTGGCGTCCGGCGGTTCGCCGATCATGGCGGATGACAAGAGCGAGGTGGAGGAGATCACGAGTATCTGTACCTCACTTGTGATCAATATCGGGACGCTGAATGCGAGGACCGTTGAGGCAATGGTGCTGGCCGGAAAGAGGGCCAATGAACTGGGACATCCGGTTATCCTTGATCCGGTGGGAGCAGGCGCATCCTCTATGAGAACGGAGACGGTAAAGAGACTTTTAAAAGAGGTCCGGTTCAGCGTGATCCGGGGAAATATTTCTGAGATCAAGACGGTATTTGAAGGCAGCGGGGCAACGCCTGGTGTGGACGCCAGCGAAGCAGATGCCGTGACGGAAGAAAACCTTTGGGAAGCAGCGGACATGGCAAAGCGTTTGTCTGCACAGACCGGTGCAGTTGTTGTGATCACAGGAGCCACAGATATAGCAGCAGATGAGCATAAAGCTTTTATTTTAAGAAATGGTGATCCGATGATGGCAAAGATCACCGGGACCGGATGCATGCTTGACGGAGTCATCGCAGGATTTGTGGGGTCCAATCAGGACAAGGTTTTGGAGGCCACGGCTGCGGCTGTGTGTGCCATGGGATACTGCGGAGAGAAGGCCAGAGCAAAATGCGAAGGCACTTCTTCCCTGAGGATGCATTTGATCGATGTCATGAGCAGCCTGACGGCGGATGAACTGGAAAGGGGTGCGGACGTTGAGAGTAGAATCTGAGGCAATGGCCCTCTATGCGGTGACAGATTCGGCATGGGTGGGCAAGCAGACATTGATGGAACAGGTAAAAGATGCGCTGGACGGAGGTATTACATTTCTCCAGCTCAGGGAGAAAGAGCTGGATTATGATGCGTTCTTAAAAGAAGCCGGGGAGATGGCGGAGCTGTCCAGGCAGTACGGAGTGCCGTTTGTCATCAATGATGAAGTAGAGATCGCACTTAAATGCGGAGCCGACGGAGTCCATGTAGGGCAGGAGGATATGGCGTGCCGGAATGCCAGGAAGCTTCTGGGGCCGGATAAGATCATAGGAGTATCGGTCCACAATGTAAAAGAGGCATTAAAGGCGCAGGCCGACGGGGCAGATTATCTGGGGCTTGGAGCCGTGAAAGCCACGCCTACAAAGACCGATGCCAAGGTGGTAAAATTCGAGGAGATAAAAAAGGTATGTGATGCAGTAGATATACCGGTCGTAGCTATCGGAGGGATCAAAAAAGATAATTTAATGGAGCTAAAGGGCAGCCATGTGGACGGGATCGCAGTTGTCTCCGCCATTTTCGGCGCCGAGAACATTAAAAAAGAGACGGAAGAATTGCGAAAGAAAGCAGAGGAGATGAGGGTACGATGAAGACAGTATTAACCATTGCGGGATCTGACTGCAGCGGCGGGGCAGGAATCCAGGCTGATTTAAAAACGATGGCAGCCCACGGTGTGTACGGCATGTCGGCCATTGCGGCGCTGACAGCACAAAATACCACAGGGATTGTGGGAATCTATAATGTATCCAGAGAATTTTTGGAGCAGCAGCTGGACTGTATTTTTACGGACATTTATCCGGATGCGGTCAAGATCGGCATGGTTTCGGAAAAAGAACTGATCGGGGGGATTGCCGGAAAACTGAAACAGTATGATGCAAAGAATATTGTCCTGGACCCGGTTATGGTGTCCACCAGCGGCAGCAGGCTGTTAAGCGAGGATGCCATCGGAACCTTAAAAAAGACACTGTTTCCGCTGGCTGATCTCATTACGCCCAATGTTCCGGAGGCAGAAGTGCTCTCGGGAGTCAGCATCAAAACAAAAGAAGACATGGAAGAAGCCGCCTCAAAGATCGGGGAATATTTTGACGGATATATCCTGATGAAGGGCGGACACTCTGTGGAAGATGCAGACGATTATCTTTTTTATCACGGAAAGAAAAAGATGTTCCGCGGCATGAGGGTGGAAAATGAAAACACCCATGGGACAGGCTGCACGCTCTCATCTGCCATTGCTTCCAATCTGGCAATGGGATGCGATATGGAGACGAGTATCCAGAATGCAAAAGAGTATATTACCGGCGCGCTGCTTGATGGGCTGGATCTTGGAAAAGGCAGCGGTCCCCTAAATCATATGTATCGGTTGAAATAGATTTTTCATCTCAGATAGATCAAAAACTGCTGCTCCATGACGAACGAATAAAGTCATGGAGCAACAGTTTTTAAAGTCTACTCGTGATTCATGCACAATTTTGCTCGCTTGATATCGGGAACCGCAATTAGAATAGGAAGCAGGATCGCTGCGACGACCAGGCCGGAGCATCCCTGTACCGCATTGGAAGGTACGCTTAACAGTGCCGGACCCATACCCTCTGTGATATAAGAATGAATAAAATATCCAATAACTACAAAAAGGATATCTGCCAATCCGCAGGGGATCATGGCAATGAGGTCTTTGACCCCATGGTTTGTCAGCAATTTGTACAGCGTGGCTGCAGTCAATGCTACCAGGAATTTGACAATAAAAGTCGTGGGCGCGTAGTAAGCATAGCCGGAAAAGATATCGGCAAAGGCAGAGCCGATACCGGCGGCGAGGGAGCCGTACTTTTTCCCTAAGATCACACCGCTCAGAATAACGAAGGCGTCCCCCAGATGGATATATCCGTGAGTGGCAGGGGTGGGAATCTGGATAACCATGGTTCCCACGCAGCAGAGTGCGGTAAACAGAGCAGTATATACAAGTTTTTTTGTTTGATTCATAACATCAGTCCTCCTCTTACGAAATCATATCGATTATTTTCATTTATCTTAATACAATATGTGGCATCTTTTAAAATGCCAGTTATAATGTTTTTGATGGTGCCAGCCTGTTTTTCTTTCCTAAAACATGATCTTATGATATAATCTCCTAAAAAGATTCAGGAGGAAAGTATGATTAATTTGTATGAAAAAGGTGCATTTTTAGTAGACGGCACCGAACTTGTAGATGAAAAAAACGCAGAACGATTAAACCAGCTTGTTGGGTCTGTCCCGACAAAAGAAGAAGCGAAACAAAACACCATCGCATATGGAATTCTTAACGATCATAACACGTCCGGCAGCATGGACAAGCTGATGATTAAATTTGATACATTGACATCCCATGACATTACTTTTGTGGGGATCATCCAGACCGCAAGAGCGTCAGGGATTGAAAAGTTCCCGGTCCCTTATGTGCTCACAAACTGCCATAACAGCCTCTGTGCCGTTGGCGGAACGATCAATGAGGATGACCACATGTTCGGCCTGACTGCCGCAAAGCGCTACGGCGGCATGTACGTACCTCCTCATCAGGCAGTCATCCATCAGTTTGCAAGGGAAATGCTCGCAGGCGGAGGAAAGATGATCCTTGGTTCTGACAGCCATACAAGATACGGGGCGTTGGGAACCATGGCCATGGGCGAGGGAGGACCGGAGCTGGTAAAGCAGCTCTTGAACCGTACTTATGACATTGATATGCCATCCGTGGTAGGAGTTTACCTTACCGGAAAACCCGAAAAAGGAGTCGGTCCTCAGGACGTGGCTCTGGCCATTATTGGAGCCGTGTTTGAATGCGGATACGTAAACAATAAGGTAATGGAATTTGTCGGACCGGGTGTTTCCAACCTGTCTGCCGATTTCCGGATCGGCATCGACGTTATGACCACAGAGACTACCTGTCTTTCTTCTATATGGAAGACAGATGATACCATCAAGGAATTTTACGAGATCCACGGCAGGGAAAAGGATTATAAAGAATTAAATCCCGGAGCCGTTGCATACTATGACGGAATGGTGGAAGTTGATCTGTCAAAGATCAGGCCGATGATCGCCATGCCGTTCCATCCGAGCAACACGTATACAATAGAAGACGTCAACGCAAACCTTAAAGATGTCCTTGCAGAAGTAGAAAAACGTGCCCTGGTGAGCCTCGACGGAGCAGTAGATTACTCTCTTCAGGACAAGATCAAGGACGGAAAGCTTTACGTGGATCAGGGTATCATCGCAGGATGTGCCGGAGGCGGATATGAGAATATCTGTGAGGCTGCAAATATCTTAAAGGGTGCAAGCATCGGCTCCGATGAATTCACTCTGAGTGTTTACCCTGCAAGTACGCCTGTTTTCATGGAACTTGTAAAGAACGGGGCAGTGGCTGACATGATGGCTGCGGGTGCTGTCGTGAAGACTGCATTCTGCGGGCCATGCTTCGGTGCAGGTGACACACCGGCCAACAATGCGTTCAGCATCCGCCACTCTACAAGAAACTTCCCGAACAGAGAAGGCTCCAAGCTCCAGAGCGGCCAGATCGCATCAGTTGCACTGATGGATGCAAGATCTATCGCAGCCACTGCAGCAAACAAAGGATACCTGACCCCGGCAACAGATATTGATACAGACTTCAGCGTACCGAAGTATTTCTTTGACAAGACAATCTATGAAAACCGTGTCTTTGACAGCAAGGGCGTGGCAGATCCTTCCGTGGAAGTCCAGTTCGGGCCGAACATCAAGGACTGGCCGGAGATGTCCGCACTTCCGGAGAATCTGGTATTAAAGGTCGTATCTGAGATTCATGACCCTGTGACAACTACAGATGAACTGATCCCGTCAGGGGAGACTTCATCCTACCGCTCCAATCCACTCGGACTCGCAGAGTTTACACTGTCCAGGAAAGATCCCGCATACGTGGGACTCGCAAAGGAGATCCAGAAAGCACAGAAAGCCATAGAGGCGGGGAACTGCCCTCTGGATGCCGTGGAAGAATTAAAACCTGTGATGGAAGCAGTCCACACAATGTATCCTGAAGCCGGAGAAGGAAATATCGGCGTCGGAAGTACGATCTTTGCGGTGAAGCCTGGAGACGGCTCTGCCAGGGAACAGGCGGCTTCCTGTCAGAAGGTCCTGGGCGGATGGGCAAATATTGCCAACGGATATGCCACGAAGCGCTACCGTTCCAACCTGATCAACTGGGGCATGCTGCCGCTTACGATCGAAGAAGGAGAACTTCCGTTTAAGAATAAAGACTTCTTATTCCTGCCTGGTATCAGGAAGGCAGTAGAGAACAAAGACAGCAGGATCAGGGCTTTTGTTGTCGAAGACGGAGGACTCAGGGAGTTTGCCCTGACTCTGGGAGAACTCACCGATGACGAAAGAGAGATCATCCTGAAGGGATGCCTGATCAATTACTATAAAGAGGAGAACTGAGGAGCAGCATAAATGGTCGGAACTATTTGGGCGTTGGTACCGCCCGTCATTGCCATTGGACTGGCATTGATCACAAAAGAGGTTTATCTTTCCCTGATGGTGGGGATTGCTTCCGGGGCTTTGATGTTTGAGCATTTCAAGCCTGTGGAAGCAATGAATACCATATTTGAAATTATGACTGGAAAAATCGGGGGCAACTGTGACATCCTGATTTTTCTTGTGATGCTGGGTATTTTAGTAGCCCTGATCACCAAATCCGGGGCCTCAAGGGCCTATGGGAAATGGGCATTAAAGGCAATCAAGTCAAAGAGACAGGCCATGTTTGCCACGTCTCTTCTTGGAACTGTGATCTTCGTGGACGATTATTTCAACTGTCTGACGGTTGGAACCGTCATGAAGCCAATCACAGACAAATATAAGGTCACGAGGGCCAAGCTTGCGTATGTGATCGACGCCACCGCAGCGCCGATCTGTATCATTGCCCCGATCTCCAGCTGGGCTGCGGCTGTGGGCTCCTCGCTTCCAGAGGGAAGCAAGATTGACGGATTCTCTTTGTTTGTCAGGGCGATCCCGTTTAATTATTATGCTCTCCTGACTTTGGTGTTCCTCATCTTTCTGATCATCATCAACGTGGATTTTTCCAAGATGAAACTGTATGAGGAGGAAAAGGGGAACGAGACCCATGACCAGAAGCATGACGCGGATGTGCCTGTGGTGGGAAGAGGACAGGTAAAGGATCTGATCCTGCCCATCGTGTTTCTGATCGTTTCCTGTATTGGATTTATGCTTTATACGGGAGGATTTTTTGAGGGAAAAGATATCATAACGGCGCTGTCCGAATGCAGCAGCGGAAGAAGTCTTGTATTGGGGTCTTTTTCTACGCTGATCTTTACATTTCTTCTGTATATTCCGAGAAAGGTCGTCGCCTTCGTGGATTTCTGCGGGAGTTTCAGCCAGGGATTTAAGTCGATGACGTCAGCGATCATGATCCTTTGTCTGGCATGGACTCTATCCGGTATATGCGGAGAAGAATATTTAAGGATCGGACAGTTTGTCAGCGGAATTATCAGTGGAAATACGTCCGCAGCGGCTGTGCTGCCGGCCCTGTTCTTTTTGGCTGCTCTGGGCCTGTCCTTTGCCACAGGAACTTCCTGGGGGACATTTGGAATCCTGATCCCTATCTCCGTGGCTGTCGTGGGGAATGACATTTCTGCGCTGACACTGCTGGTGGGGTCTATTTTATCCGGGGCCGTATGCGGAGACCACATCTCTCCGATCTCCGATACAACGATTCTGGCCTCCGCGGGAGCCGGATGCCGCCATATTGACCATGTTGCAACGCAGATGCCCTATGCGTTTATCGTGGCAGTCTGTGCTGTAGTCGGATACCTGACGGCGGGAGCATTAGGAAACGGGTTTTTAGGCCTGGCGGTTGCGGCCGGAGCCCTGGCTGTGGCCATGGCTTCCATTGTGTGGAATGTAAAAAAGAAGGCTTAGAGGTGATAAGATGAGCAATTTGGCCACAAGGGCAATTGAAGAAATAGGAAAAGTGATTATTGGAAAAGACCATATCACAAGGCAGGTCATGACTGCGATCCTGGCCAACGGCCATATTTTGATTGAGGATATTCCGGGCGTGGGAAAGACTACGCTGGCGATTGCATTTTCTAAGGTTCTGGGTCTGGATTACCAGAGGATACAGTTTACGCCGGATGTGATGCCTGCGGATATTGCCGGGTTTTCTGTCTATAAGCAGGGCAGTGAATCCTTTGAATATCAAAAGGGGGCGGCCATCACCAACCTCCTCCTGGCAGATGAGATTAACCGGACTTCGCCCAAGACCCAGTCGGCTCTCCTGGAGGCCATGGAGGAAGGAAGAATCACTGTAGATGGGGTGACGAGAGAACTTCCCGATCCATATGTGGTCATTGCCACACAAAACCCTCTGGGAGCGGTGGGGACCCATTCACTCCCTGAGGCCCAGCTTGACCGTTTTATGATCCGGATTTCCATGGGATACCCGGACAGGGAGAGTGAGGTGGCGATGCTCAAGCAGGAAAGAGTCAATGTTGCCATCGACTCTCTGGAAGAGATCATACAGGTGACGGATCTCATACTGATGAAACAGCAGGCGGAGCGGGTATATGTCCATGAGGATCTGTACCGGTATATTGTCGATATTGCATGTGCCACCAGAAACCATCCCGATCTTAGCATGGGGATCAGTCCGAGGGGAACGATCTCTCTTCTTCAGATGGCCAAAGCAAATGCATATCTCGATGACAGAGATTATATGGTGCCGGATGATATTAAGCAGATTTTTTATGCCACATCCGCCCACCGTGTTATGAAAAGCAAAGAGGCGAGGATCAAACGCAGGACGGTCAGGGATATTCTTAAGTCCATAGCCGAAGAGATCCCGGTACCAAAGAGCAGATAAGGAGCATCCATGATCATTGGAATTATCATCCTAAGTGTGATTTATGTTATCTTATATCAAAATATCATCGGAGGATGCCTTCTGGCATCCTTATTTGTTTTGGTGTTAATATCCTGGTGGAACGTGCGGAGGAAGGCATCGAAGCTGAGGATTGAAGTGTCTCTTGACCGGAAAGCTGCCTCAAGGAAGGAAGAGATTCAATTAAAGGGTATCTTTAAAGGAATCCGGTGTCTGGATGCAGCAGAGTGCCAGATTACCTATCAGGTTCGCTATTGGCTCATGGGACGGAAAAAAGTCATAAAAGAGAGATTTGAGTATTCCGGAAAGGAGTCGGAGGGCTTTTTGATCCCGCTCAGATTTGATCACTGTGACGAAGTGCACATAACGGTGGCTAAGATAAAAATGCGGGATATGACGGGCCTGTTCTGGGCAGATAAATTTGTAAAAGCCAAAGCCGTGGTGCTTATCATGCCGGATGCGTATCCGCTGGGCCGGATGTCAGATCAGGCGGTGGAGGCAAAGACCATGGACCCGTATGAATATGACGGACTCAAGGAATACCGCCCTGGAGACAAGGGTTCCAGGATTCACTGGAAACTGCTCGCAGGAAAAAATCTGCTGATGGTGAAGGACATGGAGGAAGAAAGGGAGGAAAAGCTCTTTATCTTTCTAAGCCTGCCGGAGTGGGGAGAAGCATATGATGATTTTTTTACTGTATTTTTCTCTGTCTCAAAGTTTTTTTTGGAGCAGGGAATGCCGCAGACAATATACTGGGGGACAAAGGAATACTACCTGGAACGGTATCAGCAGTATGAAGAATTGTTTGGGGAGATGTTTGCGTCAGACTTCGGCGGGGACTTTGAAAACAGGGAGCATGAGGGAATTCATATCTATATGAGAGAGACAGAGACTGATCTGATTTATGTAGAAACAGAATCGGAGACGAATGCAGTCGACAGGAGCAGGCTGGAGCAGGGAATCTATGATCTGGAATTATTTTGAAGCAGATTGCAAGGGGTCTTTTTATTATGAAGGAAAAAATTGAACCATATATGAAATATATATTTCTGAGCATGATATTTCTTGGCTTGACAGACAGTGTTTTTGTCGGGTTTTTTACGAGAGCCTTTCAATACTATCTGCTCTGTGCCGGCGTGGCGATCCTGACAGTGCTCTGCGTTCTGTTAGAAAGGTATCCGAAAGCTGTCTTCGGCGCAGTTGGCTTTGCGGCAGCAGCTTCATTTTTTTTAAGGAGCTCTCTTGTCAATGGATTTCAGCTGATCAGCAACCGGATGGCCGATGCAGTAAATCAAGTGTTTGATATGGGGTTTTATTATTACGTGGATATCCGGCCTGAGTATACGCGGCGGGACAGCATCCTGTTTATCCTGCTTTTATTCCTGGTGGGCAGTGTGATCTTTCATCATCTGACGAAGAAGACGAAGAGCTTTGCGGCAGTGGTATCTGCAGTCGAAGCCTGCCTGCTGATCCTGACTCCGTATTCCATCACGGGACCGTTTCTGCTGTTTTTATGCGGCTTGACCGGCTATGTACTCTGGACACGCAAAAAGACATTCAGCGCATCGTTAATATCCGTATGCCTTCTCCTGGGGGCTGTCGCAGTATCCGGAACTGCCGGGGAGCCTGCAGACAGCAATCCGGTCAAGGAGACGGCACTGGAATTCGTAAGGACGCTGTCACAGGGCAAAGATTATCAGGTGGCAGGAGGGATCGGAAGCGGAGATATTGGGAAGATCGGTTCCGTGTCGCCGAGGGGAACAAAGCTGTTTCAAGTGAAGCTTTCAAAACCGGAGACGCTGTATCTGAAGGGATTCACAAGCGGTGTTTATGAGAAAGGCATGTGGAAAAAAGAAAAGAGAGACGCAAAGGTGATCCTGGGAGAGAACAGTCTGGATCTGCCTTACCAGTTTTTTGATCTCAAGATTCCTGAGCTCAGTCCTGAACTTTTAGATACAGGTCTTCAGAAAAAGCCGGAAAAAGCAGAGATCCGCTATCAGAAATTTACGGATGAATATTACCTTTGGCCTTATTTCAGCAGTATCTCTCCGGAAAAGGGGAGGTACTACGGAGATTACAATATGAAAAGGACCGGAAAAAGGGAAAAGGAAACTCTCACATATTATCCTGTATCCTTGGACAGTATGCTGAAGGCAGACGGAAGGATCACAGATGCCCTTCTGGATGGCCAGACCGGGGATGTGACTTTGGAAAGGGAGTATTTTGAGGCAATGGATTCCTACAATAAATATGTCAGGAGACAGTATTTGAAGGTCCCCGGAGAATTAAAGAAGAAGCTTACAAAGAAATTTCCGGAACTGCTACAGGTGGTCTCCATGCGGAAAAAGACCGAGATGATCCAGACACTTTTGAGAGAAAATTATGAATATACAAGCGAGTCCGGAACTACACCGGAGGGAAAAGATCCCATCTGGTATTTTCTGAATGAGAATAAAAAAGGCTACTGTACGCAGTATGCTTCCGCTGCGGTCATGATGTTCCGCTCTGCGGGGATCCCGTCCAGATATGTGGAGGGATATCGGATCGATGAACAGAAGTTTAAGAGAGATCGTACAGCCCAGGTCACGGATTTCTATGCTCACGCTTGGCCCGAAATATACGTAGAGAATGTGGGGTGGGTCCCGGTGGAAGTGACCAACACCCGGAATCTGCTGTCCGAACAGGATCAGACAGAGGAGGAGGTTTCATACACAGAAGAAGGAAGAGGGTCTCTTTTGAAGAAAAATATGGTTCTTCAGAGCCTGGCTGCGCTGCTTTTATCTTTTTTCATAATTGTTACAATTATTAAGATTGCGGGGGAAATTATCCGGTACAGGAATTGGAGAAAAAGTACCAACAAGGAAAAAGTCATAATTTATCAAAATTTAATAAATTCCCTGACAGATGGTAAGAAGCTGGACGAAAAATATGTCCTGACCCTCGAAAAAGTGCGTAAAATCACGGAAAAAGGTAGGTTCAGCCAGCATGAGATCACCGACGAAGAACTAAGATATGTGAAGAGATTTGTCGATATATTAAAGAATAAATTATAATTGTTACACAAATGTTAAAAAACTCTTGACAATTTCATTACATATAAGCTACAATAGCAACAGTGAAAGAGATACATGAAACATTATTGTAGTATTTGTATTGATTGATTAGGAGAACACATGAAACGTTTGGTAGTAAAAGCAATAGTAGTCATAATGCTCACAGTTGTGGGATGTTCTGCAATCGGCGGGACTAGAGAGACAGAAGCTGCTTCCAATAAAGGGCAGAAAGTTGTGAATTATGCAAAACGCTTTGTCGGTAATAAATATAAATATGGCGGAACCAGTTTGACGAGAGGAGCTGACTGCTCCGGATATGTAATGTCTGTTTACAGAAAATTCGGCAAAAGACTTCCGCACTCTTCCTACGGAATGAGAAAAGCAGGAAAGAAAGTAAAAGGCGGAATCAAGAAGGCGAAGCCGGGTGATATCATCTGTTACAGCGGACATGTGGCAATTTATATGGGAAATAATAAAATTGTCCATGCAAGCAACTCTGCACCGTATCCCAGAGGTGGGATCAAGATCTCCAAGAATGCGAAATACAGAAAGATCGTGGCAGTAAGAAGAATTTTTAAATAGGTATACATAAACATAAAACTGTTGTATTAGTGTTCATACCACTGATACAGCAGTTTTTTTCCTGAAAAATAAAAAACGCTCAGCACTTGATCCGTCTGTGATCATTGTACTTTTTCACCTTATATGGTAAAATTGATTAATATATATGGACAGAGTTGGTGCCGGGATAAGAACTTTTATTCCTGTCCAATGTGGAAAGCAGTAGCAAAGGCAGTGCTGTGGATGGGGAAGATAAGGCGTGAGGCCCAAGAGGCTCTGGAGATGATTCCAAGCGGAGTGTGTATATATTTATAAAGAAGGCCGGATTTATCCGGTATTCCGCAACTCCTCATTCTATGAAACATCAGGCTGTTCCGAGAAGCATGCCAGGGAGATCAGCCAGGAGATGGCATTTCAGGGGATACACAGGGAAGACCTTCCGGAAGTGAAGGAAAAAGTAAAGAGATTTTTACGGAGATCTGCTTTGCATCAATCAGATCCCCATCAACCTTCTGAGCAACACGGTCAAGTTTACAGGCAGGGGATGAACGCTCATGTGGCCAAACCTGTCGATTTAGAAGTGCTGATGGATACGCTTTGGAAGGTGATGAAAGCCCCGAACCTTGGGGAAACTTGACAGTGGAAAAAGGAACGATTATAATTTTCAGTAATGATTGAACTTGAAAAAAAGGAGATATACATGAAAATAAGTCCAAAAGTCCGGGATTTTTTGTGCCTTACTGCACATCCAGAGGGCTGCAGAAAAAATGTTGAGAATCAGATTACATATGTAAAGAAGCACAGCGAAGTCAAGAACGGGCCAAAGAAAGTCCTGGTCATCGGAGCGTCCACCGGATACGGGCTGGCATCAAGGATCAACGCGGCATTCGGATGCAAAGCAGCTACGGTAGGTGTCATGTTTGAGAGACAGGCGGCTGGAAAGAGGACTGCCACGGCGGGCTGGTATAATACGGCTGCATTTGAACATGCGGCAGCCAATGAGGATCTATATGCCAAGACAGTCAACGGAGATGCATTCTCCAGGGAAGTCAAGGAGAAGGTGATCGATCTGATCAAGAAGGATTTAGGGAAAGTCGACGCCGTCATTTACAGTCTGGCCGCACCGAGAAGAACTGCCGAGGACGGCACCGTGTACCAGTCTGTGCTAAAGACGACCGGAGAAGATTTTACAAATAAGAACCTGAATCTGAAAGACAACACCATCGGAGAGAAAACCATTGAGGCTGCCACAGAGGAAGAAGTGGAAGCGACGGTGAAGGTAATGGGCGGAGAGGACTGGAAGGCATGGATTCGGGCACTCACAGATGCAGATGCCATTGAAGAAGACACTGTTACTTTCGCCTACTCTTATATCGGGCCGGAGCTCACTTATCCCATCTATTTTGAGGGAACCATCGGTGCTGCAAAGAAACATCTGCACAAGACCGCAGGTGAGATCAATGAAGAATTTAAAGAAAGAGGCATCAGGGCATATATTTCGGTCAACAAGGGTCTCGTCACTCAGGCAAGCTCTGCAATTCCGATCGTTCCCCTGTATATGGCAGTGCTTTACAGTATCATGAAAGAAAGAGGCCTCCACGAAGGATGTATCGAACAGATCACCAGGCTGTTTGGAGAAAAGGCTGTGTTCGGACAGGCAGAGACAGACGGTCAGGGACTGATCCGTCTGGATGACTGGGAGTTAAAGCCGGAAGTACAGGCAGAAGTGGAACGGCGCTGGGAGAAGATCAATACGAAAAATGTTAAGGAATATGCCGATATCGAGGGATACTGGGAAGACTTTTACCAGATGTTTGGCTTTGATATGGACGGAGTGGATTACGAAAAAGATCTGGACCCTTCCGTGAATATTCCGAGTATACCGGACGCAGAATAATATATGAATGAAGTAATCATAACAAGGCTCGGAAGGCATATCGTCAGCGCATGGCTTGAGGACGGAGAATTCGCGGAGTTTTCATCCGAACCGGTAGAGGAAGGCAGTCTGGTCGGAAATATTTACAAAGCCAGGGTGAAGAATATCGTAGGAAACATCCACGGAGCTTTCGTTGAGATCGACAAGGGCAGGCTCTGCTTTTATCCTCTGGACGAACGAAGAAAACCGGGAAAACTCAAAAACGAAAAAGAAATCCTCATCCAGGTAAAAAAAGACGGCACAGACAAGAAGGAACCGTTAGCCACAGAGAACATTGAACTGACCGGAGAATATCTTGTGCTGTCCTCTGATAAGTCGTTCGTGGGTATATCAGGGAAAATCCGGGATAAAGAAAAAAAGGAAGACTTAAAGAGGTTCGTCTCTGCTTTTGTCACCGGAGAGTATGGATTTATTGTGAGGACAGAGGCTGCAAATGCGGATAAAGAAAAGATCGGGAGAGAAGCAGCAAGTCTGGCTGAGAGATATGTTCAGATCCAGGAGAAACAGCAGTATATGAAGCCTTGCAAGCTTCTGGCCACAAATCAGAATTTCTCGTCCCGTTATGTATTTGGACTTTCTCCTTCCCGTGTGGAACGTATCATCTCCGATGATGAGGTGATCTGCAGGGAGGCAGAGGAGAATGGATATCAGGTCCGCCGGATGGACAGACAGGATCAGTCTATTGAGAGGGGATACCGGCTTTCTCATGCACTTGAGGCAGTTTTTCATACGAGAGTGTGGCTCAGATCGGGAGGGTTTCTAATCATCGAGCGCACAGAGGCCATGACAGTGGTCGACGTAAATACAGGAAAATCGATCGGGCGGGGACAGAAGGAAGGCCATATTATAAAGATAAACCGGGAGGCGGCAAGAGAGACGGCCAGACAGATCAGGCTCAGAAATTTATCCGGGATTATCCTCGTGGATTTTATCGATATGAAAGAAAAAGAAGAAGAGGACAGGCTCCTTTCCTATATGCAGTCTGTGCTGAACAGGGATTCCAAGAAAGCGGTGGCCGTAGACATGACGAAGCTTGGACTGATGGAGATCACGAGAAAGAAGGTCAGAAGACCCATAGAAAAAGAAGATTTCCTGTAAGATTATTGCTTGACATGGAAAAAATAAGTTGCTATACTGTAACAGTATGCCGCACAGCGAGGTATAAGAATCCATAAGGATCACCAAAGCTGGCGAGTTTGATTATAGGAGGTGCCATAGATGTACGCCATTATTGCAACAGGAGGAAAACAGTACAAAGTAAGCGAAGGTGATGTGATCAAAGTTGAGAAGCTTGACGCAGAAGTCGGAGCAAAGATTACTTTTGATAATGTTTTATTAGTTGGTGGAGATACTGTAAAGGTAGGAACACCGAACGTAGATGGTGCAAAGGTTGAAGCTTCAGTTGTAAGCGAAGGCAAAGACAAAAAAGTCATTGTTTACAAGTATAAGAGAAAAACCGGATACCATAAGAAAAATGGTCACAGACAATTATTCACACAAGTGAAGATCGATAACATTGTTGGATAATAAAGGACCGAGAGAATGACACAGATCACATTCTACCGGGACCATCAGGGAAAGCCTGCAGGCTTTCAGGCAAAGGACCATGCCGGATATGCGGAGGAAGGACAGGATATTGTCTGTGCCGCGGTATCTGCACTGGTCATTAACTTCCTGAATTCTTTTGAACAGCTGACAGAGGATGCCGGCACATGTCACACATCGGAAGACGATGCAGTGATTGAGTTCAGAGTTTCAGGGACATGTTCTGAAGAAGGACAGATTTTATTGGATTCTCTGGTTCTTGGGATAACCAACATTGAATCGGAGTATCGTCCATATATTCACGTAGTATTTGAGGAGGTGTAAGACAATGATGAAAATGAACCTTCAATTTTTCGCTCATAAAAAGGGAATGGGTTCCACAAAGAACGGAAGAGATTCTGAATCTAAGAGATTAGGTGCGAAAAGAGCTGACGGACAATTTGTAAAAGCTGGAAATATTCTTTACCGCCAGAGAGGAACAAAGATCCATCCGGGAGTCAACGTAGGACGCGGTGGTGATGATACTTTATTTGCATTGACAGATGGTATCGTGCGTTTCGAGAGAAAAGGCAGAGATAAGAAACAGTGTTCTGTACACCCAGTTGCATAGTTGTCGGCTAGTGTTTGTACAGGCAGACAGTTGAATGTTTAACGGCTTCAAATTTCACAATTTGGAGCCGTTTTTTTGAAAATCAGAAAGGAAAAGCCGATGTTTGCAGACAGAGCAAATATATATATCAGATCAGGAAAAGGCGGCAACGGCCATGTGAGTTTCCGAAGAGAGCTCTATGTGCCTAACGGCGGTCCGGACGGCGGTGACGGAGGACGCGGCGGCGACGTGATCTTCGCTGTGGATGAAGGGATGAATACCCTGGCTGATTACCGTCATAAACGAAAATATAAAGCAGGAGACGGCGAAGAGGGCGGAAAGAGACGCTGTCATGGTGCCGACGGACAGGATGTTGTGCTGAAGGTCCCGCCCGGAACGATCATAAAAGAGAAAGAAACAGGGAAAGTAATCCTTGATATGTCAAATAAAAAAGAACCGGTAGTGCTTTTAAAGGGAGGCCGCGGAGGGAAGGGCAATCAGCATTATGCTACGGCTGTGATGCAGGCACCCAAATATGCGCAGCCGGGAGGCAAATGCCAGGAACTTGAGGTGATCCTGGAACTGAAGGTGATCGCCGATGTGGGACTGATAGGTTTTCCAAATGTGGGGAAATCTACGTTCTTATCCAGGGTGACCAATGCAAGGCCGAAGATCGCAAACTATCATTTTACCACACTGAATCCTAATCTGGGTGTCGTTGATCTGGCCGGAGGAAAAGGGTTTGTCATCGCGGATATTCCGGGGATCATTGAGGGAGCGTCTGAGGGAGTTGGCCTGGGATTTGAGTTTCTCCGCCACATCGACAGGACGAAGGTCACAATCCACCTGGTGGATGCGGCTTCTGTGGAAGGCAGAGATCCAATTGCGGATATCAGGGCCATCAACGGCGAACTGGAAAAATACAATCCGGAGATCTTAAAGAGACCGCAGGTCATCGCGGCTAATAAGATCGATGCCATGACCGAAGAAGACCGGGAAACCGTGATGGATCTGCTGAAGGAAGAATTTGCAGAGAACGGTATCGAAGTATTTCCGATCTCGGCTGTCACCGGAGAAGGTGTCAAGGAGCTTTTGTGGCATGTAAGAAAGCTTCTGGACGAGCTTCCGGAAGGGGCAATGGAATTCGAGCAGGAATACGACTTAAGCTTTGAGGATGAAGAGGGAGGAATCACCGTAGCAAATCCGGAAGAAGGAGTCTTCACGGTGGAAGGTCCGAAGGTAGAGCGAATGCTCGGCTACACAAACCTGGAGTCAGAGCGCGGATTCGATTTTTTCCAGAAATTCCTGAAACGAAACGGTGTTCTTGAAGAACTGGAAGCCCTGGGAATCGAAGAAGGAGATACCGTAAAATTATATGATTTAGAATTTGATTATTACAAGTAAGGAGAAGCAATGACGAGTAAACAGAGAGCTTATTTGAAAAGCCTGGCGATGAAGATTGATCCTATATTCAGGATTGGGAAAGACAGCATATCCCCGGAATTGATCGAGGGAGTCAGAGAAGCCATAGATGCCAGGGAACTGATAAAGATCGCAGTTCTTCAAAACTGCATGGATGACCCGAAGGAAGTGGCGCAGACACTGGCCGAGCGTACCAGATCTGAAGTAGTACAGGTCATCGGGAAGAAGATCGTGTTATATAAAGAGTCCAGGGATCACAAGAAGATCCAGCTGCCGAAATAATATAAGGAGAAGGGCTTTTCGGAGGGATTATGAAGAAGATAGGAATTCTTGGCGGGACATTCAACCCAATCCATCACGGACACCTGATTCTCGGGCAGACTGCCCTTGAGGATTTTGGATTGGATAAGGTGCTGATCGTCCCGACCAAAAATCCGGCCTACAAAAAAATATCCAAAAATGTAGAGATCGAGGACCGTGTCAATATGGTCAGGATGGCCATAGAGAACCATCCCGGTTTTGAATTTTCTGACATTGAACTGGACAGGGAAGGATATACTTATACAGTAGATACACTGAGAAAGCTCACCAGACTGCATCCTGATGCAGACTACTATTTTATCATGGGTGCAGATTCTCTGTATCAGATCGAATCGTGGAAAGATCCAGGCCAGATCTTGTCAATGGCAACGATTTTGGTTGCATCCAGGAATGATTCCAGGAGTGCATTGGATGCGCAGATTGAATACATTCAGGATAAGTATCAGGGACGTATTTATCATTTGGACAGTCCAGATTTGGAGATCTCATCGAATGAGATCAGGAAAAGGGCATCCAGAGGACAGAGCATCCGGTATTTTGTGCCGGAAGAGGTCAGACTTTATATAGAAAGAAATGATTTGTATGGAACTCAATGAGATAAAGAAAAAGCTGTCGGGAAACCTGAAAGAGAGCCGTTATACACATACGCTAGGTGTGGCCTACACCGCATCTGCGATGGCAATGGCTCTGGGAGCGGACATTCAAAAGGCATTCAGGGCAGGGCTGCTCCACGACTGTGCGAAAGGGTATCCCATAGAACGGCAGATGAAACTCTGCAGTCAATATGGGATCATATTGACAAGAGAAATGAAAGAAAGTCCGCAGCTTCTTCACTCTGCACTGGCACCGTATATAGCAAGGGACTGCTACGGCAATGAGGATGCAGAGATTGCATCTGCGGTGGAATGTCATACAACCGGAAAGCCAGGAATGAGCCTTTTAGATAAGATTATATTTATCGCCGACTATATAGAGCCGGGCAGAAAGGACATACCGGGTCTTTCCGAGGCCAGGCGGCTTGCATTTTCGGATATCAACCAATGTCTTCTCAAAATAATTGAAAATACCATGCAGTATCTGAAAAGCAGGGATCAGGCGATTGATCCAAGGACGACAGAGACTCATGAATACTACAAGGAGGGTGATCACACATGAATCAGTCTTTAGAAATGACAAAAATTGCTTATAAAGCGTTAGAAGAAAAGCTGGCGGAGGAGATCAAGGTCTTAGACATCCGCTCGATCTCCGTCATTGCCGATTATTTTATCATAGCCAACGGAAAAAATAAGAATCAGGTGCAGGCCATTGTCGACAATGTACAGGATGCTTTGCAGAAAGCGGGATATGAGATGAAACAGATGGAAGGATATCAGAACGGAACTTGGGTTTTGATAGACTTCGGTGATATCGTGATCCATATTTTTGATCAGGAAAACCGTCTGTTTTATGATCTCGAGAGAATCTGGAAGGACGGAGTGGAAGTCTCTTTGGAAGAGGGAGAATAGCACTCTGCCAGAAGGCAAGAAGCGGGCGGACCGTTTTCAGTTATAACTTAGGACAAACTGCCGCATGAGCTGAGATATTTGGCTGTTCGGCAGTTTTTTTCATAGGTGAGACTTTGATAAACCTGGATCTTGTGAATGCAATGGGGTTTACAAGTTATTTTAAATCTGCCTCAGGAGCAAACCAAAGTAAGCTCTGCTGATCGGAAAGAAAAAGAAACTGTAGAGAAGGATGGACAGGAAAAAAGAAGAAAAGCCAAGGTGCTTTTCTTCTTTTTTGTTAAGATTATGTATAGTCTGGATGGCAGATTATGACATGCTGCGGTAAAGGCCGATGACCTTTCCTAAAATAGAAACTTCATCTACGATGATCGGGTCCATAAAATCGTTTTCCGGCTGAAGTCGGTAATGCCCGTCTTCTTTGAAGAATCGTTTGACTGTGGCGGAATCTTCTATAAGAGCTACCACGATGTCGTTATTTTCAGCGGAAGGAGTTTCCTCGACGATCACCATGTCACCGTCATAGATGCCGATATTGATCATGCTGTCGCCTTTCACATGGAGCATAAAGGTGCTTTTGGAGCCGATAAACTCAGGAAGCATGGGAAAGTAGTCTTCGATGTTCTCAGTGGCGATGATCGGTTCTCCTGCGGTCACGGTTCCTACTATAGGAATGTTCACAACCTCGCGCCTCGTGAGCTGGAAGTCATCGTCAATGATCTCAATGGCCCTTGGTTTTGTCGGATCTCTTCGGATATAGCCCTTGCGCTCTAAAGACTCCAAGTGGGAATGGACAGAAGAGGTGGACTTCAGACTGACAGCGGCACAAATCTCACGGACTGCGGGCGGATAACCCTTTTCCAGTATCTGAGATTTTATATATTCTAAGATTTGTTCTTGTTTTGGGCTCAGCTTTTGTTTGCTCATAATGTGCCTCCTTTATTTTCTTGCTATTATCTTATCATATATTACAGATTGAAACAAGTGTTCCCGAACAAATTTTCGGAAAGACGTTGACAAACGAACGCGCGTTCTTTATAATAGAATCATAAACAAATGTTCGATAGGAGGATGCGTTATGAAAACACTGAAGATAAAAGTTTTGATCACAGTCTTATTTATTGTTACGATTTTGGGTATCGCTGGCGCCGTTATGGCAGAGAGCCGGCAGGTGGCGGGAGCTGCCGACGGCAGAAAGAAGTATTTTACCAGTATCCGGATTAAAAAGGGAGACAGTCTTTGGAATATAGCAAAAAGCCGTATATCGGAGGAATACAGCTCTGTCGGTGAATATATGGAAGAAGTATGCGAGACCAATCATATCTATGACGGCGAGATCAAGGAAGGTATGTATCTGGTTGTCCCATATTACAAATGACCCTGTGACGAGTATGAGGTTACGAATCGCTTCGGAAGTTAACATAAAAGGCCGGAACAACTTGGCATTGAGTTGTTCCGGCCTCCTGTAACAGATAAATTTCTTATCGTTTGCTCGGATACGTGGAAAAAGAGTTTACGATAGCGTTGTATACGGCTTTTCCATAGGTACCGGTATTGCTTTTCATTTTTTTTGCTTCTGCCTCGTTGGAGATGAAACCGATTTCTGTAAGACTGGAAGCAGTCTTTGTGTTTCTCAGGACAGCCAGTCCTGTCCGGTTTTTAAGTCCCCGGTTCGTAAAGCCTGTGGCAGGCCGCACATATGCATGGATCTTGTTTGACCAGTTATAACTGGTAAGACCTGAGGATGACTTATAACCTTTGGAGTTATAGAGAGTCTCTGTTCCGTGGGCGGAAGGAGTCGCTGAGTTTATGTGGACACTGATAAAACGGTCAGCCCCTACATTGTTTGCCAGATCTGAGCGGTATGACAAAGACGGATACCAGTCGGACAGCCGTGTGTAGTAGACTTTATATCCGGAATTCTTGTTAAAATATGATTTGGCAGACTGGACGATTTTGAGTGTCAGATCTTTTTCCCTGAGCCCGTTTCCGGTAGCTCCGGAATCAGACCCTCCGTGTCCCGCATCCAATACAACAATGCGGCTGTATATCTTCTTCGGTGAATCATACTTTACATAGATATAATCAGATGTCTGTGAGACTGCATAAGCCTTAATCACATCTTTTCTCGGACGGATATAGATATTCGTATAGCCGCCGCTGTATGTGACAGTATAGGAACGGAAGTACTTGTCCGTTTTTATGTAGCGGTTGGAACTGGAGCTAAAGTGTGTTTTATAGTTGCCCTTTACCTTGATGATCAGTCTGCGGTTGCTGTAATCATCTGATGTCGAGATAGCCGAAGATGAAAGTCCGCTTGGTTTCTTTATCCTCACACTGTAATTTGAGGCAGAAGCAGTGATCCTTGTTCCGGGCGTGATACTTGAAGTGCCTGAGCAAGAGGAACCTGAACTGCTTCCAGAAGATGAGGAAGACAGACTCTTCGTTGTTATGAGACCGCTTTTCTGTGAGGAGCTCCACTTATAACTGTGTCCGAGTTTTGTGATACAGAATGCACCAGGCACATAGATATAATTCTTTTTACGTGCATAAGAATATACCTTTCTTGCCGGTGTAGGCATCTTGGTCTTCTTGCCGTTTACATAAGCATACATGCTGTCAAGAGTCATGACCACAGATTTGCTTCCCCGTTTCAGGGTTACTTTTTTTGTTTTGGATGAGTAGCTGTAAGACACCCCCAGGCTCTTTTGTTTTTCAAACAGCCAGTATGCTGAGTACATAGAAGTATTAGCCCGTGAAAATCCAGGAGCATAGGTCTTTACAATTGTGCCGTTGATTTTGACATTCCGGCATTTCTTTTTCTGCTTTTTTCCTGCAATCTTTAAGGTATAATATTTGCCTGCTTTTGGTACTGAGGCAGCTTGTACGGTGGATGCAGGGATCGTAGTTGCTGTTAGCATCATAATTGATAAATAAGCAATAGATTTTTTTAAATTATTCATACTTTTCCGTCCTTTCGCGTAAATTGTAACATAATCGTAATAAAAATGCAATGAATATATAAAAAATCCCATAATACTTTACTTTTTGGGGGATTCTCCAAAAGAAATATCATGGGATTTCAGCTGAGGTCATGATCACTGGCGTTCTGTGCAGCTAAAATGAGGCCAGGATTCCATCATAAAATGCTTTTCCGATCTTTGTATAATTGTTTTTCATGGAGGAAGCCTCCGTAGGATTGGATATGAACCCCACCTCTCCGAGCGTTGCTGCGGTTTTGGAGTAAGTCAGAACAGCAACCCCGTTGACACCAGGAACTCTTTGTTTTAATCCTCGGTCTGTAAATCCTGTTGCGCTTCTCAGTTTTTTGTGAACGTCCTTTGCCAGTGCTTTGCCGGTCAGGCTGCTGTAAGGAGAAGGAGCCTTTCCGCCTTTTGGATTGTAGAGGGTCTCAGTACCTTTGGCTGAATAACTGATCTTTCCTACATCATTAATATGGACACTGACAAACCGGTCTGCCCCTACGTTGTTTGCCATCTGATACCGCTCTGACAGAGTTGGATACCAGTCAGAAAGTCTCGTGTAATAAACTTTATAATTGGCATTCCGATCAAAATAATACTTCGTTTTCTGTACAATGGAGAGGGTCATATTTTTTTCCTGAAGTCCGTTTCCTGTGGCGCCCGTATCGCTTCCTCCATGTCCTGCATCCACAACGATAACTCTCGAAAACATAGATTTCGGAGCCGCATACTTCACATAGATATAACTGGAATCCTGTGTGATGCTAAAGCCTTTGATGGAGCTTGTTTTCAGATAGATCTTGGTCTTTCCTCCGGTATAGGATACGGAATAGGTCAGACTATCCTTTATATTCCGGTTGGAAGAAGAGGAAAAATGGGTTTTATAATTGCCGTTGATATTTAATACTAGCCGTTTGTTCCAATAATCATCCTCAGAGGTGACCGCAGATGAAGACAAGCCGGCAGGTTTTTTCAGGCGGATTGAATAATTGCTGCTGCTTGCGGTGACTTTTGTTTTCGGTGCAACTACCCCGCCGGTAGACGGAGCTGTGGATGTGGGTGGAGCTGATCCTTGGCCAGATGAGGAAGAAGCTTTCATCACGCCGGATAAGAGCCGATTGTTCCAGGTATAGGAAATGCCGAGCTTTCCGGCAACAGTCTGTCCCGGCACCATAATATAATTTTTCTTTTTTGCCACATAGCGGACTTTTCTTGGGGCAGCGGGAAGTGTAAAAGATTTACCGTTTAAAGTGGCTTTTTTGCTGTCTAGGGTCATGACGACTGTCTTATTGCCTCTTTTAAAAGTAATTTTCTTTGTCTTGCTTGTATATTTATAAGAGGTACCTAAAGATTTGCACTTGCCAAAAATCCAGTAGGCAGAGTACATGGACGTGGAACCGTCCAAAAATCCGGGCATATTTGTCTTAATAACGGTGTTATTGTACCGGGCATTCAGAGCTTTCTTTGTATAGGTTTTTTTGTTGTGAGTATACTGTACTTTAAAAATGCTCCCTGCACTGATAGCAGAAGCCGGATGAATGCTTGCGGCAAGCATCATGGCGGAGAGGCCAGCGCAAAGAAGTGTCTTTCGATTCATATGTATTCCCCTTTTCCTTTTTTATTCTTTTTCTGCCATTATAATATATTTTTCTGTCTGAAACAATAGTGTAATAGGGAATGGTAAATTATGAAAGAAAATTATGGGCTAATTCAAATAATTTGTTATAAATCATGTTAAAACAACAAAAAGGTCCAGAGAATCACATATTCAATGAAAAAACTATTTTCAATCTATATTGAAATATGGTATTCTATTATATAAGTTCGCTTCGGGAGGGAGAGGGAACCCTCTATATTATAGAAGAAGAACAATCAATGAAATAGCGACAGGAGAAGAAAATGAAAGTAGAGAACAGCTTTCGCCGGGGAGCTTTGGATTCGATTCCGATAGCGCTTGCGTATCTGGCAGTTTCTTTTGCTTTTGGAATCGCCGGGAGTGCCAAGGGTGTTCCTGTCTGGGCGGTAACGCTCATATCTGCCACCTGCCTTACATCAGCAGGCCAGTTTGCAGGGCTGATTTCCATTACCGCAGGGGGAACTCTGATCGAGCTGGTCCTGTCTCAGGTTATCATCAACCTAAGATATTCTATCATGTCCATTGCGATTGGACAGAAGCTTGAATCGAGGACAAAACTTTGGAACAGATTTTTGATGGCATTCGGAGTGACCGATGAGATTTTTGCCATGGCCTGCGGCCGGAAAGGCGAGATAGGTCCAAAATACTTTTATGGACTCATGAGTTTTTCATGGCTCGCATGGACGCTGGGTACCTTTCTGGGGGCCACTGCAAGCGGGCTGCTGCCTCAGATGGTGATGAACGCACTGGGGATTGCCATCTACGGAATGCTGATTGCGATCATTATTCCGCCGTCAAAGCATAATAAAAATATAGTGGCAGTTATCATTGTATCTGTATGTTTTAGTTTATTATTTCATTATGTAAAACTGTTTTCTTTCATTTCCAGTGGATTTTCCATTATTCTCTGCACGCTGATTGCAGCGGGGGCAGGAGCTGTATTTTTTCCGGTGAAGGAGGAAGATGAATGAGTCTTTGGAGATTGTTTTTGTATATCATTGCAATGGCAGTGACTACATATCTTGTAAGAATGATTCCGCTTACGGTCTTTCAGAAAAAGATAACCAATCGTTTTTTTCGATCATTTCTTTTTTATGTGCCATATGCCGTTTTGGCTGCTATGGTCATACCGGCAGTGTTTTCAGCTACAAAGAGTTTTGGATCATCAATCACAGGTTTTGCGGCAGCGGTGATACTTTCATACAGAGAAATGAACATCGTCACAGTAGCCTGTTTAAGCTGTGCGGCAGCTTTGGCAGCGGAGATGATATCAGTGATATTATAAGGAAGAGGAGAAGACTATGAATTTTAATGTAGCAGTTATCAAAGGAGATGGGATCGGCCCTGAGATCGTAGAACAGGCTGTGAGAGTTCTGGATGCAGCGGCAGAGAAGTCGGGACATAAGTTTACATATAAACAGATTTTAATGGGAGGGGCATCCATTGACGTCTATGGAAAGCCTCTTACAGAGGAAACACTGGAGACTGCGGGAAACAGCGATGCAGTCTTGATGGGGTCTATCGGAGGCAATACTACCACATCGCCGTGGTACCGGCTGCCTGCTGAGCTTCGTCCGGAGGCAGGGCTTCTTGCCCTGAGAAAAGGATTAGGTCTGTTTGCAAACATCCGTCCGGCTTATTTATATGAAGAGTTAAAGAAAGCCTGTCCGTTAAGAGACGAGATCATCGGCGACGGTTTTGACATGGTGATCATGAGAGAACTGACAGGGGGACTTTATTTTGGCGAGAGAAGCACCGACGTGGTAGACGGCATCCGGGTAGCGAAGGATTCTCTGACATACAATGAAAATGAGATCAGAAGGATTGCAGTCAAAGCCTTCGATATCGCCCGCAAGAGAAAGAAACATGTTATCAGTGTTGACAAGGCCAATGTATTGGACTCTTCAAGACTCTGGAGACAGGTAGTGGAAGAGGTCGCAGAGGACTATGACGATGTAACTTACGAGCACATGTTGGTTGACAACTGTGCCATGCAGCTGGTCAATGACCCGAAACAGTTTGATGTGATCCTCACAGAGAACATGTTCGGCGATATTTTATCAGACGAGGCCAGTATGATTACCGGGTCCATCGGGATGCTTTCATCGGCCAGCCTTGGGGAGGGTAAATTCGGATTATATGAGCCGAGCCATGGTTCTGCCCCTGATATCGCAGGAAAAGATATTGCCAACCCGATCGCTACGGTCCTGTCGGCAGCCATGATGCTCAGATATTCGTTCGATCTGGATGCAGAAGCTGACATGATCGAAAAGGCAGTGAAGAAAGTGTTGGAAGACGGATACCGAACCGTGGATATCATGTCCGACGGAATGATCCAAGTGGGAACCAAAGCGATGGGAGATCTGATCATCGAAAGAATATAAGACAACATGATATAAAGTGCCAAAGGCATATAAAAAGCCTCCGGAATCCCGGAGGCATAGATAATATTTAGGAGGAAGTGCGATATGAGTAATACTTATACAAATGGAGAGAATTTTGCTCCTCAGAGATCGTTGTTTAACGCATTGGGCTATACCAAAGAAGAGATGGAAAAGCCGTTAGTCGGTATCGTCAGCTCATACAATGAGATCGTGCCGGGACACATGAACCTGGATAAGATCGTAGAAGCAGTAAAGATGGGAGTAGCTATGGCAGGCGGAACCCCGGTCGTCTTTCCGGCGATCGCAGTCTGTGACGGAATTGCCATGGGGCATATCGGAATGAAATATTCTCTTGTGACAAGAGATTTGATCGCGGATTCCACAGAGGCAATGGCACTGGCCCATCAGTTTGACGCCTTAGTCATGGTCCCGAACTGCGACAAAAATGTTCCGGGACTCTTGATGGCAGCGGCACGCGTCAATGTACCCACAGTGTTCGTCAGTGGCGGACCAATGCTCGCAGGACGTGTAAAGGGACAGAAAACCAGTCTGTCCAGCATGTTTGAGGCGGTGGGCTCATATGCTGCCGGTTCTATCTCGAAGGAAGAACTGGACGAATTTGAAAACAAGGCATGTCCGACCTGCGGTTCCTGTTCCGGGATGTACACGGCAAACTCTATGAACTGCCTTACTGAAGTGTTGGGTATGGGACTGAAAGGAAACGGAACCATCCCGGCAGTATATTCAGAGAGGATCAAGCTCGCGAAGCATGCAGGAATGAAAGTCATGGAGCTGCTTGAAAAGAATATCCGTCCGAGAGACATTATGACGGAAAAGGCATTTTTGAATGCGCTGACTGTTGATATGGCACTGGGGTGCAGCACAAACAGCATGCTCCATTTGCCGGCCATCGCCCATGAAGCAGGTGTGGAACTGAATCTGGAACTGGCAAACGAAATCAGTGCGAAGACGCCGAATCTCTGCCATTTAGCTCCGGCAGGCCATACTTATATAGAAGATTTAAATGAGGCTGGCGGCGTTTATGCAGTTATGAATGAATTAAATAAGAAGGAACTGTTACATACAGACCTGATCACCGCAACGGGAAAAACAGTGGCAGAAAACATTGAGGGATGCATCAACCGTGATCCCGAAGTGATCCGACCGGTGGAGAACCCTTACAGCGAAACAGGCGGAATTGCAGTGCTCAAAGGAAATCTTGCACCGGATTCCGGTGTGGTAAAACGTTCTGCCGTGGCTCCGGAAATGTTAAAGATGGAAGGGCCGGCCAGAGTGTTTGACTGTGAGGAAGATGCCATTGACGCGATCAAAGGAGGTGCGATCAAAGAGGGGGATGTGGTTGTCATCCGCTATGAGGGACCGAAGGGCGGACCGGGAATGCGGGAGATGCTCAATCCGACTTCAGCGATCATGGGCATGGGACTCGGCTCCAGCGTGGCTCTGATCACAGACGGACGTTTTTCAGGGGCTTCCAGAGGCGCATGCATCGGACACGTTTCTCCGGAGGCAGCGGTCGGCGGACCGATCGCCCTTGTGGAAGAAGGGGATACGATCTCCATCGACATCAATGCAAATTCACTGAATGTAAAAGTATCTGATGAAGAGATGCAGAGACGAAGAGAAAACTGGGTACCGAGAGAACCGAAGATCACAACCGGATATCTGGCAAGATATGCGTCTCTTGTTACTTCAGGAAACCGCGGTGCCATCTTAGAAATCAACCAGGACAAATAGAGAGGTATTCTTATGAAGCAATTGACGGGATCACAGATTGTTTTAGAGTGCTTGAAAGAGCAGGGGGTCAATACGGTTTTCGGCTATCCTGGCGGTGCCATCTTAAACATCTATGATGAATTATACAAGCAGCAGGACTGCTTTACCCATATTCTTACCGGACATGAGCAGGGCGCTTCCCATGCGGCAGACGGTTATGCCAGATCCACCGGAAAGGTAGGCGTGTGTTTTGCAACTTCCGGTCCGGGGGCGACAAATATTGTCACAGGGATTGCAACCGCATATATGGATTCTATCCCTGTGGTGGCGATTACATGTAATGTAGGAGTCAGTCTTCTCGGAAAGGACAGCTTTCAGGAAGTGGACATCACGGGGATCACTCTTCCCATCACAAAGCATAACTTTATTGTAAAGAATGTGGAAGACCTTGCAGACACGATCCGAAGGGCGTTCAGGATTGCCCAGACCGGAAGAAAAGGACCGGTCCTTATCGACATTCCGAAAGATGTGACGGCAGCAGTCACTAATTATAAAGCACAGAAGCCAAAAGAAATCAAGAGAAAGATTGATAATATCAAAGAAATGGATATCCGGCAGGCCATTAAACTGATCGAATCGTCCAAAAAACCGTTCATCCTCGTGGGCGGCGGAGCCGTGCTCTCGGACGCATCGGAAGAACTCAGGGAGTTCGTGGAAAAAGTTCACGCTCCGGTTGCCGATACGCTGATGGGCAAAGGCGCTTTTGACGGGACAGATGCCCTGTATACCGGTATGCTCGGTATGCATGGGACCAAAACTTCCAATCTGGGAGTCTCGGCCTGTGATCTGCTGATTGCCATCGGAACCAGATTCAGCGACAGAGTATTGGGCAATCCGGATTCTTTCGCAAAGAATGCAAAGATCCTGCAGATCGATATCGATCCTGCGGAGATCAATAAAAATATCATGGCACATACCCATATTATTGGTGATATCAAGGCTGTACTCACCATGGTAAACCGCAGGCTCGGCCAGCAGAATCATAACACCTGGGTGAAGAATGTCATGGTGGATAAAGTGAATTATCCGCTGATCTATGACAAATCGAAGCTTTCCGGCCCTCAGATTGTGGAGGTAATCTACGAGAGGACAAAAGGAGATGCCGTGATCGTTACCGAAGTGGGCCAGCACCAGATGTGGGCTGCACAGTTCTATAAATATAAAAAGCCGAGGACGTTCCTGACATCGGGAGGCCTGGGGACTATGGGATACGGTCTGGGAGCCAGCATCGGAGCGAAAGTGGGCAGCCCTGAAAAGACTGTTATTAATATCGCAGGAGACGGATGTTTCCGTATGAATTTAAATGAACTTGCAACGGCGACCAGATATAATATTCCGATCATTGAGGTCATTATCAACAACAGTGTGCTCGGAATGGTACGCCAGTGGCAGAACCTGTTTTATTCAGAGCATTATTCTTACACGACCTTCGAGGATCCAGTGGATTTTGTGAAGGTTGCGGAAGGCATGGGTGCGCTGGCGAAACGGGTGACGACTCTTGAAGAGTTTGAGTTTGCATTCGAGGAAGCACTCGAAGCAGGAAGACCGGTTGTTCTGGACTGTCATGTGGATCTGGACGATAAAGTCTGGCCGATGGTGAATCCAGGAGCCGCAATTCAGGAGGCATATACAAAAGAAGACTTGGAAAAAACAACAAAGTAAATTTGGAGGATTATGAAAATGACAAGAGTGTATAACTTTTCAGCAGGTCCGGCAGTGCTGCCGGAAGAAGTGTTAAAGGAAGCGGCAGAGGAGATGCTGGACTATAAAGGCTGCGGCATGTCTGTAATGGAGATGAGCCACAGATCCAAAATGTTCTCTGACATTATCGAGACGGCGGAAGCTGACTTAAGAGAATTAATGAACATTCCTGACAACTATAAAGTATTATTTTTACAGGGCGGAGCTTCTTCACAGTTTTCTGCGATCCCGATGAACCTGATGAGAAACAAAGAGGCAGACTTTATCATCACAGGCCAGTGGGCAAAGAAAGCGTATCAGGAAGCAAGCCGTTATGGAAAAGCGAACATTATCGCTTCATCCGAAGACAAGACTTTTACATATATTCCGGATTGTTCTGATCTGAACATTTCTGAAAATGCAGACTACGTGTATGTATGCTATAATAATACGATTTATGGAACCAAGTATCAGCAGGTGCCGGATACAAAAGGAAAGATTCTGGTTGCAGATATGTCTTCCTGCATCTTGTCTGAGCCGGTAAATGTGGAAGACTTTGGAGTAATCTACTTTGGAGTACAGAAAAATGTAGGACCTGCGGGAGTTGTAGTTGCAGTCATCCGAGAAGATCTGATCACGGACGATGTGCTTCCGGGAACACCGACCATGTTAAAGTGGAAGACTCATGCAGATGCAAAATCCTTATATAATACGCCTCCGTGCTACGGAATTTATATCTGCGGAAAAGTATTTCAGTGGCTGAAAAAAGAGGGCGGACTTGAAGCAATGAAAAAGCACAATGAAGAGAAAGCAAAGATCCTCTATGATTTCTTAGACCAGAGTGAAATGTTTAAAGGAACTGTTGTAAAAGAAGACCGTTCTCTCATGAACGTTCCGTTTGTCACAGGTAATGATGAAATGGATGCCAAGTTTGTCAAAGAAGCAAAGGAAGCCGGATTTGAAAACTTAAAGGGACACCGCACAGTCGGCGGAATGAGGGCAAGTATTTACAATGCAATGCCGACAGAAGGCGTAGAGAAGTTAGTTGAGTTCATGAAAAAATTTGAAGAAGAAAACAAATAAGGGGTGTTGAGAATGTATACAGTAAAATGCTTAAACCCGATTTCAAACCGGGGATTGGATTTATTTACAAGCGAGTTCGAGGTAATTGATGATCTTAATGCTGCAGACGCAGTTTTAGTCCGCAGTGCATCTATGCATGATCTGGAAGTGCCGGATTCCATGCTTGCAGTGGCACGTGCAGGAGCAGGAGTCAACAATATTCCATTGAATGAATATGCAGAAAAAGGAATCACCGTTTTTAATACGCCGGGTGCCAATGCAAATGGTGTGAAAGAATTAGTAGTTGCAGGTCTTCTTTTAGCTTCCAGAGACATCATCGGTGGTGTGAACTGGGTAAAAGAGAATGCAAAAGAGGCAGATCTTGCAAAGATGATCGAGAAGAAGAAAAAAGCATTTGCTGGAAATGAGCTAAAAGGAAAGAGCATCGGTGTAATCGGGCTCGGAGCCATCGGTGTTCTGGTTGCGAATATCTGCAATCGTCTCGGCATGAATGTCTACGGATATGATCCGTATGTATCTGTTCGTTCTGCATGGAGCCTGTCAAGAATGGTAAACCACAGCAGTTCCTTAGACGAAATCTATGAGAAATGCGATTTTCTGACCATCCACGTTCCGTACATGGAGAGCACAAAGGGTATGATCGGAAAAGAAGCTGTCCAGAAGATGAAAGACGGAGCGACCATCCTAAACTTTGCAAGAGGTGAGCTGGTGGACGATCAGGCGGTACTGGACGGACTCGCATCCAAAAAGATTAAACATTATGTGACAGACTTCCCGAGACCGGCGGTGGCAGCGGCAGACGGCGTGATTACGATCCCTCATCTTGGGGCTTCCACTGAGGAATCTGAAGAAAACTGTGCGGAGATGGCAGTCGACCAGCTGATGAACTACCTGGAAAAAGGAAACATTGTAAACTCTGTCAACTATCCAAACTGTGATTTGGGAGATATCGAGGCAGAATGCAGGATTACGGTTCACCACAAGAACCTTCCGAACATGATCGGACAGCTTACATCAGCTCTGGCAGAAGAAGGATATAATATTGAAAACATGCTCAACAAGTCCAAAAAAGATTATGCTTATTCTATCTTTGATGTGGAGAAGCGCCCTTCAGAGAAAGTACTTTCAAAAATGAAGCAGATCGATGGTGTCATTCGTTTAAGAGTATTATAGAGGTGAAAAATATGAGAGAAAAATTGAGAGTCGGAATTCTTGGCGCTACCGGAATGGTAGGTCAGAGATTTATTTCCCTTCTGGAAAATCATCCCTGGTTTGAGGTGACTACGTTGGCGGCCAGCCCGAGATCCGCCGGAAAAACTTATGAAGAGGCAGTGGGTGCGCGCTGGAAAATGGACACCCCGATGCCGGAGACAGTGAAGAAGCTTGTTGTAAAAAATGTAAACGAAGTGGAAGAAGTAGCATCTGAAGTAGACTTTGTTTTCAGTGCGGTGGATATGTCAAAAGAAGAGATCAAGAAGATCGAAGAAGACTATGCAAAGACGGAGACCCCGGTAGTATCCAATAACAGTGCACACCGCTGGACGCCGGACGTACCGATGGTCGTGCCGGAAATCAACCCGGAACATTTTGATGTCATTGAAAGCCAGAAGAAACGTCTCGGCACAAGGAGAGGTTTCGTTGCCGTAAAGCCTAACTGTTCTATCCAGAGCTATGCACCGGTCCTCACCGCATGGAAGGAATTTGAACCGTATGAAGTAGTAGCGACTACATATCAGGCGATTTCCGGAGCAGGAAAGAATTTTACAGACTGGCCTGAGATGGTAGGAAATATCATCCCGTTTATCGGCGGAGAAGAAGAGAAGAGCGAGCAGGAGCCGCTTCGTCTCTGGGGACACATTGAAAACGGAGAAATCGTGAAGGCAGAGTCTCCGGTCATCACGACTCAGTGTATCCGTGTTCCGGTATTAAACGGACATACCGCGGCAGTATTTGTGAAGTTTAAGAAGAATCCTACAAAAGACCAGCTGATCGAAAAGCTTATAAACTTTAAGGGAATTCCTCAGGAATTAAGTCTTCCAAGTGCGCCGAAACAGATGATCCAATACTTAGAAGACGACAACCGTCCTCAGGTAAGCATGGATGTGGACTATGAAAATGGAATGGGCGTATCAATCGGACGTCTCAGAGAAGATACTGTCTATGATTATAAATTTGTAGGATTATCCCATAATACGGTCCGCGGAGCGGCCGGCGGAGCTGTTCTCTGTGCAGAGACTTTAAAAGCCAAGGGATTTATCGCAAAAAAATAATTTATATGTTTCAGAACCAGCCATTCATTTTTATGGCTGGTTTTTTCTTCCACAAATTTCCTCGATTGAGATGTTACAAATGTTACAAAAACAATTGTATTTGTTCACAATTTATATTATAATAAGGTTGTTTAAATGTAAAAACATTTTACGGGGACAAAGGGAGAGACAGATGAGCAAGAAAAGGATAAGATGGGGGATTTTAGGACTGGTACTGGGTCTGGCAGTTGCTTTTCCGGTAGGAGGGAAATTAAAGGCTGCTATGACAGTTGTAGAAGTAAAAAAGACAGGACAGGTCGTCGATGAGTTTCAGGGCGTAAATGCTGTGTACCGCCCGGGCAAATGGGACGGTGATGACAAGACCTACTCATGCGCGGCACTGATAAAGAAGTATTACCAAATCAGATGTGGATTTACACCGTACAATCTTTTACCAGGAAGAACACCTGTTGAGGATGAAAAGGGTGGAAATTTTAAAAAGGTTTCTACGCCAAAAGTAGGGGATATTGCGGCAAAAGACACACACTGGGCCATAGTACAGAATGTTTCAGGAAACAGTGTCACCTTATTGGAACAGAATTGGAAATGGACAGAAGGAAAGAAAACTTATGCCAAAGCAGACAGGGTTGTTTCAAAGAGTGAGATGAAGTATTTCCGCTATTATGATAAAAACGGAAAAGAAGTGTTAAATGGCAGCAGCAGTTCATCATCCTCTGTTTCAAAACCAAGAACCCTGTCCATCAATAGGACAAGTCTTAATGTCAAGACCAGAGCGACCGCAACGCTCACAGCTACAATCGGCAATAAGAGAAGTGGTGATACCGTCACATTCTCATCATCAAATAAAAAGATTGCCACGGTTTCATCCAGAGGGGTGATCACCGGAGTTAAAACGGGAACCTGTTATGTCACAGCTACGGTCAAGGGAACAAACCTTTCTAAAAAGTGTAAAGTATCAGTGTCATTGGGTTCCAGAAGTATCAAGCTGAATGCCAGCAGACTGACGTTGATCAAGGTAAAGAGTTACCCTCTAAAGGGTGTTATTTATAATAAGAGATCCAACGACAAGCTGAAGTACAAAACAAGCAATAAAAAGATTGCAACCGTTTCTTCCAAAGGCGTTGTGAAGAAAAAGAAGAAAAAGGGTACAGCAACGATCACCGCATGGATTCCGGGCACATCCACGAAGAAGACATGCAAAGTTACCGTAAAATAGAGTACATAGAGAAACACGCACTGCGTGTTTCTTCTGTTTTAAAGCGGAAGATATAAAAAATACTTATAAATAACAGGAGAAGAACATAAGATGATAGCATCAAGCGTGAATTGGAATGCCGTATTGAATCATTATACAGATCAGATTTTAGATTTTGCACTGAATATATTAGTGGCACTGATTATTATCGGTGTCGGGTTTAAGCTGAGCAAATGGCTGGTTTCCCTGTTCCGGAAAGGAATGGAGAAGCGGAAAGTAGATCTTGGAGTTGTAACCTTCAGCTGTTCCTTCCTGAAAATTGCCCTGAGGTGCATTGTCATTTTCATGGCAGTAGAGCGTTTGGGAGTGAAGGGGACGTCCATTGTGGCTCTGTTCGGATCAGCCGGTGTTGCCGTAGGTCTGGCCCTGCAGGGGAGTCTCTCCAATATTGCGGGCGGAGTGCTTCTTCTGATTCTGAAACCATTTCAGGTGGGAGATTATATTGTGGTGGACGGTACGGGCTGTGAAGGTGAAGTGGCATCCATGGACATTTTCTACACAAAGCTCAAGACCGTGGACAATCGGGTCATCGTGATCCCAAACGGAACATTGAGCAACAGCAATTTGATTAATAACACAAAGCAGGACAGCAGGCTGATCGATTTAAAGATTGGAATCGCCTATGACAGTGATATTCAGAAAGTAAAAGAGACGATGCTTCATGTGGCAAAAAAAGAGCACATGACACAGGATGAGAACATTCAGGTGTTTGTCAGCGATCTGGCCGACAGTTCCGTCATCATGGGACTGAGAGCATGGGTGTCCACGGAGGTCTACGTGTCCACCAAGTGGTCTTTGCTGGAACATATCAAAGATGCCTTTGACCGGGAAGGCATTGAAATTCCTTACAACAAACTGGATGTCAATGTAGTGGAGATGAAAGGAACGGATCAGGAACAGAGTACAGTGTAAAGCCAGTATGATACACAATAAGAGAGGGAGAATATCTGCGGATTACAGATATTCTTCCTCATTTTTGATTTTATGAAACAAAAGATTGTTTACCTTTTCGGTGATCCAGATTTCATCTTTTGTAATTTCTATATCATAGCCGGCAGTGACCTGCGGATCAAACCTGTGTACTATTTGATCGAATTCAGGGGCATCCTTCTTTTTCTTAGGAAACCGTATATGACTTTCAAAGCCGTCTGTATAATGAAAACCTGTCAATTCGCCGAGTTTAAGCCACTCCTCTTTTGTATAGAACTTGATATGTCCGTCTTTTTTTATCTGCATATTTCCGTTTGGTTTCAATACCCTGTGGATTTCATGAAAAGCATCGGTAATCTCCGGCAACTTCTGCCGCAGGATAATTCCCGGCAATGGGAAAAGCCAGATAGCCTGTCCCAGTGCCGAGATCAAGAACATTCATTCCAGGGCTTATATTCAGGAAATTTAGGATCAACTCCAGATGCTTTTGGTCCTGGGTCTGTTTATTGTAAAAGATTCCTGTCTTAAAACTTTCTTCAAATCCTTTTTTTGTACTTTCGATGCTCTCATATGAATCACGTTTCATTGTATATTCACCTCTGAAATTTCTTTATCTGTTCCTGTAATTTTTCCTTTGTTCTTTTCAGCCAGCAGAGGACCGAATTCTGTTTGATATAAATAAGGATTCCGGCAACGAGCAGAAGGATTAGAGGCAGAAGGAATTTCAGTACATTTAATACGAAATGATCCGAGGTGCTTCCTTCATAGTTTAAAGTAAAAGAATCGCCTGTGAGTTCTACCTTATGGATAGAAGCAACTGTTTCGTCTCCCTCCATCAGGGCAGAGACCGGTTTATCCGCTACGTTCTGTGCCATTTTTATGTTTTTGTAATGATCTGCGGTCACAGAAATATCGGCAGAGGAATCTTTGCTCACGGAGGCAAAAGTGAAAGTGCCTTTGGCTTTCTTATTGTTCAGATGCAGTCTGAATTTTCCGGTATAGCCGGATGTCTGCCCGCGGAAAAGGGACTTCTTTGTCTCATAGGAAGAAGAACTGCCCTTCCAGATCTTTTTCAAGTCTGCATCACACTGGTTCACGGTACCCTTCTGTGTGAAAGAAAGGCGATAATCATCTTCTTTGTCCAGTGAAACATTGGAGACAGTACTGCCCATAAAGGCTTCTTTGAGTTTTGCAAGTTCCCGTTTGTTGCAGACAGAAGAGAAAATAAGGCTGAAACTCCTTCGGATATCGTTTTTATTCTTGTAGACTTCTGCAATCTCATATTTTCTCACCGGCTGTCCAAAGGAAGATGAGAAATTTACTTTCTTTTTGCCTGTTTTTCCGTCGATCAGAGTCTGTTCGCCGCTGCCGGAATAGGCGGCATTGGAAATATGAGTGTAGGTGACGGGAACCTTTCCGGTTTCGTCTGCAAAGTTTTTAAAATCTAATGTCTCTTCATAATCCAGGAGAAATTTAAACGGGCTGCCGCTCTTTGTCTCCACCCGGTACGTGCCTCCCGTATCTGATGTGTGCAGCACCTTTCGTGTGACGGCGCACAGATCGGAAAAATTGTCTTTGGTAAAGGTGATGACCAGAGTCTTTCCGTCTTTTTCATTTTTCCAGCGTTTTTCATAGGAGGAGCCGGAAAAATAGCTGCTGATGGCAGAAGAGTGCTTTTCCAGCGTTTCTTTCGGGAGCCGGATGGAAATAGTCCTTTTGAGTTTTCTGCTGCTTGTCTCCCGGGTTTTTATATCAATGGAGGAGACAGGTACATAAGTCATTTCGTTAATACTGATCTTTTCATCGGTCTCGTACTTTTTTCCTGCGAACGTAAATTCTGTGCTTTTCAGGTTCCACAGGTCATTGACAGACTTTTGATCTACGTACCCCTTCTCATAGAGGGCTGTATAGAGCCAGGACATCAGATCTTTCGTGGAGAAATTTTCTGAATAGCGAAGTCCCTTTGCAAACGGAGAATCTGCATAGCTGTAACTGATCTCCGGAGCAAAGTTCAGCAGGGACTCGACTTTTTTTCTGTAATCTTTCAGGGAAGAAAAGTCCATGCGGAAGGTGTAGACCGTGTCGTCTTTTTCCGTGGTCTGCTTATAGACAAGGGCTTTCGGGCAGGCATCCCGTATGACCCTGTCTAAATCTTTTTTGGAACCGGAAAAATATCTGGTCAGATCGGCAGAACTGACCGTACAGGTCATGAGCCTGTGTCCGGAAAAATCTTTATTCAGTTCCATGCGGCTGTTGAGTTCAAGTCCGCAGCCCCACAAAAATATGAGAGAGAACAGCATAAGAGACAGCAAACATTTCTTTTTCATTTACATTTCCTTTAAATATGCTTCATTAATTTCGATTACTTTTTTCATCGCATCCTGTCCCGGAGCTCCGATCGTATTTCTCTTTTCCACGCAGGTCTTCATGCTGATCGCATCATAAATATCTTCCTCAAAGGCAGGGCTGATCTCCTGATATTCCTCAAGAGAGAGATCATCCAGGGAAATACCTTTTTTAATACATAAAAGCACCAGCTGACCCACGATACCGTGAGCGTCCCGGAACGGAACCCCGTGATTTACGAGATAATCCGCAGCATCGGTGGCATTGGTAAAGCCGTTCTTTGCGCTGCTTTCCATGCGGTCTCTGTGAAACGTCATCGTTTTTATCATTCCTGTGAACAGGCTTAAACACCCTTTTACCGTGTCAATGGCATCGAAAGTATATTCTTTATCTTCCTGCATGTCTTTGTTATAGGCCAGCGGAATTCCCTTCATAGTCGTGAGGATGGAGTTCAGAGCCGCATAGACACGGCCGGTCTTTCCGCGTACCAGCTCTGCGATATCCGGGTTTTTCTTCTGCGGCATAATGCTGCTTCCGGTACTGAATCCGTCATCGATGGACACAAATTGGTATTCATTGGAATTCCATATGATGATCTCTTCGCTGAACCGGCTTAAATGCATCATAACAGTTGAAAGAGCAGATAATAGTTCTATGATATAATCCCGGTCGGAAACAGAATCCATGCTGTTCAAGGTCGGCCCGTAAAAGTCCAGAAGATCTGCGGTCATTTTTCTGTCCAGCGGATAGGTTGTCCCGGCCAGTGCTCCTGAGCCTAATGGACAGTAGTTCATTCTCTCATAAATATCTGTAAGGCGGGAGTAGTCCCTTTTAAACATCTCCATATAAGCGCCCACGTGATGGGCAAGTGTTACCGGCTGTGCCTTCTGCAGATGTGTAAAGCCGGGCATAAATGTATCAAGATTATCTTTCATAATCTGATGCAGATTCTCCATCAGGTCCTTTAAAAGTTCCTTGAGGGAGGTGATTTCATCTCTGGTGTAAAGTTTCATGTCCAGAGCTACCTGATCGTTTCGGCTTCTTCCGGTGTGAAGCTTCTTTCCGGCATCGCCGATGCGGTCGATTAAGTTGGCTTCCACAAAACTGTGAATGTCTTCATACTCACTTGTGATCTCAATGGCTCCTGACTCGATGTCCGAGAGGATACCGTTTAAACCGCTGATGATCAGGTCTCTCTCAGCCGCTGTGAGAACACCGATACTTTCAAGCATAGTAACGTGTGCAATGCTGCCCTCTATATCCTGGCGGTAAAATTTCTGGTCAAATCCGATGGATGCATTGAAGTTGTAAACCAGTTGGTCGGTTTCTTTGGTGAATCTGCCACCCCATAATTGTGCCATATGTATTTCCTCATTTCTTATTATTTTGTCTTTTGATAAATTCTAACCATAATATTTTACACTATAAATGCAATATTTACTATATTTTTATTGGAAAAAGAGCGTATATCCAAACCCGGCATCGCACACAATATTTAAAAAACGGGTGAATAGAATGGAACGAAGATTAAAAATAGAAAAGCATTTAATTTTATTTGTTTTGGGAGGAATGGGATATTTCTTCCTGGAAGTTTTAGTGAGGGGATATTCTCATTATACGATGTTCCTGTGCGGAGGAGCCTGTTTTTTATGTATCGGGCTTTTAAACGAGAGCGTAAAGATCAAGATGAGCTTTATAAGCCAGATGGTTCTTTCTACGTTTATCATCACAGGGCTTGAACTGGTCACGGGGCTGATCGTCAACGTTTGGCTTGGCTGGGACATTTGGGATTACTCTGAGCTGCCATATAATTTTAAAGGGCAGATCTGTCTTCTGTACTCGGTGCTCTGGTTTTTTGCATCCAGCGTTGCGATTGTCATGGATGATTTTTTAAGGTATAAACTGTTTCATGAAGAAAAACCTCATTACAAAATCCTTTGAGTCTTTCTTGCGATCAGAAGGAGGCTGTTTTTGCCTTTTTCTGATCATTTTTTTGGAAGACATCAGGTTCTTTTTATGATATTATTGTCAGGAGAATATAGGCAAGATTGGATTGCAGTGAATCGATTTCTTATTAAACTATAATAAAATCATAAGTATTTTCATAAGAATTAGCCAGAAAGAATTTTATATAATGGTAGCTGCGAGGTGATTCTTATGAAAAAAATACCGACAGTACATAAAAAATTGGCAGCTGTCCTGCTGTTTGTCTTATTAGTGGGATGTTTTCTGACGGGGGTTTTATATACATCAGGAAAAAAGACAGCCAAAAAAACTGTATATAAAAATGGAACGATCCAATACAATATTTTCTATAATAACAAGAAAGAAATCAGACGGATGGTAAAGCAGGGCTTTGATCTGAACGACCCGGATCAATCCGCATCCAATGCACCTTTGCTCATGGCGATCGATGTTCTCGACCGGAACCGGATGTACGGCATGGTGGAATTTCTGACTGGGCAGGGGGCAGAAGTGAATGCGGATTATTCTGCAGAAAATGATATTGTCTTTAGACGCAGGACTCCGCTTTATGAGGCCATCTCCTTCGGAGACCGAAAGCTGCTCGGTCAGCTTTTGAAGGCCGGGGCAGATGCGGCTTATCAGGATAAAGACGGGACAACGCCGCTGATGTTTGCCTGCTATATGGCAAATGGAAACGTGAATCAAAACTCGGTAGATATCATCCGGAGTCTTTTGGATGCAGGTGCAGATCCGTCTGCCGTAAATAAGGACGGAAAAACAGCCGAAGATTATTTTGAAATGGGACGCAGAAATATGGAAGCCGATATGGAAAACAGCGGCTTAACCGACGAAGAGAAGAAACAGAGCCGGCGGTATCTGGGAAAGATCCGGGTTTTGCTGGACCGTGCGGTCGGCAGCCGGCGATAGAAATGAGGATGGAAAATGAAAAAACAATTAGTAATTGCAGAGAAACCTTCGGTGGCAAGGGATATCGCCAGGGTTTTGGGATGCAGGCAGAAGGGATCTTCCTTTATGGAGGGGGATCAGTACATCGTGACCTGGGCACTGGGTCATCTGGTGACTCTGGCAGATCCGGAGCAGTATGGGAACCAGTATAAGCAGTGGAGCATGGATACACTTCCGATGATGCCAAAACAGTGGAAACTCGTGGTGATCGGGAAGACGTCCAGACAGTTTCAGTCTGTCAAAAAGCTGATCTTCAGGGAGGATGTGTCGGATATTATCATTGCGACAGATGCGGGGCGCGAGGGTGAACTGGTGGCCCGCTGGATTCTCTTGAAAGCGGGAAATAAAAAGCCTGTAAAGCGGCTGTGGATTTCATCGGTCACGGACAAAGCTATCCGGGAGGGATTTTTAAAGCTGAAACCGGGGAAAGAATATGAAAACCTGTATCACGCGGCTGTGGCAAGGGCAGAGGCAGACTGGCTGGTAGGGATCAATGCCACGAGGGCACTGACCTGCAAGTATAATGCCCAATTATCCTGCGGCAGAGTACAGACTCCTACGCTTGCCATGATTGCTGAAAGAGAAGAGGAGATCCGCAGTTTCCGGCCGAAAAACTATTATGGACTTAAAGCTGTCAGCCAAGGCTTGACATTTACGTGGAAAGATCACAGGTCAGGAAGCAGCCAGAGTTTTGACAGGGAAAGAATAGAAAAGGTAAAAACAGCCGCGGACGGAGCGCCCCTCCTTGTTCAGAAAGTATCAAAAAAGCCGAAGAAAGCCTATGCGCCTGCCCTCTATAACCTGACGGACCTTCAGACCGATGCAAACAAAAGGTTCGGATTTTCTGCCAAACAGACGCTGAATCTGATGCAGAGCTTGTATGAGCACCACAAGGTATTGACTTATCCGAGGACGGATTCCAGATATCTGACCACCGACATGGCAGACACCATAAAAGAACGGCTGAAAGCCGTGAGCGTAGGCCCGTACAAGCAGTGGACCGCAAAGCTCATGACAAAACAGGTCAAGGCCTCGGCTTCGTTTATCAATGACGGCAGGGTATCAGACCATCATGCCATCATTCCAACAGAACAGCCGGCATATCTGAGTGATATGAGCTTTGAGGAGCGGAAAATTTTTGATCTGGTAGTAAAACGTTTTCTCGCCGTTTTGTCACCGGCCTGTGAATATGAGCAGACGTCTGTTTCCGGAAAGATACAGGGAGAGATGTTTGAGGCAAAAGGAACTGTCATGGTCAAAGCCGGATGGAAAGATATTTATCAGGAAGAGGACGGAAAAAATGAGGCTCTGCCTCAGAAAATACTTAAAATTTTTAAAGAGGGAACGAATGTCAAAGTGGATTCTTTAAAGATCACAGAAGGGACGACCAGTCCGCCTTCACGGTATACGGAAGGAACTCTGATTTCCAAAATGGAGCGGCAGGGCCTGGGCACGGTGGCTACCAGAGCGGATATCATTGAGAAACTGTTTTCAGGATTTCTTCTCGAAAAGAACGGCAATGAAGTTACTGTGACTGCCAAGGCAAAACAGCTTTTAAAACTGGTCCCGGAAGATTTGAGAAAGGCAGAGCTCACGGCTCAGTGGGAACAAAGGCTTACGGCAATCGCCGAGGGCAGGGAAAGCGACAGAAAATTCATGGGAGAGATTGGCGGGTACACCAGACAGATCATCGAAGAGATCAAACATGCCGACGGGACGTTCCGCCATGAAAACCTTACCCGCCATAAGTGTCCGGAGTGCGGGAAATTCATGCTGAAAGTGAAAGGAAAGCACGGTACGTTCTTAGTCTGCCAGGATCGGGAATGCGGATGCAGAAAGACACTTTCAAGGACAACCAACGCCAGATGCCCTGTCTGTCATAAAAAGATGGAGATGGTCGGAGAAGGAGATGCCCAGAAGTTTGTCTGTGTGTGCGGACACAAAGAAAAACTCAGTGCGTTCAAAGAGCGGAAGAAAAAAGAGGGTGCCGGAGTCAGCAAAAAGGAAGTGAACCGGTATCTGAAAAAGCAGCAGAAAGAAGCGCAGGAGCCGATCAATAACGCCTTTGCGGATGCATTGGCGAAGCTGAAACTTTAAAGGTGCAGCAGGGGGGAGAAATATGAAACAGAAGAAAAGACGGTGGGTGAAACTATTGTTAATTCTCATCTTTGCGGGGCTTCTGAGCGCAGGAGGGATCAACTGGTTTGTCGTCCGCCGGTCGGGAAAAGAAATACAATCATTGCAGAAACTTGCTTCGCAAAAAAGCAGAAAAGCGGATGCAGTCGTCGTGTTGGGGGCGAAAGTGAGAAAAGACGGCAGCATGAGCCTGATGCTGAAAGAACGTGTTGATTTAGGGATTCAGGCTTACAAACAGGGACTTGCGGACCGGATCATTATGAGCGGAGACCATGGAACAGGGGGGTATGATGAGGTCAGCACCATGAAGACATACGCCATAGAGAAGGGAGTGCCGTCCGGACATATTTTTAAGGATCATGCAGGATTTTCTACTTATGAGACGATGTACCGGGCAAAAGATGTTTTCAGGGCGAAAAGTATTATTGTAGTCACACAGAAGTATCATCTGTACCGTGCCGTTTATGATGCCGGGGCGCTGGGACTTGAGGTGAAAGGGATCGCCTGTGATAAGGCTGTTTATAAAGGAGACAAAGCAAGAAAATTCCGGGAGGCTATTGCAAGGGTCAAGGATTTTGGATACACGGCAGTAAAGCCAAAACCAAAATACTTAGGAAAGGCAATACCGGTCAGCGGAAATGGAAATGTGACGGATTAAGGACAAAGCGGTCAAGCCCGCCTTATCCGCCTGAGAAATAAAAAACTGCCGGTCAGCTGTATATTTTCAGCTGGCCGGCAGTTTTTTGTATAATACCTGCTTTTTTGTTTTAAAATTAATCGGCAAGGCCCTGGTCTTTTAAGGCTCTTACTTTCATTGACAGGCCGAACAGACGGATGAATCCTTCTGCGTCGTGGTGGTCGTACAGGTCACCTGTTGTAAAGCTTGCAAGTGATTCGCTGTAAAGGGTATGAGGAGAGGAAGTACCCGCTTTGATGATGTTTCCTTTGTAAAGCTTGAATTTTACTTCTCCGGTCACGTCTTTATCGACTGTCTCGATGAAAGACTGTAATCCTTCTCTCAGAGGACAGAACCATTTTCCTTCATAGACAAGATCGGCAAACTTGCCTGCTACGATTTTTTTGAACGCCATGGTGTCACGGTCTAAGACTACTTCTTCCAACTGCTGGTGGGCTTCCATTAAAATGGTTCCTCCCGGAGTCTCATAGACACCGCGGGATTTCATACCAACCACACGGTTTTCCACAATGTCGATGATGCCGATGCCGTGTTTGCCGCCGAGTTCATTTAACTTGCGGATAATGTCGGATGCCTTCATCTTCTCACCGTTTACCGCAACCGGAGCTCCGGATTCAAAGGTGATGGTCACGTATTCTCCCTCTTCCGGAGCCTGCTCCGGTGAGTTTCCTAATACTAATAAGTGATTGTAATCAGGCTCCACAGCCGGATCTTCTAATTCCAGTCCCTCATGGCTGATGTGCCATAAGTTCCGGTCACGGCTGTAGCTGTTTTCTGCAGAGAACGGAAGGTCAATGCCGTGGTCCTTGCAGTACTGGATCTCATCTTCGCGGGATTCCATCTTCCATGTGTCCAGTTCACGCCATGGGGCGATGATCTTGATGTCCGGAGCCAGCGCCATGATAGATAACTCAAAGCGGATCTGGTCGTTTCCTTTTCCCGTAGCGCCGTGGCAGATCGCAACGGCACCTTCTTTTCTCGCAACTTCCACAAGTTTTTTTGCGATGACCGGACGGGCGAACGATGTACCTAATAAATATTTGTTTTCGTAAACCGCATCGGCCTTTACTGTCGGGATCACATAATCATCCACAAACTCGTCAACTACATCTTCTATATATAACTTTGTGGCTCCGGAAAGCTTTGCGCGCTCTTCCAGACCGTCTAATTCATTTCCCTGTCCGACATCCACACAGCAGCAGATGACTTCATAATCATAGTTTTCCTTCAACCAGGGGATAATCGCGGTGGTGTCCAGCCCGCCGGAGTATGCCAAAACAACTTTTTCTTTCATTCTTGTTCCTCCTCATATAGTTCGTACCATCAGTTTTTTATCTGTGTTCTATCCAATAATATACGGGATAACAGGAGAAGATGCAAGGACTTTTTCAAATAATAATGCATAAAATTTCAAAATAAATGAATATATACATGAATAAATGAATAAATATTCGTAATGTCTTTGTGGGGAAAAGATTTAAAAACTCTGATTTATCGGTAAAAAAGGTGTTGCATATTACATTACAGAGATGTATAATTATAAACAATTCGTAAACGCAGGAAAAGAGGAGAATTTTATGATAAAAGCAGGAATTATAGGATCTACGGGTTATGCCGGACAGGAACTAGTCCGTCTGCTGATGCAGCACAAGGATGCAGAAATCGTATGGTATGGCTCCAGAAGCTACATAGACAAAAAGTACTATGAGGTCTTCCATAATATGTTCGAGATCGTGGATGCAGGCTGTATGGATGACAATATGGATGAACTGGCCGAAGAAGCGGACGTGATCTTTACGGCTACCCCTCAGGGGCTGTGCAGTTCCCTGGTGTCGGAGAAAGTTTTATCTAAGACAAAGATCATCGATTTAAGCGCAGACTTCAGGATCAAGGATGCGGACCGCTATGAAGAGTGGTATGGAATCAAGCATCCCAGCAGAGAATTTATCAGGGAGGCCGTTTACGGCCTGTGTGAGATCAACAGAGAAGATGTAAAGAAAGCCAGACTGATCGCCAACCCGGGCTGTTATCCGACCTGCTCCATTCTTTCGGTCTATCCTTTGGCGAAAGAGGGGTTGATCGATATGAATACGGTCATCATCGATGCCAAATCCGGAACCTCCGGGGCGGGAAGGGGTGCAAAGGTCAACAATCTGTACTGTGAAGTCAATGAAAATATCAAAGCTTATGGAGTGGCGTCCCACAGACATACGCCGGAGATCGAGGATCAGCTCGGCTATGCGTGCGGGCAGCCGGTTGTGCTTAATTTCACCCCCCATCTGGTGCCGATGAACCGGGGAATCCTGGTGACAGCCTACGCTTCCTTAAATGAAGAAGCTACATATGAGCAGATAAAAAATATTTACGATTCCTATTATAAAGAAGAAACATTTGTCAGAGTGCTTCCCCAGGGCGTATGTCCGGAGACCCGATGGGTAGAGGGAAGCAACTATGTAGATCTGAATTTTAAGATTGATCCGAGAACGAACCGCGTGATCATGATGGGTGCCATGGATAATCTCGTTAAAGGAGCGGCCGGTCAGGCGGTCCAGAATATGAACCTGATGTTCGGACTCGATGAGACAGAGGGACTTAATCTGGTCCCGATGTTCCCGTAGAGATGAGAAAGGAGATAAACTATGAAGATATTAGACGGAGGGGTGACGTCCCCGAAAGGTTTTTTGGCAGCAGGACTGCGGGCTGGAATAAAACCCGGAAAAACAAATAAAGATATGGCTATGATTTTGAGCGAAGAACCGGCGGCTGTGGCAGGGACATTTACGAGAAATGTTGTGAAGGCAGCTCCGGTACTATGGGGACAGAAACTGGTAAATGAGCAGGAGACGGTCCGGGCAGTGGTTGTCAATACAGGGATCGCAAATGCCTGTACCGGTGAAAAAGGTTATGACAACACGGTAAAGACAGCGGAAATGGCAGCGTCAGAGCTTGGTGTTTTAAAAGAAGAAGTTCTGGTGAGCTCTACCGGAGTGATCGGTCAGCAGCTTCCGATGGAAGCCATTGAAAAGGGTGTAAGGCTTTTGGTTCCGGAGCTGAAGCATGACCGACAGAGCAGCCGGGATGCGGCGGAGGCGATTCTTACTACCGATACGAAGACAAAAGAGGCAGCAGTTTCTGTGGAACTTTCAGGTGCGGAGGTGACCGTTGGAGGTATCTGCAAAGGCTCCGGCATGATCCATCCCAATATGGGAACCATGCTTGGTTTTATCACCACAGACGCAGCCATTGACAAGGCTTTGCTCCTGGAACTTCAAAGGGAGCTGATCGAGGATACCTTTAATATGATCTCTGTAGATGGTGATACTTCCACTAATGATACCGTGTTCGTGCTGGCAAACGGAATGGCGGGGAATGCAAAGATCACGGAGAAAAATGCAGACTACGAGGCATTCAAAGAGGCACTGTTTTATGTGAACCGGGAGCTTGCCAAAAAGATTGCCGGAGACGGTGAGGGCTGTACAAAGTTATTTGAAGTTCAGGTACACCATGCACCGGATAAGGACTGTGCCAAGACTCTGAGCAAGGCAGTGGTCACATCCAGTCTCACAAAGGCGGCCATTTATGGAAAAGACGCAAACTGGGGAAGAATCCTCTGTGCCATGGGATATTCCGGAGCGGCATTTAATCCGCTGAAAGTGGATATCTCATTAGAGAGCAAAAAAGGAAGTCTTACTATTGTAAAAGATGGGGTCGCTGCGGATTATTCTGAAGAAAAAGCCACGGAAATTTTAGCCGAAGATGCAGTGACAGCCGTCATTGATATCCATAACGGAGAAGTGACAGCCACGGCGTGGGGCTGTGACCTGACCCATGAATATATATCTATCAACGCAGATTACAGGAGTTAAGGAGAGGAACTATGGACGAAAAGATGTTGGAGGAAGAATCATTGAAAGCAAAGGTATTGATTGAAGCTCTGCCTTATATCCGTTATTTCAGCGGGAAATATGTGGTTGTCAAATACGGCGGAAGCGCCATGCTGGACGCAGATCTGCAGAAAAATGTGATCCGGGACGTAGCCCTTTTAAAATTGATCGGTATGAAGCCGATCATCGTACACGGCGGCGGCAAAGAGATCAGCAAGTGGGTGAAGCTTTCAGGAAAGGAACCTGAATTTTACAATGGCCTCCGTGTCACAGACAAAGATACGATGGAGATCGCAGAGATGGTTCTGTTTAAGGTAAACCAGGAGCTGGTTGCCATGATGGCACAGCAGGGCATCAAAGCCGTCGGACTTTCCGGAAAAGATGCGGAGATGATGAGGGTAGAAAAAAAGGAAGTCCCGGGAAAAGATCTCGGCTATGTGGGAAATGTAACAGAAGTCAATACGGACCTTTTAGAGGCGCTCATTGAGGATGATTTTGTTCCGGTTATCTCTCCCATCGGACTTGGGGAGGATTACGCCGGCTATAACATTAATGCGGATGATACGGCCTGTGCCATTGCTTCTGCTTTGAACGCAGAGAAGCTGGTTTTCCTTACGGATATTGAGGGAGTCTTCATTGACCCTGAAGATAAGAGCACACTGATCTCCGAGATGGATTTGACCCAGGCGCATGAATTCGTCGACAAAGGAGTCGTTGGCGGGGGCATGCTTCCGAAGCTTAAAAACTGTATAGAGGCCATCGAAAACGGTGTTGCAAGAGTGCATATTCTGGACGGACGCCTGGACCACTGCCTGCTGCTTGAGTTCTTTACACAAAAAGGTATCGGAACAGCGATCTTAAAAGATCCGATTTTTTAGGAGGAGAGCATGAATCATTTTATAGAAGACGGAGAAGCATACATATTAAAGACTTACAACCGGTTTCCAGTGGTTTTAGACCGCGGGGACGGTGTAAACCTATATGATACCGACGGGAAAGAATATCTGGACTTTGGGGCAGGGATCGCTGTTTTCGCATTGGGGTACGGAAACAGAGAATACAATGATGCTCTGAAAGCCCAGATCGATAAACTGATCCATACGTCGAACCTGTATTACAATGTGCCGTCGATTGAAGCGGCAAAAAAAATCGTAGAAGCCACAAAGATGAAAAGAGTATTTTTCACTAACAGCGGCACGGAGGCCATCGAGGGCGCGCTGAAAGTCGCACGGAAATACAAATATCAGGAGGACCCGGACAAGGAATATGAATTCATTGCAATGAAGCAGTCCTTCCACGGCAGAAGCCAGGGGGCCCTGTCTGTGACAGGCAATGAAAAGTATCAGGAAGGCTTTGTGCCGAAGGAATTTCGTGCGGTGTTTGCCGAATTCAATAATCTTTCCGATGTGGCTTCCAAGGTGACGGACAAGACCTGCGGCATCATCTGCGAGGTGGTCCAGGGAGAAGGAGGTATTTATCCTGCCGATCCTGAATTTTTAAAGGGTTTAAGGAAACTCTGTGATGAGCATGACCTTCTGCTGATCTTTGATGAGATCCAGTGCGGCATGGGACGGTGCGGTTCAATGTTTGCCCATGATATCTATGGAGTAAAACCGGATATACTGACCCTTGCCAAGGCTCTTGGATGCGGTATTCCTGTGGGCGCGTTTGTAGTAGGTGAGAAAGCAGACGGGGTTTTAGTGCCCGGAGACCACGGAACGACTTATGGGGGGAATCCTCTGGCGGGAGCAGCGGTAAATGCTGTCTTTGAGCAGTTTGAAAAGCTTGATTTGGTCGCACATGTCAGGGAAGTGGGCGGCTATCTGTGGGATAAACTCGAAGAACTTAAAAATGAATTCAGTTTCATCACTGCCCACAGAGGCGCCGGACTGATGCAGGGACTGGAGTTTTCGTCAGAAAAACAGGCTGGGCAGATTGTATCGAAGGCTCTGTCCAACGGACTGATCCTTATCTCTGCGGGAAACAATGTTTTGAGGTTTGTACCGCCGCTTGTCATCGAAAAGGAACATGTAGATCTGATGACTGAAAAGCTCAGAGCCTCTTTTTAAATGTATAATCAAAAACTTCCAGGGATAAACTATGGGTAACAAATCTTTGGAGGTTTTTTTATGATTGGATTTATAATAGCATTAGTATCAGGAGCCCTGATGAGTATTCAGGGTGTGTTTAACACCGAAGTTTCAAAGCAGACCGGATTGTGGACAGCCAGTTCTTTCGTGCAGTTTACCGGACTGCTGACCTGCCTTGCCGTCTGGAGCTTTGCGGAAAGGGACCAGAGCTTTCTAAGCCTCATGAAAGTGTCGCCCAAATACGTGCTTCTGGGAGGAGTCATGGGTGCGGGCATCACCTTTACAGTTATCAAGAGCATCGGTTTGCTCGGACCGGCAAAATCTGCCATGCTGATCGTGGCTGCACAGCTGATCGTTTCGTACTTAATCGAGGTTTTCGGACTGTTCGGCGTTGAAAAAACAGGGTTTCAGTGGATGAAGCTTGCGGGCGTCGTATTGTTTGTTGCCGGCATCTTAATTTTTAAATGGAAATCATAAGGTTCCCCTGAAAGATGTCCTTGTAAAAATGAGACAGATTAGTTACAATAGCAATAGAGATTTTACGCATAGATAGATGGCGCTTTGTACAGTTAAGGAGGTCCTTAGATTGTATAGAGCAAAAAAGTTATGCATGACCGGTATACTGTTACTGGCATTCTGCGCGGCGGGATGTACACAGAAGTCCGGAATGCAGATAAAAGATGGGTCCGAGCCCCGAAAAACCGAAGAAGCTTCCGAGAAGGAGAAGATCTGCGTCTATGTCTGCGGCAGCGTGAAGAAACCTGGAGTTTATGAACTTCCGGAGGATGCAAGGATTGTCTCTGCCATCGCTTTGGCAGGAGGATTCACGAAGGATGCCTCAGCCGAAGACGTCAATCAGGCAGAACGGATCAAAGACGGGCAGCAGATCTATGTGCCCTCGAAAAAGGAAGCCGGGAAGAAGAGGGATACATCTTCACAGACCGGAGTTTCCGGGGCTCAGGACAAAAGGGTGAATCTAAACAGTGCATCCAGGGAAGAACTGATGACCCTTACAGGGATCGGAGAGGCCAAAGCTTCCGACATTATTTCTTACAGAGAAGAAAACGGAGGCTTTGAAAAGCCGGAAGATATTATGAAGATTCGGGGGATTAAACAGGGCATCTACCGTAAAATCAAAGACATGATAACAGTTTAGTTTGAGGTGAAAATATGAAGAAGGTACTGGTTGTTGATGACGAAAAATTGATAGTAAAAGGAATCAAGTTCAGCCTTGAGCAGGATGAGATGGAGGTAGACTGTGCCTATGACGGAGAGGAAGCCCTGGGCCTTGCAAAGGAAAATCAATACGATATCATACTTTTGGATGTGATGCTTCCTAAGCTTACGGGATATGAAGTGTGTCAGGCCATCAGGGAGTTTTCGACCGTACCCATTATCATGCTGACAGCAAAAGGCGACGACATGGATAAGATCCTCGGACTTGAGTACGGCGCGGATGATTATGTGACCAAGCCATTCAATATTCTGGAAGTAAAAGCGCGGATCAAAGCCATTTTAAGGAGAAGTGTCAGCCACACGGCTCCGGCAGAGACGCCTAAGGTGATAGAAAGCCGCGGATTAAAGATTGACTGTGACAGCCGGAGAGTCCATATCAACGGCAAAGAGGTTAACTTGACGGCGAAAGAGTTTGACTTGCTGGAACTGCTCGTATTCCATCCGAACAAAGTATACAGCAGAGAAGACCTGCTGAACACTGTTTGGGGGTATGACTATCCGGGTGATGCCAGGACCGTGGATGTCCATATCAGGCGTCTGCGCGAAAAGATCGAGGTAAATCCGGGAGTTCCTGACTATGTACATACAAAATGGGGGGTAGGTTATTATTTCCAGGCATAAGAAGGACAGATTTTCCTACTTTAAAAGTATGCAGTTCCTCATTTTTATGTCAGTGCTGGTGATTACGGTATTCGTGGTGGTGCTGTTCAGCAAGCTTTTAAACGACTCATACAGCGAAAAGGCAGAACAGCAGAAGATCGACGGGATTGAAAGCCAGTGTCAGTGGCTGGCATGGCAGGTTGTCGGAGTGGATTTTTTGATCGATGACAGTTCCAACTCCATTTCCAACCAGACCAATGAGCTGGCGGCGAGCCTGCATGGACGGATTATCGTCGTAAAGAGTAATTATAAAATAGTAAAAGACACAATGACAGATTATCAGGATAAGTTTTATATCTCTGACGAACTGCTGAAGGTCATGAAAGGAAACAAACAACGTATTGTCTCCGAGGTGGGCAACAACGTAGAGATCATGATTCCGATCGTGAACAAAGGAAACCGGAAAAAGAAGGTACTGGGAAGCGTCATCGCAACGATTCCGAAGAGCGATATTGTAGCTGTCTCCAATGAGATGAAGCAGCAGAGGAATATGCTGGTGGTTGCGTTTATCATATGCGGCATGTCTGCCGGGGCGCTGTTGAGCTACTGGCTGACGAAGGATTACCGTAAGATCCAGAAGGATCTGGATTTTATCTCTTCCGGACATGAGGATGAGACGATCAGTGTAGTAGGATGCACCGAAGTTAAAAACATGGTTACGGCCATGAATGAGATTCTTGCCAAGGCACAGGTTCTCGAAAATTCACGCCAGGAATTTGTCTCTAACGTTTCCCATGAACTGAAGACGCCTATGACTTCCATGAAAGTCCTGGCCGATTCACTTCTTCAGCAGGGAGAGACTGTGCCGGCGGAACTCTACCGCGAATTCATGAATGATATTGTGGCCGAAATCGACCGGGAGAATGTCATCATATCGGACCTTTTATCTCTGGTCAAACTGGATAAGAAGGCAGCCAAGCTGGAGATTTCCAGCGTCAATATCAATGAACTGCTGGAGATGATCATGAAGCGGCTGAAACCGATCGCGGGACAGAGGAATATTGAGCTGATTCTGGAATCTTTCCGTCCGGTTACGGCCGAGATCGATGAGGTGAAGCTGACCCTGGCGCTTTCCAACCTGATTGAGAATGCAATCAAGTATAACCAGGACGACGGATGGGTAAGGGTATCTTTAAATGCCGACCACAAATATTTTTATGTGAAGGTAGCGGATTCAGGCGTCGGCATCCCGGAAGACTGTCAGGGACAGGTGTTTGAGCGGTTCTACCGGGTAGACAAGGCCAGATCCAGAGAGACCGGGGGAACCGGTCTGGGACTTGCTATTACCAAAAATGCAGTTCTTGTCCATAACGGTGAGATTAAGCTGTACAGCAAAGAGGGAGAGGGCACTACATTTACGGTCCGGATTCCGCTCAAATATCAGGCATAAGGAGGGATACGGCGGTGAGAAAACGAACGATTTTATTATGTATCCTTCTGACCCTTTCCAGTGTGCTCGTTTTCTGTGCGGGCTGTTCAAAGAAAGATGAAGAGGATACACAGTCAAAAGACGGGACAGGAATTTACTACACAAACAAAAGCTGCACGAAGCTGATCAGGAAGGATAAAGATATCGATGTCCAAATGAACAGTCAGCTGGGGGCAGAGGAACTTTTGGACGAGATGTCCAAGGTCGGCAGGAACAGCAAGTATAGGACAGCCATTCCGGAAGATATCAATATCAGCAATGTGATCGTTTCCAACAATATTGCCTATGTGGATTTTTCGGTTGGGTATAAGAAGATTGAACCGAATGAAGATGTCATCTGCAAAGCTGCCATCGTCTATACGCTGACACAGCTGAAGGGAGTCGGTTATGTGGAATTCACCGTCTCCGGGCGTCCGATCATCGATACGGACGGTAAGCTGATTGGTGGGCTGAACCGGGACAGCTTCCTGTTCGGTGAACTTCCGATGGAGTAAAACAAATGAATAACAGACCATTTCTTGCAGTATTTGCAGGCTGTTGGCTTGGAGAAATCACAGCATGTAATGATGTTCGGATGGTTTTCGCAGCGCTTCTCTTTTCAGGGATATTTGTGCTCTTTTTTAAGAAACAAATGTATGAATGGAGAAGGGCTGTTTTATTTTCCTTTGCAGGTTTTATGTTGGGAGCCCTTATGTTTCTTTATCAGAACGAAAGGTTCACCCGGCAGGAAAAAGCGTTAAAAGGCTCTGAACAGGTAAGAGCGGCGGGTACCGCAGAGTGGAAAGGAAAGACAAAGAAGAAAGAATTTCTGCTTCTATCCCATGTATATCTGCCGGACCGGGATCTTTATCTGGATGGGGACGTGATGGTGTATGACGACGATTTCGATCATATACTGCCGGGAAATAAAGTGGTGCTGACGGGGAAACTTTTGGCTCACGAAGGGCCGTCCAATCTGGGAGAGAACGATATGAGGATCTACTATCTCTCCAGGAATATCGGATTTACGATGTTTCCGGATAAGAAGGAGACTTTGGGGCAGGAGAAGAATTTTTGGAAGAGCAGGTTGTTTTCTATACGCAACCGCATGTCGGAACATCTTTCCTCCCAGTATGGCGAGGAGATACGGCCGATATTTGAGGCGATGATTCTGGGCGACAAGACAGATATTTCGGAAGATTTGAAAGACACTTTCACCCAAAGCGGAATCGTCCATATTCTGGCGATTTCCGGGCTGCACATCTCGCTGGCAGGCGCAGGGATTTACCGCAGACTGAGAGGGGCAGGGGTTTCTCTCTGTCTGTCAGGTGCAGCCGGACTGATGTTTGCTTTTTCCTACTGTGTCATGACCGGAATGTCCGGTTCATCAAAAAGAGCCCTGCTCATGTTCTTTTTCTTCGTGCTGTCCCAGATATGCGGACGCTCTTATGATCTGCTGTCATCCGGCGGCACGGCGGGGTTTCTGCTTTTGCTGGAAAGTCCGTTCAGATGCATGGATGCCGGATTTTTAATGTCCATGGGGGCTGTCGTCTCTGCCGGTATTTACAGAGAAGTGCTGCCGGCACGAAAACAGAAAACTTTCAAAGACAGACAGATAAACCGGTTTGTCTTCTGTATTGTGGTCCAGATCATTATGATGCCGATTCTTTTATATTTTCAGTATGAATGTTATCCTTTTTCTTTTATTTTTAATTTTCTGATGCTCCCTCTCGTGACAGCAGGGTTCACGGCAGGATTCCTGAGTGCTTTTCTGCCGGTTTTCCTGTTTTCGGTCCCCGCATCCGTATTGTTTTCTCTGATTGTGGCGGGAACAAAGCTGTCCCCCCGCCCCCCCGGTCGCCGTCCACCTGTTTTCGTCTCGGTTGGGGGCGGGAACAAAGCTGTCCCGCCGCCTGCCGGTTCAAAACCTTGTCCTTGGAAAACCTTCTTTTTTGTGGATTATTTTATTTTATACTGGGCTCTGCTTGATGTATAAAACGTTGAAAAAAAGGTCTTATCTTAAGTATGCCTGCCTGCTGGCATGCGGCTGTTTTTTGGCATTGGACGTACAGAAAGGACAGGATAAAATTTCTTTTCTGGATGTGGGTCAGGGAGACTGTATTGCCCTGTCGTTAAACCGGCAGGACATGATCCTGGTGGACGGCGGGAGTTCCTCCAAACAGGATGTGGGACGATATATCATAGCACCGTATGTAAAATCACAGGGATATCAGGCGATCAGAGCAGCAGTCATCACCCACCTGGATTCTGACCATTATTCGGGCATCAAAGAACTTCTGCCGTCGGGGATGATCAAGCGACTTTATCTGCCCCGGGTAAAGAAAGATAATGCATATATGGAAATAGAAAAGGAAGCCGAACAATATCACGTTCCGGTCGGTTACTTGTCGATGGGGAGTAAGTTTTCGGGGACTGACTGGTCTATGGAATGTCTGCATCCCAAGCCGGATACCGGGCTGGAGAAAAATTCCGCATCCCTTGTGTTCCGGCTGAAGGTACAGGACTTGAGTGTTCTTCTGACAGGAGATTTGGAGAACGAAGGGGAAGAGATGCTTGTGCGGAGCGGGATACAGCATGCCGACATATTGAAGGTGGGACATCACGGATCTAAAAACGGCACAGGAGAGGAGCTGCTCCGTCAGCTCAGGCCAAAGATTGCCATCGTTTCCGCGGGGAAAAAGAACCGATACGGGCATCCCCACCGGGAGACGGTCAGAAGGCTGAACGATTCGGGGTGCAGTATCTATGAGACTTCCAGATCAGGAATGCTCTGGTTTTCCATGGAAAGAAAGCGGTGGTATTTAAATTCCAAACTTGATATAATAAAAAAATGATAAAAAAGAAGAAAATCGCAGGTATTGTCCCATGTGCAGGATTATCGAGGAGGATGGGGGCGTTTAAACCGCTGCTTCCATTTGGAAACGGAACCATTATAAGAGGTACGGTCAAAAGCCTTTTGGACGCCGGTGTCAGCAAGGTTATTGTGGTGGCAGGATACCGCGCAGATGAGATTGAAGAAGAACTGGCCTCTATGAGCGGGACAGAGATCATACATAATGACAATTTTGAGCACGGAGATATGATGGAATCCGTACAGATGGGGATTGCCAGGGCTCTGACCTTTGACGGCGCCGTAGTGGTGCCGGGGGATATGCCTATGATCGCTGAAGAGACATATCAGGTGCTTTTTACATGGTTCGAGGCCTCAGAGGCCTCAGTAGTTATTCCGTCCAGAAACGGGCAGAGGATTCATCCTCCGGTGATTTCGAGGGAGTGTTTTCCATATCTTTTAAGATTCAGAGAAGGGGGAGGTCTCAGGCGGGCATTACTCCATTACCTGGAATCTACGGTTTTGGTCACAGTGGAGGATGATCCCGGATGCATAATGGATACGGATACACCGCAGGATTATGTGAGACTGATGGAATATTATGGAACAGGGAGGAAAAGGCATGGAATTTCGGCAGATTGAAGCTTTTGTAAATGTAGTAAAGTATCAGAGTTTTTCTAAGGCGGCAAAGATCATGTTTCTTTCCCAGCCCACGGTCAGTGCCCATGTGGTTTCAATGGAACAGGAACTTTCCTGCCGTCTGTTTGACCGGACGACGAAGCGGGTGGAAGTCACGGCAGATGGAAAGAGATTGTACAAGTATGCCACAAAAATACTGGATTTAAGAGATGAAGTATATGAGGAATTTATCCGTCCGAAAGGAGAGAGGCTCTCTCTCGTGCTTGTTGGAGATTCGATTGCCCTGCAGTATGTTCTGCCTGATATCTTAAAGGATTTTAAGCAGCTGCACAGGGAGGTGGACATCTCTCTCGTCCAGAAGAACAGTGCGGATACGGTTAAGATGCTTCTCAAAAAAGAAGCTGATCTGGGATTTCTGGGAAAACATGAGGATGTGCCGGAACTTGTTTTTATCCCTTATGGGACCGATCAGCAGGCAGTGATCACGCCGAATCACGAAAAGTACCGGAATCTGCTTGAAAATGGCTATTCGTTTCAGGAATTGCTCAGCGAACCTTTTATTTTAAGAGAACTCACAGATGATACGGAGGAAGATGAAGACCGTTTTTTAGAAGAACAGGGTGTTGATCTGAGCAAGCTGCATGTGGCTGCAAAAATACATGATAAGGAGATCATCAAACGTTCCGTCAGTATGGGAATGGGCATCGCGGTCATGCCGCTGAAAGCGGTGGAAGAGGAGGCAAAAAGAGGAAAGCTGCTGATTTTTCATCTGGACCCCGGGAAAGCCGAGAGGACGCTTTACCTGGCTTTCCGCAAAGAAGATGCAGAGCAGTCCCCGATTTTAGAGCTCACAGCTCTGTGCAGAAAATATAATGGAAGAGAGAGGCTTTGACAATGAAAAGAGTTTTACAGCATATAAAAGAACAGAAGTATCAGAACCTATATTTGTTTTATGGAAAAGAAAAGTATCTGGCAGCCCAGACGTGGGACAAGTTAAAAGAGGCGCTGATTCCATCCGGGGATACGATGAATTACTCCTATTTTGAAGGAAAAAAGACGGACCTTCCGGAAATTTTAGAACTGATACAGACAATGCCCTTTTTTAATGATTACCGCCTCCTGGTACTGGATCAGACAGAACTTGGGAAGAAAAGCAACGATGATTTTTTGAGTGCGCTCAAGGAAATCCCGGAGACTACGATTCTTTTAATCATTGAAGATGAAGTGGACAAGAGGTCAAAAATCTATAAGTATATCAATAAAGAAGGCTGTGCGGTATCTTTTGAGACGCCGAAGGAAAAAGACCTGATCCTGTGGGTTGCCCAGATGCTGAAAAAAGAACAAAAAAAAATGACTCAGAAAGATATTCAGCTGTTTCTTTATAAGACCGGGCAGGATATGTTTACAATAAAAAATGAGCTGGAGAAATTGATTGCCTATACGAAGGGCAGAGAGGTCATCGGTTCAGAAGATCTGGAGGCCCTGACCACAGCCCAGACGACCAATCAGATCTTTGTCATGCTGGAAGCCATCGCAAAAAAACAGCGGGATACCGTTTTAAAGCTCTATTATGATTTGATCGAACTTAAGGAATCCCCTTTCGGGATACTGGCTCTGCTGGTGAGACAGTGCAACCAGCTTTTACAGACCCAGTCGCTTCTGGAAGCCGGCAAATCCCAGGGGGAGATGGCGAAAGAACTGAAAGTGCCTCCGTTTGTAGTGGGAAAACTGAAGCAGCAGGTGCGCTTGTTTAAAAGAGAAGAATTATATGCGATGATAAAAAAATGTGCAGTCACAGATGAAGGGATCAAGACCGGAAAAATCACGGACAGGATCGGAGTGGAACTGCTGCTCGTAGAATTCAGTAAGTAATAAATAAGTAATAAAAAAAGAGCTGACGGTTAGCTCTTTTTTTATAGATTCATTTTGAAAATTAAGCTACAGAATTGACAGCTTTTGTCAGGCGGGAAACCTTTCTTGCAGCAGTGTTCTTGTGGAAAATTCCTTTGGATGCTGCTTTGTTGATCTCTGAGATACATGCTGTTAACGCTTCGTTTGCAGCAGTTTTGTCTCCTGCGGCAACAGCTGCTTCTACGTTTTTGATATATGTTTTTACTTTTGTTTTAATCGCTTTGTTTCTTTCTGTCTTTGTGTTGATTACAAGAATTCTCTTCTTTGCAGATTTGATATTTGCCAATGTGGGCACCTCCATATAATAATTGTACTTATCTTTTCGTTCGGTGTTTACTTCGAAGCGAGACACGGTAATAGCTTCTATAAACATACTCCTCTATTTTATAGAAGTCTGTCCGATCTGTCAATGCAAAAGTTCCTGTTTTTACATATTTTTTTTGGATTCTTTTCATACTAAGGACAGGAAGAAAGGAGAATAAGGATGCAGAACAGAACAGACTTAGCGTTAGAACTGAAAGAAGAAGCAGAGGAAGAATCCAGATTAAAAGGGGTTTCCATGAAAACCAGAATCGATGCCTCCAATCAGATCAAAGAGACGAGGATCACGATCAAAGACAAAGAGGGCGAACAGGTACTTGGAAAACCTATGGGTCAGTATATAACGATTGAGGCAAAGGACTTGTCGGCAAACGACGGCAGCTACCACAAAGAGATGAGCGAGGCTTTGTATTTGAACTTAAAAGAAATGATTCCAAGAAATGCAAAGGTGTTTGTGGCAGGCCTTGGAAATTCTGAGGTTACGGCCGATTCTCTCGGACCTAAGGTTGTAAATAATCTCTGGATTACCCGGCATCTGAAAAGAGAAGGTTATCTAAAAGATGCGATGGAACTCAGTGCGATCGCACCGGGAGTTATGGCACAGACCGGTATTGAAACTTCAGAAGTGCTGGAGGCCCTGGCAGCCAAGATCCAGCCGGATCTGTTGATCGCCGTGGATGCCCTGGCAGCCAGGAGTTCTTCCAGGCTGAATAAGACGATCCAGATCAGTGATACCGGAATTGCACCGGGGTCCGGGGTGGGAAATCACAGAAATGAGATCACAGAGAGAACAGTCGGAATCCCGGTCCTTGCCATAGGTGTTCCGACGGTCATCTCTGTTCCCGCTATCATCAGTGATATTGTGGGGAATGAGTCGGATAACGGAGATATTTTGGAAATGCTTGACGAGGATTTTACTTCCATGCATGTGACACCGAAAAATATTGACGAATCCATTAAGAGAATCAGTTACACAATTTCAGAGGGAATTAATCATTTACTGCATAATCATATAAAAGCTGAATAAAATGATGATATGGGAAAAAAGAGAAGAGCAGCGGGATGCGTCTTGTTTGCCGTCTTCCTTATCATGGGAATCCGTTTTTTTTCCGGACATCCGGACATGGTGTCCACGGCTGTCCAGAATTATTATCTAAAAGCAGTAAATGAGCTGATTCCGTCCTATCACAGCGGCGGCCAGCCGATTTACGGATCAGTGCTGAATAAAATCATAACGACCTACCGGAATGACATTGTGCCGTCTATCTGTTACAGTGAAAATTATTCCGAGGTTAAAAGTTCCGATTTAGTAAAAAATCAGTTCTATGATCTGGAGGATAATGAACAGAGCGGAGTCCGGGTAGATGAAGTTCCGGCGAAGAAGACCGTGTTCAACAGTAAAAAGTGGAACGATCCGAATTATTTAAGAAAATATATTTATCAGGTAGACAGCACTACGATGGTGACGAACAGTGAGATCAATGGAAAGGTTCTTTTAAATAAGGACCTTTCCCTGAAGAAATCAAAGCAGCCCCAGATTTTGATCTTTCACACTCACGGCAGTGAAGCTTATAAGGACAGCAGGAAAGGAGAAAAGTCAGACACTGTCATAGGAGCCGGAGATGTTCTAACAAAACTCCTGAAAGAACAATATGGGATCAATGTGATACATGACAGAGGGATTTACGATGTAAAAAACGGAAAGGAAGACCGGTCGAAAGCATATTATTATGCGGCGGCCTCTGTTGAGAGATATCTTAAAAAATATCCGAGTATCCAGGTGGTGATCGATCTGCACCGGGACGGAGTGAAAGAGAGTACAAAACTGGTTTCAAAACAAAATGGGGTGGAAATGGCTCAGTTTATGTTTTTTAACGGCATCAGCCGGACTGCCAAAAATGGAGATATCAAATACCTGAAAAATCCGAACAAGAAGACGAATCTGGCGTTCAGCCTGCAGCTTCAGGCGGAGGCAATGAAAAAATATCCGGGTCTTACCAGGAAGATTTACATCAAGGGATACCGTTATAATCTGCATTACAGGGGAAGGAGTCTTCTGATTGAGTTGGGTGCTCAAAACAATACAGTAAAGCAGGCTAAAAATGCAATGAAACCGCTGGCAGAAATTTTAAATGATGTGTTATACCCTTAGAGGACCTACATAAATATAAGCAAAGAAAAAGGTTGAAATGGACTTTCAGCCTTTTTTTTGCTATACTGAATCGAATATGTTTATTTGCAACAGGAGGAAACTATGGCAATCGATCAGAGTAAAATCCGCAATTTTTGTATTATTGCGCATATAGATCACGGTAAGTCCACATTGGCAGACCGTATCATTCAAAAAACAGGCACCCTGACTGACAGAGAGATGCAGGAACAGGTGCTGGACATTATGGACCTGGAGAGGGAACGCGGGATCACGATTAAATCACAGGCGGTCCGTATTGTATACAAGGCAGAGGACGGTGAGGAGTATATTTTCAACCTGATAGACACGCCGGGGCATGTGGATTTCAACTATGAAGTTTCCAGGAGCCTGGCGGCCTGCGAAGGAGCTGTTCTTGTGGTAGATGCCGCGCAGGGCATCGAGGCGCAGACTTTGGCAAATGTTTATCTTGCCCTGGACCATGACCTGGAAATCATGCCGGTCATCAATAAGATCGATCTTCCGAGTGCAGATCCGGAGAGAGTAAAGACAGAAATTGAAGATGTCATTGGCATTGAAGCTGAGGATGCACCACTGATTTCGGCAAAGAACGGAATCAACATCGAGGATGTGCTGGAACAGATCGTAATGAAGATTCCGGCGCCGTCCGGTGATCCTGAGGGACCGCTGCAGGGACTGATCTTTGACAGTATTTATGATGCCTACAAAGGAGTTATTATTTTTGCAAGAATCAAAGAGGGCACTATCCGGCCAGGAACAAAGATGAAGATGATGGCATCCGGCGCCGTGGCTGAGGTAGTGGAAGTCGGCATCTTCGGCGCGGGACAGTTCATCCCGTCGGAAGAACTCAGCGCCGGCATGGTAGGATATGTGACGGCCAGTCTTAAGAATGTCCAGGATACCACGGTCGGAGATACGATCACGGATGCAGACAATCCATGCAGCGACCCGCTTCCAGGTTATAAAAAAGTAAATCCAATGGTATTCTGCGGGCTTTATCCGACCGACGGAGCCAAGTATCCGGACCTTCGGGATGCCCTGGAAAAGTTACAGCTGAATGATGCCTCACTACAGTTTGAGCCGGAGACATCGGTGGCACTTGGATTCGGATTCCGCTGTGGATTCCTGGGGCTCTTGCACCTGGAGATCATTCAGGAACGTTTGGAACGGGAATACAATCTGGATCTGGTGACTACTGCACCGGGCGTTGTTTACCGGGTATATAAGACGGACGGTACGATGGCCGAACTGACCAATCCTTCCAACCTTCCGGACCCGTCTCAGATCGATTATATGGAAGAACCGATCGTATCTGCTGAGATCATGGTCACATCCGATTATGTGGGAGCGATCATGGGGCTATGCCAGGAACGCAGAGGCGTTTATATAGGGATGGAATATATCGAGGAGGGACGGGCTGTTTTAAGGTATGAACTTCCACTTAACGAAATCATTTATGACTTTTTCGATGCCCTGAAATCACGGTCCAGGGGATATGCATCTCTGGATTATGAGATGAAGGGATATCAGAGATCAGAGCTCGTGAAACTGGATATCCTGATCAACAAAGAAGAAGTGGATGCACTGTCCTTCATCGTTCATGCCGAGACAGCTTACGAGAGGGGAAGAAAAATGTGTTCCAAGCTGAAGGAAGAAATACCAAGGCATTTATTTGAGATCCCGATACAGGCGGCAGTGGGCAGCAAGATCATTGCCAGGGAGACAGTAAAAGCCATGCGGAAAGATGTGCTGGCCAAATGCTATGGCGGAGATATTTCCAGAAAGCGGAAACTTCTGGAGAAACAGAAACAGGGAAAGAAACGGATGCGGCAGGTGGGAAATGTAGAAATTCCGCAGGAAGCATTCATGAGTGTGCTGAAATTAGATGAAGACTAGAGAACTCGAACTGTACCTTCATATACCGTTCTGCAAAAGAAAATGCAATTATTGTGATTTCTGTTCGTTTCCGGCCGGAGATGATGACATCAGTATCTATATACGAAAGCTTCAGCAGGAAATCCTGTATTGGGGAAGACGTCTCCAAAGTCCGTCAGTGAGCACGGTATTCATCGGAGGAGGAACTCCATCTCTGATTCCGGCAGTGCAGATAGAATCTTTGATGAATACGGTCAGAGATTCTTTTTCCTGTGCAGAAACTATGGAGTGCACGATCGAAGCCAATCCCGGCACTGTCACAAGAGAAAAACTTTCGATCTACCAAAGCTGTGGGATCAACAGGATCAGTTTCGGACTTCAGAGTGCCAGGAAAGAAGAATTAAATATGCTGGGCCGGATTCATACATTTGAGGATTTTGTCTCGGGATTTTATGAAGCCCGGGACTGCGGATTCCAAAATATCAATGTGGATCTGATGAATGCGATCCCTATGCAGACAATGGAAACGATGGAGCAGACCCTGTTAAAAACTGCAGAACTTGAGCCGGAACATTTCTCGGTTTACAGCCTGATCATCGAAGCAGGGACACCTTTCTATGAAAAGAAGGGGCTGGATGATCTCCTGCCGACGGAAGATGAAGACGCTGCCATGTACGAAAGGACGGAAGCGATCCTTCATACCTTAGGCTATGAAAGGTATGAACTGTCCAACTATGCCAGACCGGGATATGAATGCAGGCATAACTGCGGGTACTGGACAGGAAAACCATACCTGGGATTTGGTCTGGCGGCATCTTCTTATTTTGGGAAAAAACGCTTTGCAAATCCGGCAGATATGGAAGAGTATTTGTCATTATCAGATTTCAGCGGCATATTTGAAAAAGAGAACGAGCTGTCCAAAAAAGAAGAGATGGAAGAGTATATGTTTTTGGGACTTCGGATGACAAAGGGGATCTCAAAAATGGAATTTTCCAAGCGGTTCGGGACAGGTATCCTGGATGTTTACCGGAAACCTATCCAAGAACTCTCTGGAAAAGGTCTGTTAAAACAGGATGCCGAAAGAATTTGGATCCCACAACAGGCCCTGTTTTTAAGCAATCAGGTAATGATGGAGTTTCTTTTATAGATCCAGAAGTTTCTGAACGTTGATCTGTCCCCATCCCTGATGATTTCTCGGAGTGGAAAGTTTGTCACAATTGTACCGCAGTTTCATTTTTACATCTTTGTTCGTATAATACGGATACCGCTCCAAAAGCAGGGCGATGGCTCCGGAAACTGCCGGTGTTGCCATAGAAGTGCCGCTCTTGATGCTGTGTCCTCCGTTCAGGCCGCAGGAATAAATATTTGTTCCGGGAGCTACTACGTCCGGCTTCATGACACAGGAAGAGGTAGGCCCCCTGCTGGAATAATTCTTTGCAAAGCGCTGAGATCCCATGGGACGGCTGGCATCGTCACTGGAACCTACGGTAATGATCTTACGGCTGTTGCCCGGTGCGGTGATGGTATTATCCCTGGGGCCATTATTTCCGCTGGCGATGCAGACGACCAGCCCGTCATCCCACAGCTGATTGACCTGCTTCACAATCGCATTGGCAGCTTCATCGCTTCCGGAGGCAGGAGTGCCGATGGATATGTTTACAATCCGGATTCCATACTGCTTGTGAAAATGGTGGATCCAGGACAGTCCGTTTAGGAAAGTGCGCTGATTTCCGTTGCCCAGAGCATCCAGGACTTTGAGGGAAATGATATGTGCTGCAGGTGCAATGCCGCAGCTTGCAGATGCGGCAATACCCGTGATATGGGTTCCGTGTCCATTGTCGTCATAAGGATATGATCTGTGGTGTACATAATCTATGAATCCGGCGATCCGCTGATCGGCCGGATAAAATTCTTTATGGGGATAGATACCGGTATCCAGGAAGGCAATCCCTATATTCTTCCCCAGGAAGCCATGTTTATGGGCGATATCCGCATGGATTATCTGTGATATAAGCTTCATAAAATACTGTCTCCTAATAAGTGTTATAGTATAAGATACGCCCAAAATACAGAAAAGACATGACATTTTGCGCAGGCTATTCCCACTGAAAGAATTTGAGGGCGGCAGAGGTACAGATTACTGTGATGCAGACGATGGTGACAACCGGAACAATAACACTGCCAAATTCTTCTCCCAGAGAAGCGGCTTTCAGCAGCTTGATTCCCTGGGTCAGCGGCATGATGTCTGCAGCTTTCTGCAGCACTTTGGGCATGATTTCATAGGGCAGCGTTGCGCCTGAAAAAATCAGCATCGGAAAGTACAGCAGACTCGCAGCGACACTCGCTATCTTAGTATTCGGAGCAATACCGCCTACCAACATGCCGATACTGAACATAGACACAATGACCAGGAGATAACATCCCAGAAAACTCACAAAAGATCCGCGGAACTGATATCCAAAGAAAACGACTGCTTCGGTATAAAGAAGGACCAGAGAAACAGCCGCATATAAAGTATAAATTGTCACCTGTACCGCTAAGATCATGGAAGGGCTGACCGGCGTAACCTTGTAGCGCTTTAATATACCCTTGCTCCGATAATCAGAGACGACCAGCGGCAGTCCCATCACACCTCCCGCACAGATGGATATGGTGGTGACGGCTCCGAACGACTGTTCCAGGAAAGAGTATCCGGCACCGCCGAATGCGGGCCTGTCTCCATAAATAATTCCTATAACTGCCAGTACCACAAGAGGCACACAGATCGCAAATATAAACATATCCATTCCTCTCAGAGATAATTTTAATTCTGTTTTCAGCATTGTCTTAAAAGTTTTCATGGATTCATTCCTCCTCGTCTGTATACCAAAGATAAGCGTCTTCAAAATGATCAAAAGGACTCGATTCAACTGCCTCCGCCACCGTACCGTAAAATATGATTTTTCCTTTTTTTAAAATACAGATACAGTCACACAGGTTCTCGATCTCATCCATAAAATGGGACGTCAGGAAAATCGTCAGTCCATTTTCCTTGAGTGAGGAGAGTATATTCCACACTTGTCGTCTGGCCCTAGCGTCCAGCCCGGTCGTCAGCTCGTCCAAGAAGACAACTTCAGGATTGGGTATGAGTGCAAGTATAACAAAAAGTCTCTGCCTTTCGCCGCCGGATAAATCTTTGATCTGGCTTTTTGCTTTGCCGGCAATTCCAAACTTTTGCAGTAATTTTTCTGGATCTGCGGATTCCTTATAGAGGGCAGCGGTGACTTCACAAAGTTCCGAAACGGTGATATTATCCTGATAAGTTGCCTCCTGAAATTGGACTCCTACCTTTTGAAACAGCTGCTTTCTGGATGTCTGCGGATTCATTCCAAGAATGGATATTTCTCCGCTGTCTGCCGTCTTTGTACCTAAAATGCATTCAATCGTTGTGCTCTTGCCTGCACCATTGGCCCCGATCAGGCCGAAAACCGTTCCGCGCTTTACGGATAAACTGATATTGTTTACCGCAGGCGTTTTGTTATAGGTTTTACATAATTTTTCTGATTTTATCACTTCATTCATGAAGGATACCTCCTTTTTTTGTATAAAAAAAGAATACCACCAACGGAAACATTGGTGGTAAAGTGGAGGGTTTAAGAAAATTGTTTTTTCATTCTTTTCAGTTTGCATATCATTTCCAGGGCATTATTCTCGGCAGTCCGCAGAGAAGTAACCAGTTTGTCGCACACAGCAATAATTTCGTCATCCTTATTGGGAGTATCCAAAACTTCTTTGATATCAATCCCGGGATTTTTTGACAGGCGGCCGAGCAGACGCAGAATAGACTCCAAAGAATAATTTGCACACCGCAGGGAGCGAATGATTTTGAGCCTCTGTATATCCTGACTCGTATATATGCGATAGCCATTTTGCCTGCGTTTTACAGTCAAAAGGCCGTTCATTTCCCAATTTCTCAGAGCATCCATAGAAATGCCGAGATACCGGGATACTTCCCTGCGTTTCATGGGATGAGTATGTTCCTGTGATTCTCCGGCTAAAATCTCTGTTACAATTTCAACTGCCTCTTCGGCATTGGCGTGTTCCTTTCTGATCTGTGCCAGGTATTCTTCTGCCAGTACCAGAGCCTTGGAAAAATCACAGGATGCCGCTGTTTTTACGATCTGGACAGCCTTTTTCCTCAGCCCGTTCTGCAGTACCTCCATTTGAAAAGCCAGACGGGCCAGTCGGAACTGTTCGATATGGAGATCGGTAAAAATGCGGTATCCATTGTTCTGCCGCTCCGGTTTTGGGATCAGTCCCGCTTTTTCGTACAGCCGGACGGTATTGGGATGAATTCCTATGAGTTTTGCAACCTCAGATGTTTTATAAGTTTTCATGAAAAAACCTCCATTCATAGCTTTAGAATAACACAGATCAGAAGTATGGTGATATAGTGGAGGGTTTTGGATTTCACATTATAATTTTCTTATGGAATAAAAAATGACATTGGTTTTATTGTTTCCAATGTCATTTTTATCTGATCTGATTGGGGATGTCTGCGCCGGCAGACATGTCCGTTTAATTAAATCCAATGAACTTCCGGGCTGCTTTGTAAGCTGCGATGACAACTTTCCGGCCTCCATAGCCCGGGAGATTGACTGCATTTCCAACAAGAGAGCCCCGGATCTGGCGGTACAGTTTTGTATTTTTTGATTTCAGGTACTTCCAGAGTTCTTTTTTCATCTGAAGATGCTCCGGTATGCCGGATTTGATGGCAATGACAGATGACACAGTCATGATGATACTCAGATAGTGTTTCATGTAGCGGTATAACGGCTTGTTCACCAGTTCAAAGCTGCTCATATAATCGATCATGGCTTTGGTGACAAAAAACTGCTGGTCGATCCGTTTGATCATATTGGCTTCGTTGACAGACTGGTCGTCCCTTCCGATGAAGTAGCGGTAAAAATTTACATCCAGATAGTAAATGGTCTTCACATATGGAAGCGGTTTGAAAACGTAAAGGTTGTCTACATAAAAAGTATGTTCCGGCAGGCACAGGCGGCACTCATGGAGAAGAGAAGTACGGTAAATGACGGAGTGCATGAGAATGTACTGGCTCAGAGGAAAACGCTTTACATCGTCCCATGTAAAAATCTGTTCAACCGGGATCGTATGGCGGTAATGAATCACGGTTTTTCTCTTTACACCCTGTTTCTCATAGACATAGTTGGACATAAACATGTCTATGATGGTTCCCTGACGGTAAAATGTCTCTAATTGATTGAAGATTTCTTCATAAGCATGTTCGCTGACCCAGTCATCACTGTCCACGACCTTAAAATAAATCCCTTTGGCATGAGCGATACCAGTGTTTACCGCACCGCCGTGGCCTTTGTTCTTTTGATGGATCGCCCGGCAGATACCGGGATATTTGTTTTCATATTCATCGGCGATCATGCCGGTATTGTCCGTGGAACCATCGTCGATGATGAGGATCTCAACTTTGTCACCTCCGGTCAACAATGTATCTATGCAGTGTCTCATATATTCCTGGGAATTATAGCATGGCACAGCAAACGATATTAATTTCATCTTGTTACCTCCTAAAAATGGTACTTAGTCTATTATAACAAATATTTGTAAAAATACCATGGCATTTTCACTCGGTTTCTTCTGACAAGGTCTCCCATTCTTCATAAAGGGTTTCCAGATGTTCCTCATTCCGGGCTTTGGCAGTGGAGAGTTCCAGCAGTTTCTTTGTATTGACTGCGTTCTCCGGCAGGCACATTTCTTCGTCAAGTTTTGTGTTTTCCGCCTCCAGTTCCTCGATTTCCTGTTCTATTTTTTTCAGGCGGTTTTCTCTTTTCCGCCGTTTTGCGTCTTTCTCCTTTTGCTTCTGCCAGATCAGCTTCGTATCGGATACAGACTCAGTTTCAGCATCCTGTACCTCTTTCGTGCCTTCCTTTTCCTTTTCTAAAAGATAGTGCTGGTAGTCACCCGGATAAGAGTGAAGACCGTCTTTCGGAGAGAGTTCAAGAATTCTTGTAGCCGTTTTGTTTATGAAATACCGGTCATGGGATACGTAAAGAACCGTGCCTGTGTATTGGGTCAGGGCGGATTCCAGGATTTCCTTGGAGTGAATGTCCAAGTGGTTGGTAGGCTCGTCAAGAATCAGGAAATTGGCATGGGATAACATAAGTTTCGCAAGAGATACCCGCCCCTTTTCCCCACCGCTTAAGGAAGAAACAAGTTTAAATACATCTTCTCCCTTAAAAAGGAAAGCGGCCAGTGTATTTCTGATTTTTGTGTTGGTCAGTTCCGGAAAGGAATCAGATATCTCCTCGAAGATTGTCTTATCCGGATGCAGGTTGTCCTGTGCCTGGTCGTAATATCCGATGGATACTTGGGAACCGAGCCTGATCAGTCCTTTGTTTTTAGGCATTTGTTTGCAGATGATTTTCAACATCGTAGTCTTTCCGGTTCCATTGGCGCCGATCAATGCCACGCGCTCGCCGCGGAATATTTCAAAATTTATATCGGAAAACAGCGTATGCGGCCCGAAACTTTTTTCCAGATGTTCCACCGTTAAGACATCGTTTCCGCTGACAACCGACGGTTCGATAGCAAAGCGCATTTTCCCGTCGATCTCCACAGGCTTTTCGATGACATCAATTTTGTTCAGCATCTTTTCACGGCTCTCGGCCCGGCGGATGGATTTTTCCCGGTTAAACTGCTTTAGTTTTTCGATGACCGCCTTCTGGTGCCGGATCTCCTGCTGCTGGTTTTCGTACTCCTTTAAGCGGATCGCCTTTACCTGATCCCTTTTCTTAATAAAAGAAGTGTAGTTGCCGTCAAAGAGCATCGCATGCCCCGCCTCGATCTCCATCACCTTGTTGACGATCTTGTCCAGGAAATACCGGTCATGGGAGACCAGGATGACAGCGCCCTCATAGTGGCTTAAATAGTTTTCCAGCCATTGGATTGACTCAACATCCAGATGATTGGTAGGCTCATCCAGGAGAAGAATCTCGGGCTTCATCAGCAGAAGTTTTCCGAGAGCTACCCTTGTCTTTTGTCCTCCGGACAGTGTCTCAATCATTTTTTGAAAGTCTTCCTCTTTAAACCCGAGTCCTTTTAAGATTCCTGCGATCTCACTTTCATAGGCAAAACCGTTTTTCTGTTCAAATAAATGAGTGGTCCTGGTGTATTCCTCCATCTTTTCTTCGAGCTCTGCGCCGCTTAAATGCTTCATCATATGCTCCAGAGAGCGGAGTTTTTTGTCCAGTTCGATCACATCTTGTTTTATGGTCAAAAGCTCTTCATAAATGGTGCGGGAAGAAGTATGGTCCTGATGCTGTGCGAGATAGCCGATATCGGCGTCCTTCTTTTTGTGGATCTCCCCTTCGTCGGGTGTCATCTGATCCATGATGATCTTGAGCAGGGTGGACTTTCCGGCGCCGTTTAAGCCGATGACGGCGAGCCGGTCCTTCTCATTGATATGAAAGGAAATTCCTTTCAGGACTTCCTGGTCGACAAATGTTTTATGTATATTCTGACAAGATAAAACCATAGTGCACTCCTTCAAAATTTCTAAGCTGTAAAAATTCCTTTTAAGCATAACATAATTTCTGAAAAAACGCACCGAAAAGTTTGACAGTTATTAGACAATCTTATATAATTTATTTAATTTGAGTAGTTAATAAAATAAGTGGGAGGGTAATAATGTCATCAATGGATAAGAATATATCACCGGCAGTTATAAAGAGATTACCTAGATATTACCGTTATTTGGGGGCTTTGAAAGCAAAAAATATTACGAGGATCTCATCCAAAGAGCTGAGCGAGAGAATGAAAGTAACTGCATCCCAGATCCGACAGGACCTGAATAACTTTGGAGGTTTCGGGCAGCAGGGATACGGTTACAATGTAGAAAACCTTTACGTGGAGATCGGCAAGATCCTGGGGCTTGACAAGAGCAATCAGATGATCATTGTCGGTGCCGGAAATCTGGGGCAGGCATTGGCCAATTATCAGGATTTCAACAATAACAGCATTGGTTTTCAGGTGATCGCACTGTTCGATGTAAATCCGAAGCTGATCGGCATCACGGTGCACGGAGTAGAAGTGCACGATATTGACGATATGGAAGAGTTTATAAAGAATCATGAGATCAAGATCGCAGCCCTCACGCTTCCGCAGGACCAGGCGCCGAAGATTGCCAAAGATCTTGTGTCGTGGGGCATCAAAGGATTTTGGAACTTTGCTCCTGTGGATCTCACGCTGCCAGACAGTGTGACCGTGGAGAATGTCCATCTGGCAGAAAGTCTCATGACGCTGACTTACAATATTCACAGCAGGGAAGACGGCGAGGGCGCGGAGTAAAGACGGGAGGAACGCCATGATTGTCGGTATAGGAACTGACCTGATAGAAATCGGGCGGGTACAGAAGATGGTGGAGAGAAAGAACCGCCTAAGCCGGATTTTTTCAGAAGAGGAACTGGCATACGCAGGTTTAAACAGTACGACTCTTGCTGGTAATTTTGCAGTTAAAGAAGCCGTTTCCAAAGTATTTGGAACCGGCTTCTTCGGATTGGAGCCCTATGAGATCGGAGTGTTCCGGGATTCAAAAGGAGCGCCTTATGTGAAACTGACAGGCAGAGCCGAAAAGCTGGCATCGGATATGCAGATTACGAAATTTCATGTGTCGGTTACGAACACAGGGGGGCTGGCACAGGCTTTTGTCATAGGAGAGTGTCTATGAAATATGTTTTGAAAAATCAGGAAATGCAGGATGTTGATAAAGAGACCATACAGCAGATCGGAATGCCGGGTCTTGTGCTGATGGAGCGGGCCAGCGAAAAAATTGCCCGAAGGCTCATGGAAACGGTCAGAAAAAGTGACAGGATACTTTCTGTGGCAGGATGCGGAAATAACGGGGGAGATGCGCTGGCTGCGGCCAGAATCCTTCTGGAGGAAGGATATTCTGTGGATTTCACAGTCGTAGGGGAGCTGTCCAAGGCATCCGGAGATTTAAAGACGCAGTATGATATCCTTACCCGTCTTGGGTATGAGCAAAAAAAAGAAATAGATTATAACGGCTATGACTGGATTTTGGAAGGAATGTTCGGCGTAGGCCTTTCCAGGGAGATAGCGGGGATATATCGGACCGTTGTGGAGAGGATCAATGAAAGCAGAGCCAGAGTTATGTCAGTCGATATTCCCTCCGGCATCAGCGGGGATACGGGGAAAGTCCTTGGTTGCGCCGTCAGGGCAGACGCTACGGTGACGTTCGGCGGGCCCAAGGCAGGACATCTGCTCTATCCGGGAAGAGAATATGCGGGACGGCTGTATGTAGAAAAGATCGGTTTCTTTGATTCCGTTTTAAAGAAGCATGCAGGGGGATTCACATACGACAGGGAAGATCTAAAGAGGCTTCCGGGCCGTTTTGCGGATTCTCACAAGGGCACCTACGGAAAAGTCCTGATCATAGCAGGAAATGAGACGATGTCAGGGGCTGCTTTTTTTTCGGCAAAGAGTGCTCTGCGCATGGGCAGCGGACTGGTAAAGGTGATTTCCTGTGAAGCCAACCGTCCGATTCTGCAGTCTATGCTTCCGGAAGTACTGTTCGGAACATATGAGAATGTAAAAAAAGCCCTTGAATGGTGTGACTGTATCTTATTCGGACCTGGAATGGGAGTCTCAGAGCGGACCAAAGAATTATTGGAAGAGGTTTTACAGTGTGGAAAGAAACCTCTTTTGCTGGATGCCGACGGCCTGAATACGGTCAGCCGTTATGGAATGGAGATCGATTATCCGGCAGGGTGTGTTCTCACACCGCATCTCCTGGAAGCTGCAAGGCTTCTTGGAATATCCGCAGAGCAGGTGAAAGAAAGTTTGACGGATGCGGGGCAGAGGCTTTCGGACAGATTCCGCGGCACTGCTGTGCTGAAGGATGCGGCGACGCTCGTAGTGTCAGCCGACCGGCCCGTTTATTATAACAGCAGCGGCAACAACGGAATGGCCACAGGGGGGAGCGGAGACGTGTTAAGCGGCATGATCGCAAGTCTCCTCGGGAGAGGCATGGGATGTTTGGAAGCTGCGGTTCTGGGCGTCTATGTCCATGGGCTTGCAGGAGACCATGCTGCAGAAATTTTGGGATACGACAGCATGCTGGCATCAGACATCATCGACGCGGTCAGCAGTGTTTTAGGAGGAATCAGCAATGAATCAATATTATAGAGTATATGCAGCCATCGACCTGGATGCGATCTGCCAAAATATCAGCGAGATAAAGAAAATTGTGGGGCCGGATACAAAGATCATGCCGGTGATCAAGGCCGACGGCTACGGACACGGGGCAGTCCCGGTGGCGAAGGCATTGAATAAGATCGGCGTCGACGGTTTTGCGGTGGCGATCATTGAGGAAGGGATCGCACTGAGAAAACAGGGGATCACAAAACCGATCTTAATTCTTGGATATACTTCGGAATATCAGTATGCTTCTTTGATCCAGCACGAAATTGAACAGACGGTATTTTCTTATGAGATGGCGGAGGCGATCTCTAAATTTGCGGTTACGATGAAGAAGGAAGCCAAGATACATATCAAAGTGGATACCGGAATGAACAGGATCGGTTTTAAGCCCACGGAAGAATCTGTCGGGCAGGTACAGCGTATCCGGAAGCTTCCGAATATTAAGATCCAGGGGATTTTTACTCATTTTGCATGTGCGGACGAGGAGGAGAAGACATCAGCCAGACACCAGAAGGAACTGTTTGATCAGTTTGTCTCAAAGATTGAAGAAAAAGGGATCAAGATCCCGGTCAAGCACGTCTCCAACAGCGCAGCCATCATGGACCTTTGTGAATGCCGCATGGATATGGTGCGCTCCGGCATCATCACCTATGGACTGTATCCATCCGAAGAAGTGGATAAGTCGGCCATTGATTTAAAGCCGGCACTTTCCCTGATCAGCCATGTGATCCATGTAAAGGAAGTGGGACCGGGAGAAGGGGTCAGTTACGGCTCAACGTTCGTTACGGACAGGAAGACCAGGATCGCGACGATACCGGTAGGTTACGCTGACGGCTATCCGAGGGCCTTATCTTCCAGGGGAAGGGTCATTATCCGGGGACAGTATGCGCCGATTATTGGAAGGATCTGCATGGATCAGTTTATGGTGGACGTGACCGATATCGAAGGCGTCAGCGTCATGGACCAGGTCACCCTGGTAGGGACAGACGGAGATAAAAATATCACGGTGGAAGAGGCGGCAGATCTGGCAGGTTCCTTTAACTATGAATTTGTCTGCGGGATCGGAAAAAGGGTTCCCAGAGTATACTTCCAGGATGGAAAGGCAAAAGAGGCAGTGGACTATCTGGAAGACTGAGGTATTCTAAAGCCGGACGAAAATCGTTTGGAAAATAGGATTAAGTTGAATACTTCTGAAAGAAATGTCAATACTCTTCATAAACTATTATGAAAGAGATGGAGAGTGATTAGGCTTATGGTAATTAAGCGAGGAGATATTTTTTATGCAGATTTGAGGCCTGTTGTCGGCTCAGAACAAGGAGGCGTCCGCCCGGTCATTATTTTGCAGAACGACGCGGGCAACCGATACAGCCCCACGGTCATCTGTGCAGCGATCACGAGCAAGATGAACAAGGCAAAACTTCCGACGCATGTGCCGGTGGACTGCAGGAAATGCCAGCTGGAAAAAGATTCGGTTATCTTGCTGGAACAGATCAGGACGATCGATAAAAGCCGGCTGAGAGAAAAGGTCTGTCATCTGAACAGTTTTATATTGGAGAAAGTTGACAGGGCACTAAAGATCAGTTTAAGTCTTGATACATAGATGGACAGATTGACCTTTTCTTCGTAAAATGGTATATTTTATTACGACTGATGAATAAAGGAGATGTATATGGAAGATTTAAGTGCCGCGATGATCCTGATACCGCTGCTTACGTTGGTATTAGGTGCCGTCTTCGGCTACATAATTGGAACGAAAAGCAAAAATAAGCCCAAGGGTAAGCAAAACGATCAGACAGAGCGGGAAGCGGATGACGATAATGACAATGAATATGAAGAAGAGATCATGAACATTGTCAACCAGGGGCATGAGCAGGGGGCCATTTTGGAAGATGAAGCCAAGATGATCACCAATATTTTTGAGTTCGGGGACAAAGATGTAACCGATGTCATGACTTCCAGAAAGAAGATCGATGGGATCGACTGCACCATGTCTCTGGAAGAAGCCCTGCATTTTATGCTGGATGAGCCATATTCAAGATTTCCTCTCTATGAGGAGGATATCGATCATATCATCGGTGTCCTGTATCTCAAGGATGTGATCGACGCCTTTATAAATAATAAAGATCTGGAGCTCTATGAGATTGCCAGGGAGCCGTTCTATGTACACCAGACCATGAATCTGTCTGTGTTGTTTCAGGAAATGCAGACAAAAAAGATCCATATGGCGATCGTTGTGGATGAATACAGTCAGACAGAAGGCATTGTTTCAATGGAAGATATGCTGGAAGTGATCGTTGGAAATATCCTGGATGAGTATGATGTGGAAGACAGGGAGATCACAAAGCTTGGTTGGGCCGATATTTTCCTGATGCGGGGAAGCACGAGACTTGAAAAGATCGAGGAAGTGCTCGGCATCGAGTTTGAAGTAGAAGAGATTGAAACGCTGAGCGGATTTTTGGTAGACCAGTTGGGCCATCTTCCGGAACAGGGAGAAGAAGTGGAGATCATTTATGAAGGATGGTCTTTTAAATCCGTGGATATTCACGACAACGTGATCAAACAGGTAAAAGTGGAGAAAAAGCGTACAAAAAAAGAAGAAAATGATTCAGAGAAGGAGTAAATACAGTTATGTCAGGACATAGTAAATTTGCAAACATTAAACACAAGAAAGAAAAAAATGACGCGAAAAAAGGCAAGATCTTTACCAAACTCGGAAGAGAGATTGCTGTGGCGGTGAAAGAAGGCGGTGCGGACCCGGAAAATAACAGCCGGCTCCGTGATATTATCGCTAAGGCAAAGGCCAACAATATGCCCAATGACACCATTGACCGAAGCATCAAAAAAGCTGCGGGCGATGCAAACGCCGTCAACTATGAGGCTATTACATATGAAGGATACGGCCCGAGCGGAGTTGCGATCATCGTAGAGGCTCTGACAGACAACAAAAACAGGACTGCCTCCAATGTCCGGAGTGCCTTTACCAAAGGAAACGGAAGCATCGGGACACCGGGCTGTGTCTCCTACAATTTTGAGAAAAAGGGCCAGATCATTATCGCAAAAGAGGATTGTCAGATGGATGAGGACGATCTCATGATGACTGCGCTGGATGCGGGAGCAGAGGATTTTGCCGCAGAGGAAGACAGCTATGAGATCGTTACGGACCCGGATGATTTTTCTAAAGTCAGGGAGGCCCTGGAAGCGGAGTCCATCGAGATGGCCAGTGCGGAAGTCACCATGATCCCGAACACCATGGTAGAGCTGGTTTCTGAGGATGATATCAAGAATCTGCAGAAGACGCTGGATCTGCTGGAAGAAGATGATGACGTCCAGGATGTCTGGCATAACTGGAACGAATAGACTGTACAGACCGAACAGAGACCTTTCATTATGCATTTATGTCATGATGAAGGGTCTTTTTATGATATAATTAAGAAGATGATATATCATGCAGATCCGGGAAGGTGCCATCAGGGGAACCGGCAGGGCTGTGATCAAAGTATCTGTTCCTGAATCGGGCATTTATAGCAGTGCTTCTAAAAATATTACGGTCAATGCGGCACCGAAGCGTCCTTCATTCAGCATTAAGAATATAAAAGGGAAAAAATTAAGGATCAGCTGGAAAAAGGATAAAAGGCCAAGCGGTTATGAGATCTGTACAGCGTCCAACTCAGAATTTAAAAATCAGAAAGTAAACTTTGTATGGATTTTGATCTCCTATGAGATACTAATAACCTTAATCTTTCAGGATTATATGAAAGAAGACAGGACGAATTTTCTTTGTGAACATCCTGTGATTTTTTCTAAAATAACTATAAAATCTATTGATTTTATAACACCTTGAAGATATAATGCATGTTACTGTAAAGAAAAGATAAACTTTTTGAAGAGGAAGGGATGACTTATGTTTCCGATGTATGGATTTTTTGATCCGACTTATATTTTGATTATAATAGGTGTTATTATTACGCTTGCGGCATCTGCCAAGATGAATTCGGCTTTTAGGAGGTACTCAAGGGTCCGCAGCCACTCAGGGCTGACAGGAGCACAGGCAGCTACGAAAATTTTGAATTATGCGGGAATCTATGATGTAGTAGTGGAACGTGTGTCCGGTAACCTGACCGACCACTATGATCCAAGAAGTAAAGTATTAAGATTGTCCGACGCTACGTATAATGCCACATCGGTAGCGGCAATCGGTGTCGCCGCTCATGAGTGCGGTCATGCTATGCAGGACAAAGAGGCGTATGCACCGCTCAAACTCCGCGGAAGTCTAGTACCTGTAGCTAATATTGGCTCTAATCTTTCATGGGTTTTTATTATCCTGGGTATCATCATGGGGGCCAATCAGACACTCCTGAATATCGGGATACTCCTGTTCTCGCTGGCCGTGATCTTCCAGTTAGTAACTCTTCCGGTAGAGTTCAACGCATCCAGCCGTGCGCTGAGAGTTTTGAAAGACTCTGCGATGATGTATGATGATGAAGTGGAAGATACAAGAAAAGTATTATCTGCGGCTGCATTGACCTATGTAGCATCTGCGGCTGCAGCTATTTTGAGTCTGCTGCGTCTGGTGATTTTATTCGGCGGCGGCAGAGACGATTAATAAATTAAAGAGATTTTCTCGATTTTCTGCATTCGGTTTTGAAAAGCCCGTCTTTTCGCTGTATCCAAAGTTCTTATAAAGATAAAGACACCGTGTTGCAAAGACTGGGAATAAACATAAGACGCCGTGGATTTTTGGATGCGTGATACGATTGACGGGAGCAGCAGTCTGTCTGTTTAAGAAAAAGAAGATGGAGGAGTGGACAGCCGGGAGAAACAAACCTGGCTGTCTTCTTTTGTTTCGGGAAAAGTCTGGATGCACGGATCACGGAAAGCAAAACTTGTCAACTGAATAAAGAAAGCTTAAAATAGTGAAGAGTAAGTATTCAGGAAGAGAAAGGATGATTGACATGTCTGTAACAGAGGTCAGGAGTTATTTAAAAGAATTTAATATGGCTGACAGAATGAAGGATTTTGAAGCTTCCAGTGCCACAGTAGAGCTAGCGGCCAAAGCACTGGGTGTGGAAGAAGCGAGGATCGCCAAGACGTTATCCTTTTACGGGCCGGATGGGTGCTGTATCCTTGTGGTAACCGCCGGAGACGTAAAGATCGACAATAAAAAATTTAAAAATATGTTCGGGTTAAAGGCAAAGATGCTGAGAGGAGACGATGTAAAAAAGCTTACCGGACATGAAAAGGGCGGTGTCTGCCCATTTGCAAATCCGGAGCATACAGAAGTATTTTTGGATGAGTCGCTGGGAAAGTTTGAAACTGTTTTTCCTGCCTGCGGCAGCGCAAATTCTGCGATTGAGCTCAAACCGGAAGAACTCTTTCAATGTGCAAAAGCCGTGAAGTGGGTGGATGTGACAAAGGCCGCAGGAGCCCCAAAATGAACGTAAAGATTATCTGTGTGGGGAAGATTAAGGAGCCATATTTAAGAAAACTGATCGAGCGCTGTGTGAAAGAACTGAACAGGAGCTGCCGTCTGGAGATCATTGAACTGAAAGATGAAAAAACACCTGACGGAGCCAGTGAGAAGGAGGAGGAGCGCATCCGGGAGATCGAGGGCAAGAGGATCTTAAACCGGATTCCGGAAGGAAGCATTGTGATCCCGCTTTGTATTGACGGAAAACAAATGACTTCAGACGAACTCAGGCACAAGTGGGAGAAATGGAACAGGCAGAGGGATGCAGAGGTTGTATTCGTTATCGGAGGATCTCTGGGACTTTGCAGTGCGGTCCAGAGGAGGGGGACATTTAAGCTGAGTTTCAGTGCAATGACATTTCCACATCAGCTGATGAGGCTGATCCTCTTGGAACAGCTTGTATATGCGGCAGGGATGAAGGAGGAATGATGGGATCAATATTGATCATAGAGGACAATCAGGATGTCAGCCGGATGCTGTCGGAGTTTCTCTTAGAGTCCGGCTATCAGCCAGAATCAGCTTTTTCCGGAACGGACGGGCTTAGAAAACTGAAAGAACACTGCTATGACCTGGTGCTCCTGGATCTGATGCTTCCCTATAAAAGCGGAGATCAGGTTTTGAGGGAACTGAGGGAATTTTCGGATATTCCGGTGATCGTCATTTCGGCAAAGGACCTGGTGGGAACAAAGATCGATCTCTTAAAGCTGGGGGCCGACGACTATATTACGAAGCCTTTTGATATGGGAGAGGTAGAGGCCAGGGTCCTGTCGAATTTAAGACGGCAAAGTTCTTCCAAAGTCAAAGAACAGACGCTTCAATACAAAGATCTGATACTGTCGAAAGATGCAAAAAGTGTACTGCTGGAAGGCCAGGATGTGAAACTTACCGCAAAGGAATATGCAATCCTTCAACTGCTGATGGAGTATCCGAAGAAGGTCTACACAAAAGCAAATTTATACGAGACTGTATGGGAAGATGAATATTTGGGGGATGATAATGCAGTAAAGACCCATATAAGCAATTTAAGGAACAAATTAAAAAATGCGAATCCCTTAGAACAGTATATTGAGACGGTGTGGGGCATCGGATATCGGATGTACAAGGAATAAACCGACAAATTCTTTACCATTGATAGTATGAACTTAACCTTTTCTTTACGATTGACAGCTATACTGTACTTACAAAAGGAAAGGACAGGTGAGAAACATGAATTATGTATTGGAGACAGAAAATCTGACGAAAGATTTCGGCAGTTTCCGTGCGCTTGACCGGGTCTCAGTAAAACTTGAGCCCGGGAAAATTTATGGGCTGATCGGCCGGAACGGAGCCGGGAAGACCACACTGATGCGTCTTGCGACAGGACTCAGCTTCCCCTCAGAAGGAAGCATTTCTTTGTTTGGGCGCGGGGGTGAAAAAGCCCTGCAGGAGGAGCGGAAACGGATTGGCTGTATGATCGAATATCCGGGCATTATCGGAAACATGAATGCCAAAGAGAACCTGAGAGTCCGCAGAGTCTTAAAGGGAATACCAAACGAGGAAAATGAAGATGAACTGCTCAAACTGGTAGGCCTTTCAAAGGCAGGGAAGAAAAAAGCAAAAGATTTTTCCCTGGGTATGAAGCAGAGACTCGGCATCGCAGATGCACTGATCGGCAGTCCGGAACTGCTCATCTTAGATGAACCCGTCAATGGGCTGGACCCGCTTGGTGTGGTGGAAATCCGCCGTCTTCTGATAAAACTGTGCCGGGAAAATCATATAACGATCCTGATTTCCAGCCACAATCTGCCGGAACTCTACCAGACGGTAACAGATTATATTATTATCCATGAGGGAAAAGTCGTAAAAACGCTGAACCAGGAAGAACTGGATGAAAAGTGTAAGCGTCACATCAGAATCCGGTGTGCGGAGACATCCAGGCTGGCAGCGGTTTTAGAAGAGAGCCTTCATACGTCGAATTATAAAGTGATGCCGGACGGCTCTGCAAAGCTGTATGATTGCCTGGAACGGCAGGAGCAGGTTGTGGAAACTTTATATCAAAACGGATTGACAGTGAAAGGATTTTCCGTGGAAGGTGATAGTTTGGAGAATTATTTTATATCTGTGATAGGGGGCGGTCAGAATGATGAATGTTTTAAGGGCTGATATGTTAAAGCTGAAAAAGTCATTGGCTTTAAAAGTGATCTTTTTGATCTCCGGGGCAGGAGCAGTCCTCATGTTGATCGTGGCCCGTCTGTTCGGGAACGGCACTCTTGGCATGAACGCTGCCGGCAATGCATCCTTCCTGGCAGATCCTCAGATGGTGGCCCTTTTGGGAACAGTGGCCGCAGGAATGTTTCTTTGCGGGGATTTTGAAAATAAGACTGTTCACGATGCAGTGTCCGGAGGCATCGGAAGAAGTCAGCTGGTTCTGGGGAAAGCACTTTCTTATTTTTTGATCCTCTTTCTATTGATTCTTCCGTATTTCGCAGTCACGATCACGGCATTTTTTATAGACAGCCAGTATCAGCTGTATATCCCGTCTGTGTTTCTCACTTTGATTTGCAGAGAATCAGGAAATGCGCTCACACTATATTCTGTATTGAAAATTCTTGGGATCACGGCGGCGGTATGTGTGGTCTACGCGGGACAGCTGAGCATTTGTCTTCCGCTGGCGTTTATTTTTCGCAGGCCGGTGCCGGTCATCGGGATTGGATATCTGGTATCAATGACCTGCGGAATGCTTCAGGCAGGAGGAAACAAAGTATTTAAAGTATTTGAAAAAATGATCAGTATGACGCCGTTCCACTTTAAAAATTTAACCCGGCTTTCTATGGACGCAGAACCGGAAATGTTTTTGAAGAGTGTCGGAACCGGAGTCGGTTTTACCGTTCTGATGATCCTGGCGGCCATGCTCATTTTCAGGAGAGCCGAGATCAAATAAACATACAGGAGATGTACAGATGGTTCTTATATTGTCAGCGGTGATCGTAATTCTGGTCGGATATGTGATTTTGCTCCGGAAGCAGGTCAATAAAATAAACCGCCAGCTGGAAAAACGCAGAAAAGAAAATACGAGACAGCCGATAAGCCTGGAATTGATAGATTCCGGGCTTACAAGCCTTGCGGGAAATATCAACCGATGCCTGAAAAGTGAGGAAAAACTGAGGGAAGAGACTGTGCGCAGGGAAAAGGAGCAGAAGGAAATGATAGCAGACTTATCCCACGATCTCAGAACACCTCTGACGGCAATCAAGGGATACCAGCAGCTGCTCATGGCTACACTAACGGAGGAAGGACAGAGAGAAAGACTCCGGACCGCTCAGAAACATGCAGATGAACTGGGGAAGATGATCGAACAATTTTTTGAGTATTCTCTTTTTTCTTATAAAGCATCAGAGCCAAAATGTGAACGGATTAATCTTGGGGCATTGATCGCCGAATGTATTGCGGAAATGGTTCCGGTGCTGGAAGAACATAAACTTTCCATCCGGATGAAAGAAACAGATCTGGTTTATGCAAAAGCGGATAAGGAAATGCTCATCAGAATTATTCAGAATTTGATTCGTAACTGTCTTGCCTATGCAGAATCCGATGCTGTGGTCAGGGTAGTAAAAACAAAAAAAGCGGTTTTTTCATTTGGAAACCGGACAACGGTAACAGCAGACCCGGATCGCCTGTTTGTCCGGTTTTACAGGGAAGACCGATCAACAAGCCGGCCGGGAGGTATGGGCCTTGCCATTGTAAAACTTTTGGCAGAACAGATGGGGGGAACTGTCAGGGCCAGAAAAAAGGACGGCTGGCTGTGGATCTATGTCGAACTTCCTTCTGACGGATGATACTTATTCCATTCATCCAGGATATAACGGTTCCACAGATTATAAAATTGAAAGCCGCGTGCAGCAAACCCTGAGAAAAATACAAGGACTGCAATGGCGGATGTGTACCGGAATCCTGTCAAAGACAAGGCATACCAGATAAAAACCGTCGACAGCAATGCCGATACGGTGTAAAGGAAAACAGCGTATGTCTTTATCTGCTTTTTCGAGAGACTGAGAATAAACCCGATCCATCTGCCGGGAGCGAAGCATAGAGATCTGTCTTTCATCAAAAATATAAAAAAAATAAGTCCCAGCGCGGCCAGCTTTGTGATTAAGGATTTCACGCCTATAATTACAAGAAATAAAATTAATTTCATGTCTTACCTCTCTTTAGTTTCTGACTGTATCATCATCTGTGTGATGTATTCGTCTGCACTGGAAATCACAAAATCATCTCCTTTAGAGTGTGGTGAGAACAGACCGATCGTATCATAATAGTGCAGAGTCCGCTTGGTGATTGCGTAGATTTTTGCAAACTGTGAAGTTGTCATTTTTATTGAGCGGCGATTTATGATATTTCCTCCTTGACTTCACGCTTACTGAATACTTTAAGGTAATTATATACCAATAAGTTTAATTAGAATAGGAGCAATCAAATGAAAGAACAAATCAGGATAAGAGAATACATGGACAGAGACAGCATCTAAATTGGCAAGAGTTTTTCTGTACAGCTGCCTCTGCAGCCAGACTTCAGGTTATCAAGATTTTTGGATGTATAAACCTGTATGAAAAATGAAGAGATTCAAAGTATTTATCTGTTTACAGACACAAGCTGTAATTTTAAATTTTATGAACATCAGGGTATGAACCGGTGCAGGGAACATACCCAAATTTTCACTGTCCACAGCCGGCCAAAATGAAATTCTTTTTGTCTGAACAGGAGGACAGAAGTATGGCCTGAACTCTATTTGTCCAGACTTTCCTCAAACATCCGGTAGATCTCGGGATGTTCTTTTTTTACATTGACCGGCACCAGATTTTTGCCGACCATCCCGTGAGAGGTGGTGCCGGTGGCGATCAGGGCGCGGGGATTTTCCCGAATGACTTCATAGGAGAATTCCAGGCGCACCGGTGTAAGCCTTGTCAGTTTTATCCGGATGGAAAGTTCGTCTTCATAAAAAGCGGCCTGTTTATACCTGACCGTAAGGCCGGTAAGAGGTGTGATAATGCCGGCTTTCTCCACGTCTGTGTAGCTGATTCCTGAGGCTTTGATAAAATCGGTTCTTGCAACCTCAAACCAGACTGGATAATTACTGTGATGAGCAATCCCCATCTGGTCTGTTTCCGCGTATCTTACAACGATTTTTGATGTGTACATAAAATCATCCTTTCTTAGCTTTGTCAATTCTACCAGTATATAATAAAACGTCCTGATATGTCTAACCCATCTTTCATGGAATCGTTGAATTTCTTAGATTTATATTGTATCATAAAAGAAACAGACAGCAGAAAAGAAAGCAAGGAGAGCTTCTATAAAAAACAGGCTGAAAGCAACAGAGGGTATACATTGGTAGAGCTGATGGCGGCACTGGTTATTTTTGCCATCCTTATTTCTGCGGATCAGACAGAAGGCAATGTGGGGATCGGTATCCCTCTGACGGTGGAAAGACAGGGAACTCAGAATTACAGGACATCGGGAACTGAAGAAGGCAGGAAAGTTACGATCAGCAATTTTACTGTAGATCCGACGCAGCTTTCAGAAGCAAATATAAAAGATTTTTATGCTAAAATCGAGCGCACGATCAATGGCTATTATAACGGCATGAACTAAAAGGATGAAAAACGATAAGCGGGTCTACTACAATGAGAAAGAAGAAGGCTACGGCAAAAAAGAAGCTTTCCGCACTCTGGATATTGAGATGATCCAATCGGCGAAAGATACACTGGGAGACATAAAGGTTACGGTCTACTGGGAGTTTAAAAGGATGAATCCCTTGACCAGGCTGTACTTGTGACAAAAGTAAGTGCAAGTTCCAGAAAGCAGGAATATCATATAACGACCAGGTATTCTTTAAAGCTAAACACTGGCGAGCCGGAGCAGTGGATCTGGGCGACAAAATGGCAGGAGTGATTGCATGAGAAAAATACGGAAGCGGAATGACCCATGTGGAATTGATGGTTACTTTTCTGCCGCTGGTACAGTTGCTGCTGCCCGTTCGTTGAGAAACTTTCAGAGGTAAAGGCAAGCAAATATGATAGTGTTTCTATTACATTTCGGACGGTATAACCTGTGCACACGAAGAAGGTTTAAAAATCACAAGTTCATAGAATATGCAAAAGGGGAAGAAGTTCCTGACGCGGGAAAACGCCAGGTGTTCTCCGGGGATGTGGAAAAGGACATTTTAAAAACTGCCAGGAGTTATGGAAGGATCGACACCATTGCCTATGACAGACGGGATGTAAAAGTGACAGAACTTGTATATATTGAGGATGGCTACATCGTAAGCTACAAAGAAATGAAGGGAAAACCAGTCAGGAAAGTGTAGCGATTGAGCCGGATGATAGGGGATTCATAAGAGATTTAAGTAAAAGGGTGTCCCAAAAGTATTTTTATTTCTGGGGTATCCTTTTCTTTTGCAAAAGGGGGAAACATGGGACTTGTATATTTTATATTCTTCTGGATCGGAGCATCCGTCTTTTCTTTTGTGAATGTCTTGATCTATAGGGTGCCCAGGAAGATTTCTTTTGTCGGCGGCAGAAGTTTTTGTCCGTCCTGCAGGACCAATCTAAAACTATACGATATGATACCGGTATTCAGTTATATTCTCCTTAAAGGCAGATGCAGAAAATGTAAATCAAAGATCCCGGTCCGCTGCCTCTTTGTAGAATTACTGGGAGGAATTTTAGCTGTTCAGTGTGCGGCAGCCGTTCCTTTGGATGAGACGGGAGCAGGCATCTACCTTTTTAAAACAGTTTTTTTATTAATGACTGGGGCTCTTTTGACTGCAGTGACATTTGTAGATATTGACACAATGGAAATTCCCAATGGCTTTGTACTGGCGTTAGCGTGTCTTGGAGCCGTGTCTCTTTTTGTGTTTCCGGAAGTTTCTCTGCCTGTGAGGGTGACCGGATGTTTTGCGGTCAGCGTTCCGATGCTGCTGCTTACGGTACTGATCCCTGGAGCTTTCGGGGGCGGTGATATTAAGCTGATGGCCGCAGCGGGAATCCTGCTGGGGGCAAAGCTTACCGGCGCCGCATTTTTCTTTTCTATGTTAGCCGGAGGGCTGTACGGAATCTACCTGCTGGCCGGAAAGAAAAAAGGAGGCAAAGATCATTTTGCATTCGGACCGTTTTTATGTGTGGGCATCTGGGCAGCCATTTGTTGGGGAAATGAGATCTTCGGCTGGTATTTTGGACTTTTGCCGTGAGATGATGCTTGAGGAGGGAAATTATATATGCCGAAATATAAATATAAATCAAAAGAAAGATGAAGGAGTCTCATTGGTTCACTCCCTGAATTTCCTTTCTCAGAGGCGATGGAGGAACAGGGGAGGACGTTCCCGGTCCTTTTAGTCAGTATGATGCGCTCTGCGGAGGTCAATGGAAATTTGGACCGTACCTCACTGCACATGGCGGAGCATTATGATAAAGAAAACAGGCTCAACGGAAAAGTCAGGAATGCCGGATTTAATGTAGAAAATGTCCTAAAATTTCAAAAATATGATTGCAAATGATTTGGAATTGTTGTAATATATAACACGGACATTTAATATACTACTTTGCATCAGTAACTCAGTGGATAGAGTGACAGCCTCCGAAGTTGTTGGTCGCAGGTTCGACTCCTGCCTGGTGCAGTTTTGAAAACCGCATATATATGCGGTTTTTTTAAGTATGACGGGCATGTCCGTGTTCTGTGGTGCAAGTCCACATAGGCGTAGCTACC